>Ga0208118_100021_pt1 | contig 166358 bp, 152 predicted proteins | sample LakWasMet34_HOW6_2_FD_183876 | JGI IMG/M metagenome (GOLD analysis project Ga0208118, IMG submission 183876) | Freshwater sediment methanotrophic microbial communities from Lake Washington under simulated oxygen tension - Sediment Metagenome... | ecosystem: Environmental > Aquatic > Freshwater... | reverse complement strand
GAAGGTACGGACATTGAGTTGCCGCTCGGCGCAATACGCGGCTTGTGATAGCCCGCTACGTTGCCACGCTTCAATATGCTGACGCCATTTCGCTGTGATAGCCATGCCAAAACTCCTGACAAAAAAAGGACAGGATGCGACAGACGAAAATTATTTTATAGGCGGTACGGTTGAACGCTTACCGTTGGTTAAAAACTGGCCTGAATCTACCGAGAAAATCTGATCAGGGAAGCAATAGAGGTATCGAGCGGCCAGTTAGTCATATAATCCGAACCAATCCACGGCTGCATAGGCTAAATTCGTCGACTTTACCCTTTTCGGTTGAAAAAAATCCTCAATGACGTATTCCAGCCCATAAAAGCTAACGCCATTGAATTCCTGACAAAGCGACTCGATGATGTTGTTCTGGCTACGAGTCGGTGCATACTGTTTTTCAAATTCATCCATTGCCGTCACCATTTGACGTTTCTGACCATAAGCCCCTTCTCGAACCAAGAGATGGGAGATCTGTAGTATTAAGCTACAAAAAACCAGGTAATAAAAGTTACTATTTCACTTCGAGATTAAAGTGTAGCCGGCACTTACTGAATGCCGTATGAACCGATGAATTGGTTACTAATAAGTGGGTTGTTGAATGCAGAAATTAGCCGCATACCCTCTAATTCAAATCTAACGCCAATGGATGGCCAGCCAAAGGGTTTCAATCGCAGGATCCGTCCATTCGACCCGGTGACGACAATGCGCCGGAATCAATAAATAATCCCCTACTTGCAAATGAATCGGCTCCGCTTCATTTTGATAAGCCAATGTTGCCCGCCCCTGGAGCAGCAATACCCATTCATCCCCATCCTGATCGTACCATTGCCCCGGAGGTGTCGCATGACCTTTCGAAATAATCCGTTCGATTTCGATGCCATTGCGCTGCAGAATAGGCTCAAAAAGTTCCTCCGGCAATTGCTCGGGCAGGCCGGAAAACAAATTATTGATCGCTAGCAAATCAAAGCCCTCTTAAGATGAGATGTAAAAGAGATCATAAACGATGAGATGCTAGCCGAAAAATAGTTTTATCGACCGACGCTTTGCAACGGATCAGCCCAGTCAATGTCTCACTTAAATTATACAAATACAACAGACTGATGAATAACACGGCGCCCCCTCGCTGGGAACATTTCGATCACGACGCGGATATCGGTATTCGCGGTATAGCGCCTACGATGTCGGAAGCGTTCGAACAAGCCGCGCTTGCCTTGATCGCTGTGATCACCGATCCGGACGCAATCAAGCCATCCCGGTCGTTATCGATCACCTGCTCGGCTGCCGACCCCGATATATTATTCTTTGATTGGATCAACGAGCTGATTTTTCAAATGACCACACAGGATTTATTGTTCGGTCGTTTCGAGGTCGCCATCAATAAAGAGTTATTAACCGCAACCGCATTCGGCGAGTCGGTTGATAGGGAAAAACACCAGCCGGCCGTCGAGATTAAAGGTGCGACCTTTACCGAGTTGCGGGTTTATCAAAATACCGATGCGATGTGGGTCGCACAATGCATCGTCGATGTATAGCGGAGAATAGCGATGGATACCGGTCAATTGATTCAACGCGATGAAACTTGCTGGGAAATTCCGCAGAAAGGCGCGATGCGCGTGCCGGCGGTGATCTATGCGGATTTCAGTTTGATCCGCGACATGGACCAGAAAGTGTGCGAGCAGATCACCAATGTCGCAACCTTGCCCGGCATCGTCGATGCGGCCTATGCGATGCCCGATGCGCATTGGGGCTACGGTTTTCCGATAGGCGGTGTCGCCGCGTTCGATCCGGAGCAGGGCGGCGTGATTTCGGCCGGCGGCGTCGGTTTCGATATTTCCTGCGGTGTGCGCACTTTACATACGGGCCTGACCATCAAAGACATTCTCGAACAGAAGCATCGCCTCGCCGATGAACTTTACCGCACGATTCCGGCCGGCCTCGGCAGCCGCGGCAAAATCAGCTTGAATCATCACGAAATGATTGCGATGCTGAACGGCGGGGCGCAATGGGCGGTCGATCAAGGATTTGGCGAAGCGGAGGATCTGGAGCGCACCGAAGAACAGGGACGCATGAAGGGGGCCGATCCCTCGGAAGTTTCAGCGAAGGCCCGCGAGCGGCAGCACGATGAAATGGGCACTCTGGGTTCCGGCAATCATTATCTGGAAGTGCAACGGGTTACCGAAATTTACGACCGAACGATTGCGGAACGGTTCGGACTTGCGATCGACGATATTGTGATCACGATCCATTGCGGCTCGCGCGGCCTGGGCCACCAGATCGGTACCGAATTTCTGAAAGATATGGCGGTCTCGGCCAGCCAGTACAAAATAGCACTGCCTGACCGCGAGCTTGCCTGTGCGCCGATCAATTCGCCGCTCGGCACACGCTATCTCGGCGCGATGCGCGCCGGCATCAATTGTGCGCTGGCCAATCGCCAGATACTGACCCATTTGACCCGGCAGGCCGTGGCCTCGATATTTCCGGGGGCTAGGCTCGGTCTTCTCTACGACGTGTCCCACAATACCTGTAAGGTGGAAAGGCATAAGGTCAACGGCCAAATGAAAGAGTTGTTCATCCACCGCAAAGGCGCCACCCGCGCCTATGGCCCCGGCCATCCCGATTTGCCCGCTGCTTTCAAGGATGTCGGCCAGCCGGTCTTGATCGGCGGTTCGATGGGCACCTGTTCGTATGTCTTGTGCGGCGCCAAAGACAATGAATATCGTGCGTACAGTTCTTCCTGCCATGGCGCTGGGCGCGCGATGAGCCGGCATCAGGCGACCAAACAATGGCGGGGTAGGGAATTGGTCGATGAACTGGCCAGGCAAGGCATCCTGATCCGCAGTCCTTCGCTGCGTGGTATCGCCGAAGAAGCGCCTCTCGCCTATAAGGACGTCAGTGCGGTGGTGGATGCGGCGGATAGGGCCGGACTCTCGCGCAAAGTCGCAAGGCTGGAACCGGTTATTTGTATTAAAGGCTAAGAAGATCACGGCTTATATGCCGAATCCGATACTCGCCGATTTGATCGTCGCGCTTCATTTTGGCTTCATTCTTTTCGTGAGTTTAGGCGGCCTGCTGGTCTTGAAATGGCCGAAGCTGATGTGGCTACACTTGCCCGCCGCGATCTGGGGCGCTTCGATCGAATTTGCCGGCTGGATTTGCCCTTTGACTTATCTTGAAAACCGGCTGCGTTCGGCAAGCGGCGGTCAATACGCCAGCGATTTTATCGAACACTACCTCATGCCGATCATCTATCCTGCCGGGCTTACCAGGGAAATACAAATCGGTTTAGGCATTGCCGTCATTGTGCTAAATCTGCTGATTTACGCAAAAGTTATTTATCGGGCGAAAGCGGCTCAGTAGGGTTTTTGGCCGACGATATTCCCTCCGGGTCCGTAGTTGCAGACGATTGTATTACTGAAGGTGAGCCTGGGGCATGAGGAACGCGCGCATCCGACTTCGTGCGTCGCGGCCCAGACGATTTGGGTATAGTGGCCGCAGATTCCGGTGCAAGTGTTGCTGGCATAGTCGTAGTTCGCGATCTCCGATGCCCACGCTGATACCGTGTCATTGGCCTTGGCCGCTCCGGTGTTGGCATAAATATTTTCACCCACTACGTAGAGATAGGTGGCGCTACGTGAGAGATTGTGGTCGATGAATCCGCTGGGGGCGGCAGTATCGCTACACTGATCGGCCCAGGCCTGTGCCGTCGCGGCGAGAGACGTGTTCCAGACGAGCGGCCTGACGCCGACCTCGGCGCGCACTGCATTGTGGGCGGACGTAATGCCCGCAAGGCTCGGCGGCTCAGTCGCCGCGGTTACCTCCACCGTCTCGACGAGGTTGGTGACGCAGGCATCCGCCTCTCGGGTGAGATCGATTTTACTGCCTGCACACGGCAACTGCTTTTCTGCCTTCTCGATGGCTTTTATGAATTTGAGGTCCGCATTCTGCAGGCATTTCGGATCGACCGCGACATCCTTGGAGATCGCTTTTTGGTGACAGGCAAGCAGGGCCGCGGTGCGCGTGCCGGCCGCCTTGAGCTTGGCGACCGCGCATTTTGTTCGAGGTTAGCACCGTGTCCAAGCGACGTTGTCAGAAATAATACCAGTAAGACACGGGGGATGCTGGAGAGCAATGGCAATCTTGAACTCATCGGTGGAACCCTGGTGATAGACTGTCTGGCGTATTTTCGCAGGCAAAGAGCCGTGCCGTCAACGGAGTCGGGGGAGTTCGTTGCTCAAAATTACTCAGCGCTGTAATTTGGCGTTCGCAAGATTGTTTGCATTGAAACCGTGCGACAAACTATTGCAGTAAAATCATCTTGCCGCCGATTTAATCGCCGCTATCCCTTTCCTCTTCATTCGTTTCGGCATTGAAGGTCTCGCAACTTAAATGATGCATCAGAATTTCGATTAGTTCCTTGATATAGCTTGCGCACAGCGGTGCTAGCCTTTTGTAGGCGACATCCAGATTTTGAAGCGCTTCTCCCTTTTCCCAGCCTGGATAGGCGACAAGTTTTTTGCCCGCAATGCCGCCTTGCTTAATATCGTTATAAAGGTGCCGGACTTCGTTCATTGCCTCGTAGTTCGGTAATAACGCTATTTCAATGCCTTGTTTGCGTAAATATTTGTTCAGTTTTTCGAGCTTAAGAGTCGGTTCGGCGGCAATACTGGGAAAGACAGCCGCCAGAGCCCGCCTTGTGGTGATTTCGATTTTTTTGTAGAGCGCGACGATCGCAAGCTCGTAGATCAGTTTATGCGCTTCATCTAAAAAGGCGTGATCGTCGTCGAGCAGGGCGGCGAGCCATTCCGCATCCAATCCGTCTTGTAAAGGTTTGGCCTGAATCTCCTCGGCTTGGTTGGCGAGAGTCTTGTGCTTTTGATCCGTGTAGGTGGAGACGCTGTGCAGCAGTTGATCTATGATGTCGTCGTCAAAATCTTTCAATATCTGCAAGCGTTGCTGGGTTAAGTCTGATTTTGGAAGGGTCATAACCGTCCTTTATAAAGTAATTGAATAAACCGTTTCTATCTTCAGTGAATCAGTGGATGTTAAAACTTAACGATCATCAAATCGGTTTTTCTTCCATGGGTAATGCGATTATGCCTGATCATTTTCAGCTTCCTGACTTTCGGTTTTGAATAGCTCGGAGGCAAGTTCAATTTCGTCCTGAAATTGAGGGATCGCAGGAATTTTCCATGTTTTTCCGGCGATACGGGAGAGTAAATTATTCAACCAGGGCTTGTTCGATTGCGCTTGATGAATCGTCAAATAATGCGATTCCTCATCGCTGACGATGCCAAAATCATGCACCCAAATATCAATCGGTTCGGTTTCGCCGTAAAGCGTTGCCTGCACATAGGCTGTGCGTGCGTCGATATCGAAGTTAAATTCCGATAATTCGGCAATGCCCTTCAGGAGGATGTTGGCTACCCATCTGACGAGGAAGTTTGGCGTCATTTTGATGGCGAGTTTGACTAGACTGCTTTTAAAGCTCATTTTCGGCCTCCGATCTGTTTTCAAGAAAAGGAAGATCATTCTAACCATTCTTTGCTTTGCCGATAAGTGAAACCAATAAATTCTTTACCTCCCTCGGTGAATTTTCCTTTATCGGGCATCGCTCTTTCGTTTTAGAATCAACAACCGGTTATTCGCGCAGGGCGAACACAAGGTGGCGCGCGGTTTCGAGCCGGTGATCACCTATTCGGCGCACTGGATCAGCAATGCAGGCTTTGCGGAGGCGGTCGGAAATTTTTTGGCGTGCGAGCGGCCGGCGGTCAGAGCCTACCGCCAAAATACGGCGGATTTGCTGCCGATTAAAAAATAATCGCCGATGCCGGTTTGAAAATGGCTGTAGAACTGATACAGTCGTCTTATAACTGCTTCGGGCAGTGTCAGCTTTAGTTTTAACCCAGGAGGAGTATTCATGTCCGAATACAGAAGATACGAATGTACGATTTGCGGCCACATTTATGACGAGCGCGAGGGCGATCCCGAAGGCGGTATTGCGCCCGGTACCCGTTTTGAAGATATTCCGGACGATTGGCGTTGTCCGGAATGCGGCACCGTCAAAAGTGATTTTGAGTTAATCGAATAAGCGTAGGGTATCTGGAGATTGAACATGCAAGTCGTGATTATTGGTTCCGGGATTGCCGGCGTGACCTTTGCCGAGAAGTATCGCGCGCTGAACGCCGACGCGGAAATCACCATTGTCACCCACGAGAACGATGGTTATTATTCACGGCCTCTGCTGTCGCGCGGTTTCAGCAAGGATACGATCGAAGAGACCATTATCCTGAAATCGTTCGCCGCGCTGCGTGAGAATCGTATCGACATCATCAGCGGCGCCGAAATCACCGCGATTCACCCTGACGCGCGCGTGGTCGATCTGGAAGGCGCCTGCCAGGAAAAATCGCTGAGCTACGACAAGTTGATCATCGCGCAAGGCTCGGCGGCTTTCATTCCGCCGCCTTTAAGAGCGTATCATGAACTGTTTTTTTGCCTGAACAGCCTGGCCGATTTAAAGACGCTGCGCAAATTTCGCCAGGGCATCCTGGGTCAAAATCGCCAGCCGGACTGGGCGATCATCGGCGGCGGCCTGATAGGCTGCGAACTCGCATCCGATCTGGCCGTTTCGGGGGACAGCGTGACGGTGTACCATGCGATGGACCGGCTGATGGAACGGCAATTGGTCGAGGAAGATTCGCTGTCGCTGCTCGAAAACCTGAATCATGCCGGCGTCGACGTGTTGTTGAATCAGTCGGTGCAGAGCATCGCCAATGAAGGCGACAAGGTCTGCGTATTGACCGAGGCGGCGGCCGAATTCGACGCGGTGATCGTGGCTTGCGGCTTCAAGCCGCGCACCGAACTGGCCGAACAGGCGGGGCTTGCGGTCGGCCGCGGCATCAAGGTCGACGAGTGTTTGAAGACCAGCGACGAGCACATTTATGCGGTCGGCGACGTCGCGGAACTGCCGAACGGCAAGTTGTACGCCTTTATTCTGCCTATCCGCAGCCAGGCGAACTGGCTCGCCAGTTTCCTGGCCGGTCAGGAAGAGGAAGGCTGGACGCCGCCCGTTTTTACGACCAAGGCGAAGGTGCACGGCTTCGAGGCGGCGCATCCTTATCATCTTTGAGCATTGCCTCTAGCGCGACGCTCGATTCTTATCGATCCCATGACAGAACACCGTTATTCCGACGCGGAGCGCGCCGCGCTCTATCGTGCGATCTACGAGCGCCGCGACATGCGTCATTTCCTGCCCGATCCGGTCGAACCCGAATTGCTCAGGCGTCTGCTCGATGCGGCGCATCATGCCCCGAGCGTCGGCTTCATGCAGCCGTGGCGTTTCATTCAGATCACCGCACATGACTTGCGCGCACGGCTTCATGCGCTGGTCGAGCAGGAGCGGCAGCGCACCGCCAAGGCCTTGCACGAACGCGAGGACGAATTCATGAAGCTGAAGGTCGAAGGCATTCTCGACTGCGCGGTCGTGCTGGTCGCGGCCTTATGCGACCGGCGCGAGAAAGCCGTGTTCGGCCGTCGCACGCTGCCCGAGATGGACCTCGCCTCGCTGGCCTGTGCGATTCAAAATCTCTGGCTCGCGGCCAGGGCGGAAGGGCTTGGTATGGGCTGGGTCTCGCTGTTCGAGCCTGAAGATGTTAAACAACTGCTGGCGATGCCTGACGACAGTCATCCGGTCGCGATCTTGTGTCTGGGCCATGTCGAACGGTTTTATGACAAGCCGATGCTCGAAGAGGCGCGCTGGGCGCAGCGGATGCCGCTTGACGATCTGTTATTCGAAAACCACTGGAATGGCCGTGCCGCAAATGTTTGACATTCAACCTTTGTCGCAGGCGCTGGCGCCGGCCTTGCAGGCCAAAATCGACCAAAAGACCAAACCGCTCGGCGCCTTGGGGCAACTGGAAGCTTTGGCGCTGCAAATCGGCCTGATTCAAAACAGCCTGTCGCCTTCCCTGACCAAGCCCTGCATCATCGTGTTCGCGGGCGATCATGGCGTGGCCGCTGCCGGGGTCAGCGCCTATCCGCAAGCGGTCACCGCGCAAATGGTCGCCAATTTTGCCTCAGGCGGCGCGGCGATCAATGTGTTTGCAAGGCAGCATCAAATCGATTTACTGATCGTCGATGCCGGCGTCAATGCCGATCTTTCGGCAATGCCCGGCTTGATTGATGCCGGCATCGGCAAGGGCACCGCCAATTTTTTGGAACAACCGGCGATGACCCGAGAACAGTGCGCGATGGCTCTCGCCAAGGGCGCCGAGCTAGTCTTGAAGCAGCGGGACCAGGGCTGCAATTGCATCGGTTTCGGCGAAATGGGGATCGGCAATACCTCGTCTGCGGCGTTGATCATGCATTGTCTGACCGGTTTGCCGCTGGAGAACTGCGTCGGCCGGGGCACGGGCCTCGATGATGCGCAGTTACGGCATAAAGTCTCGATATTACAGCAGGCGTTAACCCGGCATCCGGGACTGTCCGACCCGAGCGAGGTCCTGGCGACATTCGGCGGCTTCGAAATCGCGATGATGGTTGGCGCCTATCTGAAGGCGGCCGAACTGAACATGCTGATCATGGTCGACGGCTTCATCGCCGGCAGCGCCTTGCTGGCGGCGGCCGGATTGCACCCTGCGGTGCTTGATTATTGCGTTTTCAGCCATATGTCAGGTGAACAGGGGCACCGGTCCTTACTGGATCACCTGCATGCGCGGCCTTTGCTGAATCTGGACATGCGCCTCGGCGAAGGTTCCGGCATTGCGCTGGCTTATCCTTTACTGTTATCGGCGGTGGTTTTTTTGAATGAGATGGCGACGTTTGCTGAAGCCGGAGTGGATCGCGATTGATTATCTTTTGGGCAGAACCCCGCACGCATTGAACGCATGAAACGATTCTTCCTGCTGATATTCACGATCTGGCGTCAACAAATGAAGCTTTATCTGTTGGCGGCGCTGGTCGGCGCCGTTATCGGTGTTTTTGTTCTGGCGCCAAGCTATGATTATATCAGCGCCCGCGAGTCATCCTCCGATCCGCTTTCGTCAGTCCAATTTATGTTGAATCAGGTCGGCGATATGCTGACGGGTAAGATCTCGCACGGCAATTTGATGCTGTTGGCCTTTTATGCGGAAATCGGCGCGTTGATCGGACTCTTGTCCTTGGCTTTCTACACGCTCATTCATAATCGCGTCGTCCATATCGATTATTTGAAAGCGGAACTGGATAAGGATTTGCCTTCGATCATTCGCCAGGGGGAAGGCCCCTATCTGGAGTTTAAATCGACGTTGCGCTGGGACATGGCGGAGTCGCGCATCAATCGTTCGCTGGAGGGCGTGATTCTGAAAACGCTGGCCGGATTTTTGAACAGTCATGTGGGCGGGACGCTCTTGATCGGCGTTGCCGATAACGGCGAGATCATCGGCCTCGAAAAGGATTTTCAGACGCTCAAGAAACCGGATCAGGATGGCTTTGAACAGGCGGTGATGACCGCCATTTCGGCGAATTTGGGCGCCGATCTTTGTTCCTTCGTGCATGTGCTGTTCCATGTGATCGACGACAGGCACGTGTGCCGCTTGATCGTTTCGCCGGCGAACCGGCCGGTGTTCATCGATCAGGGCAACGCGCAAAAATTCTATGTGCGCACCGGCGGCGCGACCCGCGACCTGAACATCAAGGAAGCGCTGGATTTTATTGCCGGACGCTGGAAACGGGGCAAATAAACATGCAGGCCCGTTGTGGCGGATGCGGCTGACATGCGTCATCCAAAACTGTTCTTCTTGGCGCTCGGCTTTTACACTCGCCTTCCGTGCCCGAAAAATCTCGATTACCGACAGTTGCCGCAAGCGGCGGTGTATCTGCCGGTGATCGGCTGGTTGGTCGGCGCTTTGTCCGGGGCGGCATTTTATCTGGCCGCCGGGCTCTGGCCGCAAACGGCGGCGGTGATCATCGCATTGATCGCCGGCATTGGGGTGACCGGCGCCTTTCACGAGGACGGTTTCGCCGATGTCTGCGACGGTTTCGGCGGCGGTTACGGCAAAGAGCGCATCCTGGCGATCATGAAGGACTCGGCGATCGGCGTTTATGGCGCGCTCGGCCTCTTGCTGTTGCTGCTGCTGAAGATCAGCCTGCTTGGGGCGATGCCTGCCGTTATCGTGCCGTGGACGTTACTCGCGGGGCACAGTTTCAGCCGCTTGATGCCGCTGGGGTTGATGCGGCGTTACCCCTACGCGCGGACCGAAAACAGCAAAAGCGGCATCGCGATGTTCAAGCCCGGGATTGCCGATCTCTTTATCGCGGCCGCTATGGCGCTGTTGCCGTTCATATTCTTGCCGGGCAATTGTCTGTTGGCGGTCGTTCCTGTCGTGCTTTCCACGCTCTGGCTGGGGCGCTATTTTGACCGCCATATCGGCGGCTATACCGGTGACTGCCTTGGCGCCTGCCAGCAGGTCGCCGAGACGGTGTTTTATCTGAGTATCAGCGCCCTATGGACATCTATCTGATCCGCCATACCCGTACCGCGACCGAAGCGGGGCTTTGTTACGGACAGAGCGATGTGGCGTTAGCCGCTAGCTTCAGCGAAGACCTGTCGGCGCTGCAACAAAAACTGCCGGAATTGACCGAGGACTGCCCGGTCTTCAGCAGTCCGCTGAGGCGTTGTACGCAACTGGCCGAAAGGTTGTCGGTGAAGGTGACGACCGATGACCGCCTGCTTGAGCTGAATTTCGGAGCCTGGGAAGGGGTGCGTTTTGATGCGATCGAGCCCGAAATCCTGAGGCATTGGAGCGCAAATTTTGTCGAGTCCGCGCCGCCGAATGGCGAAAGCTTTACCGACTTATACGAACGCATCGGCGATTTCTGGCGGGACCTCTTGCAACAACCGTTAGAACAGGCGGTCATCGTAACCCATGCCGGCGCGATACGCGCCTTGCTCGCGCATGTGCTGACCCTGCCGCTGGCGAATGCGTTTCAATTGCGCATCGATCCGGGCTCTGTGCACAAGCTGCGCCATCAAAATGCTTATACCTACATCGATTATCTGAACAAATGATGAAACCCTTGGCCGTTTTCGGCACCAGTTCCGATGCCGGCAAAACCACGCTGGTGATGGCTTTATGCCGGATTTTTGCCGACCGCGGCATCAAGGTCGCGCCGTTCAAGGCGCAGAATGTTTCGAACAATTCGGCGGTGACCGTCGAAGGCGGCGAGATTTCCAGGGCGCAATGTCTCCAGGCCGAAGCCGCGCGCGTCGAGCCGAGCTGCCGTTTCAATCCGGTGCTGTTGAAGTCGCACGGCAACGGTTCGGTGCAGGTGATCGTGAACGGCAAGGTGTTTCAGAATCAGTCTATCGCCGACTACTACGACCATATCGGCGCCTTGCGCAGCGAGGTCGAAAAGGCGTTCAACGGGCTGAGGGACGACTTCGAACTGGTGATCGCCGAAGGCGCGGGCTCGCCGGTCGAGCTGAATCTGCTAGAGAAGGATTTATCCAACACCTTTGTCGCGAAGACTTTCAACACGCAAAACATCCTGGTCGCCGACATCGAGCGCGGCGGTGTGTTCGCATCGATCTACGGTACGCTGGAATTGATGGACCCTACCATGCGGGCGAATCTGATCGGGGTGATCGTGAACAAGTTTCGCGGCGACCGGCGTTTTTTCGATGAGGGAGAGAAGATCATCGCGGAGCGTTTCGGCGTGCCGGTGCTCGGCGTCGTGCCGTTCCAGTCGCTGAATATCGACATGGAGGACTCGCAGTCGCTGCAGAACTACCGTCAGCGTCTTGGTGCGGTCAAGATCCGGATCGCGGTGATCGCCTATCCGGGGCTCAGCAATTATAACGATCTCGACGTGTTGATCGCAGATCCGGAGATCGATGTCGAGGTGATTCGAGACTACCGCCCGCTGGCCGCCTTCGACATGGTGCTGTTGCCAGGCAGCAAGACCGTGATCCGCGATTTGCATTGGCTGAAGCGGCAAGGGCTGTTTGCGGAATTACAGAAATTTGCCGGGCCGATATTCGGGCTTTGCGGCGGCTATCAAATGCTGTGCAAAACGCTGCACGATCCCGATGCGCTCGAACACGAGGTCGCGGGTGTCGAGGAAGGCCTGGGCCTGATCGATGACGAGGTGATCTATCAAAGCCCGAAGATACTCGCGCGCGGCGCTTACCGGCTGTTTTCGCATGAGGCGATAGCGGGTTATGAAATCCACTGCGGCCGCCTGCAAGCTTATCCGGTGTCTTATCAACAAGGCCGCATCGCCGGAACGCATGTGCACGGCGTATTCGATCACGACGGCTTTCGCGCCGACTATTTCAAGGCGATCCATCCGGCCTATCAGGGGTTTTGTTATCAGGAATACCGCAACGGAGAAATCCGGCGCTTCGCGGAGATGGTCGCCGCGCATGTCGATATCGATCGTATCTTGGCGACGTTATGAAGACTTTATTTACCGGCGGCGTCAAAAGCGGCAAATCGCGTCTGGCGGAAGCTTACATTCTGGAACAAACGGGCGGCCGCAAACCCTACTACCTGGCGACGACCGAGTTTATCGACGATGAAATGCGAAAGCGGATCGATGCGCATCAGGAGCGGAGGCAGGATGCGTTCGTCACGATCGAGGAGCCGGTCAAATTGCTGGCGGCTTTACAACAATGCCCAGGGCCGGTGCTGGTCGAATGCATTTCGATGTGGCTGAACAATCAGCTCTTTCACGGGGTTTCGGTGGCGGGAATCTTGGAAGAACTGGATGCGGTGATGCAATTGCCGTGCAGTATGGTGCTGGTGCATAACGAGGTCGGCCTCGGCATCATCCCTGACAATCGGCTGGCCAGGCAGTATGTCGATCTGTCCGGCAAGGCCGCGCAGTTGATTGCGGCGCATTGCGAACAGGTGTTCTTCTGCACGGCGGGACTGAAGTTGCAGATGAAATAAAGTGACCCCCAGGATGGATAGGCTAGCGCTTATCCGCCCTGGGAACCGGTACAGCGAATCAAAGCGCTTTTTGACGGCTTTGGAATTTCGGCATGTTGATCAAGATTTTGATTATTGCGAATCCCACTGCGGCATAAAGCAGGGTCGAGCCGGCATAGGGCGGATAATACTGAACGACGCGAGCGGTATATTCACTCCAAGAGAGCGGATCGTAGCGTCCTGAAAGCAGATAAAAGCTGCCGTTCGAGATCAGGAAGGCTATCGTGGCGGAAAGCATCACCATGCCGAAGGTCAATGATACGCCGACGAAATCGAGCACCGTATAGCGGCTGCAATAACGTCCAGCCAGCCACATCACCGCGTAAGTCGGAATCAGGAACACATAAGCGGGAGACACGCACCAGGCGCTGGTGCCGTTTGCGATCGCGAGATAATCGATCACTCCCGCCAGCACCAACAGAAACGCAAACAAGGACGGTTTCCGGTAGAAGCCGGCAAAGAAAAATACCGCCAGCGAGGCATCGGGCATATGCAGCATGTCGCCGAAGTGATGGAAGCGGGTCAGCACCATCAGCGCAATCAGTGCGATAGGGCAAGACCGTGTTTGCAGGCGTTGTGTCGTGGTCATGAGATTATCTCCAAGGTGATTCGGGTTATGCGCCGGTCCCGGCGCGCGGTCAGTTATTATAATGGATAGAAACGAAGAAGTTGCGGTCCGCCGTATTATAAGTATCCACCAGTTGGTATTGTTTATCCAGCAGATTATTGACCTTGGCGTTGATCATCCAGTTTTTGTCGAAATGATAGGCGGCGCGTAAGTCTAGCGTGGCGTAGCCATTGACATGAACCGTATTGCCAGGATCATCGAAACGGTCGCCTTGCAGCAGAAGCATGCCGCCCACATCGACAGGCCCGAATGAGCGGGACAGGTCGAACGACAGACTCTTTTGATAGCGGCGGTTTAAGCGTTTATTGGTCTCCCGGTTTTGCGGATCCAACAAAGTCATGTTCAGTTTGCCGTTCCAGCCTAAAATTTGCGTGCCGATTTCTCCCTCCAAGCCATCAATCTGCGCTTTACTGACATTTTGAGGTGTCCATGGCGAGGAGGGATTCGTTGGATTCACCGGCGCCCAATTGATCAGGTCATCAATATTGGTGTGATACGCGCGGACTTCCCATTGCACAAGCTTATGGTTGCCGGCGACGCCGATTTCGGCCGTCGTCGATTCTTCGGGCTTTAAATTGGTATTGCCGAAGGCAAAGCCCGTGTTTGGCCAATAAAGATCGTTGAAAGTCGGCGCCTTGAAGGCTTTGCCGAAGCTCGCAAAAGGGCTGATGCCGATCGGCGAGTTATATCGCCAGCCGATGTTGCCGGTGACATTGTCGCCGAAGGCTTCATTTTTATCCCTGCGCACCGAGGCATTGATGAAATGATCCTCGAAAACCCGGCTATGCAAATTGCCGAAAACGCCGAAATCATAGCGGGAGCTGGCGCTAAACTTTTGCGTGCTGTCGACTTCATCATTGCGGCCATCAAAACCGAGCAGCAGTTGATGGTCTTCGGTCAGGTTAAATTCATTCAGCCAGGTGCCATTCCAGCGCTGCGTATAAAAACGCGACGCAAAGACGCCGTTGGGTGCAAAATTATTATTGTCGTCAAAACTATGGCCGAGACGTACGGTCGATTTCCAGAAGTCGAACAAGTTCAGGCTGCCGGAGAGTGATGCCACCTCGTTGATGAATTTGGCTTTGTCCTGCTGGGTGCCGTCAAAATCACTTCTGCCTTCCGAATGCATAAAGGAGGCGTCAATTTCGGCATTATTCGCAAAGCGGTGGCCGAGGCGCGCATTCACGCCGGTGTTGTGATAGCCGTCGTCATCCGGCTGATCGACGCCGAAAAAGCCGGTCACCGGTTCGCGGGTATTAAATCCCTGGGTGTTGTAATGCGATGCGCCGACGCTATACCAGGAATTTTGCCACTTGCCGCTGACCGTGCCCGCTGCTCGCATCGTATCGTAATTGCCGCCGCCGGCATCCAGTGTGACCGTGGGTTTTTCGCTCTGGCCGCCTTTGCGGGTAAAGATCTGGATTACGCCGCCGATCGCTTCCGAACCGTAAAGGCTCGATTGCGGGCCGCGGATGATTTCCACGCGTTCGATCTGATCGATCGGAATGAACTCGAACGCCGTCGTGCCCAAGGTCGCAGAGCCGACCTTGATGCCGTCGATCAACACCAAGACATGATCGGAGTTGGTGCCGCGCATGAACACGCTGGTCGTCTTGCCGTCGCCGCCTTGTTGCGTCAGGTCTATGCCGGTGGTGCCTTTCAGCAGTTCGGGAAGGGTCTTGGCCTGCAGCCGTTCGATATCCTTGCGAGTATAGATCGTGCTGGCCGTTGCGAGCTCATTTTTGTCGACTTCCGACCGGGTTGCGGTCACGACCATTTCGGGTAACGCGTTGGAGTCGCCGGGAGAGGTGTCCTCGGCCTGGGCAAGAGTAGGGAAGCCCGCCAGCAATAGCGAACCGAAAAGCAGTTTTTGCATGTTGTCCTCTGCGCCGCCCGCGCATTTGGGTAAGTTACACAGCGGAGGACGAACGCACAGGCAGGCGGGAAAACCGCCGTGATCGTGTCGCGGACAGCCCTCCGCTGTTCCGAGTGATACTTTCAGGCCGGTCTCCGGGCTCATAAGCGGTTTCCCTGCATCATCGCCTTCCCATGCTGACGCACAGTGGCTGTTGATGATGCTTAACTTATTTACCGTTGCGGGGGCAGCGCCGGCCTTGGAGTTTCCTCACCGGCTTCCCGTTTAATCATTGACGAAATTGCATCAATGGAACCTTTAAGCAGGCGGTGATTATAGAGGGTAAGAGGCGGATGTCAATGAAAAAGAAGTGTTTGTGAATTTTGCATCTTGGGCATGGACAGCCTTCACGATTCCTTGATCTATGGCTTTGGCAAACCAACGCAGGCTCTGTGATATTTGTCAAGCTCGACAAGAGACTGTCCTCAATTGGCTCAAAGAAGCGATGACGATCCCGAACGCCGGACGGGGAATGTTGCTCAATCCGGCGCTCAGCTTCGAGTCACGGATTTTTGCGGAATAACTGATTGAAATGCGCCTTATTATAGGTGCTAAAGTACGTTTTCGTGCCATTGGACTTCAACCCCTTATTTTGGGGAAGTCTAGCTATCGCCCCTCGGATATAATACGGGATTACTTCAAGAAATTGACTACCGAAATCAATGAAAGACCAGGATAAATATAAACAGCATGGCGATCTGATTTGGACTATCGCCAATCTGTTACGCGGTCCTTATCGCCCACCCCAGTACCGCAGAGTAATGATCCCACTGACGGTGTTGCGGCGTCTGGATTGCGTGTTGGAAGACAGCAAGGACAAGGTTGCCGCCTTGTATAAACAGCTAAAGGAAGCCGACGATGCCAAGCCCACCGACAAGCGTATGGGCGACGAAAGCATCGAAAAAATCGTGTTTCAAAAAACCGGACTCAGCTTTTTCAATAAAAGCGGCTTGTCGTTTAAAACGATTCTGGCCGATCCCGATCATATTGCACGCAACCTGAATTATTACCTATCCGGCTTTTCTACGCGAGCGCGCTCCATTCTGGAAAAATTCAAATTCGAGGAAGAAATCGAAAAGCTGGACGATTCGAACCGCCTGTACGAAGTCGTCAAAGCGGTCGCCAACGTCGATTTTCATCCCGACCGCATTTCCAATATCGCGATGGGCTACATCTTCGAAGACTTGGTCAGACGCTTCAACGAGCAAGCCAACGAAGAAGCAGGGGATCACTTCACGCCGCGTGAAGTCGTCAAGCTGATGGTGAAACTGCTGTTTACCGGAGAAGAGCACATCTATAAAGTCGGAAAAGTCATCAAAATCTATGATCCCACTTGCGGCACCGGCGGTATTCTCTCGGAGGCGGAAAACGCCATTCTTGAGGAAAACGATCAGGCCAACGTCGAACTGTTCGGCCAGGAATACAACCCAGAAGCCTACGCGATTTGCGGTTCCGATTTGATGATCAAAGGCGAAGACGTCAAGAACGTAATCTTCGGCGATACCCTCGGCACAGGACGCCCTAAGGAAGGGCAAACCGACGGCGACGGCCACCCGGACGAGCGTTTCCACTATATGGCTGCCAATCCCCCATTCGGCGTCGAATGGAAGCCGGAGCAAGACCACGTCACCCGAGAGCATGAAACCTTCGGCTTCGACGGCCGCTTCGGCCCTGGCCTGCCGCGCATCAACGACGGCGCGCTGCTGTTTTTGCTGCACATGATTTCCAAGATGCAGCGCCCTCCCGCTAATTATCGGCTTCCCGTGCCCGGCGGCATCGATGGAGGCGAAGGTTCGCGCATCGCGATCATTTTCAACGGCTCGCCATTATTTACCGGCGATGCCGGCGGCGGTGAGAGCAACATCCGCCGCTGGATCATCGAAAACGACCTGCTGGAAGCCGTCGTCGGCCTGCCGGATCAGCTTTTCTACAACACCGGCATTTATACCTACATCTGGATCGTCACCAACCGCAAAGCGCCGGAACGCCAGGGCAAAGTTCAACTGATCAATGCCACCGAATTTGCCTGGAAAATGAAGAAAAGCCTCGGCGACAAGCGCAAGAAAATCGGCGAAGGCGAAGGCGTTGAGTCGGATCATATTAGCGCGATCACGGCCATTTATGCGGGCTTCAAGCACGACGAGCAAATGACGCTGCAAGCCATCCGCTCCAATATCGACCCGAGCCGCGATCAAAGCAAGTCGGTAGTCGTCAGCAAGGTTTTCCACAATCAGGATTTCGGCTATTTCAAAATTACCGTGGAACGCCCGTTGCGCCTGAATTTTGCGGTCAACGACGAGCGCATCGAGAATGTGAAGCGGAGCGCCTACTTCGAAGCCTTGGCGGAATCCAATAAGCGCAAAAACAAAGACCAAATCATGGCGGAGATACTGTCCGGTCAACAAGCACAGCAGGAAATCTTGCGGATTCTGGAAAGCATGAAACCGGATTTTGCCGATGGCGAACGTGTTATAGACCGCGCCGACTTTGAAAAGCAACTGGCGAAAGCCTTCAAAAACTCCGCTGTGAAGCTGGATGCCGGCCTTAAAAAAGCCCTGCTCGCGCCGGGCATGTTGGGCGAGAAAGACCCTACCGCGGAGCCCTGCCTGGATGCCAAGGGCAACCCGGAGCCCGATCCCGACTTGCGCGACAGCGAAAACGTGCCGTTCCCCGGTGCGCTATTGGCCAATGGCCGGCGTGACACTATTAATTCCTTGATTGATTTGCCTTTGCCGATCGATTACGAGAGCAAAAAAACCAAAGGCAAAGTCGATAAATCGGCCTTGCAGGAACGGGTACAGGACCATTGCGAAGCCTATCTGGCCGCAGAAGTCTTGCCTTATCGTCCCGATGCCTGGATCGACCATGACAAGATCAAGGTTGGCTATGAAATTCCGTTTAACCGGCATTTTTATCAGTATGAGCCTCCGCGCGAATTAAGATTAATTGAAACGGAGATTAAAGGACTGGAAGCGGAGATTTTGGAGATGTTGAGGGAGGTGATTTAATGGACTATCCGGCATACCCAGAATACAAAGCCACTGAGTTGAATTGGCTTTATGAAATTCCTGCTAATTGGACTCTACGGAAACTTGGGTTCATTATTTCTGAAAACTTTGTTAATGGAATTTTCAAAAAATCAATTTTTTGGGGGAATGGTAGAAAAGTTATAAATGTTACAGATGTTTATACAATCGATGACCTTGTTAATCAGGAAAACTTGGATCGTCTAGAATGCTCAGATGAGGAATACAAGAAATATTCTGCCAAATATGGAGATTTTTTTTTAGTCCGCTCTTCTTTGAAATTGGAAGGGGTTGGAAAGTCTGCATCAATTTTATACCCTGAGGAAGAAACAGTTTTTGAGTGCCATTTGGTAAGAGGACGGCCTGACTTAACGTTAGCAGATAGTAGGTTTTTAAATTATCTATTAAACTCCAAATATTGCCGGGAATATTTTGTATCGCTAGCAAATGTTGTCACTATGGCAACGATTGACCAAGCTAAATTTAAAGCTATTAATCTGCCATTACCATCGCTTCAAGTCCAAATAAGAATTGCTGCATTCCTCGACCAAAAAACCGCTCACATTGACCGCCTAATCGAAAGGAAAAAAGCCCTGATCGAAAAACTCAACGAAAAACGCTTAGCCTTAATTACCCAAGCGGTCACCAAAGGCCTAAACCCTGATGCGCCAATGAAGACTTCAGGCGTGGATTGGTTGGGTGATGTGCCGGTGCATTGGTCTGTCAGAAGGCTGAAATTTGCAGCCAGTTATAATGACGAATCGCTCTCAGAGACCACTGAGCCGGATTATGAACTTGTTTACGTCGATATATCGAGCGTTGATCAAGTCAAGGGAATAACAAATTATGAACCGCTAACTTTTGAAAAATCCCCTTCACGCGCAAGAAGAATTGTAAGGGATGGCGACACCATTGTTTCAACAGTTCGGACATATCTTAAAGCAGTAGCACCGATTAGAAATCCTGCTGATAACACCATAGTTTCTACTGGATTCGCAGTTATTAGGCCAAATGCTGAATTGAATCCAGAATTTTTATCTTATTTTGCATTGGGTCAGGGATTTATTGATTCTGTTGTCGCCAATTCAAAAGGCGTAAGCTATCCAGCTATCAATGCTACGGAACTTGTTTGCATACCAATCGCCTTTCCATCTGAAAAACTCGAGCAAGAAACGATTGTTAATTTTTTGAGGAAAAAACTTTTAGATATTGACCGAATGGTTTCTGTAAATATAAAAACGATTGAACGCCTCACCGAATACCGCACCGCCCTGATCACCGCCGCCGTCACTGGCAAAATCGATGTTCGAAATATTGACTTACCTACTCAGGAACCAGCGAACACGGAGGAAATGGCTTAAATGAAAGGCAGTGCCACCACACAAAACCCTTTTTCCGACTATATCGTTTATGTGGACGAAAGCGGTGATCACGGTTTAAAGTCCATCGACCAGAATTATCCGGTTTTTGTATTGGCGTTCTGCATTTTTAAAAAGCAGGACTATTTGCAACAGGCCGTTCCCGCATTACAGGCTTTTAAGTTTAAGCATTTTGGCCATGATCAGGTTGTCTTGCATGAGACGGATATTCGCCGCGACCGGGGCGATTTTGCCTTTCTAAAAACAAAAGAAGCCAAAACGACCTTTCTGGATGAGCTAACGGTCATTATCGAGCAATCGCCATTTGCGTTGATTTGTACCGCAATCAAAAAAATCCCCTATCGACAACGCTATCATTCACCGGATAATCCCTATCATGTCGCTTTGGGATTTGGGCTTGAACGGGTGTTTTACTATTTACGCGGACAAGGCGCGCACAGCGCGAAAACGCATGTGGTTGTTGAAAAGCGTGGAAAGGTGGAAGATAACGAATTAGAACTGGAGTTCCGCCGGATTTGCGATGGTGGGAATTATCATGGAAAACGATTGCCGTTTGAACTGATTTTCGCCGATAAAAAAAGCAATTCTACCGGGCTGCAATTAGCCGATTTGGTCGCCAGGCCCGTTGGCTTGCATTTACTTAAACCTGAACAGAATAATCGCGCATTTGATGTATTGAAGCCGAAATTTTACGGCGGCAATCATCGAGAAGGCAGAGGCTTGAAGTGTTTCCCTTAATAACAAAAAGCCCCGATGCTTCCACCGAGGCTAATTGCCGACCGCGAATCCGCAGTCCGTTCGAAAGCTATTATGATCTTGGTTACATGTAACGTCAAGGCGGCATTTCATTTTTTCTAAAAGCCAGTTCGTGGAATACCTAAAACGGCTTTATCTTTACATATAAAAATCCATATGTAAGGTTAATGGCTGCAAACTTACATATAAATTTTGTACGCAAAAAAAGACCGGTGAAATAAAAACAATGAGCAAGAAACACACTGAAGCCAAGCTCGAAGATGCCATAGAACATTGCCTGATTGCGCAGCATGGCTTCAGCAAAGGCGAATCGAAAGATTATGATCCGACACTGGCTCTGGAGCCGGTGCGAATTATTGCTTTTTTGAAGGCCACCCAAGCTAAAACCTGGGGTTCATTGGAGGCCATTCATGGCGCGGAGACAGGAAAAATGGTTCTGGATGCCTTGGTCAAGGAGTTGGCTATCAAAGGCATGCTCAAGGTGCTGCGTTATGGCTTCAAGTGCTACGGCAAAAAATTGAAAGTAGCTTTCTTTGCCCCGAACAACAAGCTGAACCCGGAAAGCTGGGTGCTGTATGGCAAGAATGTGCTGAGCGTGACCCGCCAGCTTTATTACAGTGATAAACACGGAAATTCACTGGATATGGTGTTGTTCCTGAATGGTTTGCCACTCATCACGATGGAATTGAAAAGCCAACTGCCTGGAACGCAGAAAGTCGAGGAAGCCAAAAAGCAATACAAAAAAGACCGCGACCCCCGCGAATTGATTTTCGAATTTAAAAAACGCACGCTGGTGCATTTTGCCGTCGACGAAGATTTGGTCTTTATGACCACTCGCTTGAACGGGGATAAAACCTTCTTTCTGCCTTTCAACCTGGGCTGTGACGGCGGGGCAGGGAATCCGCCGGCAGCAGACGGTGGTTATCGTACTGCCTATTTATGGCGGGAAGTTTGGGCCCGCGACAGCCTGTTGGATATTCTCGGTCGATTCATGCATTTACAGGTCGAGGAAAAACGGGTCCTGACCGATAAAGGCATCCAAAAAATCAGCAAGGAAACGATGATCTTTCCCCGCTACCATCAACTGGATGCGGTACGCCGCCTGATACATCATTCCAAGGAACATGGGCCGGGACGAAATTACTTAGTACAGCATTCGGCCGGCTCCGGTAAGTCCAATTCGATTGCCTGGCTGGCCCATCGTCTCAGCAGTCTGCACGATGAGCAGGATAATAAGGTATTCGATTCGGTGGTGGTGATTACCGATCGCCGGGTGCTGGATCAGCAATTACAGAACACGATTTATCAGTTCGAACACAAACAAGGTGTGGTGCAGAAGATTGACGAAGATACTCGTCAGTTGGTGCAGGCGTTGACCTCTGGTACGCCGATCGTGATCACTACGCTGCAGAAGTTTCCGTTTGTCAGCGAAACCCTGGAGAAATTGAATAAAGAGCGCGATGCGAACGATGCCTTACAGCTTTCCACGCAGGGCAAGCGCTATGCGGTGATTGTCGATGAGGCGCACAGTTCGCAATCCGGCGAAAGCGCTATGGAACTGAAAGGCGTACTCAATAAGCACGGTATCGCCGAGGCGGCATCTAACTATGCCGCTGAAAACGATATTAATGATGCCGATCCGGACCAGATGTTCGAGGTGGTGCGCGAGATGATGAAGCGCGGCAAGCAACCGAATATCAGTTTCTATGCCTTCACCGCCACGCCGAAATATAAAACAAAGCATGTGTTCAATGAACCCGGCCCTTCAGGTGAAGCGCCGTTCCATGAATACACTATGCGCCAAGCCATTGAGGAAAAATTTATTATCGATGTGCTGCAAAACTACACGACCTATGAGGCATTTTTCCGTATCGTGCAATCGGCTGAGGAAGATCCGCATGTCGAGCGTAAAAAAGCGGCGCGAGCCTTGGCACGGTTTTTATCGCTTCACCCACACAATCTGGCTCAAAAAACCGAAGTGATGGTGGAACATTTCCGCACCCACGTCAAACATAAAATCGGCGGGCGGGCTAAGGCCATGGTGGTCACCGATTCACGCCTGCATGCGGTCAGGTATAAGCAAATGTTCGATAAATACATCAAAGCGAACGGTTATAAAGATGTGAAATCACTGGTCGCCTTTTCCGGCTCCGTGGAAGACCCAGAGGCTCCTGGCAAGTCTTGGACAGAGGTGGGGATGAACGGCGGCATCAAGGAACGTGAATTGCCGGAAAAATTCGATACTGCCGAATATCAGGTGCTATTGGTGGCCGAAAAGTATCAGACCGGATTCGACCAGCCCTTGCTGCATACGATGTATGTGGACAAAAAGCTGTCCGGGATTCAGGCCGTGCAAACCCTGTCGCGCTTGAATCGCACTTGCGCCGGAAAGGAAGATACCTTTGTTTTGGATTTCCGCAATAAACATGAAGAAATCTACACCGCATTTAAGCCTTTTTATGAGGAAACGCCGGTCGAAGCGTTGACCGATGCGCAGCATCTGTATCGCCTACAGCATCAGATCGATGAGGCCGGTATTATTTTCGAGGAGGAAATCGAGGCTTTTTGCGAGATTTACTTTAAACCCCAGCGCAAAGTGACGGTGCATGATCATGCCAAAATGAATGGCATATTGGATAAAGCGGTTGACCGATATAAAGCATTGCCTGAAGACGAACAGGAGGAATTGAAAGGTTTTTTTGTGAACTTCAGGAATCTCTATGGCTTTCTTTCCCAAGTCATTCCATACCAGGACTCTGACCTGGAAAAGCTTTACACTTATCTGCGCTTCCTGCTAACTAAACTACCTCGGCGTGCTGCAGGTCCCGCCTATCATCTGGAGGATGACGTGGAACTGCAATATTATCGCCTGCAAAAAATCAACGAAGGACAGATCGACTTGTCCGGCGGCAAAGCCGATCCGCTGAAAGGGCCTAGCGATGTCGGCACCGGAAGAAGCGTCGATGATGAAATCCGTCTGTCGGAGTTGATCGACATTCTCAACGAACGTTTCGGCACGGATTTTACCCAGGCCGATCAATTATTCTTCGACCAGATACAGGAAGAAGCCGTAGCCAACGAAAACTTACGTAAAGCCGCCTCAGCTAACTCGGTCGATGACTTCCGCTATGTGTTTGATAAAGCCTTTGAAGGTTTGGTGATCGATCGCATGGAAGGTAACGAAGAAATCTTCAGCAAACTAATGAGCGACCGCGAGTTTAGAAAGATAGCCTCGGAACATTTGCTGCATAAGGTTTATCATGCGATTACCGGGGATGAAAGTGTCAAGGATCTTCAGCTTCGGACAAGGTCGCGAAAAGGCGTTGCATTTTGACTTCAATGGTGGACTCGTCCGGTTATGGACTGTTGGGATTTTCGTTATGAAAAAAATATAAGGGAAGACCGCAAATCGCCATTAACTTACCGAATGAACTATCCAAATAACTCACCCATGTTCAACAAACTCATCACCCCCAACATCCTCAAAAATCTGGCCGGCACAAGCGTTTTCGCGCGCGGCGAAGCGTATTATGAGGACGGCCGAGTAGGGCCGCTGCGCGAGACGGGCAGTAAAATCAGCGCGCGCGTCGAGGGCTCCGACACTTACCATGTCGAACTGCGGGACGATGGGCGGTATCTTGGACACGATTGCAACTGTCCGAACGCGGCGGACGGTTTTTTCTGCAAACACTGCGTGGCGGTCGGTCTGGCCTGGCTTGCCGAACACGAAGACGGCAGCGGTCAGCGTCCCGATCCGTGGTGTACGATTCGGGACTATCTGGAGATCCAGTCTCCAGACACACTGATCGCTTGGTTGATGGATGCGGCGGAACAGGATGATCGCCTGTACCGAACGCTGTTGCTCAAGGCCGAGTCCATTGCCGGCGGCGCTCATGCCGTCAAGGCCTATCGCGAGGCCATCGAGAAGGCGACCCAGGTTCGCGGTTTTTTAGATTGGGGTGAAGCGGGGGCTTTTGCGGAGGAACTCGATCAGGTCGTGGATGCGATAGCGACCTTATTGACTCCGGAGGATGCACCCATGCTGATCGATTTGGTCGAACATGCGATCGACCGTGTGGCAGAGTCGCAAGGCAATATTGACGATTCCAACGGCGAGGTCGGCGGCGTGTTGGGAAGGCTGGGCGATTTGCACCTGCAAGCCTGCCGGCTGGCGAAACCGGATCCGCAAGCGCTCGCGGAGCGGCTGTTCCGGATGGAAATCTCGCCTGCCAATGATTACAGCGATATCAATTCGATCGCCTACCGCGATCTTCTGGGCGAGGCGGGCCTCCGCCGTTACCGGGAGCTGGCCGAGGCGGAATGGGCCAAGATCGGTTTTCGTGACGGCGACAGCCCTTATGATTTCCAGCGCTACCGTATTACCCGCATCATGGAGTTCCTGGCCGAAGCGAGCGGCAATGTGGAAGAACTGTTGGCGATCAAAGCGCGCGATTTGAGCACGGCTTACCGTTATCTGACCATCGCCGAGATATGGGCCGCGAACAACCAGGATGACAAGGCGCTCGAATGGGCGGAACGCGGCCTGCACGCTTTCCCTACTGCCACCGACAATCGATTGCGCGATTTTCTGGTCGCGGCGTATTTGCAACGCCAACGCAATGAAGAAGCCTTGCAGTTGACCTGGGTGCAGTTCGAAGAGCGGCCAATCCTGGACCATTATAAAAAGCTGCATGCGGTCGCCGAACGGCTCGGCATTTGGCCCGAACAGCGGGAGCGCGCCCTGGCTAAACTGGCCGACGCCATTGCCGGGGAAGCCGCCGCCGTAAACTTCTGGAAAACGAAGCCCGGCGTTCCCGATTATTCCGTCCGGCTCCAAATCGCCTTGTGGGAAAACCATATGGACGATGCCTGGACGGCGGCGCATGCGGGAACCTGCCAGCGGCATTTGCTGATCGAATTGGCCGGCAGATTGGAAACGGAGCGTCCGGACGATGCCTTGGCTCTGTATCGGCAGATCATTCCGGCCATCGTCGAGCAAACCAATAATGCCGCCTATGCCGAGGCCATCACGCTCGTGCGGAGGGTCGAAAGCATTCTGAGCGGCCCGGAGCGAAAGCGCGAGTTTGCGGCTTATCTGGCGGAGTTGCGCAGCCGCTTCAAACCCAAGCGCAATTTCATCAAGTTGCTGGATGAAGTGAGCAGACGGGCAGAATAAATTTTTAAGAGTTTGCGGGAACGTTCGGAATGTTCGCCTTGACGGAGGGTGAACATGATAAACTGCGCGCTTCTCCAATCATTTGCCCCGATCGTCCTTGCCACCGCTCAGCCTTTACGTGCACATTCCCTGGTGCATCAAAAAATGTCCCTATTGCGATTTCAATTCCCACGCGGTCAAGGGGGGCGCGCCGGAGACGGCTTATGTCGATGCCTTATTGCGCGATCTGGCCGAGGATATCCGGCGCTATCGCATCACCCGGCCACTCCACAGCATTTTTGTCGGCGGCGGCACGCCGAGCCTGTTTTCGCCGGAAGCCTTCGACCGTCTGTTTAGCGGCATTGCGCAGCAGCTCCGATGGGTAGACGATATCGAGATCACGCTCGAAGCGAATCCCGGCACTTTCGAAAGCGAGAAATTCGCCGAGTTTCGCGCGCTCGGCATCAATCGTCTGTCGATCGGCATCCAGAGTTTCGACGATACCTTTCTTAAGGCGCTGGGCCGGGTGCATTCGGCGCGCGAGGCGTTGCGCGCGGTCGACATCGCGCAGAAGGCCGGCTTCGACAATCTGAACCTGGATTTGATGTTCGGCTTGCCGGGCGCGAGCGAAGACAGCGGCGTCAACGATATTCGCACCGCGATCGGGCTGAATCCGACGCATATTTCGTTTTACCAGTTGACGCTGGAGCCGAATACCTATTTTTACAAATTTCCGCCCAAGCTGCCGAATGACGAGCTGATTTTCGCGACGCAAAAAGCCTGCCAGGCGCTATTGGCCGAGCACGGCTATGCGCAGTATGAAATTTCGGCTTACAGCCGGCCGGGAAGACAATGCCGGCATAATCTGAATTATTGGCAATTCGGCGATTATCTGGGCATCGGCGCCGGCGCGCACGGCAAGATTTCGCTGGCCTTGCCGGCAAACATCGTCCGTACCAGCAAGCCGAGAGGACCAGAGCAATATCTGCAAGACACGCACGGGCAGGGCGGCGCACAGGCGATTGCCGAGCAGGAGTTGCCGCTCGAATTCGTGATGAACCATCTGCGTCTGAAGCAAGGCTTTACGCTGGATGCGTTTACCGCGGCGACCGGCCTTGCGTCCGCCGCGCTGGAACCCGGCTTGTCGAACAATTGCCGGCAAAATCTGCTGATCCTTCAGGACGGCCGCTATGTTTGCTCCGAAAAAGGCTGGGATTTTCTGGATACGGTTTTGCAGAATTTCATCACCTGATTTTTTTCACCTACCCTTAGAGCTATCACCGTTATGCACGACTATCAACAACAATTCATCCGTTATGCGCTCGAATGCGGCGTCCTCAGATTCGGCGAATTCCAATTGAAATCCGGCCGCACCAGCCCTTACTTCTTCAATACCGGCCTGTTCAATACCGGCGCGAAACTGGGCCGGCTCGGCCGCTTCTATGCGCAGGCGCTGATCCAGTCCGGCATCAAGACCGACATCCTGTACGGGCCCGCTTATAAAGGTATCCCGCTGGTCAGCACCACCTCGATCGCCTATGCGGAACTGACCGGCAGCGACATTCCGTTTGCGTTCAACCGCAAGGAAAGCAAGGATCACGGCGAAGGCGGCACGCTGGTCGGCGCGCCGCTGGCAGGCAATGTGGTGATCCTGGATGACGTGATCACCGCCGGCACCTCGGTCCGGGAGTCGGTCGAGATCATTCGCGCCGCCCAGGCGACGCCGGCCGGCGTCGTAATCGCGCTGGACCGGCAGGAAAAAGGCCTGGACGAGCGTTCCGCGATCAGCGAGGTCGAGGAACGCTACGGCATGCCGGTCGTGTCGATTATCACGCTGGCAAACATCATCGGCTATTTGACCGAGAATGCCAGAGAACGACCCGGCGTGCTGGAGGCCATCACCGCCTACCGCGACCGCTACGGGGTTTAGCAAAAATTGCGGAGCATGGCAAAAAACCGGGCATTCAACTATGCCAAAATCAAATATGGTCTACACTTTAAAGCAAACTCTCCCGAGGACGCGCTTGCGCTTCCGTTTGCGTGAGTTGTTTTCTTAACAGTTTGAATTTCAACATCTTGTTGATCCAGACATTCGACTCTTAACAGACGCATATTGAGAAACAAAAGGCTTGCCATGAGGAATCTGGAATTTAAAGAGCAAATGCGCGAATATTCGCAGTGGCGTGCAAAATTGATACAAACGATCGACATGTATCAGCAATGGCGTCATCGCTATGGCTTGCAGGATACGCAAAGCGACAATACGATTTTGAACATCCTGAGCGGGTTGAAGTCTGACCGGATCACGCTGGCTTTTGCGGCTGAATTTTCGCGCGGCAAGACCGAACTGATCAATGCGCTATTCTTTGCCGAAACCGGCCTGAGACTATTGCCTTCGTCGCCGGGTCGCACCACGATGTCGCCGACCGAATTGTTTTGGGATGAGGCGGGCGGCAGCTATATCCGCTTATTGAATATCGAATCGCGTCTGGAAGATATTTCCCTGGTCGAACTGAAACAGCAGCCCAAGCGCTGGAAACATATTCCGCTGGACTGCAATTCGCCTGCGCAAATGCAGGAAGCTTTCATGGAACTGATGGCGACAAAGCCGGTCGAGCGCGAGCTTGCCGAAAAACTGGGCTTATGGAACAAGCGCGAGGCCGCCGAGCAGGGCAACGCGAATCCCGATAAAGTGGAAATACCGTGCTGGCGGCATGCGCTGATCAGCTTTCCGCATGCTTTATTGAAGGAAGGGCTGGCCATCCTTGACACGCCGGGCCTGAACGCGCTCGGCACCGAGCCGGAATTGACCTTGAGCATGTTGCCGAGCGCGCAGGCGATCGTATTTTTGCTGGCCGCCGATACCGGCGTGACCAAGAGCGATCTGGAAATGTGGCGCAGCCATGTATTCAAGGCCAGCAGCGGCAGCAAGCAAAGCGTCGCGGTCGTGATGAACAAGATCGACGCGATGTGGGATGATCTGGCCGGTGAAAAAGGTTATGAAAGCGCGATTCAATCGCAGATCAAGGCTTCGGCCGAAACCCTGAAAATCAATCAAAAGGCCATTTTCCCGGTGTCGGCCAAGCAGGCCTTGCTGGCCAAGGTCAAAAACGATACGGATTTGCTCGAGAGAAGCCGGCTGGCGACGCTCGAAAATTATCTGGCCAACGATATTTTAAAGGAACGCCGGACGATCCTGATGAATGCGATCATTCGCGACATCGGCTTCATGGTCAATGAGTCGTTGAGCCTGACCGATTCGTCTTACAGCAATTCGATTTCCCAACTCGAGGAAGTCAAAAAAATCGACTTCGAGAACAAGGACATGACCGGCAAATTGCTGGCCGAAATGCGTGACAAGCAGAACCAGTACATGGCGACGGTCGAGAATTTCCAGACCAGCCGCCAGGTGTTTTTGACGCAGGCAAAAATGCTGGTCGACTCGTTCGCTAAGGAAAGAATCGACGAGATCGTGAACAGAACCCGCGATGACATGGCCAAGAGCCTGACGACTTACAGCATGAAACAAAACATACGTAAGTTGTTCGATGAATTGCGCGATTTGCTACAGGAGTCGGTCGACCTGACCAATGAAACCCGCCGCCTGGTCAAGGCGATCCACAAAAAATTCAAGGATGAATACGGTTTTGTCGAGATTGAGCCGCAGCTGTTTTCGATCTCGACCTATCAGTTCGAGCTGGAGCAGGTTTTTGCCGAGGGCGAGGCTTTCCGCGCCAGCGCCAAGACAACGATGACAGAGCAAAGCATCGTGATCAACAAGCTCTATGGCACGTTAATCGCGAAGGCGCGGCACATCCTTAAGCAGGCGCACGACGATGCGGCGACCTGGAGCGGTAACGTGATGACGCCGCTGATGCATCAGATCAAGGATTACAAAAAGCAGATCGACGGACGCCTGTTGATGCTCAGAAAGATCAATGACTCGAAAGGCAACGTCGCCGAAAGCATTACCGCGCTTGAAGAGCAATTGAAACAGCTCAGAAGGCGGCGCGAAGAGCTGGCGATGATGATCAAGCTGATGCGGATGGAAGGCTTGCAGTTCGACAACAAGTGACTGTCTGCACGGGCGGTAATGCCTGTTGATGTTTGCCCCGTTTGACTTTCCCTAACCCCTTCTTGGGGCGGGGAAGGCGAAGGGGATTTCGAAGAGAGTCTCAGAGTTTCCTGAAAATCAAATCCCACACCCCATGACCCAATTTGATGCCGCGTTGCTCGAATTTGGTCAGCGGCCGGTAGTCCGGGCGCGGACAATAGTCGGCGCCGGGGCTGGCATTGGCGAGCCGTTTTTGTTCCGATAGCACCGCCAGCATCTGTTCCGCGTAGTGCTGCCAGTCGCTGGCGGCATGAAAATAGCCTCCCGTCTTCAGTTTTCTGCTCAATAGCTCGGTAAAACCGGGCTGCACGATGCGTCTTTTGTGATGTTTTTTCTTCGGCCATGGGTCGGGGAAAAACAAATGTACGCCGCTTAAACTGTCGTCCGGCACCCGTTTTTCGAGGATCTCGATCGCGTCATGGCAATAGATCCTGACATTGGTCAGATTCTTCTCTGCCAGCAGCATCAACAAGTGGCCGACGCCCGGCCGGTGCACTTCGATGCCGATATAATCGATTTCCGGATTCGCCGCCGCCATCTTCGCGAGGCTCTCGCCATTGCCGAAACCGATTTCGATACAGCGCGGCGCGTTACGTCCGAAGACCTCGGCAAAATCATAATCGATATTCGGATCGAGTCCGTAAACATGCCACTGGTTATCCAGGGCAAGCTGCTGACCGGCGGTCAGGCGCCCCTGGCGGCGAATGAAACTTTTGATTTTGCGAGGAAACTGAATTTCGGACAACATGGACGGATAGTAGGATACGCGGTGCGTACCGTTTCTGATGGTTTCGGATATTTGGGGTATTGGCAAGGTACGCACTCGGCAATTGCTCCTGCATTGCTCTACCTCCTGCATCCATGCAGTCGAGCGTACCTTGCCTCGTTCGAAAATGCGGGCTTAAAAAAATAAGCCTTCGATCGGCGAAGACGCGGAAGCGAAGCGTTTGCGCGGCATGCGTCCGGCCAAAAACGCTTCGCGCCCGGCCTCGATGCCTTTTTTCATCGCGGACGCCATCAGCACCGGATTTTTCGCGGCCGCAATCGCGGTATTCATCAACACGCCGTCGCAGCCGAGTTCCATCGCCATCGCCGCATCCGAGGCGGTGCCGACGCCCGCATCGACCAGAATCGGCACCTTCGCGTTTTCGACGATGGTCAGGATGTTATAGGGGTTCCGAATGCCGAGGCCCGAGCCGATCGGCGCGGCCAAAGGCATCACCGCGACGCAGCCGATCTCTTCGAGCCGTTTCGCGGCGATCGGGTCGTCATTGGTGTAAACCATCACGTCGAAACCTTCCTTGACCAGTTGTTCGGCGGCAATATAGGTCTGCGCGACATCGGGGAACAGCGTCAGCTGATCGGCCAATACTTCCAGCTTGACCAGTTTATGGCCGCCCAAGAGCTCCCGGGCCAGTCGGCAGGTGCGGACCGCTTCTTCGGCGGTGTAACAGCCGGCGGTGTTCGGCAGGATCGTGTATTTGTCCGGCGAGATCACGTCGAGCAGGTTAGGCTCGTCCTTATTCTGGCCGATGTTGGTGCGGCGGATCGCGACGGTCACGATCTCGGCGCCCGAGGCTTCGGTCGCGAGCCGGGTTTCTTCGAGATCCTTGTATTTGCCGGTGCCGACCAACAGGCGCGAGCGGTAGGATTTGCCGGCGATCACAAAAGAGTCGTCCTGGCCGCCGCCGATCGCATGTACGATCTCGATATGGTCGCCGTCTTTCAATGCCTGTTCGCCATATTGATCATAAGGCAGAATTTCCTGGTTCAATTCGACCGCGATTTTCTTGCCGTTCAATTCCAACGCGGCAATCAAGGCGGCGACGGTGCTGTGCTCCGCGCACTCGCGCGCGGCGCCGTTCACAATAATATTCATCGGTTAAGCTCCTTTGCTGTCCAGCGACCGCCGCTCGCGCACGGCTTCCGCCAGGCTGTGCAGCAGCGGCACGGTATCCTCGAAACTGAGGCAAGCGTCGGTAATGCTTTGGCCATAGGTCAACGGTTTGCCCGGCACCACGTCCTGCTTGCCTGCGGCCAGATTGCTTTCGACCATCACGCCCATGATGCGGTGATCGCCGCCGGCGATTTGAGTGGCAACATCCTCGCCGACGATCAGCTGGCGCTGGCATTGCTTCAGGCTGTTCGCATGGCTGAAATCGATCATGATGTTCGGTCTGAGCTTGGCGTTGACCAGGCCTTCGGCGACCTGTTCGACGCTGACCGCGTCATAATTCGGCCGGTTGTTGCCGCCGCGCAAAATGATGTGCACGTCTTCGTTGCCGGTGGTCGAGAAAATCGCCGAATGCCCGCCCTTGGTCATCGACAGGAAGTGATGCGGGCTCATCGCCGCGCCGATCGCATCGATCGCGATCTTGATCGTGCCGTCGGTCGAATTCTTGAAACCGATCGGGCAGGATACGCCGGAGGCCAGCTCGCGGTGGCCCTGGCTCTCGGTCGTACGCGCGCCGATAGCGCCCCAGGCAATCAGGTCGGAAATGTATTGCGGCGAAATCAGATCGAGGTATTCGGTCGCGGCCGGCATGCCGAGATTCGCGACATCGAGCAGCAAACGGCGCGCAATGCGCAGGCCCTTGTTGATGTTGAAGCTGGAATCGATATCCGGATCGTTGATCAGACCTTTCCAGCCGACCGTGGTACGCGGCTTCTCGAAATAGACCCGCATCACGAGCTGCAAATCTTCCGCCAGTTCGTCCTTGACCGCCTTCAAGCGCTTGGCATAATCGATCGCCGCGACCGGGTCATGGATCGAGCAAGGGCCGACTATCACCAGCAACCGATCGTCTTCGCCGGTCAGAATGTGATGAATTTCCTGACGCGCTTTCGCGGTGGTTTCGGCCGCTTCGTCGGTAATCGGCATTTCATCATGCACCTGATAGGGCGCGATGACTTCCTTCGTCTCACAAATTCTCAGGTCGTCGGTTTTGTATTTTGTATGCATGGGATACTCGCGGGGCAAAAGCCGAATGCGGTTTAAAACCCCGTATTTTACTCTTTTTTACCGGTTTGGGGGTAGCTTTGCTGACGATTGATCCGGGCAAGGGCCCTCTTGCTATTGACGGAAAACGGGTACCCAAGGAATTGTCAGGCAATCGCTGACGCCAACTCTGTTTGCTCTCTAGCATCAGCAGAGAATCCGCGCGACAGGGGATGGCGCGTTGCGCCAAGAGCGGCAATTTTTCTACAGCATTGCTGCTGGCGCGGCATTAATAATCGAGATGTTATAAATAGTTATTTATAAACAATGAGTTATGTTTGGCACAAAGCTAGCAATAGAGGCTTTCAGGCAGAACGTGTTTGTCCTTTATGAACCCTATTCGGACAAGCTAAACGGACGTGGCCGATACCTGAAAATATTTTATTGGAGTTTAACAATGAACACAGCATCGATTCCTCTCGGAAATGACAGACGCATCAATCTATGGCGGTTTAATCAGGTGATGTTATTGGCGCTAGCCAGTGCGGCATCGCCTCGTGTATTGGCGCTGAATACCGGCACTGACCTGAATTTGTCTGCAAAACCCATTGCCGGCGGTATGGCCGGCGCGGCTTATACCAAGCCGCAAGAAGTTTCCGCGGCGTTGTTTGGCAATCCGGCCACTCTGACTCAGTTTAAAGGCTTCAATTTTGGCTTAGGCGCCGCCATCCTCGAGCCGGATGTGGACAATTATCAAAGCAACAACGGCTTCACCAACCGATCCCACAGTCTGGCGCAGAATTATATCGCGCCGGATGTGGCGCTCAGCGGAGAAGTCTTGCCCGGCTTTGTGGTTGGTGCCGGCGTCGGGGTGGATTCCGGCTTGGGCGCGGATTATCGCACCCATCCGATCAACGCCGGGGCCGGACTCGGCCTGGGTGGCGCCGGGCTCGGCGGCGCGGCGACATTGCCGTTGGACGTAGAGTTACTGTCGTTTAGCGCCAACGTGGGGGCGGCTTATGAGGTGACGCCGGATCTGTCGTTAGGGGCTGCATTAACGGTGGGATTCGGTTTGGGCCAATTCGGGACGGTCGGGAATACTACAGGGCTCGCGGGCTTGTCGGGCGATTTTGGTGGGACGACGTCCAGCGTACATGATATTTCGATTCGCGGCGCCTTGGGCGCAACCTATCAGCTCACGCAGGATGTGAAGCTGGGCGCCTCGGTAAAGACCCCTCTGCAATACCACTATCAAAACGTCTTGTCGACCACCGTGGGCGGCAGCCAGGCATACCAGGACGTCAAGCTCGAGCAGCCGCTGGAGGTCACCTGGGGTATCGCGGCCAATGCGACGCCCAACTTGTTATTGGAGGCGGACGTCGCCTGGAAAAACTGGTCCAAATCGTCTTTGTATAAAGATGTCTACAAGGATCAATTCCTGGCCATGTTGGGCGGCCAATATAGCCTCGGCAACTGGCAATTCCGCTCAGGTTACAGTTATGCCTCAAAGTTGCTGCGCGACGAACCGAACGGCACGGTGGGCGGCTTTACAGGTGTAGGGACGCTGCCTCTGGACACCAGTGTTCCCGGTGTGCTTAACAGCAATGATTTGATTAAAGTCGTACAAACGACTTTAGGCCCGGTCGTTTGGGAGCATACCGTCACCGCCGGTGTGGGGTACGCCTTTACACCCAAGTTCAGACTGGATTCGTTTGCGGCCTATGCCTTTGAAGGCACCGCAGACCGCAGCACGCTGGCGTTGGGCGATTACCATGTGAATGCCAGCGAATGGGCGTTGGGGGCGGGCGCGAATTTCAAATTTTAACGGAAAGATGCCGAATAATCCGCGCTGGGATTATTCGGCAAATCCGGCCTATCGGTCAAATCCGCAATAAACGCTTCGCGTTTTGATACAACACCCGATCCAGCACCTCCTCGTGTAAACCGAGCCGTATAAAGTCATCGAGCGTTTGCCCCATCGCCCGGAACGGATACGAGCTGCCAAACAGCAATTGCTCCTTCATAAAACCGTTGGCCGCTTCCACATACAGGCTTCCGCCCGGCAGAAAAATATACATGTCCGGGACGACGTAAACGTTTTCATAGCGAAACGCGACGCCGATCATTTCGTTCACATACGGATAAAAACCGTGGTAGCAGACAATAGGCAAACCTGAAAAAGCCCTGGCCACCTTGCCGACGGCGACCGGATTGGCATATTCCAGGTTCGGCGTGGTCGGACCTGACATTAAAAACACCGGTACATCCAGTTGCTCGCAGGCGTCGTAAATCGGGTAGAGCAACGGGTCATCGGCCTGAATGGGCGGCGCGCCGAATCCGGGTTCTATGTTAACTCCCTTCAAACCCAGTGCGTTCACGGCCTTTTCAATGGCTTCGGCGATGCCACGGCTATCCAGCGCCTGCGGGTTGACCGAGGCGATGCCGATCAGTTCCGGGTGCGGCGAGGTAATGTCCCGGATGGTCTCGTTGGAGATTGTGATGGCGGGCGTATCGCGGCCAACGACGACCGCATGGCGGATACCCACCTCGCGAATTTCCTCGATAAACCCATCCAGGGTATGCGAGCGGGCAAAGTGATCGTCCTGTTTAGAGCCCAAGCGGCGATTAAGCCATTTGGCGGTTTCGTATTCGGGGGTTGCCGGCGTCGCGCCATAAAAATCATGCAGAAACGCAGGTCGGCTGCGCATATCGATTATCGGTCTGGACATCTTGTCAGTTCTCGGCTTTGGCTAATGTGTTGAAGCGATCTTCGCTTCGGCTGGTGTTCAAGCCACAGAAGCAGCAGGTATTGTGCCAAATGATCTTGCACAGCCTTAACGCTGGGTTTGCCGGTTGCATGTCCCACAACGATTGCCGCTACAGCGGCAATCGTTGTGATTCGCTGCTGCAAAATCGGCATTCAAATCGATAAGTCTCTCGTCAATCATTTAAAAAACAATAGGTTACGGGTTGGCATAATCGGTGCTAAAGCTTAAGTACAGTACCCATGCTTTGCAGGCATTGGGATTTTTCAACCGTACAAAGGCAATCAACATGAGTACATTAAAAGTCGTGGTTGTTTCGGGCAATCTAGGGCTGCCGTCCAAGACGCTCGCATTGGCCGAGCAAATCGTGGAAGCCATCAAGCAGCAAGCTTACCCGCAAGCTTGTATTGAAGTCATAACTCACAGCTTGGCTGATCTGGGCCCGGTTTTCGGTCCAGCCCGTCATCCGGGGGAACTGAGCGATAGTGGCAAAGCCGTGCTGGATTCTATCGGGTCGGCCGACATCCTGGTAGCGGTCACACCGGTTTACAAAGGTTCCTATACCGGCCTATTCAAGCATGTGTTTGATTTTCTGGATGTGAAGGCGCTGAACGACGTGCCGGTGATTCTCGGCGCCACCGGCGGCGGGGAAAAGCATGCCCTGATTATCGAACATCAACTGCGGCCGCTATTCGGCTTCTTCGGTGCGCAAACCGTCCCTTCCGGCATCTACGCCACCGAACAGAACTATGACGGTTCACGCTTTAGCGATGCCACCGTCAATGAACGCATCCATGCGGCAGCACGCCAAGCCGTTGTGGCGGCGCTTATCCGCGCGGATCAAACCCAATTATGTGAAGTAGCTTAAGGAGAGCATCATGTCTGTACACGATTACGAACAAATCCGTTCCGAAATTCGCACCTTGGTTGACGAAGTCATCCGGCCTAATGCCGAACAAACCGATCAGGGCGTTTTCCCGCGGGAGAATCTTGAGGCCTTGGGCCGGGCCGGCTGGAATGGCGTGCTGATTCCGAAGGAATACGGCGGCCTGGGTCTGGATCATGTCGCCTTTTCGATCGTGGCGGAAGAAATCGGCCGCGCCTGCGCTTCGACCGGCCTGGTCTATGTGATGCACTCCGGCGCAGCGCAGACCATCAACTTATTCGGCAACCACGACCAAAAAGAACGTTGGTTGAAGCCTGCCCGCGACGGTTTGATCGGCACCTATTCGACCAGCGAAAAAGCCTCGGGCGGACACTGGTGGTTTAACTTCAGCGAAGCCACCCGTGGCAACGACGATAACTATCTGCTCAATGCGGAAAAGTCATTTACCACCAGTGCCGGAAAAGCGGATTACTATATTTTTCAAACCCGTTCGCCGGGCGCCAAAGGCCCTACCGATATCAGCTTCTTCATCGTCGATTCCAAACTGGACGGCATCACGCACGGCACCTGGGAAGCGCTCGGGGTACGCGGCAACCACAGCGGGCCGATCACCTATAAGAATGTGAATGTAAAAAGCATCGATCGCCTGGGGGACGAAGGCCAGGGCAAAGACATCGTTTACCACGGCGTATCGCCGGTCTATCTGGTCGGTCTGGGCTCTGTCTGGCACGGTGTGGCCAGGGCGGCATTGGAAAAAGCTTCAGACCATCTGACCGGCACCATTCACCGCGATTTCAACCGCAAACTGTCCGACTACCAAGTGCTGCGTCAGCAATTGGGCGAGTCCAAGGTGTTGGTCGAAAGCCTGCGCCCCTGGCAGCACGATCTGGCGCGGCAATTGGACCAATTGCAGGCCGCCGGTCAGCCGCAAGGGCAAATCCTGCTGCCGTTGACCGAATTCAAGGTGCATGCGGCGGAAGTCGCCAATATCTCGGCACGCAACGCCCTGGATGTCAGCGGCGGTTACGGTTACAAGAAAGGCCCGATCGAACGCATCTTCCGTGATGCCCGCGCCGGCATCGGCATGGGACCGTCGAACAACATCGCCCGCGAATGGATCGGCAAAGCGCTGGTGGGATTGCCGCTAGAGCTGTTCGAGGCCGGCGGCGAGTAGAACCCGTAAGACCGTTTCGATTTATCAACCTTTGCCATGCCCGATGGGAAGGAATAGGCGCGAAGCCAGCCTTCTCAATCGACAGCCCCAGCTCAATATTTCGGAGATTCACATGTCACAGCAAGATTTGAAAGCCACATTAGAGAACACCATTGCCGCCCTGCAACAAAATCCGGCGGGCGCCCGCCTGGTCTTCAAGGCGCAGACCCGCCTGCTCGATGGCGTGCGCTGCGCCGCCGAAGTGCGGGATTTTCCGCCGCTGATCATTGACGAACCCCCCGAGCTGGGTGGAGGAGACGCGGGGGCAAACCCCGTCGAGCTGATCCTGGCCGCGCTCGGCACCTGCCAGGAAATCGTCTATGCGGCCTACGCCGCCGTGTTGGGCATCCCGTTGGAGGCCGTCGAGGTGAGCGCCAAGGGCTACCTGGATTTGCACGGCCTGTTCGGCTTGCAAGAGGTGCCCTCCGGTTTCCAGAAAATCAGCTTCGAAACCACATTGAAGAGTCCTGCGGCCCCGGAAACGATCAGCCAGCTGGTGGCGGCGGTGGAAGCGCACTGTCCCGTGCTCGATACCTTGACCCGGCCGGTCGAGGTGGCAGGCTCGGTCATACTCAATGGCGCGCCGCTGAACGCCCTGGCCAGCGACGCCGCGTGAGGAAATCCACATGAGCCAATCTCATCACAGCCACAACCCGATCAAATTCGCCTACTGGGTGCCCAATGTCAGCGGCGGCCTGCTGGTCAGTAAAATCGAGCAACGCACCAGCTGGGATATCGACTATAACCGCAAGCTCGCGCAAATCGCCGAGCGCAGCGGTTTCGACTACGCCCTCACGCAGATCCGTTTCACCGCGGGTTACGGCGCGGAGTATCAGCACGAATCGGTCTCTTTTACCCATGCCCTGTTGGCGGCCACCCAGAAACTGCGGGTGATCGCGGCCATCTTGCCGGGGCCCTGGCATCCGGCGGTCGTCGCCAAGCAGATTGCGACGATCGACCATCTGACGGCCGGCCGTATCGCCGTCAATATCGTCAGCGGCTGGTTCAAAACCGAATTTACCGCGATCGGCGAGCCGTGGCTGGAGCATGACGAACGTTACCGCCGTTCGGAAGAATTCATCCGCGCGCTGAAAGGCATTTGGACTCAGGACGATTTCAGCTTTTTCGGCGATTTCTACCGTTTCCACCATTTCACCTTGAAGCCCAAACCCCTGCAACAACCGCATCCGGAAATCTTTCAGGGCGGCAGTTCCAGGGCGGCGCGCGACATGGCGGCCCGGGTCTCGGATTGGTATTTCACCAACGGCAACACGCTGGAAGGCATCAAGGCGCAGGTCGACGATATTCGCGCCAAGGCGGCCAAGGAAGGCCATGCGGTCAAGATCGGCGTCAATGCCTTCGTGATCGCCCGGGACACCGAGGCGGAAGCCCAGGCGGTGCTGAATGAAATCATTGAAAAAGCCGACACGGAAGCGGTCAATGCATTCGGACATGAAGCCAAGCAGGCGGGAAAAGCGTCCCCGGAAGGCGAGGGCAACTGGGCCAAGTCCACATTCGAGGACTTGGTGCAATATAACGACGGCTTCAAGACCAATCTGATCGGCACGCCCGAGCAAATCGCCGAACGTATTGTCGCGTTGAAAGCAGTCGGCGTCGACTTGATCCTGACCGGCTTTTTGCATTTCCAGGAAGAAGTCGACTATTTCGGGCAGCGGGTTTTGCCTTTGGTCCGCGAACTGGAAGCGCGGCAAGCCGACCAAGTGGCCGCCTGATGAGCAAGGCGAATCCTCCCAAGCAGGCGCAGGCAAAGACTCAGGCGTTGTTCGACAAGGCCGAACAATTGGCGGCGGAGTTTGCCGCCACCGCCGTGGAACGCGATCGGCGCGGCGGCACCGCTAAAAACGAGCGCGACAGCCTGCGCCAAAGCGGCCTATTAAACCTGATCATCCCGGGCGAATACGGCGGGCACGGCCTGGATTGGCACGATACCTTGCAGATCGTGCGCATTATTTCCCGGGCCGACAGTTCGCTCGGGCATCTGTTCGGTTTCCAGCATTTGCTGCTGGCGACGCTGCGGCTGTTCGGCGACCAATGGCCGCATTATTACCGCGAAACGGTTAAAAACAGCTGGTTTTGGGGCAACACCCTGAACCCTCTGGACACCCGCGCCAAGATCAGCGCAGACGGCCAGGACTGGCTGGTGCACGGCACCAAAAGCTTTTGCTCCGGCGCCAGCGATTCCGATCATTTGATCGTATCGGCCTTGACCGAGGCGGGCGGCAAATTGGTCATCGCCGCGATTCCTAGCGATCGCCCGGGCATCCGGATTCATTCGGATTGGGACAATATGGGGCAACGACAGACCGACAGCGGCACGGTGGATTTTGATCGGGTACGCATCTATGACCAGGAAATCTTGAGTCAGCCCGGACCCTTGGGCAGCGTGTTTGCCACCTTGCGTCCGTTGATTGCGCAGCTGGTGCTAATCAATATTTACCTGGGGATCGGGGAAGGCGCTTTGGCGGAAGCGATCGGCTATACCCGCAGCCAGTCGCGGGCCTGGTTTTTGTCCGGCGTGGAAAGCGCGACCCGCGATCCTTATGTGCTCAAAAAGTACGGCGAGTTTTGGGTCGATCTGAACGCCGCCGCGCTGGCGACCGATTATGCCGCCAGTTTACTGGATGCTGCCTGGCGCCAGGAAAATGCGCTCACCGAGGCGGAGCGCGGCAGCGTGGCGATCGCCAGCGCGACGGCCAAAGTCCTGGCCACCCGCGCCGGGTTGGACGTGACGCAGCGCTTGTTCGAAGTCACCGGCGCACGGGCGACCAGCGCCAAGGCCGGCTTCGACCGCTATTGGCGCAATCTGCGCACCCATTCGCTGCACGACCCGGTCGATTATAAGCTGCGCGATCTTGGCGAATGGGTGTTGAATGCCAAGCCGCCCACTCCGAGCTTTTACTCCTAAGGATCAAAAAATGAGTTACGACACAATAGAAACGGCGCTGGAAGCCATCCGCAACGGCGGCTTCGTGGTGGTGGCCGATGATGCCAGCCGGGAAAACGAAGGCGATTTAATCATCGCGGCCGAAAAAATCACGCCCGAACACATGGCCTTTCTGGTACGGCACAGCAGCGGCGTCGTGTGCGTCTCCCTGCCGGGCGAGCGCGTCGAAGCGCTGCATCTGGAGCCGATGGTCGCGAACAATACCGATGCCCATGGCACGGCATTTACCGTGTCGGTGGACTTGAACAAAGGCACCAGCACCGGCATTTCCGCCGCGGACCGCAGCGCCACCCTCCGGGCCTTGGCGAATCCCGCCTGCACCGCCGACAATTTTGCGCGCCCAGGCCATGTGTTTCCGTTACGCGCCAGGCCGCATGGGGTGTTGGCGCGGCCGGGACACACCGAAGCGGCCGGGGATCTGGCGCGCTTGGCCGGTCTGTATCCGGCCGGTGTGTTGTGCGAAATCGTGAACGACGATGGCAGCATGACCCGCGGCGAGGCGCTGCGGGCATTCGCCAGCCGACATCAATTGCCCTTTATCCGGATCGCCGACTTGATCGCCTATCGCCGCCGTAACGAACAACTGGTCGAGCACGTCTCGGAAGCCAGGATACCCACCGCCGTTGGGGTTTTCACCGCCCATGTTTACCGTTCCGTGCTCGACGGTTCCGAGCATTTGGCCCTGGTCAAAGGCCAGGTGACGGGACAGCAGAACGTCCTGGTGCGGGTGCATTCCGAATGTTTAACCGGCGATGTGCTTGACTCGTTGCGCTGCGATTGCGGCAATCAACTCAAAATGGCGTTGGCAAAAATCGAACAGGCAGGCAGCGGGGTTTTGGTTTACCTGCGCGGGCATGAAGGCCGCGGCATCGGTTTGGCGCACAAGCTGCGCGCCTATGAATTGCAGGATCAGGGCCGGGATACCGTACAAGCCAATTTGGATTTGGGTTTGCCTATTGATTCCCGCAGCTATGATGTCGGCGCCCAGATCCTCAGAGATTTGGGGGTAACGACGATCAGGCTCATGAGCAATAACCCGGCCAAGTTCAGCGAACTGGCGGGATACCGGCTGAAAATCGTCGAGCGCGTGCCGCTGGAACCTGTTCCCAACCGCGAGAATATCGTCTATTTACGCACTAAATCCGAGAAGCTCGGGCATTTGCTGAATCTGGACAATCTGCCCTGGGAAACGCTGAGTGCGAAATGAATGCGGATGCCGGGCTCGATCATAATGAATTTGGAGACAAGAAAGTGAATGTTTTCTGGTTTTTACCGACGCATGGCGACGGCCGCTACCTGGGTTCGGCGCAAGGTGCGCGCGAAGTGAACCTGCACTATTTGCGCCAGATAGCCCAGGCGGCGGATACTTTGGGTTATGGCGGGGTTCTGATCCCTACCGGCGTCACCTGCGAGGACTCCTGGGTGGTCGCATCCTCGTTGATTGAATCGACCGAGAATTTACGGTTTTTGGTGGCGGTTCGGCCCGGCCTGACCACGCCCACGGTGGCGGCGCGCATGGCGGCTACCCTGGACCGGTTTTCCGGCGGGCGCTTGCTGGTCAATGTCGTTGCCGGCGGCGATCCGGTTGAACTGGCCGGCGACGGCTTGTTCCTGGCGCATGACGAGCGTTATGTCCTGACCGCCGAGTTTTTGACCGTCTGGCAGCGCTTATTGGCGGGCGAAACCGTCAGTTTTGCCGGCAAGCATATCCGGGTCGATAACGCGAAACTGGCCTTTCCGCCCGCGCAGACGCCGAGTCTGCCGTTATATTTGGGCGGCTCATCGCCTGCCGCCCATCAATTAGCCGCCGAGTATATCGACCACTATTTGAGCTGGGGCGAACCGGTGCCGGCGGTGGCCAAAAAAATCGCCGATCTGCAGGCTCGCGCCAGGCTGACCGGGCGGGTCGTGCGTTACGGCCTGCGCATACACATCATCGTTCGGGAAACCGAAGCCGAAGCGTGGGCGGCGGCCAATGCGCTGATCCGCCATGTCGACGACGAGGCGATTGCCGCCGCGCAACGCGCCTACGCCCGCTCGGATTCCGAGGGGCAACGGCGGATGAACAGTCTGCACCGAGGCTCCCGGCAAAACCTCGAAATCGCCCCTAACTTATGGGCCGGTGTCGGTTTAGTCCGGGGCGGCGCAGGGACTGCGTTGGTCGGCGATCCGCAAACGGTCGCCAAGCGCTTGCAGGAATATGCCGATCTCGGCATCGAAACCTTTGTGCTCTCCGGTTACCCGCACCTGGAAGAAGCCTACCGGGTGGCCGAATTGCTGTTCCCTTTGTTGCCGGTCGCAAAAGCCCCTGAAAAAACACGCGCCAAACCGGTGTTCCATTTAAGCCCCGTGGGCGATACCGGAAAAGTCGAGTGGCAAGCCAAGGCCGGATGAGCCGAGGCCGCATCGAGACTGACGATGCCATCGTGTGTCCCCAAGCCCGTTATCAAAACCGAAAACCAGACCCTTTACAGACTCCATCAACCTCGTCAACCCTGAAGCCTATGAAACTAGAAACGATCGCCGTACACGGCGGCTACAGCCCCGACCCGACCACCAAAGCCGTGGCCGTGCCCATTTATCAGACCACGTCTTACGCCTTTGACGATACCCAGCATGGCGCCGATCTCTTCGATTTGAAAGTGGCGGGAAATATCTATACCCGCATCATGAACCCGACTTCGGACGTGCTCGAAAAGCGCGTGGCCGCCCTGGAAGGCGGGATCGCCGGGCTGGCGCTGGCCTCCGGCATGGCGGCGATTACCTACGCGATCCAGACCATCGCCGAAGCCGGCGACAACATCGTCTCCGCCGCCACCCTGTACGGCGGCACTTACAATCTCTTTGCCCACACTCTGCCGCAATACGGCATCAACGTGCGTTTTGCCGATTATCGCGATCCCGCAGCTTTCGAGACGCTGATTGACGGCAAAACCAAGGCGATTTTCTGCGAATCGGTCGGCAACCCGCTCGGTAACGTGACCGATTTTGAACGGCTGGCCGCCATTGCCCACCGCCACGGCGTGCCGCTGATTGTCGACAACACGGTGCCGTCGCCTTATCTTTGCCGTCCGATCGAGCACGGCGCCGATATTGTCGTGCACGCGCTCACCAAATATCTGGGCGGTCATGGCAACAGCATCGGCGGGGTGATCGTCGATAGCGGCAAATTCCCTTGGGCCGAACATAAAGCGCGTTTCCCTCGCCTGAACGAGCCCGACGTGTCCTATCATGGCGTCGTTTACACCGAAGCCCTGGGGCCTGCCGCTTACATCGGCCGGGCCCGTGTCGTGCCGTTACGCAATACCGGCGCGGCCCTTTCGCCCTTCAATGCGTTTTTGATCTTGCAAGGCATAGAAACCCTGGCGCTGCGCATGGACAGGATCTCTGAAAACGCCGTCAAGGTGGCGCGCTACCTGCAAAACCACGTCAAGGTGGAATGGGTCAACTACGCGGGGCTCGAAGACCATCCGGATAAAGCGCTGGTCGATAAATACATGGGCGGACGCGCGTCCGGCATTCTGACTTTTGGCTTGAAAGGCGGCCGCAAGGCGGGAGAACGTTTTCAGGATGCGCTAAAACTGTTCACCCGCCTCGTGAATATCGGCGATGCCAAATCGCTAGCTTGCCACCCGGCATCGACCACGCATCGGCAACTGTCTCCTGAAGAGCTGGTCAAGGCGGGCGTCACCGAGGACATGGTGCGTTTATCGATCGGGATAGAACACAGCGACGACATTGTCGCGGATCTGGAACAGGCGCTCGAGGCGGCTTGACGCCGGAGGATTGGCGGACGCTTGGCAGATCCCGGCTCAACAAGCCAGGATCTGTCCGGAAATCAGATCATTATTACATTTAGGCATACTAATATTGATCTTGATCATTTTATAACTTGAGACGCGCATGCTATCTTGGAGTCAGTTGTGACTTCAAGGGACCTGTTTTTACTTATGTCTTTACTTGCCTTTGCTAATCCTGCCGAGATGGCGCTCTCGATTCGAGCGTCCGCCTTGGTTTTCGAAGATCCAAAGTCCAGAGAACTGCTCGATCGAATCAAGCGGGTTGCCCCGAGCGAGTTAAATGCACTGGTCATCGGCGAAACCGGCACCGGCAAGGAACTGGTTGCCCGCCACATCCACGAGCTGAGCGCCAGACGCAACGGGCCGTTTTTGGCGGTCAATTGCTGCGCCTTGTCGGAAACCTTGATCGAAAGCGAGTTGTTCGGCCATGAGAAAGGGGCTTTTACCGGCGCGGTGACGACCAAACAAGGGTGGTTTGAGGCCGCTTCCGGCGGCACGATATTTCTGGACGAGATTGGCGATTTGCCGCAGTCGATGCAGGTCAAGTTATTGCGGGTTTTGCAGGAACGCGAGGTGGTGCGGGTCGGTTCCCATAAGGCGACGCCCATCGACGTGCGCTTGATTGCGGCAACTAACGTCAAACTGGAAGAGGCGGTCATGGCCGGCCGGTTTCGTGAGGATTTGTACTACCGGCTGAATGTGGCGGCATTGAATCTGTTGCCTTTGCGGCAGCGTACCGGGGATATTTTGCCGTTGGCCCGGCATTTTTTAAAAGTTTACGGACAGCGTCTCGGCTGCCCCGGAACCACGATTTCCCCCGCCGCAAAACAAGCCCTGTTAACGCATCCCTGGCCAGGCAACATTCGGGAATTGGAAAATGCGATCCATCACGCCTTGTTGGTGGCTCGCGATCTGACCATTACGCCGACCGATTTAAATCTCTCTCAGGCGCTCAGTTTTTCTAAAACGGTAGAGTCCGAGGCGGGAGATTTTGAGAAACTGGACAGCGTCTTGCAAACCTTATGCGAGCAGGAACACCCGGATCTGTATGCCCGTGTCGAACACGCCTTGTTACAAGCCGCGTATAAGCACACCGGCCGCAATCAATTGGCTACGGCGAGGTTGCTTGGGCTGAGCCGGCACGTGGTGCGCGCCCGGTTGATTCAAAACCATATTTTGGCATCGGGCGATGCGGAAACCGAAAAATATCAGTCCCCCTTGCCGAAGAGTGTCAGTATTCCGCCCATCGTAGTACCTGAGGTGATTCCCAAAGAAAGAGGCTACAAGGAACTTGTTTTCTCCGAAGCATCGCAGGAGTGCTGGGGGTTTTGATTGATCCCTAATTGACGATTTAGGCCCGGATGTCCAGCGCTATCGATCCCGCGGCTTGACATCGCAAAGATGTTCGCTGCGCAGATAGCTCTCCGACTGCATTTCCATCAACCGCGACACCGTGCGTTCGAATTCGAAGACGCCGTCGCCTTCGGTGTAGAGTTCGCGGGCAGGCACCTCGGCGGTGCAGATCAATTTGACCTTGTGTTCGTAGAGCGCATCGATCAAGGTCACGAAGCGTTTGGCCTCGTTCCGGTAGGCGGCGGTCAGTTTCGGAATGTTCGCCATGATGATCGTGCTGAATTCGCCGGCGATTTTCAGATAATCGGCCGCCCCTAAAGGCTGCACGCACAGTTCTTCGAAAGAGGTATAGGCGACATCGCCATGCACCGCGGCGAGGCGCACCGTGCGGCCGAACACCGGCAATTCGACCGGCTCCATCGCGGCATGCTGGGTCAGTTCGTTGTAGCTTTGGCGGATGAAGTCGCCGGCATTTTCGTCCAACGGCGTGTAATAAGTCGTTTTCAGCGCATGCAGATGGCGGAGGCGGAAATCTTCCTTCGCGGTCAGCTCGATAATATCGGCCTCACCCTGCAATACCTTGATGAAAAACAGAAATTGTTCCCTTTGCAGGCCGCCCTGATAAAGCTCGTTCGGATGCCGGTTCGAGGTCATCACGGTCACGACGCCGAGTTCGAATAATTTGCTGAACAGGCGGCCCAGAATCATCGCGTCGGCGATGTCGGTCACGTGGAATTCGTCAAAGCATAACAGGCGCGTCGTATTCCGGATCTGGCCGGCCAGCACGAACAACGCATCGGGAATTTTTTGCTGGCGGCAGCGGTGCACGAAGGCATGCACCTCAAGCATGAAGGTGTTGAAATGCACGCGCCGTTTTTGTTCAAGCAGGCAGGATTCGTAAAACAGCTCCATCAGCATCGACTTGCCGCGGCCGACACCGCCGTAAATATACAGGCTCCTGCAGCGCGGCGGACGGGCGGCGAAAAGCCTTTGCGAGGCCGGTTTGTTCTCGTAGGCGGCGAGCAGAACGAGATCGTTCAGCAGGTTTTGCAGATGGGCTAGCGCCAGGTGTTGCGCCTCGTCATATTGAATGGCTGAGCGCTCGACCAGAGCGAAATAACGCCGTTCCAGTTCGCAGGACAAGTCGGGCAGGGGGGGAGGGAAGGCCGGTTTGACTTTCTTCAGGATTCTTTTCAGCATGACGCGAACAGGGTTGCGAAACGAAGATGGGCAACCGGATAATCAACCGATTTAGGGAGCTCCTTAGTTCAATTCCATTTTAAAGGCCGCAGGCAGGGGCGGTGTTGGCCGCCCCGAAAACCGAGTATTTTTCGGAAATCCGATTTAAACGCTCAGTGCGGCCTTGTCCGCTTTCTCCCGGTAATTAAGGATCTGATCGAAATTCAGATAGCGATAAGTATCCGCGGCCGATTTGTCGATCTGCGCGGCATACTGCATGTACTCTTCGACGGTCGGAATCTTGCCGAGGATCGAGCACACAGCCGCGAGTTCCGCCGAGGCCAGGAACACGTTCGCGCCGTTGCCGAGCCGGTTCGGGAAGTTGCGGGTCGAGGTCGACACCACGGTCGCATTTTCCTTGACCCGCGCCTGATTGCCCATGCACAGCGAGCAGCCGGGCATTTCCATCCGCGCGCCGGCCTTGCCGAAGGTGCCGTAATAGCCTTCCTCGGTCAACTGGCTCTGGTCCATCTTGGTCGGCGGCGCGACCCAGAGGCGGGTCGGGAGGTCCCCCTTCTGCTGTTCGAGCAGTTTGCCGGCGGCGCGGAAATGGCCGATGTTGGTCATGCACGAGCCGAGGAAGACTTCGTCTATCGGGGTGCCGGCGACTTCCGACAGCGGCTTGATGTCGTCCGGATCGTTCGGGCAGGCCAAGAGAGGTTCCTTGATCTGATCCATGTCGATCTCGATGATCTCCGCATATTCGGCGTCCGTATCGGCTTCCAGCAGCACCGGGTTCGCGATCCAGTCTTCCATCGCCTTGATCCGGCGTTCGATCGTGCGCTTGTCGCCGTAGCCTTCCGCGATCATCCATTTCAACAGCGTGATGTTCGAGGTCAGGTATTCGCGGATCGGGGCTTCGTTCAGGCGAATCGTGCAGCCGCCCGCCGAGCGTTCGGCCGAGGCGTCGGACAATTCGAACGCCTGTTCGACTTTCAGGTCAGGCAGCCCTTCGATTTCGAGAATCCGCCCCGAGAATACGTTCTTCTTGCCCTTTTTCTCGACCGTCAACAGTCCCTTTTGCAGCGCCGCGTAAGGAATCGCATTGACCATGTCGCGGAGTGTGATGCCGGGCTGCATGGTGCCCTTGAAACGTACCAGGACGGACTCCGGCATATCCAGCGGCATCACGCCGGTCGCGGCCGCGAAAGCGACGAGGCCGGAGCCTGCCGGAAACGAAATGCCGATCGGAAAACGGGTGTGCGAGTCGCCGCCGGTGCCGACCGTATCGGGAAGCAGCATCCGGTTCAGCCAGGAATGGATGATGCCGTCGCCGGGACGCAAGGACACGCCGCCGCGGTTCATGATGAAGTCGGGCAGGGTATGCTGCATCTCGACATCGACCGGCTTCGGATAGGCGGCGGTATGGCAGAACGACTGCATCACCAGATCCGCCGAGAAGCCGAGGCAGGCCAGGTCTTTCAGTTCGTCGCGGGTCATCGGCCCGGTGGTGTCCTGCGAGCCGACCGTGGTCATGTGCGGTTCGCAGTAGGTGTTCGGGCGGATGCCTTCGACGCCGCAGGCGCGGCCGACCATCTTCTGCGCCAAGGTGAAGCCCTTGCCGCTGTCCTGTATGCTGCCGGGGCGGCGGAAGACGGCCGAAAGCGGCAGTCCCAGCGATTTCCGGGCCCGGTCGGTCAGGCCGCGGCCGATGATCAACGGAATCCGGCCGCCGGCGCGGACTTCGTCGAGCAGCACGTCGGTTTTCAGCTCGAAACGGCAGACGACCTCGTCGCTGCCGTGGCGCTTGACCACGCCGTCGTAAGGATAGATGTCGATCACATCGCCCATCGACATGCCGGCCACGTCGCATTCGAACGGCAAGGCGCCGGAGTCTTCCATCGTGTTGAAGAAGATCGGCGCGATCTTGCCGCCGATGCAGACGCCGCCTTCGCGCTTGTTCGGAATATAGGGAATGTCGTTACCCATGTACCAGAGCACCGAGTTGGTCGCGGATTTTCGGGACGATCCGGTACCGACCACGTCGCCGACATAGGCGACCGGAAAGCCTTTCTGCTTCAGTTCGGTGATTTGCTGTTCGGCATTCGTGATGCCTTCGCGCGGCATTTTCAGCATCGCTTTCGCGTGCAGCGGAATGTCCGGGCGCGACCAGGCGTCAGGCGCGGGCGACATGTCGTCGGTATTGGTTTCGCCGGTCACCTTGAACACGGTCACGGTCAATTTGGCCGGGACTTCCGGCTTGGTGGTGAACCATTCCGCATCGGCCCAGGACTCAAGCACCTGTTTCGCATAGACATTGCCGGCATCGTTCTTGGCCTGCACGTCGTGGAACGCATCGAAAATCAGCAGCGTGTGCGACAGCGCCTTCGCCGCGATCGGCGCCAGTTCGGCATGATCGAGCAGGTCGATTAAAGGTGCGACATTGTAGCCGCCGAGCATCGTGCCGAGCAGCCGGGTCGCCTCGCTCGGCGACAGAATCGGCGAGGCCGCCTCGCCCTTCGCGATCGCCGCGAGGAAGCCGGCCTTCACGTAAGCCGCATCGTCAACGCCGGCCGGAATCCGGTTCGCGAGCAAATCCACAACAAAGGACTCTTCTCCTACAGGCGGATTTTTGATCAGTTCGACCAGGGCGGCGGTTTGCTGCGCGTCGAGCGGCTTCGGCACGATGCCTTCGGCGGCGCGTTCGGCGACATGGTTACGGTAGTGTTCAAGCATCAGTGGATTCCTCTCATTCGGGATGACTCGGCGCATCGTCTATGCGCCGGCAAATATATCAGTCGGCTAAATTTGGCGTGTGAACTGTGTTTATTCCATCGCGTCAACGATCGCATTACCCATCTCGATCGTGCCGGCTTTCGACTGCGGATTCAAATCCGGCGTCACATATTTGCCTTCGTTCACGACCTTCTCGACCGCTTTGATCACTCGATCGGCCGCTTCCTGCTCGCCCAAGTGGCTCAGCATCATCGCGCCGGCCATGATCACCGCGGTCGGATTGGCCAGGTTCTTGCCGGCGATGTCCGGCGCGCTGCCGTGTACCGCCTCGAAAAGCGCCGCGTCGTTGCCGATGTTCGCGCCAGGAATCAAGCCCAGGCCGCCGACCAGACCCGCAGTCAAATCAGACAGAATGTCGCCGAACATGTTCGTACAGACGACCACGTCGAACTGCTGCGGATTCATCACCATGTGCATGCAGGCCGCGTCGATGATTTTTTCGTCGAACTGAATGTCCGGGTAACGGGCCGCGGTTTCGCGGGCCACGTCGAGGAACAGGCCCTGGGTGTATTTCAGGATATTCGCCTTGTGGCAGACGGTCACCTTCTTGCGGTTGTTCTCGCGCGCATATTTGAACGCATAGTCGATGATTCGCTCGGAGCCGCTGCGGGTCACGACCGCCAGACTCTCGGCGATGTCCTTTTTCGGCGTCAGATAATGTTCGAGGCCCGCATACAGGCCTTCGGTGTTTTCGCGGACGATCACGATGTCGACATCGTCATAGCGGGTCTTGACGCCCGCCCAGCTTTTGGCCGGGCGCACGTTCGCATAGAGTTCGTATTTTTGCCGCAGCGCGACATTGATGCTGCGGAAGCCGGTGCCGACGATCGTGGTCAACGGCCCCTTGAAGGCGACCCGGGTTTTGTCGAACGACGCCATCGTCTCGTCGGGCAGCGGCGTGCCGAATTTTTCGTGCGCGCCGAGGCCGGCATGCGCTTCTTCCCACTGAATCTTTGCGCCGGACGCGTCAATCACTTTGACGGCCTCATCCATAATCGAAGGGCCGATACCGTCGCCTTTTATCAAGGTCACCAGATGCATTCAAAACTCCAAAAATAATAGAAAAAACAAGGATAATACACAGCAATGCCCGAGCCGGGCAAAAGTCTTACAAAACCGTAACCACCAGCGCAAACACGAACACGAAGATCACGAACAGGGTGAACTTGGCGCGGCCGCCGAGCCCGGCCCACCAGCGTTTGCATTCGGCCTTCAGCGCGAGTTTGACGTTGTCCGCCTGGAAGATGCGCCGGCATTGGCCGCGAAACGACCGTTCCTCTTCGTCGGCGGCTTCCTGGTCGATCAGTTCGATGATCTTCGAATAATAACTCCCGCATTTGGGGCATTTCGTCTCGGGCAGCGGGTTTTCATGACCGCAAGCAGGGCATTTTTTCATCGGCAGCACCTCAAGCTTAATGTTCAAAGCAAAAAACAGGCCTGCTTATCTTAGGCCATTCGGCGAACAAAACAGACTCCAATCGTTCCCACGCTTCGGTGTCACTGCCATTAAGTTAAGGATGGCAGGTCCCTTCTCCCCCCGGGAGAAGGCTAGGATGAGGGGATCAAAATAAAGTATTTTTCCTTATTTTATTCCCCTCACCCCGACCCTCTCCCGAAGGGTGAGGGAGATAACCGCCTTGACTTAAGGGTAGTGACGCTTCGGTGTAAGAATACCTGTTCACCGCTCCAGCGGTGCCTCATCGTTATACATACATAAATAGATATATATTGTAACTCGAAACCGGCGCTAAAAGTGCGGGGAGGTAAGTGCATCTCCTCTCATGGACGCGATGCCTTCGGACAGGAGCGCTTGCGGCAATGGGCAGCGGAACTCGGCATAGAAACATTTAGCGGCAGATCCGGCCGTGCCTTTCCGAAAGCGATGAAGGCCGCAATTCATTTTTGTTAAACCTATACCGTCAAGCCGGCCCCATGCTTTCGCAGCCATTCCTTGCGCTCACGAAAGTCCGGCATCACCTTGTCCACTTCATTCCAAAACGCATCGGTGTGGTCGCGGTGATGAAAATGACACAATTCGTGCACCACGATGTAATCGATGATTCGGGGCGGCGCCATCATGCACTTCCAGTGGAAATTGAGCTGGCCGTTTTTGCCGCAACTGGCCCAGCGGTAACCCATCTCTTTCACTTTAATGCCGGCGACGTCGACGCCGACCTTCGGCGCGAAGTAGGCTACCCGCTCACTGAAACGCTGCATGCCTTTGTCACTAAAATAAGATTCGAATGTCTGCCTGGCAGCTTCGGTGCCGCCCTGTTCGATCACGGCACGGCTCAGACAGAAACGGCCTTCTTTCAGTTGCAAGGCACAAGCCTGATCAGATACCAGCGACAGGCGATAGGCGCGGCCCAAGTATAAAAAGGTTTCGCCGTTGACCCATTCACGCGCCACGGCGCTGGCGTTCAGGTCTTTCCACTCGGCCAGATTACGATAAATCCAGAGGCGCTTGCTTTCGACCACCGCATCGACCTGTTCCGGCGTGTAATCTTCAGGCGGGCGCACGGTTACGACGCCGTTGCGTTCGATCACGATATCGGTCGTTTTACGCGGGCTGCCTGGCAGCAACTGGTATTCAATGTCTCGGACACGGCGCGTATTCATGCGTTGTTAACTCCCGCCGCGCCTTTCAGTAATTCGTCGTGGCGATTCTTGGCCAGTTTCATGATTTCGATGGCGATACGTTCGCGGTTTTCTTTCAATTCGGCAATGCCTGTCAGGGTCAGCGCGGTTTTGATTTCGCTGCGGGTTTTCTTTTGCTTGTCGCTATTGTGCCAGAAATCGATGCTGCCAATGCTGTGCTGTAAGGTCTCAACGATGGCCTCCATCAGCGCCTTCATTTTGGGTTTGGCGTCAGCGGGCACTTCACCGTTGTCAAAGGCTTCATTGGCGATGTGCTCGTAGAAAGTGGTTGCTTCCTTGCTCATGCCCTCCTCGCCCTGTCTGCGGCCTTCGATCGCCACGGCGCGCAGTTTTTCCAGCTCCTCGGCCAGTTTATCCCATTGATCCTGATACTGGTCAATCAGGTTTTCGACCTTCTCCGCCAAGCTTTTATAAAACGCCGGGTCCTCATCGTGATGCACGGTGCAGTGCTTGCGAATGGCGTGTTCCATTTCGCTGGCTTTGGCTTCCGCGTTGCCTCCAGCGTGCTCATTCAACTTGGCGATAAAGTCCTCCGACAACAGCTCGATCGGCGGCACCTTGGGGTTGATGCCCAGACTGATCAAATGCTCGTTGATCAGATCGCGCACTTTCTGCCCGGCATCGCCCAGATTCAGGCTGGTGTCTTTATAACGCTCTTTGGTCACCCGCAAAATATAACCCAGGCGTTTGGCCGGCACCCGGTACGCATGGGCGGCCTTGTTCGGCAGAATGATGTCCAGACTCATCAGGAATTTTTTCAGATACACGTCAAAGTCGGCGCGGATTTTCTCATCCTTCAGAAGCTTGACGGCCTCATGCACCACGGCGGCATCTTCCTCGACACTGGCCAACTGGCCCTCGACAAACTCGCGTACCTTGGCGACCTTGTGCTCGCTGAATAACTGCAACAGGCGCTGGTAGCGCTCTTCCAGCACCGGCATTTCCGAGGTGATATTTTTCAGCCCCAGGGCAAGTTCCTGCTGTTCATCGGCAGCGGCATACAACGTCAAAGCGTCGGTGAGGTTGTCGGTCAGGCCGATATAATCCACTACATAGCCGCGCTGCTTGCCTTGCTTCACCCGGTTGGTGCGGGCAATGGCCTGCAGCAAGGTGTGCTCGCGGATTTTCTTGTCGAGATACATCACCTGCTCGATCGGCGCGTCAAAGCCGGTCAGCAGCATGTCGCACACGACCAGAAAGGCGATGCCGCTATGGGATTTGTCCGGATCGTCAAAGTCGAACGGCTTGCAGAAATTATCCACCGCATTCCAGGCTTTGGCTTGCTTGCGCGCTTCGGTGATATAGGCCGCTTCGTTGGTGCCATCGCTGGAAATTACCACCGCCGCTTTCAGAAAACGAATTTTACGGATCAGCTCAGCATCCGATTCCAGCACCGCTTCCAGTTCGGCCACGGTGTCGGTCAGCGCCTGATGAATGGCTTTCTGGTAACGCACCGCCGCCAGTTTGGAGTGGCACACCACCTGCGCCTTGAAACCATTGGGAAAGATATGTTCCAGATAATGCCGCACCATATCCTTGGCAATCGCGGCAATGCGCTGCTCGGCTTCCAGCAAATCGCCGGTGGCGCCGTATTTTTTCTTAATCGCCAACAGCTCTTCTTCGCTGCGGTCTTTGAACAGGTTTTCAAACCGGGTTTCAAAACCGTGCTTGTCGTTCAGTGCCGCATCGGCAGTGCGGCCCTCATACAGAATCTGCAAGGTGGTGCCGTCTTCCACCGCATCCATCAACCGGTAGGTATCGATGTAATCACCGAAGCGCTTCACGGTTTTCTTTTCGCCGTGGCGCTCGGTAATCAATGGCGTGCCGGTAAAGGCGATGCGGGCGGCATTGGGGAAAGCTTCAAAGATGTTGTCGCCGAGATCCGAGCTTTGCGTCCGGTGCGCCTCGTCGATCATCAGTACGATGCGCGAGGAGTTATTGACCACTCCGAAAGTCTGGCTGGATGGGATGGCCTGATAGGTGCCCAGGGCTTCGGCGACTTTCAACGGCAAGCTTTGGTCGTGCAACTGGAACTTGTGCACCATCACCATGTTGATGTCGGAGCTGTCCGTGGCCAGTTGTTCGCGCAGCCTCTTGCGGCTTTCGATCACATGCACCCGGCCGCCGATCAGGGTGGCGGTTTCGGCGAGCTGGTCTTCCAGGTCCACCCGGTCGTTGATCAGCAGAATCTTGTAATCGTTCAGGTCGCGGGAGGCGCGCAGCATGCGGGCCACAAACACCATGGTCAGGCTTTTGCCGGACCCTTGCGTGTGCCAGACCACGCCGCTTTTTTCCTCGACGGATTGTCCGTTGCGCAGCCGCTCGATGATTTTATTGGCGGCTCGGAACTGCTGGTAGCGGCACACCACCTTGATGCGCGGGCCGCCGTCGGTATCCATGAACACGCTGGATGTGCGCAGCATGCTGAGCAGGTTGGCTTTGTTCAGCATGCCGTTGACCAGCTTCTGCTGTTGGTTCATGCCTTCGGCCACGCTGTCCGGCTGTGGCCACTGGGTTTTCCAGGGGTAGAAATGCTCTTCACCGGAAGTGATGGTGCCGTAATCGGCCTCGACGCCGCTACTGCGGATCAACAGCAGATTGCTGTGAAACAGCCGCGGTTCGCCTTCCTTGAGTCCCTGCTGATGGGTTTCCCTGCGCCGGTTCATATAGCGCTGCAACTGTTCGAAGGCTTCCGTCATCGGATTGGCGCAGGTCGGCCCGCCTTTTTTGCACTCAACCACGATTAGCGGAATGCCGTTCACGAACAGCACGATGTCGGGAATGATGAATTGCTTCACGCAGCCCGGCGTATCGATGCGGAACTGGTTGATCGCGAGAAAGTGATTGTTGTCCGGATTGGCAAAATCGACCAGCTTGACGACCGGGTCCTGCTCGCCGGTGACCTCGCTCATATCCACCTGAGCTTTGAACAGCAGCTTCTGTATGGCCTCGTTGGCTTCCAGCAGGGTGCGGTTAGGCTGGCGCAGAACCTGGTCCTGCAAATCCTGCAGTTGTTTATCGGTCAGCCAGGGCGTACCGCTGGCGGTCGTGTTCAGCGCCGCGACGGATTGTGTAAAAACTTCCGGCAGCAACCACTGGCGAAAATTCAGGCGCAGGCTTTTGCTCGGGTCGGATGGAATATCCGGCCCCTGGTCGACGATCTCCCAGCCCAAGTCTTGCAACTGGTGCAGGAAGGGCTGTTCAACTTCGGTGTATTCAGACATCAGGCTATTCGAACGGATTGAGCAGTGTTACGCCGGTAAAGGCAAAATCCCGCACGTTGCGTGTCACCAGGGTAAAACCATAGCTCAACGCGGTCGCGGCAATCTGTTTATCCAGGGCATTTTCCGGATGAGGTACACGCAACCGCCCCCAGATCTGGGCTTCCTCTTTGCCAAAATCCAGGATGTTGTCAGCATAATCATTTAATAGGAATTGCAACCAGGTCTCCAGCGCCCGGGCCTGATCCAGGTCGCCCCTGTGCCGGATCAAATCGACGCCACGGCGTAACTCGCCGACGGTGACCACGCTAATATAGGTTTGCGCATCCTGGTCGGCGAGTTGACGAACGAAACGTCTGAGCCCGGCATTTGCCCGATCTTTTTTGCGCATTTCACTGACGATGTTGGTGTCCAGTAAGTACATCAGTCAAACGGGTTCGGAGCCTGTTGATCCTCTACCCGGGCAAAGTCTTCATCGGTGCCCACATCGGGAATCTGGCTTAACACCTCGAGAAAAGGCCGTTTTTTCGGACGCGTCAGCGCCTGCTCCAAAATTCGCCGGTGTTCGGCCTCGGCGCTGATGCCGTGGCGACTGGCCCGCATTTTCAGGGCATTCGCGATTTCATCGTCCACGTTGCGTACGATTAAATTGGCCATCGTTGCTTACCTCATCGAAAGTGCTGCATTGGCAGGATGATAGCATTGATAGCATGCAAATCCAATGCCTGGCTTTTAACCGCTCGGATCATCCGCAGCGCCCTGACCATCCTGGTCCGGCGCATCGTCCCCGACCTGGAGGGGACGGCCGTTTTGCCACATCACGGCATATTGTCTGATATCAGGGGATAATGAAAATGAATATGCGATTATCGGCAGATTGCTCGATATTAGCTTCCAGCATTTGGCAACACGTCCCATGCTGGTATTGTTGTTAACAAATAACGCGGCTTACCGTTTCCGACTTGGGTTGTCATGACCTCAATACAGACAGGTTGACGAAGGTGTCGATTGATGTCATCGATATTCTGAAACGCCGCAGCCACTTTGCCACGAATAATCTGCTGATTATCAGTCAACCTAAACTCAAACGAACGGCTTTGCGGCAAAACCCCAACAAATACCCCTTCTAATTGTTGCGGCCATTCATGCAGGTTGTCCGTACTAAGCCTTTCCAGACTGCTCCGCACCTGACCCACATCAGAAAAACGAATGCTTTGTCCCTTATACTGAAGCGCGCAAACAGCCTCGCTATCGGTTAATACTTTCAAAAAAGAACGGATTTTATCCAAAGCCCGTGGATCAGTTTCCGAAGCGACATCCGCCAACTCATCATCGCTTTGCAGCGTGCTTTGCAACAAGGCCTGAGTCCTCTCTAAAGCAATCGACACCGGGCTTTCATCGCACATCGAGACTTGAGAGCCGCGAAATTCCTCCAATTCAAACCCGAACGATCCAATCGCCGTATTGGTAATGAGTAACTGATTTTGATCCCGGTTCGGAATCGGTCCCATCGAAGCCAACGGCGCAACCAAGGATGCCGCGACCGAAGCTACAGCGTCAGTAAAGCTGCTGACCGCTTTCATAGCAAAATCCGCAAAAATGCCATGGCTGCCAATGACGGGCACACCATCAAAAGTCAGGCGCGCACGCGCCGGTTGATATTCATCTACCGCTAAAGCGGCCAATTCCGCCTCCACCTTGCGCAATCGGGCCTCTATGCTCATACGAGTCAGTTTTGCATTAGCCGGCGTGTCGGTTAAATCTCTGCTCAGGAAAGCCAGTTCGGCGAGTAATTGCTGGCGAATCTCTTGGTTCATGACCATGCCCCTGCATTATCAACTCGTATCAAATAGCTTCGAGCTTCCTTATCGTGAATTGGGTTCAAATCAACTTGCAAATAGCCTTTCCAATCCTGGTTACGGCGATGAGACCATATGCTGTACCAATAAGCACTTTTTCTAACCAAGTTGTCGGTAGGAAGTAGATTGAGTTCGACCAAATAACTATCAACCAAAAACTGTTCTTTAACGATATCATGATCAAGAGCCGCCAGTGCTTCATCGGACGGCGCAAAGCCATCGGGCACATTGACAAAAGTAACCACATCTACATCGCGTGGCGCTCTGTTTTCCAATCGCTCGACTTGCTCTATGAAGCTGCCATCCAACCACTGAAAACCATCAACCAGCCCCATCCCATGCAGCGCCGCCCTAAAGTCCAGCAACCCTAGCAAGACCTTACGGCGTTCAGCCGAAGCCGCAAAGCGCATTACCACATCCAGCAAAGCCACCGGATAGGGCGAGCGTTCGGCGCTTGTAGGTTGAACCGGATTAATCGGCGGCAGTAGCCCTTTAGTGTTCCATTCGGGAATCGTAATGGTTGTCATATTGTCGCCTGTGTTTTTGGTTCGACTTTTATTGACACTTTACCAGTGAGTAGGTCGTGCATTAGGCCGGATTTTTGTTTTTGTAATTTTTTTAGTCTGCTGTACTCCGACGAAATTAGTTGCCTCTGCTTATCCAGTATTGAATTCATAGCTAATTGTTCTTCTATACTCGGTGTTGCAATCTTCAAACTTCGGAAATCAGCGAGTGTAACTTTGGGGCGAGTTACCCCTGCAGTTATTGCGGCAACTTGTCGCTTAACCCGGTCATGGTTTATTGCAGCACTTAACCAATATGAGTTTACCTTGCTGCTATCGACAGTCATGCGAATCATGTCGGCTGTAATAACCCCCATTGGCATATCATCTGGGTAAACACACGAAACACAAGGGGGAAGGCCCATCTTAGTTGCCAGAAGATCACCGCCGTTCACTCTATGGGCAAATAGCTTGTGAGTCTTTTGGCTGGAAATGAATACATTGCTAACCCAATTGAAATTGTCTTCTTTAACATCCCTAACAAATATTATTGGCGTACCTTCCGATCTATAGTCGCTGTTGAAATACCCGTTGATTGAGCAGTGCGTCCTCATTTCTCCATTTAGCTAAATTAAAATCACCATCCATGCCTATTAGCACATCACCTTCTTTGATGATGTACATCGGTAAGGTGGTGCCTAAATAGTAGGTTTCAATTTTTGAATCAATTACGTCTCTAATTCTTATGAGCGGGAATCCCTCGTTATTAGAGAACTTGTTTGATGGGAAGGGAAAGCCACTTAGTAGTTTTAGATGCTCACCAATATTTTCTTCTTTCCATTCATTTACAGCGCTCATACTTCTGCGTCCTCATACCCCAACTCCACCAAAAACGCCTGTAACTGCTTCGAGGCCGCATCGCGTTCGGCCTCGATGGTCTTGACGGTGACCGCGTACTTGCCCCACAGGTTTTCAATGGCCTTGATACAGGCGCGCTGGTCGGCGCGAAGATAAGCGCGGTAGGTATTCATCAGCAGTTGCCGCAGACGCTCGATAATCACGCTGCGCGCCTCGTCGGTGGAGATCTTTTCGCGCGCGCTTTGCACCAGTGCGTCGCGCTTGCCCTCGATGCCTTTGATGGTGGCCCTGAGGGTTTTGACTTCGTCTTCCAGCGCTTTGTGGCGTTCAAGTTGAACCTCGATCTGCTCGGCTTCGCGCTGATAGAGCGCCGCATCGCCCATGTTCGGGTCGCGTTTGCACAGTTTCGCCATGCCCTTGGTTTCTTTCAGGCGGGCTTTCAGGCTTTTGACCTGCTCGGAGTTCATCACGCCTGTGTCGTCGCTGTCTTCAAAGTCTTCCTCATCGGCGGCGGCGAACAGCGCTTGTAGTTCGGCCAGCCGGCTTTGGGCTTGCTCCAGCGCTTCCAGCACTTCGGGGAACTGGCTTTGCAGAATGTCCTCATCCGGAATCAGCTCCGGTCCCCAGCCGCTGGCAGCAATGGATTTGAAATCGGCCTTGAGGACATCGACATAGTTGGCAAAGGCGCCGCGCACCTGGAAAGGAGTCAGCAGGTTTTGTCCGGCCAGCGCCTGTTCGATGCTGGCCAGCAGGCTGCGGCGCATCACATAGACATTGCGCGGTTTACCTTTCTGGTTCGCGGCATCGGGCGCCAGCGCCTCGACAATCGGCAGGTTGGCTTGCCACCAGTTTTCCAGGGTTTGCATAAATTCTTCGTGACGGGACATCACGCTTTGATGGCTTGCCACAAAGTCGGCGATTTCGCGCTTGTCGGCTAAAACCGGGGCAAAATCAAGATAAGTTTCATCCCGGCTGACAAAGGCATCGTCTTTCAATTGCGGGTAGTTTTGCCAGAAGTTCGCCAGACTTTCGACTTCCACCTTCGGCACGCCGCCATGCAGATGGGCGCGTACATCGTGCGGCTCGGGCGGCGGGGCGTTGTCCACGTAGCGGCGGATGTTGCAGTTATAATCCTCGGCGACGATTTCCGCTTTGGGCACCTTTCGGCAATAAGCTTCAATATCCCGATTGGCGCGGTAGGCATAGATGATCTTGTCGATGTCTTCCGGGCGCAGGTGGTTTTGTGCCTTGCCTTCGCGGTATTCGCGGTCGGCGTTGATGAACAGCACATGGTCGCGGTTGGCGGCGCCGGCTTTGTTCATCACCAGAATGCAGGCCGGAATGCCGGTGCCGTAAAACAGGTTGCCGGGCAGGCCGATGATGGCTTCCAGATAGCCGTGCTCGATAAAATGCTTGCGCGCTTCGCGTTCTTCGCCGCCCCGGAACAGCACGCCGTGCGGCATCACCGTCGCCATGCGGCCATTGTGCTTGAGCACCGACAGCATGTGCTGGACAAACATCAGGTCTGCCTTTTTGCCTTTTTCCGGCATCATCACCGGAAAGCGGCCGGAGAACTTCAGGTCTTTCTTGATGTAGTTCTGGCTGAACGGCGGATTGGCGACGACGCGGTCGAAGCGTTTCAATTCGTTGGTTTCGTCCAGATGCTGCGGCTCGCGCAGGGTGTCTTCCTGACGAATATCGGCATGGGAAATGCCATGCAGCAGCATGTTCATTTTGCAGATGGACCAGGTGGTGCCCATTTTCTCCTGGCCGTAGAGCGCCAGCTCATCGGCGCTGCCGCCTTTTTCGCGCAGATAATCGCGCATCTGGATCAGCATGCCGCCGGAGCCCACCGTCGGGTCGTAAACGCTCATGCCTTCATTCGGATCACAGATTTCGACGCAGATGCGCACGACTTCGGCGGGGGTGTAGAACTCGCCGGCTTTTTTACCGGCGGAATCGGCGAAGTATTTGATCAGCCATTCGTAGGCGGCGCCAAGCAGGTCGGGAAATTCAAAGTCGCTGTCCTTGAGCGGGATTTTTTCGAAGTTCTGCACGAAGTCGGCCAGAGTATCGTCATCCAGCGTACGCTGGCCGATCTTGCGGTTGAAGTTGATGCCCTTGAGCACGTCCTGCAAGGCGTCCATGTTATGGTCTTCGATCGCTTCCAGCGCCTTGTTCAGGGCGGAGCCGACGTTTTCCTTGACGTGCTTGAGCGCCGGACGGTCGATGATCTTTTTCTCGCCGTTCTCCACCACGGCTTCCTGCCAGCCCTGATTCCAGCGGGCGCGCGGCGGCACGAAGAAATATTTGCCGGAGTAGTGGTCCGAATCTATCAGTGCTCCTTCAATATCGTCCGGTGACATGCCCTGGGCGGCAAACTGTTTGCGCAGTTCGGCCTGACGCTGATCGAACAGGTCGCTGGCCCGTTTCAGAAACAACATGCCGAAGATGTATTCCTTATATTCGCTGGCATCCATGCTGCCGCGCAGGTCGTCGCAGGCGGTCATCAACAGGTTTTCTAAACGGGAGAGGGTTAACTTCAATTTCATTCGTGTTCGGGGGGTTGGATTTTTTGAGTTATCAGTGTACAGGGTGGCTGGGGGATTTTGCACATAAAACGTTGACATTAACCGGCGAGCGAAAACGGTGCCGTTAATCACCCTGAAAAAATTACCAGGGACTCAGGTAAGTCAACATTGAAAATTTTCCAGACACCAAGATGACCGCAAGGCTCAATCAGTATCTTACCCCAACGAATTTGGCGTTTTTCTAGTAAAGTGGTCAATGTTAAAGTGGATTGCATGCCCACGCGGCGTTAATCGGCTGTATGAGGCCCCTTAAAAACAGATGAGGTTATTTGATGCAGTGTCGAATCGGCTGTGGCGCTTGTTGTATCGCGCCATCTATTTCTTCAGCCACGCCTTTACATCCTTTCGGTAAACCCGCTGGGGTGCGTTGCCTGCATTTGGATAGTGAAAATAAATGTTCCATTTTCTTGCAGCCTAGCCGGCCTCTTGTGTGTAGAGGCTTTCAGGCGACCGAAGATGCCTGCGGCAGCACCACGGAAGAGGCGATGGCTATTTTATCTGAATGGGAGATTTTGACGAGGACCGGTAACAAGGGCTGACTACCGCGCATGGGGCACGGCCGTGCCGATTCGGTTTTTAAAATCCAGGTCAACAGGCCGTCGCAGACTATTGAGCCGGCTCCTGATTAATCATGTGGGTGGATAGTTGCTGCAAAGCATTTTGGATATTGGTTTTCAGCCGCGGGTCCATGGTTATTTCGTCCAGCGCTTTATTCATGCACAGCATCCACTGGTCGCGCTCCGCTTCGCCAATGGCGAAGGGCAAATGGCGGGCGCGCAGCATCGGGTGGCCGAATTCTTCGATGAACAAATTAGGACCGCCCAGCCAGCCGGACAGAAACTTGAATAGCTTGCTCTTGGCGGAGGCAAGACTGGTCTGGTGTATGGCGCGTAGGCCTTGCGCCTCGGGCAGGGTATCCATATAGAAGTAAAACCGGTCGACCAAACTGAGGATGGCCTGTTCGCCGCCGATGGCCGCGTAAGGCGTGAGGGTTGTCATAACTAATGGCTCTTTAAAGTGGGTTTGCTGTTTATACTAGGGTCGCCAGGGACATAATTCAAGGCGGATTTTTTGCGCTTCCGAATTGTTAACGGCGGCATTTAGGTTAAAATGCGCGCCTAGCCAAACTTCAACAGCCCCCCTTATGACCGAGTACACCGCCCCGCAAGTTGCCATTATCGGCGGAGGTCCGGCCGGGCTGATGGCCGCCGAAACGCTGAGTCTTGCGGGCGTGCAGGTCGATGTTTACGACGCCATGCCATCGGTCGGCCGCAAGTTATTGCTGGCCGGCATCGGCGGCTTGAATATCACCCACGGCGAAGCCTACGACACCTTCTGCGCCCGCTATGGCGATCGCCGGCCGCAGCTGCAAGCCGCTCTCGACCGGCTGCCGCCGAGCGCCTTGCGTTCGTGGGTGCACGGGCTGGGTATCGACACCTTTGTCGGCAGCTCGGGCCGAGTCTTTCCCACGCAGATGAAAGCCGCGCCGTTGCTGCGGGCTTGGCTGCATCGCCTGCGCAGTGCCGGCGTGCGCCTGCATGTGCGCCACCGCTGGCTGGGCTGGGATGCCGACGGCGCGTTGCGGCTGGCCAGTCCGGGCGGCGAAATTTCGCTCAAGCCGCAGGCGACGGTGCTGGCGCTGGGCGGCGCCAGCTGGCCGCAACTGGGGTCGGACGGGGCCTGGGTGCCGTGGCTCAAGGCTCGGGGCGTAGAGATCGCGCCATTGCAAAGCGCTAATTGCGGCTTCGAGGTGGCGTGGAGCGCGCATCTGCGCGATAAATTTGCCGGCGCACAGCTCAAATCGGTGGCGCTGACGTTTACCGACGCGCAGGGCCGCACCGAGCAGCGCCAAGGTGAAATGGTGGTTAGCGCGCATGGCGTGGAGGGCAGCCTGGTTTACGCGTTTTCGCAGCGGCTGCGCGAGCAGTTGAATGCCCGCGGCAGCGCCACCTTCACGCTTGATCTGGCGCCCGGACGCGACGCCGCGCGGGTGGTGGCCGAAGTCAGTCATCCCCGCGGATCGCGGTCGCTTTCTCGCCATTTGCAAAGCCGCGTCGGCCTTACCGGCGTCAAGGTGGCCTTGCTGCACGAGGTGCTCGGTAAGGCACAATTTGCCGATGCGGCCACGCTGGCGGCGACGATCAAGGCCTTGCCGATCACCGTGCGCACCCCCCGCCCCCTCGCCGAAGCGATCAGCACCGCCGGCGGCGTGCGCTTTAACAGCCTCGATCAAAACCTGATGCTTACCGCTCTGCCCGGCGTTTTTGTCGCAGGTGAAATGCTCGACTGGGAGGCTCCCACCGGCGGGTATCTGCTCACGGCCTGTTTCGCCACCGGCTTGTGCGCGGGGCAGGGCGCGCGTGACTGGCTAAATCGCCGCCATCCGGCTTGGGCGCTTGGCAAGGGATAAACTCGCATTTGCCTAGGTGACGACTCCGAAGCAAAAAGCTGTATTCAATCAATGCGGAATTCAATTACAATCGGGCGTTTTACGTGCTCCGTTTAGCGGATAACGACTCGAATCGACTCGCAGCCGGGCGATAGGTTATTTCAGCGGAATGCATCTATATTTTTATCTCCCTCCATGGAGAATTGCCTATGCTCAACGCCAAGGGATTTTTTCATCAGTTCGTCGCGCTGGCCGGACCTTATTGGAATTCCGAAAATAAACGCTTCATCCGCAATCGCACATTGGCCTTGACCGTGCTGACCGTGATGCAGATCGGCATGGCGGTCGTGATCAATGCCTGGAGCGCCGCGCTTTTCGATGCGCTCGAACAACATTCGATGGCGGGATTGATCCAGCAGATCGGTTTGCTGGTGATTATCTTCGGAGCCGGCATCGCCATTACCTCGACGCATATGACGGTCAAGCGGAGTCTGCAGATCGGCTGGCGCAGCTGGCTGACCGAGCGGGTCAGCGGGCTGTGGATGGACGATGGCCGGCAATACCAGGTCATCTTCATGCCGGGCGAGCACGACAATCCGGACGGGCGTATCGCCGAGGATGTCCGCATCGTGATCGAAGAGGCGGTCCAATTGCTGCATTCGTTGTTTTACAGCCTGTTGCTGCTGATCAGTTTTACCCAAATTCTTTGGCGGCTCTCCGGTACGGTGGTTTTAGGCGGCATGCAGATTCAGGGCCATCTGGTCTGGATCGCGTTGATTTATGCGGTCGGCGCGTCGATATTGGGTTGGTGGATAGGGCGCCCCCTGGTCAAGGCGACCGATGCGCGGCAAACGGTCGAAGCCAATTTCCGCTTCGGGCTGGTCAAGGCGCGCGAAAACTCGATGGCGATTGCGCTGGTCCATGGCGAAGCGAATGAAAGACAGCGCTTCGGCTCACTGTTTCAAACGATCAAAGACGCTTACGACCGGCAAACCTTGGCCTGGCGGAACATCATGATGTTTACCTCCGGCTACTCGGTCCTGTCGATGGCCTTTCCTATTCTCATCTCGGCGCCGCGCTATGTGCTGGGCTCGATTTCTCTCGGCGCGCTGATGCAATCAGCGCAGGCATTCCAGCATATGGCGTCGGCATTGTCCTGGCCGGTCGATAACATGGCGGCGTTCGCCAATTGGCGCGCATCGGCCGACCGCGTGCTGGGTCTGGTCCGCGCCTTGGATAACCTCGAACAGGAAATGACCTGCCCCGATCCGCACCGGATTTGCCTGAGCAAATCGGAGGTGTCGGTGTTGAGCATTCATGATCTGTGCTTGACGAAGCGGGATGGCGAGGTGATCGCCTCCGGCATCAATATCGAAGTGAAGCCGGCCGAACGGGTATGGGTCAACGGCAACTCCGCGACCGGCGCCAAACTCTTCAAGGCGATCGTGGGGCTTTGGCCTTGGGGCAACGGGCGAATCGAACTGCCCGACGACGAGCCCTTGTTTTTGATGCCGCCGCGGCCTTATTTGCCGAGCGGAACGCTCTGGAGTGCGATCTGTTATCCTCAGGGCATCGAACGGTTCGGCACGATCGAGATCAAGGAAGTTCTGAACAAAGTCGGTCTAGAGGAATTGCAAGAGCAACTCGACGAGACCGAAAATTGGGATACCGCGCTGACCCGCGAGCAGCAGCAACGACTCGGTGCCGTGCGTTTGCTGTTGAATCGCCCGAAATGGATATTGCTGCAAGAAGCGTTTGATTCGCTCGATCCTAAAGGCGAGGTGGCTATGTTGACTTTGCTCCACAATGAACTTCCCGAAGCCGCGATGTTGACCATCACCAATCAGCCGACCGCCAACGCGTTTCATCAGCGCCGGATTGTGCTTCCATAATAGACCGCAGGGAGAACGTCGATGACCTCTTTGAACGAACGTAACGAAGGCAAAAAACTGCGCGGGGTGAACCTCGGCGGCTGGCTGGTGCTCGAAAAATGGATCACGCCGAGCCTGTTCGAAGGGCTCGCTGCGACCGACGAGACCTCCTATTGCGCCGAACTCGGTGAACGCGCGGATGCCCTGCTGAAGCAGCATTGGAATGCCTTTATCACCGAAGACGATTTCGCCTGGCTGGCAAAAGCCGGTATCAATGCGGTCAGGATTCCGGTCGGGCATTGGTTGTTCGGGCCGGGCTATCCTTACCACCGCGCCTATGGCGCATCGACGCAGCCTTTTGTCGTCGGCGGCCTCGACATTCTCGACCGCGCTTTCGACTGGGCGGAAACCTATGGCTTGCAGGTCGTGCTCGATCTGCATGCGGCGCCCGGCTGCCAGAACGGTTTCGACAACGGCGGCATCCTGAATGTCTGCGAATGGCACACGCAGCCGGAATATGTCGAGTATTCGCTGGATGTGCTCGAAAGACTGGCCGAACGTTACCGCGGGCGCCGCGTTTTACATGCGATCGAGGTGCTGAACGAGCCGCGCTGGGACATTCCGACCGACTTTCTGAAACGCTACAATCAGGCCGGCTACGCACGCATCCGCAAGCATTGCAGGCCCGAAGATGTCGCGGTGGTCTTTCATGACGGCTTCCGCACGTTCCGCGAATACTTGGGGTTTATGAACGAACCCGATTTTCGCAATGTCGTCCTCGATATCCACCGCTACCAATGCTTCGACCGTAACGACATCGACATGGACATTTACGGCCACATCCAAAAGTCCGCGATGCATTGGAAACAGGAGGCCGACGAGATCATTCAGGAGCTGCGACAGCCCATCTATGTCGGCGAATGGAGCCTCGGGCTCAATCTAAAGATGGTTTCGCTGTGGGCGGAAGGTCCTTTCAACTACGCCCTCGAAAAGATGGACCGCTTCCAGATGGATGTCGGTTACCGCGCCTACGCCGACGCGCAACTGATCACCTTCGAAAAATACCTCGGCTGGTTTTTCTGGAACTATAAAACCGAAACCGCGCCGGAGTGGTGTCTCCGGGATTGCGTTGAAAGAGGGTGGCTGCCTGCCCGATTCGATTGATGTCTATCAGGCGCTTGCCTTCGAAAATCTGTCCTTATCGCGCTGGCGCCAATAAGCCGTCGCCAATTGCTGGGCGGCTTCCTGGCTATCGGCCTTGCCGAGCAGCTTCAGGGCGACCGCGGCCGTGCCGATCACCGAGGCTTCGGCGAATTCCTCAATCGTTTCGCCGCGCCAGACTTTAGCCAATTGGCCGGGGTCCAGTGCTTCCGGTTTGACATGGCGCTTCGCAAACAAGGCCGGCCAGTTTTCGTCGGACAGTTCGCCGTGATGCACGCTTTGCACCAGGCAATCCATGTCCGGATTGCGTTCGGTTTCGCCGCCTTCGCCTTTCAGCACCGCCGCATGCGGCTGCTTTAACAGCTGCGCGGCGAGTTGATGCACCGGGCGGTAGCCGGGGTGGAAGATGCCCTGGATGCTGTAGTCGGCGTTGAACGGATTCAGCAGGCGCACCAGCGTGTGCACCGGCGAGCGCAGGCCCAGGATAGGGCGCAAGCCGATGATCTCGTGCAGTTTCGGGCAAAATTGCTCCAGCGACAGATAGCTGAACGAGCGCTCCTGCAATTGCTGCTTTGCCTCGGCAATCGAGGTCGCCGCCGTGAGGCCCAGGAAAGCGAGCATGTCTTCGGTGTAAAGCCGCCCGGCGGCAGGTCCCTTCGCGCCGTGCATGAGCACTTTGATGCCGTTTTCGGCGAGCAGCAGCGCCGACAGCAAATACCAGGGCAGATGCCTGCGTTTGCCGGCGTAGGTCGACCAGTCCAGGTCGGCCAGATTTTGTCTATCGCCAGCGGCAAACGATTCGCGCGCGGCCTGGACGAAACCGGCCAGTTCCTCGGGCGTTTCTTCCTTCACCCGCATCAGCATCAAAAAAGCGCCGAGCTGGATCGGCTGCACTGCGTCCGCCAGGATCATCCGCATCGCCCGGTAGGCTTCTTCCTGGGTCAACGGGCGCGAGCCGTGCTTGCCCTTGCCGAGAATCCGGATGAATTCTGCAAACGGATGTTCGGGCTGCGAGGTTTGTAAATGGTGAGTGAAATTCATGGTCTTATCATCAGATAATGATCGAGCAGCAGCGCCGCGAACAGCACCGTAAGATAAATGATCGAATAGGCGAAGGTCTGCATCGCGGTCTTGTTGTCCTTGCGCTGCATCATCAGGAGCGCGAAATAGATGAACACCAGCCCCAGTAGCACCGCCGCGGCGAGATAAATCAAGCCGGTCATGCCGGTCAGATAGGGCAGCACGGTCACGATCAGCAGCAGCAGCGTATAGAGCAGGATTTGCAGACGCGTGAATTCGGCGCCGTGCGTGACCGGCAGCATCGGGATGTTCACCTTCGCGTATTCCTCGCGCCGGGCGATCGCAAGCGCCCAGAAATGCGGCGGCGTCCAGACGAAGATGATCAGCATCAGCAACAGCGCATAGGGATGCACTTCGTTGGTCATCGCGGCCCAGCCGAGCAGCGGCGGAGTCGCGCCGAAAGCGCCGCCGATCACGATGTTTTGCGGGGTCATCCGTTTCAGGTAGACGGTATAGATGAACGCGTAGCCGAACAGCGACAGAAAGGTCAGCACGGCGGTCAACACGTTGACCTTCACGACCAACAACACCATCGACAGGGCGCCGAGGATCGCCGCGAACGCGATTACCTGCGCGGCGGTCAACTCGCCTTTCGGCAACGGCCGGTTTTCGGTGCGGCGCATTTCCGCGTCGGCCTTGCGGTCGATAAACTGATTGATCGCGGCGGCCGAGGAGGAGGCCAGCGCAATGCCGGTAATGCTGTAAGCCAGCGTGTCGAGCGGCGGCATGCCGGGCACCGCCAGCAGCATGCCGACGATCGCGGTGAACAGCATTTCGAGGACCACATTCGGCTTACATAGGGTCAGATATTTTTTCCAGGCCAGGGCCGGAGAGAGGCTCGTCATCGTAAATCACACCAACGTTCACAATTCTTATAGAATACAGTGAACGCTAGCCGATTGAAATAGTCGGAGGCGCTAACGTTGATCAACAAGAGGGAGTCATGAAGAAGCGATTATTTTGCGCCATATTATTCGGCCTTCCGGTTTATGCCGCCGCGACGGAACCGAAAGTTTCGGAACATCAACTGAAAAACGGCCTGAAAGTCCTGGTTCAGGAGGATCACCGCTCGCCGGTCGTGGTCTCGCAGGTCTGGTACAAGGTCGGTTCGAGCTATGAGCCGGGCGGCATCACCGGCATCTCGCACATGCTCGAACACATGATGTTCAAAGGCACCGACAAGCACAAGCCGGGCGAGTTTTCCAGGATCATCGCCGAAAACGGCGGCGATGAAAACGCGTTCACCGGCACCGATTACACCGCTTATTTTCAGACGATGAATGCGTCGAGGCTGGCGGTCAGTTTCGAGCTCGAAGCGGACCGGATGCGGCATCTGCATCTGTTGCCCGACGAATTGAAAAAAGAACTGGAAGTCGTGACCGAGGAACGCCGGATGCGCACCGAAGACAATCCGCAGGCGAAAGTCGGCGAATACTTCTCGGCGACGGCTTATACGAACAGCCCCTATCAGCATCCGGTGATCGGCTGGCCGGCTGATATTGCGAGTTATCAGGTCGAAGATTTAGAGGCCTGGTACCAGCGCTGGTATGCGCCGAACAATGCAACGCTGGTCGTGGTCGGCGACGTGAAGGCGGATGAGGTTTTCGCGCTGGCCGAGAAATATTTCGCCGAACTGAAACCGAGCGAGATCAAGCCGATCAAGCCGCAAACCGAGATGCCGCAGGTCGGCGTGCGCCGGATCACCGTGAAGGCGCCGGCCAAATTGCCGTATCTGACGATGGGTTACAAGGTGCCGTCGTTGGTGACCGCGGAGCAGGCGCCGGAAGCCTATGCGCTGGAAGTGCTGGCCGGGGTACTCGACGGCGGCAACAGCGCGCGGCTGTCTTCGCGCCTGGTGCGCGGCAAGCAGATCGCGGTCGGCGCGGGCGCGGGTTATAGCCTGACCTCGAAGCTGTCTTCCTTGTTCGAACTCGAAGGCACGCCGGCGGACGGCAAAAAAGTCGCGGACCTCGAAGCGGCATTCAAAAAAGAGATCGATGATCTGCAAAAAAACCTGATCAGCAAGGAAGAACTGCAACGGATCAAGGCGCAGGTGCTGGCGAATCAGGTCTATCAGCGCGATTCGAATTTCTACCAGGCGATGCAGCTCGGCATGTTCGAAACGGTCGGGCTCGGCTGGCCAAAGGTCGATGAATACGTGAAGAAGATCAATCTGGTGACCGCCGAACAGGTGCGCGACGTCGCGAAAAAATATCTGATCGAGGATCATCTGACCGTGGCCGTTCTCGATCCGCAACCGATTAACGAAAAAGCCGTCAACAAGGGAGACAAGTAATGCGTAGAAGTGTGTTGGGATTATTTTTGCTCGCGCTCAGTCAGACCGTCTGGGCGTCGGTCAACATCGAACATTGGCAAACCGCGCAAGGTTCCCGGGTCTTTTTCGTGCATGCGGGCAGTTTGCCGATCGCGGATATCGTGGTCGCTTTCGATGCGGGCAGCGCGCGCGACGGCAAACAGGCGGGTCTTGCGGCGCTGACGGCGGGTTTGCTGGAAGAAGGTGCGGCGAAATGGAATGCGGATCAGATCGCCGAACGTTTCGAAAGCGTCGGCGCGAATTTCGGCGCGAGCATTTCGAGCGACATGGCCAGCGTCACGCTGCGCACGCTGACCGAAAAACCGCTGTTCGACAAGGCGCTCGACACGATGCATGCGATCCTGACTCAGCCCGCGTTCAGGGAAGCCGATTTTCAGCGCGAGAAAAAACGGACGCTGGCCGGCCTGAAACAGCGCGAGGAATCGCCTGGCGATCTGGCCGACATCGCCTTCTCGAAGGCGCTTTACGGCGATCACCCTTACGGGCATCCCGACAGCGGTCTGATCGAAACGGTCAGCCCTTTGAAAGCGAGCGACCTCCGCGCCTTTTACCGCCAGTATTACGTGGCCGCGAATGCGGTCGTCGTGATCGTCGGCGACTTGAGCAAGGAGCAGGCCGAGCAGACGGTCACGACCTTGTTGAAGGATTTGCCGACAGGGCAAAAGCCCGCGCCGCTGGCTGATGTCGTGATGCCGGCCAAGGCCAGCACTCAGAATATCAAGTTTCCTTCCGCGCAGACGCATGTATTGGTCGGTATGCCCGGCATCGAGCGCAAGGATCCGGATTTTTTCATCCTCTATGTCGGCAATCACATCCTCGGCGGCAGCGGACTGGTGTCGAAACTGTTCGATGAAATCCGCGAGAAACGCGGCCTGGCCTACAGCGCTTCCAGCGCGTTCAGTCCGATGCGCAAAAAAGGGCCTTTCGTGCTCGGCTTGCAAACGCGCAACGACCAGACCGGCGAGGCGTTGAAGGTGCTGAATCAGACCTTGGCCGACTTTATCGCCAAAGGCCCGACCGACGCGGAGTTGACCGCGGCGAAGAAAAACATCACCGGCGGTTTTCCGATGCGTTTCGATACGAACAAGAAACTTGCCAATTATGTCGCGATGATCGGATTTTATGACATGCCGCTCGATTATCTGGACACCTTCACGCAGAAGGTTGAGGAAGTGACCGTGGCTTCGATCAGCGATGCGTTCAAGCGCCATGTTAAGATCGATCTATTGCAGACCGTGACGGTCGGCAACGACGAGAAAACGAACGGTGGCAAATAAAGTCCGGATCATCGGCGGCGAATGGCGCAGCCGCCTCTTGCATTTCGACGATGCGCCGGGGCTTCGGCCGACGCCCGCGCGCGTCCGCGAAACCCTGTTTAATTGGCTGCAATACGATGTGGCCGGCTGCCGCTGCCTGGATTTATACGCGGGCAGCGGCGCGTTGGGTTTCGAGGCCGCCTCGCGCGGCGCGAAGGAAGTCGTGCAGGTCGAAATCGATGCCAAGGCCTGTAAAAATCTGCGCGCGAATGCGGCTCTGTTGGGGGGCGGTAAAAACCGCATCGTCGAGAGCGAGGTGGAACGGTTTTTAGCCGGGCGCCCGGAGCCTTTCGATCTGGTATTCCTGGACCCGCCCTTCGCGAAAAATCTGGCGCTAAAAACCTGTCTGCTGCTGGAGCAAAACGGCTGGCTGGCCGGCCATGCGCTTATCTATGTCGAAACCGAGGTTGGTCTCGAATTGGAGGGTCTGCCGGACAACTGGCAACTGTTGAAGCATAAAACGGCGGGCGAGGTGGCTTACCGCTTGTTCGCCAGAACATCAATATTAGACTAGACAAAATCCTCTTCCCGCAGGAGAGGGCGGCAATGCCATTAAGTTAAGCTTCGCTCCTTCTCCCTCCGGGAGAAGGCTGGGATGAGGGGATCAAAATAAAGTATTTTTCCTTATTTTGATCCTCCTCACCCCGCAAAATAAAAATCATCCGTGGGAGCGACGCCTACGTCGCGACTTGAGGCTTTAATCGCGACGTAGGCGTCGCTCCCACCACTCACCTATCGATTTTCACGGTAACGGCATTTGGAGGGCAGGGTGAGGGTGATCAAGTGGCATCCTTTCCTTGCAGCCCCCAATTCCTTTATGCGGCGTCTTGGGTTAAAATCGCCGCTTTTTAAAATCCCAGTAATCCATGAAAATCACCGCGATTTACCCCGGCACCTTCGACCCGATCACCAGCGGGCATCTGGATTTGATTGCCAGGGCATCCCGCCTGTATGACAAGGTCATCGTCGCGGTCGCGCTGAACAAAGGCAAGACGCCGTTGTTTTCGATGGTCGAGCGCGTCGAGCTGGCCGCGGCGGTCACGACCGAATTTCCGAATGTCGAGGTCAGCGGCTTCGATACTCTGCTGGTCGAATTCGCCCGGAAGCAGGGCGCCCATGTGATAGTGCGGGGCTTGCGCGCGGTATCGGACTTTGAATACGAATTTCAACTGGCCGGCATGAATCGCCGTTTGGCGCCCGAGCTCGAAACGGTGTTTTTAACTCCGGCCGAGCAGTATGAATTTATTTCATCGAGCATGATCAGAGAGATAGCACAACTGAAAGGGGACGTATCGAGCTTCGTTCCCGACCTCGTGCATCAACGTTTAATCGAAAAATTTAGTTAGGAGAGTAGTACCGACATGGCCCTTAAAATCGACGACGAATGCATCAATTGCGATGTCTGCGAGCCGGAATGCCCGAACGGCGCCATTTCCCAAGGCGAGGAGTTTTATGTGATCGACCCCGCTCTGTGCACCGAGTGCGTCGGCCATTATGACGAGCCGCAATGCATGGCGGTGTGCCCGGTCGACTGTATCGACAGGGATCCCGAGTATCCCGAGGACAAGGAATCGTTGTATCAGAAATATCTGAAATTGACCGCTTAAGCAGTCCAAACATCGTTCCCACCGTGTGGGAACGATGTCGATGCTTTACCGATAGGCTTGCAGGCGTAGGGTGGGCAAACAGCTTTATCGTTTGCCCACCGTTTGAAGATGCAAAAGTGGTGGGCAGAAAAGCGCTGCCCACCCTACCAGGCTAGGATTCAGAGAATTGAGGGTTACTGGCGAGAAACCGCCCTACGATCTATGGTCACCCTCTAATCGAATCAAAAATACCTTTTGGATATTTATTCTTCAAAAATGATAAGTCATGTTCAGGTGTTTTTAATAACTTAAAATCGGTTTTTGGATATCTGTAACCTATACAGTTTTCCCATTTTATTAAAATTACAGATACATCATCCTCATAGAGTTCTACATTTCCCTTATGTAAGCTTTCTGCCAAACCAGCATCTATATCTGGCTCAAAGTTATTTCCATCAGAATCCCATGAACGCTCCTCATAGACTCCACAGCCATCTATTCTTTGAAAAGCTTCTGGATTCATTTGATTTGTTAATAGATTGCAACCAAATGGATGAGGAACATCTTCAGCCAACACACTCCCCATACAACATTTAACACCATGACCCATTTTCATATAGACGTTAGCCATTGCCATCTCCAAAATAAAAGTTTCCAATATAAAGAATACTTATAGTATATCCGAAAATTTTTCTGTCAATGGGCGGTGATTCGTAAATAAGAACAAACCAAACACCCTTGTTGTCTTAGTCTGTTTAGTTAGTATTGCCATATTTTAATCTTTAAATTAATAGAGCAAAGATGGGGTTGCTAATAGTAAGCTATTTATATGCTCATTATTAATGCCTCAATCCGAGTTCTCCCTAACTCAAGACGCTCTCACAGCGCTTTGACGACCGTGCGGTAGCCGGGTAGGGTACGCACCGCGTACCCTACAATTCGACATCCTATTTTTTATAGAGGTCAAAGCCCTCTAAACTTTTTCACTCCTCTCTTGGTGTCCTTACCTCCGGCACCCACAAATCATCCAACTGCAAAACCACTTCGGTGAACGGCGCCGCGCGCACGGCGTCGTCGTCTTTCCAGGTGCCTTCGAGCAGCCAATGGCCGTCGGACAAACTGTAAACTTCCAGCGTGCGAATATCGGGGTCGATCAGCCAGAGCCAGCAGACCTGTTGCACGGCGTAAAGCGGCATTTTGACGGCGCGGTCGATGCGGGCGGTACCGGGTGACAGCACTTCGCAGACCCAGTCGGGGGCGAGGCTGAAATAGGCCGCGTCGGGCAGAGTCGGCATGCGTTCCCGCCGCCACCCGGCGAGGTCGGGAACCAGGATATGCGAGCCCAAATGCAGCTCCGGCTCGTCCATGATCCACCAGCCGCCGGGGCCGCCGCGTCCGTATTGAAACGGATCGCCGAATTTCATGCCGAGGCCGGAGCTCGCCAAAGCGTGTTTGGGCGCCGGCCGGGGTTGGGTGATCAGTTGGCCGTGGATAATTTCACCGATCAGATGGTCGGGCAAATCGAAGAGGTCTTCGTAGGTCGCGAAGCGTTGTGCGGGCTGGTTCATGGTCTGCCTCGAATGACGATGCGGTATCGATGAATTTATCTTAACGCGTTCGTTCCGTTTAAGATAGCCATGTAGAATGCATCGCGTACCTTTTTTGGGGATTACCGATGATCGTAATGATTCAACCAGCCAAGAGTTGTCGAAGTTGCCCCGCTTGGCTTGTATTCGGCCCCGGTCCAGCCATCATAGCCTGATTGGTCGATCGCCGAAAATAGCGCAGCCCAATCGGCATGGCCGGTGCCGGGCTGTCCGCGTCCCGGACAGTCGGCAAACTGGATATGGCCGATACGCTTTGCATGCTCTGCGATAAACGCGGCGGGATTTTCGCCCATCCTGAGCATGTGGTAGATGTCGTATTGCAGGAATATATCCCTTCGCTTCAGTTCGTCCTGAAGCTCTAGCATCTTCGCGCCGGTATCGACGATGAAGCCCGGCATGTCGAGGCTGTTGATCGCTTCGAACACCGTCTTGACGCCCAAAGGCGAGAACGCATCGGCGGCCAGGCCAAGATTGTGTTTGAAGGTGCTCAGGTAGTCAGTCTGGCGCGCCGGATCGAAGCAGCGGCCCGGCAATACGTTCACCGCGTTGGGGCGCAATACCTTCGCATAGTCGACGGCCAGCGCCAATGCTTCCCGGAACTGATCCTGTTTTTCCGGCACGCAGGCTAGCCCTTCGCCGCCCTGCAACAAATCATCGGCCGGCACGTTGAACAGGACCAGTTGCAGACCCTGTTCGGCCAGCTTGCGCTTAATCGTCTCCGCGCCGAGTTCGTAAGGAAACTGAATCTCGATGGCGTTAAAACCGTGTTCGCGCGCGGCCGCGAAACGGTCGATCAGCTCGACCTCGGTAAACAGCATGCTGAGGTTCGCAGTAAAACGCGGCATCAGTCTTTTCCGTAAAGTTTGATCAACGTGGACGGGTCCTGCTCCAGATAACCTCGGCTGCCGTGCAGCTGCATCAATTGCGCGGCGAGGCCCGACATCGGCAGCGCATTGCCCGATTGTCTGGCCAGTTCGGTCGCCATCTGCAAATCCTTCAACAAGGTCTTCACGCGCCATTTGACCGGCTCGAAAAGTTCGAGCGCCATTTCGGGCCCGGCGATCTGCAAAGGCTTCGAGTCGGCAAAGCCGCCGGCCAGCGCTACCGGGATTCTTTCCGCATCGACGCCGGCGGCTTTGGCCAACGCGATCATTTCGGCGATCACCAGCATGTTGCAGCTGACGATCATCTGATTGCAGATTTTGGTGGTCTGGCCGCTGCCGACCGGGCCCATGTGGGTCAGCTGTTTGTACAACGGTTGCAGCACCTGGCGGGCGATGTCGATATGATCGGGGTGTCCGCCCGCCATGACCGCCAGAGTGCCTTGTTCGGCGCCGCCGACGCCGCCCGAGACCGGCGCATCGACCCAGCCCATGGCGCAGTTTTCGTGCAGCGCGGCCGCAAATTCGCGGGTCTTGTTCGGATCGATGCTGGACAGGTCGATCAGCAGTTTGTCCGGCGCGCCGTGATCGAGGATGCCCTGATGCAGCGCCCATTCGACCGCCTGGGTGTCGGCCAGACAGGTGACCACCACATCGGAAGCGCGCACCAGCTCGGCGATGCTCGAGCGGGTCTCCGCGCCGGCTTCGACGACAGCTTGCAGTTTGTCCGGGCTGCGGTTCCAGACGTGGACCCGAAAGCCGTGTTGCAAAAGCCTCAGCGTCAGCGGCTTGCCCATCAGGCCGATGCCGATGAAGCCGAGGGTGGGATTAAATTCTGACATGATCGTATTCAGGAGGGTTGGGGGTGAAAGCGGTGAAGGCCGGGCTCAAGGCAGCAAAGCCCTTCGAGTTTAAACCGTTTCCCTGGTTAACTCTTCCAGCAGCGTTTGCTGCTGGGCGGTGAATTCAAACGCGCATTGCTGAAGCTGAAACCAGTAGCGGCTGATCATCCCATAATTGTTGCTGACCAGACACTCTTCGAGGCTGTGCGCCTGTTTCCGGATGTTTTCGAGCCCGCAAAAACTCAGCGAGCCGTGCAGTTTATGGATGATTTGGCGGGCGAGATCGTATTGTTGACGATTCAGCGCATTCTGTATGCCGTCCAATTGCATCGGCAATTCTGCAAATAACTGCGAGAAAATCGTTAGCGCCAATTGCCGGTCATTGCGGGTCTTGGTCAGAATCATCTGGAGGTAATCCGGGGCGTCGTCGTGCATGTCTCTTATTTTTTGCTAAGCGGTGGGCAACGCCCTACATGGAAACCTATTTTATGGGTATTATGTCCGGTTTCAAAGCTTACCGTATCGAATCGCCAATGCATCCCGTCGAATCCGCCCTGACTGTCCCGGCCGAATTACAAGAAATTCATGCCGCTAATCTGCAAAAAATGACCGAAAGGCTGGCCGAGCTGAACCTTGCGCTGCCGAGTTCGCCCGCGCTTGCGGAATCATTGCCGAGTGTCTGGTGCGGCAGCGCGTTTGTGGCCGAACAATGCGGCAAAAGCCCGGACCTGCTGATCGATCTGATCGACTCCGGCGATTTGACTCGCGTTTATCCGACGAATTTTTACCCGGACCAGCTGAATGCGCTGGCCGTCGATTCCGAAAACGCCCTGATGTCAGAGCTTAGGAAATTCCGCCGCCGCGAAATGGTCCGCATCGCCTGGCGCGATCTAGCCGGCTGGGCAGACCTTCAGGAAACGCTGATGGATTTGTCGCAGCTTGCGGATGCCTGCATCCGCCATGCGCTCGATTTTCTCTACCGGCAGGCGACCGAAAAACGCGGGACGCCGGTATTCAGGGACGGACGCCCGATGCAAATCATCGTGCTCGGCATGGGCAAGCTCGGCGCCTATGAACTGAATTATTCGTCCGACATCGATCTGATCTTCGCGTTTCCGGAGGAAGGCGCGCTGCAGGACCGCAAAGAAACCAGCTACAGCGAATTTTTCACCCGCCTCTGCCAGAGTCTGGTCCGGGTGCTCGACGACATTACCGCCGACGGTTTCGTGTTCCGCACCGATATCCGGCTGCGGCCCTATGGCGACAGCGGTGCGGTGATCATGACCTTCGACGGCATGGAAAACTATTATCTGACCCAGGCCAGGGAATGGGAGCGCTATGCGATGATCAAGGCGCGCCAGGTCGCCGGCGACTTCGAAGCCGGCAAGCAACTGATGGCGATGCTGCAAGCCTTCGTGTACCGGCGCTATCTCGATTACGGCGCCTTCGAGGAACTGCGTTCGCTGAAACGGCAGATTACCCAGGAATTGAAGCGCAAGGACCGGATGGAAAACGTCAAGCTCGGCCCCGGCGGCATCCGCGAGATCGAGTTTATCGGCCAGGCCTTTCAGCTGATTCGCGGCGGCAAGGAAAAGTCGCTGCAAGTGCGGGGGATCATGGACGTGTTGAAACGCCTCGGCGAATTGAATCTCTTGACCGCCGAGGACGCCGAGCAGTTGCAGCAATCCTATCGCTTTCTGCGCATCGTCGAAAATCACATCCAGCAATATCAGGACAAACAGACGCATGATCTGCCTGTCTCCTCCGAGGCGCGATCGGCGTTGGCTTTTTCGCTCGGCTTTGCCTGCTGGGATGACTTCAAGCGGGAACTGGACCGGGTCAGAAGCGCCGTGCACGAGGTGTTCGGCCAAGTCTTCTCATTGGGCAAACAGGAGAGCCCGCAGGAAGCCGGCCGGCTGGCCTGGAACGGCGACAACGATGACGCCGAACGGCTGAAAGCCTACGGTTTTGCCGATGTCGAGGCGACGCTCGAAAACCTCGAGGCTTTTAAGGATTCGGCGCCGGTGCGGCGGCTGACCGCGAAGGGCGCGGCCGTGCTGGACCGTCTGATGCCGCAGGTGATCGAGGCGATGCGGGAATTTGAGCGGCCCGACGAGGTGTTCAAGCGTGTATTGGATATTTTCACCGCGGTCGCCGGCAGGACGGTCTACCTGACCTTGCTGTCCGAAAATCCACAGGCCTTATCGCTGTTGCTGCGGCTGGCCGCGGCCAGTCCCTGGATCTGCCGCTATCTGGCGCAATACCCGGTGGTGTTCGATGAACTGATCGATGCCCGCTCGCTGTTCGCGCCGCTGAGCAAAAAGGACCTGGCCGCGCAACTGGACTGGCTGTTGCATTCGACCGATGCCGAGGACCTGGAGCAGGTGATGATTCTGCTGCGCCAGTTCAAACAACAGCAGGTGCTGAAGGTCGTGGCGGCCGACCTGATGGGCGCGATCCCTTTGATGGTGGTCAGCGATTACCTGACCTATATCGCCGAAAGCATCGTCGAAAAAGTCGTCGAACGCGCCTGGCTGGCGCTCGTGCAAAAGCACGGCACTCCGCCCGGCTGCGACAGCATGCAGAGCGGTTTTGCGGTGATCGGTCTCGGCAAGTTCGGCGGCATTGAACTTGGCTACGGCTCCGATCTCGATCTGGTGTTCATTTACGACTGTGCTGACGACAATGCGTTAACCTCTGGCGACAAGCCGATTTCAACGGCTCAGTTTTACGGCCGGCTCGGCCTGCGCGTCCGGCACATCCTCGACACCAAGATGCTGTCCGGCGTGTTGTATGAAGTCGACATGCGCCTGCGCCCGAACGGCGACTCCGGCCTCCTGGTCTGCCATATCAGCGGCTATGAAGACTATCAGAAAAATCAGGCCTGGACCTGGGAACACCAGGCGCTGGTCCGGGGCCGCTTCATCGCCGGCGACCCGAAATTGAAAGCCAAATACGAAGCCGTCCGTCATATGATCCTGAGCCTCCCGAGAGACGCCGAGGCGTTGAAAAAAGAAGTCAGAGACATGCGCGAAAAGATGCGCGCCTCGCTGGTCGAGAAGGAAAGCGGCAAGTTCGACCTGAAGCAAAGCAAGGGCGGCATCGCCGACATCGAGTTCATCGTGCAGTACGGCGTGCTGAGTCAGGCGGAAAAATTTCCGGCGCTGACGACTTATACCGACAATGTCAGACAGTTGGACGGGTTGGCCGAAGCGGGTTTTCTTTCCAAGGAAAATGCGAAAAACCTGAAAGCCGCTTATTGCGCCTATCGCGATTATGGTCATAAGCAAGTGCTTCAGGACGACCGTGCCGTGATAGAACCCTCCGAAGTGGCGGCGCTGAGTGCGCAGGTTGAGGCGTTGTGGGCAGGTATCATGGAAGCTTAGTAGGCATGATGGCAAGGGTGTTCAACAATCAAATGTGCGTCATTTGACGTACTTTGCCAAGAAAGAATGGTGAGATTCGTTGTTTGGCTCCTTAAGTCAGTGGCACGCTGAAGCTAGAAAATACAGGGTGCCATGCAATACGACGGTTCTGGATTTTGTCGGTAGATTCTCTTCGCGTTCATAATAAAGTCCTTGGCCGTAAAAACAGCAGCAGGGAGCCTGACGGTAAATTAAACTATGTTATTTAACGCGCCCCCTATGTGTCATATAGCACATATGTATCCGTTTTGACTTGGTGGGTTGTGCGCTCAGCCGCTTTCCATGTAGAGCCATTTTTGGGGGAATGGGTAAGTGAAACTGCTGCAAGAGTCATGCAAGCTATTGTTGTTATTTTATAAATTAAGCTGCCGAGGAAGGGCGAGGCGGCATTTTTCTACGAATTGGCGTCCGTAAACCAAATGATAATCATTTTGGCGCAAAATTTGCTTAATTCAATCCGAAGCATAACAAAGTGCGGGGGCTTATTCAGATGGCGTGCCGAATTTGGGCGCTTGTGTAAGACAGAGCGATTTGCAGCCGCTTACGCTTCGACGGATTTTGCTATGGTAGCGAGTTTAATAAATAAAAATTGGATTAAGGAGGTTGAATGAAAAAAATCACACACAGAAGCTTTGGTTTAGTGGCTTTGGCTGCTTCACTGGGTGCTGGACAGGCGTTTGCCCACACGTCGATTCAAGGCGCGGGGACAGAGGCAACCACGACCTATCATAATGTCGTAATCGGTCATGGATGTACTAAAACAGTTGAAAATGTAGATACTAAAATACCTGTTACCAGCCAAAGTGTCGTTTTTCCTTATGGTGCAGGATCGGCTGTCAAAGTAGCCGTAGTGGATAAGAAGGCGACAAAAAAGAGTGAAGCCGTAACTCACGATGAAGCGTTGACCGATTTGTCAACCATTCTCGATACAGCCAATTTGGCAGGCAAATTTAAATTGATTCAAAGCAAGGATGTGTTCACGGCGCAGGATGTGACACTGGAAGGCGCTAATGTCGTCGGCTTCGTTGGGAAAAATGGAAATTTACAGACCAATTTGACTGGTTTAATTCCTTTCCGTGCGGCCGGAGTCAATTTCAAAGCCGATTCTTGCGTGAGCCGGCTGTTGGTTAAAGTCGCCGTTGCAGATATTTGTGACGCTACACAATTTCCGCCGACACCTGAATCCGCCAATTTGTGGATACCTGAGGCTACGACCAGTTTCGCGGCTGATCTCGATGGCATTGGATCACCCGCTACCCTGACGATCAATCGGACCACAAAGTTGCCGAAAAAAGATGCTGCGGGAAGAAAGTGCAACGGCGGCTGGGATGCGACTATTACGCCGTCAAAAGCTGAAGTTGAAGCTAAAATGCCGATTCCGGGATATTGGTCAGCGGCACAATAAACACAGGATAGTCTAAGAGCCCCTGTCGGGTTGCCGCCGCGTTCGGCAGCCCATACTAAATACCTTCGTACCTGCCGGGAAGCGGGTATTCAACGCCAAGGATGGCGGCTTCAATGTGTTTCTGTTACTTGGGGGTGCCAAGTGGCGGAATTGCTTTCGCCGCTTGCGGATTCCTTAAAGTTCGTGGCTTCGTGTTATTATTTGCGGTTCTTGTTCGCTAGTTTATCAATGTTGTCTTTTATTCAGGTGCTGAGCGTCATCGGCAATAAGGAGAAACCGAGCGAGTTGCAGGCATGATCTGTCCATGAGGTTATAATGAGCCATCACAAATTTCTTCAAACGTCACTGTTTCTTACCTCATCCATTGCAGCGCTCGCGTATTCACCGAATACAATGGCTGATGTCAAAACGGCTGTTCTGAAAGCCAGTCTGGGGGCAATCGATCATTATGGCGTGAGTTGCGCCCAGGATGCGGCCTACATCAAAACGCGCGTGCGCGATGAGGGCTCTGTCTCCACGTCCCTCATCAATGTGGCGACCGCCAAGGATAGCATGGCGACCGCCAATAATAATGTTGCGATCAGTGCTACCGATACGTTGGGCGGGGATCAGGAGTTCAGTCCTTGGGGAACGGTCAATTCCGGGGGCGGGCTGTATCATGTCGTTGTTTTCAACACTGCCGCCGGTTCCGAGCAGTACACCGTTGAAGCGCAATGCTTTACCGCGGCGGATGCGGCGACTTCGATCTCTTCTTTTCAGTTACTTGCTTCAGCCGGCACAGGAACTGGCACGCAAACGCCGCCGCCACCCGCGGAAGATCCCTCTCAGCCCGCCTTCAAGGAAGAAATTGCCGAGGGGGCTTCAAACATCAATGGCCTTTATATCGGACGCGGCTGTCTGAATGAGGCGGGTAATGCATCTCCTGTAACGCTTCAGAGTGTGGTGTTTCCAACGCAGCAGCCCCAGATAACATTGGATGTCGTCACGAAGAAGGCGACCAAGAAGAAGCCTGCGGTGATTCAGCCCGAGTCGGCAGCGGATTTGTCGGCGATTTTAGACGTAGCCTCACTGGCGAATAAATTTCAATTAGTTCAGAATAAAAGCGTTTTTGCCGAATTGCGCGAAAAATCCGATACGAACAATAATGTGATCGGATTCGAAGGGATCAATGGCAATGCCAAACCAGATCTGCATGGTTTTACGCCATTCAGCTTTTCGGGTGTTAATTTTAAAGCCGACTCCTGCGTCAAACGCGTGCTTGTCAAGGTGGCCGTCGCGGATGTCTGTGACGCCAATTTTTTTCCTCCTGCTCTCGGCACGGCCAATCTGTGGATACCGTCCGTTACCACGATCTTTGTTGAACCTTCGGTCGGCGGCATTGGTTATTCGCCGACGCTGATCATCAACCGGACTACCCGAATTCCGAAGAAAGACGCACAAGGCAGAAAATGTAATGGCGGCTGGGATGTTAGCGTATCGCCGTCAGCAACGGATATCGATGCAAACTTACCGATGCCGGACCATTGGGGCGCGCCTAAGTAACCCGCAGGCCATGCCTCGTAAAATAATGGGACGATTGCGTTAATCGTTGGCTTTAGGCTCAAATCAATCTTGAGGTTTTATGAAACACTCATCTGTTATTAAATCGGCGATCGGTACAGTTGTACTGTCATGGCTTTTCCTGCCGGTAGTCTCACTGGCACATTCCGAAGATAATGCCTTGGCTGAAACGACTGGCGCAAGCGATCTATTCAAGGTCACATGCAGCGATGGTAGCGCTTACCTGGAAACCTACATAAAAAATAAAACAGCAGGCGGCTCTTTTGTCAGTGTCCAGGTCATCAAGGATAATCAGGTGTCCAATACCACGGATCCTGTAGCAGGGGATTCGGGCTACAGTCCACAAGTGAAGACCAAAGGAGGGGACGGATCCTATTTGGTCATGGTCAACCATACAGGGAGCAAGTCCGAGACATATACCTTGGAATTTCATTGTAAAAACAGCCAAGACGACCATACGGGAACTTCAATTAATTATTTGCAATTCTGAAAATGAAAGAAAACCGGATATTTCAATTTATTCTAGGCGCGCTTTTCGTGTTGATGATGCAGCCTGTTTTTGCAATTGAAGCGGGTGCGCCTGCGCCGGCTTGCGCATTGCCCGTATTAAAAAGCGACGATGTGGTCGGTCTTGAAAGTTTTAAGGGTAAGGTGGTCTATCTGGATTTTTGGGCGTCATGGTGCGGGCCCTGCGCCAAATCCTTTCCGTTCATGAATGAATTGCATCAGCAATTGAGCGACAAGGGTTTGCAGATGGTCGGCGTCAACCTGGATGAGAATCCGGATGACGCGCAGGCGTTTCTTGAAAAATATCCGGCAAATTTCATCGTCACGGCGGACAAGGACGAAGGCTGCGCAAGAAGTTACGATGTCAAAGCCATGCCCTCTTCCTATTTGATCGGCCGCGACGGAACCTTGCGCCATATTCATATGGGATTTCGCGGCGAAGAAGGCAAGGAACTGCGCGAACAGGTCGAGAAACTGCTGGCCGAAAAAGCGCCGGCAGCGGACGGCAAGCCTTGATACAACAAGCGATACGCTGTAACAAGTGATGAATCCGGCTGATTTGGCGAAAGCTGTGGCGATAATGGTTGCGTGCCTGGGGGGGGCGGGGTGTGCGGAAGTCGCGCCATGGCAAAGAGGGGCTTTGGCGAAACCGCATATGGCGCTGGATCCTTATCCGATGCAAAGCACTGCGCGGGCGCATATTTACAGTAGCCGTGAAGCGGCGGCGGGTGGTGGCGCGGGAGAGGGCGGCGGTTGTGGCTGTTATTGATCACAAGTCCGCGGCATTGCCGGCGAAAACCAATACGTCTTTACAGGCATTGACGGCAGCGGCTTTGGCTTTACCGGGGCTGATGCTGCCTGCCGCGCAGGCGGCGGACGATGAATTCGGTGTGCAATACGGCCATTATCAGGAAACCGAGAGAAATCTCTACGGTGTACAAAGCAAATTTCGTCCGATCGAAGTCGATACCGTGCAGGGTAGCGGCAATATCAAGATTACCGACCGCGTCAAATTTTCCTTCAATTACATTCAGGATACCTGGTCGGGCGCGACGCCGGTTGCGACCGCGCCGTTCGAATTGCGCGGCAATCGGCCTACCGACGGCGTGACCGGGGCAACCCCGCTGGTTACCGGGAAGCTGTTTTTCGATTCCCAGCTTAACCCCTTGCGCACGGACGGCTTTACCAATCTTCTCGGCGGAGTCGATAACCGTTTGGTGCATACGATGTCTTCCGCCTCCCCGGAAACCCGCAAGCAGGGCGATTTCAAGCTCGGTTACGAATGGGACGAGGCGGCTATCGATGTCGGCGGCGGCATTTCGCTGGAAGATGATTTTGAATCCCGTTTCGTGAATCTGGGCGGACGGCTCGATTTCAATCAAAAACTGACGACGTTGAGCGGCGGCTTGAGTTATACCGCCAGCGACACTCAAGCCAGGCTCGATCACGACATTTTGCCGTATGTCGATACCGGCGCTTTTGACAGTCAAATCGAGATTACCGGCGAGAACGGCAAGATCGTGCATGGCCACCGCAAGGACTGGGGGGCGCATTTCGGGCTGACGCAGGTGTTGAGCAAAAATGCGCTGCTCGACGCCGGGCTGGGTTATACCTACGGCATCGGCTACATGGAAAACCCTTATAAAGTGGTCGAAGTCGCTTTTTTGCAGGATGCGTCACCCGGGGCGGATTATGCCTATCTGGGCCAGGTGCAGGCGTTTCTCGAACAAAGGCCGAATGTGCGGCATCAGTTAAGCGGCAACATCGGCTATAAGCATTATCTCGATGCGTTCGATGCGGCGCTGCATTTCAATTATCGTTACTATCACGACGACTGGGGTATCAATGCGCATACCTTCGAGGCGGACTGGGGGCAGCCTTTGGGTCACGGCTGGACGGTCACGCCGAGAATCCGTTACTACTCACAGGATGCGGCCGATTTTTACACGCCTTATCTGACGACCCAGCAGAACTATGCCGATTTGAACCGCAAGTTGCTGCCGGATAATTTTTCGAGCGACCACCGCTTGTCGGGTTATGGCGCGCTGAGCGGCGGCATCACGATCGACAAACAATTCGCGAAGGGCGTCAATATCGGTTTGGGATTCGAGTATTACACCCACCAGGGCGGCCTGAAGCTGGGCGGAAGTGGCGAGGGCGATTACGCCGATTTCGATTACTGGGCCGTCAACGGCGCGCTGAAGGTGAATCTGGAGGCGCTGGCGGCGAGCGGCGATCATGGCAGCCATGCGCACCACCAGCACCATCACGGCGCGATGGCGCCGGCCGGCGTGATGTTTGATCACATGCTCGGCAAGGGCGGCTTCATGGTCGGCTACCGCTATATGTACGGCAGTCAAGGCGGCGACATGCTGCACGGCTCGAATCTGGTCGGCGACCAAGCCATCGTGGCTAACGGCTGCGGGCCGAATCCCTGCTTCGTCAAGCCGAACAGCATGGCGATGCACATGCACATGCTCGACATCATGTATGCGCCGACCGACTGGCTGAATTTGATGGTGATGCCGCAATTCATGGATATGAGCATGACGATGCGGCGTTTGAGCGGGGCGCCGCCGGACGACGAAGCGCCGGACGGCGGCGGTGTACACATTCCGCATCACGTCGAGAACGGCCACGAAACCGGCGGCATCAGCGACATGGGCGTTTATGCCTTATTCAAAGTGCTCGACGCCGGTCATCATCATCTGCACATGGGCCTGGGTCTCAGCATCCCGTTCGGCGACGTCGATATCGAACTGCGTCGCAACCACCAGGTGGACGGCGGTCTGATCCATTACGGCATGCAGCTCGGCAGCGGCACGCTCGATTTCAAACCGAGCGTGACGTATACCGGCAATTACGACAGCTGGTCATGGGGCGCGCAGCTCAGCGGAACCAAGCGGCTCGAAAAAAGCGGCGAAACCGGTTATCGTTTGGGCGATATTTTCCAGACCACGGCCTGGGGTGGCTACAGCCTGACGCACTGGCTCTCGGCGAACGTACGTGGCGTCTATACGGTGCAAGGTGCAATTGATGGACAGTTCAATCAATACATCGATCAGCTGGGGCCGATGGATTATCCGATGAACTATGGCGGCCGTTTCTGGGACGTCGGTTTCGGCCTCAATGCGACGGTGCCGGGCGGCGATCTGGCCGGCAATGCGCTGGGCGTCGAATGGCTGCAGCCGGTCGGCACCGATTACAATGGCTATCAGCTGGACCGCGACGGCACCTTGTCGGCGACCTGGCATTATGCCTTCTAGTCGCGCGGGCTGCGCGTTTCAGCCCGCCGCGCCGCCGGAAAGCTGAAAGCCTTGCAGTTTTACCGGCAAGTCTTCAAGGCGATGGGCGCGCCTTGCGAGATTCAGCTTTTCGCGAAGCCAGTTGAGGTCGCCCGGCGCGCCGCCGAGGCCGCGATGGCCGATATTGCCCGCCTGGAGGCGCGCTATTCGCGCTATCGCCATGACAGTTTTCTCTCCGAAATCAATCGCGTCGCGGCGGCGGGCGGCCGCATCGCCGTGGACGCCGAAACCGCCGGCCTGCTGAATTATGCCGCCACCTGCCATGAACAAAGCGGCGGACTGTTCGATATTACCTCCGGAATTTTGCGGCGCGCCTGGCGCTTTGACAGCGGCGCCTTGCCTGAGCAAGGCTTGATCGACGCACTGCTCGTGAAAGTCGGCTGGGATAAAGTCGTCTGGCAACCGCCGGTTCTCGAATTTCCGTTGCCCGGCATCGAACTCGATTTCGGCGGCGTGGTGAAGGAATACGCCGCCGACCGCGCCGCCGGCCTGTGCTGGTCGGCGGGAATCCGGCACGGCATGATCAATCTGGGCGGCGATATCAACGTGCTGGGGGCGCGCGCGGACGGCAGCCCCTGGCGGATCGGAATTCGCCATCCGCGCCACAAAGACGCGCTGTTGCAAACGGTGGAATTGGCCCGCGGCGCGATGGCCAGCAGCGGCGATTACGAGCGCTGTCTGACCATCGAGGGCGTGCGCTATGGGCACATTTTGAATCCGCGCACCGGCTGGCCGGTCAGGCATCTGGCGTCGGTCAGCGTGATTGCCGATTTCTGCGTGGTGGCCGGCAGCGCCTCGACCATTGCGATGCTGAAAGAGGCAGAGGGCCCGGCCTGGCTGGAGTCGCTCGTGCTGCCGCATCTTTGGGTCGATGTGAACGGCGAGGTGGGCGGCACTCTGCTCGGCGAGACGCGCTGAGTACGGGGCTTGCTTCCAAGGCGAAAAAATGCGCCGCATCAACCTTTTACCGAATCCCGGTATGGCCGGCGCCGACTTTATAGTACAATTCTTCCCTTACACCGGGGCGCATAAATTCAACTACCGGCAGCGTGCGCTTTGATACGAATCGGCGGCGATCGATGCCGCACGGATGTCTCCGGCGGACGAATTTCATATTTATACATTCATTAAGCACACTTTGGAGTATCGGAAATGACGATGGACGATAGAGACGGCTATATCTGGCTGGATGGAAAATGGGTTGACTGGCGCGATGCGAAAACTCACGTCCTGACCCACACGCTGCATTACGGCGGCGGCGTGTTCGAAGGCCTCAGAGCCTACCACGCCGAAAAAGGCACCGCTATCTTCAAGATGAAGGAGCATACCGACCGCCTGTTCCGCTCCGCGCACATCATGAGCATGCCGATGCCGTTCAGCAAGGACGACATCAACGAGGCGCAACGCGACGCGATCTCCAAGAACAATCTCGACAGCGCCTACATCCGCACGATGTGTTTCTACGGCTCCGAAGGCATGGGACTCAGAGCCGACAATCTGAAGGTGCACGTGATGGTGGCGGCCTGGACCTGGGGCGCTTATCTCGGCGCCGACAACATGGAAAAAGGCATACGGATCCGGACCTCGTCCTATACCCGCAATCATGTGAACAGCACGATGCTGAAGGCGAAGGCGAACGGCAACTATATCAATTCGATCCTGGCCTTGCAGGAAGCGAAGGCGAACGGTTATGACGAGGCGCTGCTGCTCGATCATGAAGGCTTCTGCGCCGAAGGCAGCGGCGAGAATCTATTCATCGTCCGTGACGGCAAACTCTATACGCCGGAGACGACTTCCGCGCTGGAAGGCATCACCCGCGACACGATCATGACGATCGCGGCCGAGCAGGGGCTCGAAGTGATCGTCAAACGGATCAGCCGCGACGAAGTGTATATCGCCGACGAAGCGTTCTTTACCGGTTCGGCCGCCGAAGTGACCCCGATCCGCGAGCACGACGGCCGCACGATCGGCAGCGGCAGCCGCGGCCCGATCACCGAGAAACTGCAAGCGCTGTATTTCGATTATGTCCACGGACGCAGGGACGACCATGCCGAATGGTTGACCTATACCGCGAAATAAATTTGCAGTCTAAACCTTTGGGCAAGATACTGGTCGTCGGCCCGTCCTGGGTCGGCGACATGGTAATGGCGCAGAGCCTTTTTATCGCGCTGAAAGCAGGCGACCCTGCCTGCCAAATCGACGTGCTGGCTCCGGCCTGGACCTTTCCGCTGCTGGACAGGATGCCGGAGGTGACCCGATCGATCACGATGCCGCTGACGCACGGTCAGTTCGGTCTGACCGATCGGATCAGGCTCGGCAGGCAACTCCGTAGCGAGGCCTATACCCGCGCCATCGTGCTGCCCAATTCCTGGAAGTCCGCGCTCGTCCCATTCTTTGCGAACATCCCAGTCCGCACCGGCTATATCGGTGAATGCCGCTGGGGCCTGTTGAACGATGCCAGAAGACTCGACAAGCAAAAATTGACGATGACCGTGCAGCGTTTCGTCGCCCTGGCGTTGCCGAAAAACGCAGCGCAGCCTCCCGCCTATCCGATCCCCTCGATTCCGATTGACCCTGAACGGCAGGCGGCGGTCTCCGAAGCTTTTCAAATCCAAACCGGCGGCAACATCCTGGCCTTGTGCCCTGGTGCCGAATACGGCCCGGCCAAACGCTGGCCGACCGAACATTTCGCCGAACTGGCGCGCAAGAAGATCGCCGAAGGCTGGCAGGTCTGGCTGTTCGGCTCGGAGAAGGACAGGGCGGTAACCGGGGAAATCAATCAAAAGACCGGCGGATTGTGCGTCGATTTTGCCGGCCGCACGCAACTGGATCAAGCGCTCGATCTGTTGTCGCTGGCCACCGCGGTGGTCAGCAACGATTCCGGCCTGATGCATCTGGCGGCCGCGCTCGATAAGCCGCTGATCGCGGTCTACGGCTCGTCCGATCCGGGCTTTACGCCGCCCCTGCATACGAAGGCCCAGGTCGTGTCGCTGCATCTGGACTGCGCGCCCTGCTTCAAACGCTCCTGCCCTTTGTATCCGGAAGGCCATCCGGAGCATGCGCGCTGCCTGAGCGGCATCGCTCCTGAGCGTATTTTAGCGTTGCTGGCCGGGTAATTCAGCGTGCGGATCGCGATCGTCAAACTTTCGGCGCTGGGCGACATCGTGCATGCGATGGTGGCGCTGCAATTCATCAAGGCAAAATTCCCCGAGAGTCAGATCGACTGGATCGTCGAAGAACGCTTTGCGGGCGTGCTGGCGCACAATCCCGATCTGGATCAGATACTGACCGTCAATCTAAAAGCCCTCAAGGCCGACAAGTCGCGCTTCTTCGCGGAGCTTAGAAAAATCCGCGCGTTCGCGGAGCGCCACTACGATTGGGTCATCGACGCGCAAGGCCTGATCAAGTCGGCGGTCGTCGCCCGCTTGATCGGCCAAAAGGTCGCCGGTTTCGATGCCGACTCGATACGCGAAAAAGCCGCCTCCTGGTTTTATCATCAGAAAGTCCACTGCGCCTACGATGCGAATACGATAGACCGCAATGCGGCGGTGCTGTCGCGGCCCTTGGGATTTGACATCAGCCGCGAGCAAATCCTGCATAAAACCCCGTTTCTGTTTTATCGGGACCCATCGCCGTGCCTCGACGATTATCTGCGGCAAGACCGAAAGAACATCGTGCTGGTGACCGGTTCGACCTGGGACAGCCGGAACTACCCGGCCGAAAGCTACGTAAAAATTGCCGAGGCGCTAAAACAAAACTGCCTGGCCGTCTGGGGCGGCGAGCAGGAAAAAGCGCGCGCCGAATGGATGGCGGCGCAAAGCGGCTATGTCAAAGCCTTGCCGAAGCTGGATTTGAACAGCCTGAAAGCGTTGATAGCTCGCGCCGATTTATTGATCGGCAACGACACCGGGCCGACCCACATGGCCTGGGCGCTGAACAAACCCTCGATCACGATCTTCGGCCCGACGCCGGTCAGCCGCGTATATCAGACCGGCATCAATCAAGTCGTCAAGTCCGCATCCGTGGTGAATCCTTACAAATTGAACAAAAACGACTTTTCGATCCGCGAGATCGATGCACGCCTCATCATCGAACGGGCAGCGAGCTTAATCGGATAGCAAGAAAGTCGTGGGGATTTATTGCCGCAACGCGCCGATTATGGAATTAAGTGCCTGAACATTATGTCCTAAGGTCAACGCCAAGGTTTAAGAGCACGAGCGCAGGTTGATCAGCAGCCATGCTAACTATTTCGGCAAATCGCCAAGATTTCAGAGCGGAATGGCCCGGTTTTGCTCGCCGGCGAATTCGGAACGGGCAAGAAACGGGTTGCCGAATCGATTCGCCAAAACGCAAGGCGCGCCGAAGCGGATCAGGATGCAATTCTTTCGGCGATGCGTTATGCTAATTATAATGTGACCAGGGCGGCAAGAGTTTTGCATATTTCTCGCGCCACGCTGTACAGCCTGATCGATAAATATAATTTGCGTTTTGTCTCCAGCCAGGGCAAATCCTCTCGGGACCGGGAGTCATCGGCGACGTCATTAATATTTTAATTCTACTGTCACCCTTAGGTCTTAAAATTGTCATTTTTGCCGGCTCATCACAGTTGAGGGATTCAATATGGAAATCGTAATGGAAAAGGCTGCGACACCTTATCAATCCTTTCTGAACATTCTGCACGATAAAAACAAGCTGTCCGCCAGCGAATTGAAAAAGGTCGAGCGGATGCAGAAGTCTTCGGTTGCGGAAGGGCTGCCGCATTTGCTGGTCAAGCTGGGCTTGTGCTCCGAGCTCGACGTGGCCGATGCGTTTGTCGCGTCGGGGCATTTCGAGAAGACCGTGTCCGGCGAATATCCGCTGGAGCCGCAGTTGCCCGACAGCGTGTCGCTCAGGTTTCTGAAGAACTATCATGTGATCGGGATGGCTAACCGTGACGAAGAGATCGAGGTCACAATGATGGACCCGGAAGATCAATTCGTGATCGATGCGTTGAAACTGGCGACCGGCAAAAGGGTTCTAACGAAGGTTGGTCTGTTGTCCGAAATCGATGCGGCGCTGGAGATGCAATATGGCGAAGGGCGCTCGCAAATGGACAGGATCGTCGATGATCTGAGCGTCGATGAGGTCGGCGAGGAAGATCTGGAGCATTTGAAGGATCTGGCCAGCGAGGCGCCGGTGATCAAGATGGTGAATCTGATCATGCAGCGCGCGATCGAAACGAAGGCGTCGGATATTCATATCGAGCCGTTCGAGCATACCTTGAAGGTCCGGCTGCGCATCGACGGCGTGTTGCAGGACATCAATTCGCCGCCGGTCAAGTCGACCGCCGCGGTGATTTCGCGGATCAAGATCATGGCGAAGCTGAACATCGCCGAACGCCGGCTGCCGCAGGATGGCCGCATCAAGGTGCAGATGCTCGGCAAGGAGCTCGATTTGCGGGTGTCGACGATCCCGACGATGTACGGCGAAAGCGTGGTGATCCGTTTGCTGGACAAGGAAAACATGGTGTTCGATTTCGCGGCGCTCGGTTTTTCGGGGCGGCATTCGGAGCAATTCCTCGAAGTGTTGGCGCAGCCGCACGGCATCATCCTGATTACCGGTCCGACCGGTAGCGGTAAATCGACCTCGCTGTATGCGGCGTTGAAGATGCTGAATACCTCCGAACGCAAGATCATCACGGTCGAGGACCCGGTCGAATACCAATTGGAAGGCGTCAATCAGATTCAGGCCAAGCCGCAGATCGGCCTGACCTTTGCGGCCGCGTTGCGGTCGATCGTCCGGCAGGACCCGGATGTGATCATGATCGGCGAAATGCGCGATCTCGAGACCGCCAAAATCGCGGTGCAATCGGCATTGACCGGTCACTTGGTGCTGTCGACGCTGCATACGAATGATGCGGCGGGCGGCGTCACGCGTCTTCTGGACATGGGGCTGGAAGAATATCTGTTGAGTTCGACCGTTAACGGCATTTTGGCGCAGCGTCTGGTCAGAAAATTGTGTCCGCACTGCAAGGAGGGCCATCCGGCGCCGCCCGAGCTGGTTACCGAATTGAATCTCAAGCGTTATCAGCCGGAAGGCGACATCACATTATTCAAACCGGTCGGCTGCGCCTCCTGCGGCGGCGTGGGCTACCGCGGACGTCTGGCGATCATCGAGTTTTTGCAGATGACCGATCCGCTGCGCAAATTGATCATGGCGCACGAAGAAGCCGGCGAGATCCAGAAACTGGCGGTCGCAGAGGGCATGCGGACGATGTACGAAGACGGCCTGAACAAGGTGGTGCAGGGCGTCACGACCCTCGAGGAAGTGTTGCGCGTCACGACGGAAGCCTGATATGCCGCTGTATGCCTATAAAGCGATCAACAGCCTCGGCGAAACCGAGGAAGGGGTGCGGGATGCCAGCGACGAGGCCAGCCTGATCGGCCTGTTACAGGCGGAAGGCTACATTCCGATCAAGGTCAGCCCGGCCAGCGCAAAAAATTTTCTCGGCCTGAGTCTGGGAGCAAAACAGACCAAGCTGAGTCAAAAGGAAATCGGCATGTTTACCAGTGAACTGGCGACCCTGCTTGATTCCGGCTTGCCGTTGGATAAGTCGCTGACCGTGTTGATCGATCTGACCGAAGACAATGAAAAACTGAGCAAGCTGATTGCGAGGGTGTTGGAAAAGGTCAAGGGCGGCTCGTCCCTGGCCGACGCGCTGGACAAGCAGCCCGGCGTTTTTTCGCGTTTCTATCTGAACATGATTCGGGCTGGCGAGGCTGGCGGCAGCCTGGGCGATGTGTTGAACCGGCTGGCGGAATATCTGGAGCGCTCGCGCGAATTGAAGGACACGGTCAGCACCGCGCTGATCTATCCGGCGGTGTTGTTGGTGATGTCGCTGGCGTCGCTGTTCGTGATGCTGATTTTTGTGGTGCCGCAGTTTACCGAAATGTTTGAAAGCGCGGGCCAGCAATTGCCGGTGTCGACGCAGATCGTGGTCGGCCTCGCCGAATGGCTGCAGAGCTATTGGTGGCTATTGATCGGCGGCGCGATTTTTGCGGTCAGCTATATGCGCTTTCAATTGGCCGATCCGGTCAGAAAGAAGGTGTGGGACGGCCGTTTTCTGAAACTGCCGCTTGCCGACATGGTTATCGTGAACAAGGAAACCGCGAACATGACCCGGACCCTGGGAACTTTATTGGGCAATGGCGTTTCCATACTTTCCGCCTTGGTCATCGTCAAGGAGACCGTGGACAATCTGGTGCTGGTCGACGCGATCCAGTTTGCGGAAGAGGAGTTGAAGCAGGGCAAACGGATGTCCGATGCCTTGGTCAAAACCGGAATTTTTCCCAAAATGGCCGTGCAAATGATTAGAATGGGCGAAGAAACCGGGCATCTGGAAGAAATGCTGCTGCGTGTGGCCGAAATCTACGATAAACAGTTGAGAATCGCGATTCAGCGCATGCTGGCCTTGCTGGAGCCGGCCTTGATCATCACCCTGGGGCTGATGATCGCCGGCATCATCGTCTCGATTCTGCTGGCCATTTTGAGCGTCAATGATTTGGCTTTCTAAAGCGATGGCGTTTGGCGGGGCAGGGCGAAAGCCCCGCGGCCGTGCCGTTTTGAGAGTGAAGAGAAGTTTTTATATAAATTAAACATTGCTAATGGATAATGACAAACACATGAGACACATTTATCGTAAACAGAGCGGTTTTACCCTGTTGGAATTATTGGTCGTGTTGGCGATCATTTCGATGCTGGCCGGTCTGGTCGGACCGAAAGTCATGAAACATATGGCGGAAGCCAAGAGCAAAGCCGCAAAAGTACAGATTTCCGAATTGAGTCAGGCGCTGGAAATGTACAAGCTGGACATGGACCGTTATCCTACGTCTTCCCAAGGCTTGGCGGCGCTGGTCGAGTCGTCCGATAATGCAAAGCGCTGGAATGGCCCTTATCTGGGCAAGTCAAAAGTGCCGCTGGACCCGTGGCAAAATGAATACCATTATGTTGCACCGGGCGAACATGGGCCCTTCGATCTGTTTTCTTTCGGTGCGGATGAAAAAGAAGGCGGCGAAGGTGAGAATCGGGATGTGCTGAGCTGGGAGTAAATCCCTGCTCGCGCCGCTTGCAGCGATGGATATGTTGCCCGATCATAAGTCCTCTTGGCCGCTGCGGATAACGCGCTGAAATGATATGAGGCCTCTCTTGCAGGTTTCGCTGCGCCGATCCCAAGGATTTACCTTGCTCGAACTGCTGATCGTGCTGGTCATCATCGTTCTCGGGTTTTCGGTCGTCGCGCTGAATTTATCCTCAGGCACAGGCGCTTTTGAGCACAAGGCCGTGGTCAGGGACGTCGTGTCCGCGTTGCGGTATGCCAGGGGCCAGGCGCTGATGAGGCATCAGGAGATGACCGTGGCGTTCGATCTTGCCAACAATACGTATAAGGTAGGCGACCGTGACAAGGACTATTCGATACCCGAGTCGATTGCGGTGACGGTGGTGACAGCGCAGAGCGAACTGACCGGAGAGGGTCAGGCCAATATCCGCTTTTTTGCGGACGGCTCTTCGACCGGCGGGCGAGTGGTTTTGGACCGAGGCGAGGTGTCGAAGCAAATCGACATCAACTGGCTGACCGGTCAACTCGAAGTCGAAGATGTTACGCGCGACTGACCGGAGCCAGGCGATGCTTGCGATGCAAAGACAGCTTAAATTTCAGCGCGGCTTTTCGTTGCTCGAAATTCTGGTGGCTTTTTCGATCATGGCAATCGCCTTGGGCGTGTTATTGAATATTTTTTCTTCGGGTCTGCGCAATGCAACGGTTTCGGAAGACTATACCGCCGCGGTGCAGATCGCCGAGGCCATGATCGCGATGCCGGGTGTCGAAGGCCCCTTGCAGTCAGGGCAGGCGTCCGGCGTGGTAAATGATAAATATCGTTGGGATCTGACGGTAACGCCTTTTGTTTTGACCGCCGAAGGGATCGATACGCAGGCCATTCCCGCCCAGTTATTCATGGTCACTGCCACGGTCAGCTGGGGAGGGCAAAATCGCCGAGGCGGTGGCGCAAGGCAGTTCGAGCTGACAAAGCTGAAATTGGCGGGGGTTGCCGTTGCGAAGCCCTAAGTCGGTTCAAGGTTTTACGCTGATTGAAGTGCTGCTGGCGATGACTCTGCTCAGCGTGATGATGACGCTGTTGTTTGTCAGCTTGAAAATGTGCGCGGAAAGCTGGGAAAAGGGCGAGAAAAAAATTTTTGAAGTCAGCGAAACCGCCGGCGTCGTCAATTTTTTTCAGCGCCATTTGGTGATGGCGAAGCCCCTCTGGAATGATTTTACCAAGGAAGAACGGCTTTTTTCCTTTCAAGGCGATCGCCAGACGTTGCAGTTCGTCTCTTCTTTTCCGGCCAGCGCGGGCAGAGCCGGCTTGCAGCTGTTCACGATACAATTACTGAACGAAAACAGGGAAAATGTCATAAAAGTGACGATTGCGCCGTTTTATCCTGTTGCCGAGGGCGATGAATGGATCACTGAAGAAGAGACCTTGATCAGGCATGTCGGCAATTTTTCGCTGGCCTATTTCGGCCAGGAAGCCGGAGAAAGCGAGAGCCGTTGGCAGGACCAATGGCTGCAAAGGGAGGAATTGCCCAAATTGGTCAAAATCAAGGTCGATCTTGAAAATCAAGTGTTCTGGCCGGAAATGACTTTCGAGTTAAAATTGGCGGGCGCCACAGATGCTTCAGGGGTGGCATCGGATCAATCCGGCGATGAAGATAGTCAGGATGCCCAAGGCGATGAGGAGGGCGCGCAAGACAATGCTGACGAATAATTCCGGAGGCCGCTGCGGAGATTTGATGGCGTTGCGCATGCGGCCGCTTGCGTTCGCCATGCCGAGACACCAAGGCTTTGCCTTGGTGTTGGTGCTGTGGGTGTTGTCGTTGTTGATGATCATGGCGGCAAGCTTTTCTCTGACGATGCGGCGAGAAACCGGGGTGATAGCCGGCCTCACCGGCGGCGCGCAGGCTCTGGCGGCGGCCGAATCCGGCATCGCGATGGCACAGATGATGCTGATGAACCCGGACCCGGCCAAGCGCTGGCATACCGACGGTAATATTTATCAGATACAATTTCTGGATGCGTTGGTCAGAATCCGCTTGCAAAGCGAAACCGGCAAGATCGATGTGAACAACGCGAATCAGGTGCAGCTGCAGCAACTGATGGCGCAAGTTCCCATTGACGAGGAAAAACAGACCGCTTTGGTTTCGGCAATCATGGATTGGCGCGATCCTGACGACCTTGTCAACATCGAGGGGGCGGAAAAAAAAGAATATAAAGAGGCGGGCAAACTGTATCAGCCGAGAAATAAGCCGTTTCAGTCGCTTGAAGAACTGCAAATGGTATTGGGCATGGATGAGGCGATTTTGAAGCAATTGGAGCCCTTGGTCACGATATACTCCGGGCAGCCGCAAGTCGATTTGGCGCAGGCATCGAGAGAAGTGATGCTGGCTTTGGGATTGGATGCGGCGCTGGTGGAGCAATGCATGGAATTGCGCAGGCAAAGTGCGATAACCGGGTTGCCGATGCAGCCTGTGAGCTTGGGGCCGGGTTTCAATTGCGGATCGGGACAGGGCAACATCATTGAAATTATTGCCGAATCTCAACTTGAGAATGGTTCGGGCGCTATAATAAAAACCATCGTGACCTATAATCAGGTGGTGGGCGGAACGGCGGGCGGCGCGTTGCCGTTTCAAACTTTAAGCTGGAAACGCGAAGAAAGAGCCGATACATCGTTATTTTCCGAGGACAAGGACTCATTATTAGTGACGCCGAATGCTAAATCTTAATTCGACAATCGAACTGGATTTTAAAAAGTTCTTTAGATGGTGGCGGAAAGAGCTCGCTTTTTTGGTGCCTGAAAAACTCAGGGCGCTCATTAGCGACAAGCACGACACGGTCATCATAAGGACCCAGGGCAATCAATTCGAATTGACTTACGCCGGCGAGGCGCAAGAGCCTTTGGCCGTGCTGAGCCGTAATGAAGAAGGCGCTGCGCAATTCAGTGAATTGTTGGCAACGGATGAACGGCTCGCCAAGGCCCATTTTATTGTGCGTCTGCATCGTGCGGAAGGGATTTGCCGGGAGCTGGCGTTGCCGGCGGCCGCCAAAGAAAATCTGGCACAGGTGGTTGCCTACGAATTGGCGAGATTTACGCCGTTTAAACCGGAACAGGTCTATTTTGCGGTAAAATTACTGGATACGGCGGCTGAGCCCGGGCTGATCCAGGTGCTGCTGATATTGACCCCGCGCGAAGTGTTGGATGGCCTTTATGCGGATCTTACCGCGCTTGGAATTGCACCGTTATTCGCGGATTATGAAGACGCGGAAAATGATTTGGAGCAACTCGACGCAGCCTACGATTTATTCCCGGAGTGGCTCGGCGCCAACACCAGTAAAACCTCCCATCTGATCTATGCGGCGCTGGCGGGGGGCGTGATTCTGCTATTGGCGGCGGTGTTGTTCTTGCCTGTGCTGTTTGAATATCAGACGGTCACGCTGTTGCAGGAAAAAATCGATGCGATAGAGAAAGATGCCAAGAAGATCAAAGGCATGCAGGCAGAGATCGATGCCGTGATAGCGGAAACCGAAGATTTGATCAAGGCGAAAAACGCTTCGCCGCCCGTCATCGAGATGCTGAATACGCTGAGCGCCTTGATCAAGGACGACACTACCTGGCTGACTTATTTGCAGTTTGCGGACGGCCATCTGCAGATACAAGGCGAATCGCCTTCCGCTTCCGGCTTGATTGCGGTGCTGGAAGATTCGGAAACCTTTGCGAATGCCAAATTCGTTTCGCCGGTGACTCAGGATACGACGACCGGTTTTGAGCGTTTTCAGATAACGGCCGATATTGTCAAAGCGGAACAGTCCGGTGAGCAAAGAAAAGAATAGGAACATACAGCGCGGGTTGGCCGTCGGTCTTCTGGCCGCGGTGATTTTGCTGCTGATCGCGGTTGTTTTTGTGCCGGCGGTCAGCAAGTGGATGGATCTGCACGAAGAAAAAGGCCAGCTTGCGCTTAAATTGAGGCAATATGAAAGGATATTGGCCGGCAAGGATGCGGTGATCGATAGCGTCGGCACCGTCAAGGAAGCGATCCAGGAGCAAAACTATTTCAATAGCCAAAGTACCGAGGCGCTGGCTTCGGCCGAAGTGCAGGAGTTCATTAAGAAAGCGATCGTGGATGCGGGCGGCCAACTCAGCAGCACGCAAGCCTTGCCGGTAAAAAGCAAGGACAAATTCAGCCTGTTGACGGTCAGCGTGCGCATGACCGGCAATTCGGAGGTGTTGCGCTCAGTCCTCTATCGGCTGGAAACATCGACTCCGCTGATTATCATCGATCAGTTGGACATCCGGCCCATGCGCGGAGTCAGGAATCGGAACACCCGGCAGATTGAACAGACCAATGACTTGAATGTGAATTTTCAGGCGGTCAGTTTTATGAGAAAGAAGGCCGAATGAATATCAATATTAAAATTTTAAAATTGGTATCGGCTATTTGCGCGGCATTGCTCGTTATTATCGTTGCCGAATGGCTGCTCGCGAAATTTTCCGAAAGCCGCCTGCTGAGCTCAATCGAGTCTTCAACGTCGTCGGATTTTTCCAGCGAGCAGATTCCGGAAGTGGATCTGGGCGCGAAAACCGAGGAAAGTTATGTCGATCTGGTTGCCAGGCCGTTATTTTTAAAAGGCAGAAAACCGGTAGAAGAAGCTAGCTCCGAAAAAGAGAAGGAGCAAATCGGCAGCGAAACCTTTGATTGGCGCCTGGACGGAATTTTTACCGGAAAAAATGGCTTGTCCGCGTTGTTGAGCCGCACCAAGGACGCCGCCGTTGCCCCGGCCGTGGCGGGAGCCGTGCCTTCTGCGGCGCCCGGAGCAAAGGGCAAAGCCGATAACTATCGGAAAGTCGCGGAAAATGAGGACGTGGACGGCTGGCGCTTGACGAAGATCAAACCGGATCGGGTGGTTTTTGAGTTAGGCGGGGAATCCAAGGAATTGGTACTGAGAAAACCCAAGCCCAAGGAGTTGCCGCCGGAGCAAATTAAAAACCAGAATACGCAACAACAAAATCCGCGGCGGAATGCACAGCGACCGCTCGCAAAAACAAACGACACAGGACAAATACAGGACGATGCTATCCGGCGAAGGCTTAACAGAAGGCAACCCGTTGAATCCGAACCCGCTGAAGATGAATCCGAGACTAGCGAAAATGAAGAATAATTCAACCACCTTAAAAACAGCTTCATGTTTAGTTGCGGCGGGTTTAATGCTTTCCGGTTGCGAGTTTATGGGGCCGAAACCGGCGGAAAAACTGAAGTTGACGCCGGTATCCGAACCGGCTTTAAACGAAAACTCCGGCGTTTTATTTGAAGAACTGCAAAATAAAAAAGCGACTGAAGAGTCTTTAAAGTCAAAAATCGAGTTGTATCCTGCTTCCGGCCGTTTTTCGCCAAGACCATCATCGAGGGCGGGCGGCGGCTCCAGACAGCCGCAAGCCAAATCGGCTGGGCCCGGCACTTATAGCCTGAATTTCGACGAAGCCGATCTCGGCGAAGTCTCGAAGGTGATTTTAAGCGATATCCTGGGGCAGAATTATGTGTTGAGCCCGAAGGTTGCCGGTAAAGTGACCTTGCAGACGACCGAACCCTTGACCAAGGAAGAACTGCTGCCGGCTCTGGAAATGGTGTTGCGATTGAATAATGCGGCGCTGGTCAAGGAGGGGCGGATTTACCATATCGAGCCGGCCGCGGATGCCGTGTATAGCGCCGGCGTGGGGCAAGGCGCGGGTCAGGCGGGTTTTGAAAGCCGCGCGATTCCGATCCGCTATGTGGCGGCGGCCGATCTGCTCGAAGTGATCAAGCCGCTGTTGCAGGAAAAAACCGGCATCAGTGTGGATCCCGGCAGAAACGCGCTGATCGTTTCCGGGTCATCCGCGGAACTTGAGCGTATCATGGAATTGGTCGCCACCTTCGATATCGATGTGCTGCGCGGCCGCTCGTTCGGTCTGTTTACTTTGGAGCATGCGGCTCCCGAGGACGTTATCAAGGAGCTGGAGGCCGTGTTCGATTTGAAGGGCGGGGAAGAGGGCGGTGATTTTTTCCGCTTTTTGCCGATTGAGCGCTTGAATGCGGTATTGGCGATTACGCAGCAGCAGAACTATTTGCGCGATATTGAAAGCTGGGTGTACCGATTAGACCGGGCGACTTCGGCGCATGGCGGCGGCGTCAATGTCTATCGTGTTCAGCACATGGATGCGGTCGAATTGGCTGACGAATTGAACGCGATCTTTACCGGCGCCGCGATGCCGAGCAAGCAGGCCAAAGTCGCGCCAGGTCAAACGGCGGCTACGATAACCAATAAAAGTTCTACCGAAAAGACTAAGAGTTCGCAGCGGACGGCATCAACCGGAAAGACCGGCGATGCCTCGGTTTCCAATGTCGGTGAAAATGTCAGGATCATTGCCGATGAAGCGAACAATTCGGTTGTGGTCGTGGCGACGCCTCAGGAGTATGAGGTAATCCATAAAGTGATCACGCAGCTTGACGTCATGCCATTGCAGGTGTTGGTGGATGCCCAGATCGTCTCCGTCTCGTTGACCGATAATTTGGAATACGGCATCAGGTGGTACATCGAACACTCGTATGCGGGGGGAACTGGTGTTGCACAAAACAGAGGTGCACCCTTAAACTCGTCGACGCCAACTGCCGATGTAGGTATAAAATCGCTTGCACTTGCGGCCGCTACGGGGGGATTCGGTTATGCTTTCGCAAGCGATTCGGGTGATATCCGAGCCCTTTTAACCTCAGAAGCGAACAAAGGTAAAGTCAACGTCATCTCGACGCCCTCCTTGATGGTCTTGAATAACCAGGAGGCATCAATTCAGGTCGGTGACGAAATTCCGTTAAGAACCTCGCAATCCACGAATGTCACCAATGTCAACTCAACAACCCCTATTATTGGAAATAGTAGTACCCAGACTTCGGGTGGATTAGTCACCAGCGGCATCCAACAGCGTAAAACCGGTGTGAAATTGAAGGTTAAGCCGAGGGTTAACGCCAATGGCATGGTCATCATGGATATCGAACAAAGCGTCGAAAGACCCGTTCAAACCCAGTCCAGCCAAATCGACTCACCAACGATCCAAACCCGCGAAATCACAAGCAATGTGGCGGTTTTAAGCGGGGAAACCATCGTGCTCGGTGGTTTAATCGACGACAATAGAAGCGTGGTAAAAGGAGGCTTTCCCTTTTTACATGAATTACCGTTGATTGGACCGTTGTTCGGTAACACGTCAAATACTCTGGCTCGAACTGAGCTGGTGGTTCTCATTACTCCGCGAGTCGTGAAATCCAATCAGGATTCAAGGCAGATAGCTAATGAATTCAAACGCAAGCTGACCGGAATTTATGAAGACACTCCGGCGCCCTCACAGGGTTCACGGGTGAATTAGTCGGAACGGAAACAGTCAGCGATGAGCGTGCTGCATGGGAACGAGAAAAAAGCATAACCGCTAGCGTTCCCGCGCTCATCGTGATACACAAAGATTCACGAAAGGGATCGCTCATTTTCTTGTTCCCAAGCGCCATCCCGCTTGGGAGATCATGACGCGGAGCGCCTGCTTCTCTGGGTGCCGGACGGGAGATACATCCCGTCCGTAACGTTTCACGGCCTTGGGCATGTATAACAATGAAATTCGCGTGGCGGTTACAGGACGAAACCGCCAGGGGCGGGTTAAATCGTTGAGTGGCTGCTATCCACCAAAACTTTCAGTGTTTGGCCGGGCTGTAAACCTTTAGACAACGCTACCGCGTTTGATTTGCGCAGATCGGTCACCGAAATATTGAATTTTCTGGAAAGCTGGGTCAGCGTATCGCCTTTTCTGACGGTGTAGCGGATCAAGCGCAGGCTGTTTGAGGAGGAAGCGACCTGTTGCTCGCGGCCTTTGATCGTCAGCTTGCGTCCGGGCGTCAGCGCGGCGTTTAAGCTGACACGGTTCCAGCTTGCCAATTCCTTGGGGCTGACGGCGTAACGCCGGGCAATGTTATAGAAAGTATCGCCTTTTTTCACGGTGTGGTAGCTTTCCGCGGCGCGGGAAGCCTTGGCTAAGATAAGCGATTTGGCGCTTGGGTTGGCGGCTGCAGACGGAATCTTCAAGATCGAACCGTAATTAACCGAGTTTCTCGCCAAATGATTGGTGCTGCGCAGGTTTTGCACCGTCGTATGATTTCTTTGGGCGATCGACGCCAATGTTTCGCCGCGTTTGACCCTGTAGCTTGCAAAATTTTGCGCCAAAGACGGGCGCGCTTCCGCTGGTTTGATCACAGTGGGCTCGGGCTTATGATAATTCGATTCGGCAATGATCTGTTCTTCCTGTTCCGCGACCAGTTTCGAGTAGTTGACGCGCTCGTAATAGGGTATCTCGGCCAGATTCTTCTTAAACAGCGGCGCGTTTTTTACCGGTATCAACAAGCGATGCGGCCCGTCCGGCGCGGTGCACCAGCGATTGAAGCCCGGGTTTAATTTGAGAAACTCGCTGAGCGGTGTGTTGGCCATCCGCGCGGCCTTGCTGAGATCGATCGGCGCCTTGATGTCGACGACTTCGAAATAAGGTTTGTTCGGGATGTGGCGCAGAGGAATATTATAGCGCTCGGCGTTCGCGAAAATCTTGGCGACGGCGAGCAGCTTCGGCACGTAATGGTAGGTCTCATCGGGAAGGTTCAGCGACCAGTAATCGGTCGGCAAGTCCATGTCCTCGTTTTTTTCGATACATTTTCTGACATTGCCCTTGCCGTAGTTATAGGAGGCCAGAGCCAGCAGCCAGTCGCCGTTAAAGTTTTCGCTGAGCTGCTTCAAATAAGACGTCGCCGCTTTGGTTGACGCATAGACATCGCGGCGTCCGTCGTACCAGGAATTTTGCTTGAGTCCGAACTCTTGGCCGGTGGAAGGAATAAATTGCCAAAGCCCGGAGGCGGCGCTCTTTGAATAGGCGTCGGGAACAAATGAGCTTTCCACGACCGGCAACAAGGCCAATTCGCCCGGAATGTGCTTGGCCTCGATCTCATCGAGGATGAGGTGCAAATAGGGTTCCGCGCGTTGCTGCAAGGAAACGAGCGATTGCGGATGCTGAAGATACCAGCTGATCTCGCGATCAACGCGCTCGTTATCGATTTCGGGCAGGGCATAGAGCGATAACAGGCGCTCCCATACCGTTTCGTATTGGCCGCCGTGGCTTTTGCTATGCGAACGGTTAGAAAATCGACCGAAAAAACTACTGTCATCAGCTGAAACTTGCGGCGGCCTGTCGTAGGTGTGCAAGGAATCTTTTGAAGTCTGGGAGCAGCCAGCGGCGATCAACGAGAGCGACAGGGACAATAATTTGACTGACCTGTTAGAATTAATTTGCATTTTCTAACCCTTTTTATGTCTATAAGGTGCTGATTTGTGGCATCATAAAAAAACGACGCCCCCTTCAGCAGATTACTTGTCTGAATCCAGTTGCGAACAAGTGGCGGTTGTCATTTTTGCAAACGAATTTTAAAGCCGTTTGCTTCAAAGTATATAACATTTTTTTCGGAAAAACACCAACCAATCCTCATGTGTTGACATGCGATGAAGCGCGACTTTTTATTTTCCTACTATCAAACTCCGCGCGGCGAAGTGCTCAGGCGGCAGGAGACCGATTATTTGCAGCGTTCGATTACGGTCAGCTGCAAACAGACGATCTTGCAGATTGGCGCCTTGGGCTGGGAAACGGAATTGATCGACTGCACCTTATATAAGTATTATACCGTACTGGATGCGAGGGGGCTGGGCGACCCCGCGGTCAAAAAAATCCGGGCGGAAGCCAGTTGCTTGCCGTTGCAGTGCGATAGTGTGGATATGATCATCTTGCCGCATTTTCTGGAATTTGATCCCTGTTGCCTTAGGACCATGCGCGAAGTCGAACGCGTCTTGAAGCCGGAAGGCACCCTGGTGGTGGTCAATTTCAATCCCTGGAGTTTGCGGATACGCTATGAATATCTGTGGGAACGGCAGAAACATGATGCCTGGTCGGGGCATTTCATCAGCCGCACCCGCGTCATCGACTGGTTGAAATTGCTCAATTTCGAAGTTATTTTATTCACCGAATTCAACGCCAAATCGGTGCGTTCGACACACGGAAAATTTATGGACAATTGTTATTCATTGAGTGCCAGCGCCTATGCGATCAAGGCGATCAAGCGGCGTTACAATATCATTCCGCTGACGCCGGTTTGCGAAGCCGCGCCGCGTCTGGCGCTGGCCAATTCGATCAATCCTGCGACACGGGTCGGTTCATGACGGATACGGTGATCATCTATACGGACGGCGCCTGCCGAGGCAATCCCGGCCCAGGCGGCTGGGGCGTGCTGTTGAGTTATAAAGGCGTCGTCAAGGAATTATACGGCGGCGAAAAAGAAACGACCAATAATCGAATGGAGCTGACGGCGGCCATTCAAGGGCTCGAGGCGTTGAAAAAGGAATGCAGGGTGGAGGTGAATACCGATTCCAAATACGTGATGCAAGGCATCACCGAATGGCTGCCGAACTGGAAAAAAAGAGGCTGGAAAACCGCCGGCAATAAACCGGTCAAAAACGAGGATTTATGGCGCCGTCTGGATGCGGCCAGAAGCGGACATGCGGTCGAATGGAAATGGGTGAAGGGTCATTCGGGGCATAAGGAGAATGACCGGGCGGATGCACTGGCAAATCTTGGGATTGATCGCTTGAAGTAGGCTCAGGGCGCAAGGCGGCGCCTTTTACCCTAAACCTGAATCCTGCCTATTTCTTGCCCAGCAAATCTTTCAGTCCCGCAAAAGGATTATGGGTCGACACCGGAGCCGACGACTTCAGCGCATTCGAAGTTCCGAAACGCATTTCTTCGTAACGGGAATGTTCGTTGTCATGGCAGTAAACGCACAACAGCTCCCAGTTGCTGCCGTCGAGCGGATTGTTATCGTGATTATGATCCTTGTGGTGCACGGTCAGTTCGGGAAGATTTTTGGAGGTGAATTCCCGTGCGCAGCGTCCGCAAATCCACGGGTACAGCTTAAGCGCCCGCTCACGGTAGGTGTCTTCTCTAAGCTTTTGATTAAGCTTGACTTCGCTGACGAATTTCTGCATCTTGTCTTTGTCGAGGGGAGTTTTTTTCATGGTCATAATGCGAGCGGTTATAGAATTGATGATCGGGTCGTGAGGCGGTTTGCTGCATCGGCTTGTGTCGTCATCCGACACAGCGAGGTCATTAAAAACGGGCTCCGCTTCAAATTTTACCCGAAGTCAGCGCGCTTTGAATGGCGATTTTGAAAAAATGCGGCTCCGATGATTCATCTCGCGTATCACGCCGAATTTGATCCCGAGAAGTATCCGATTTTAAAACGCCTCGAAATGCTTTATGTTGAATGAGTAAAGGCCATGAACCATAGCTCTCCCGCCCCAAACAACCAAGCCGGAAGTCTAGATATCAGAGACTTGCTGGGCGATGTCCAGGCTGAATATCTCAGCGATTATTTAACGCTCTCGATCCGCAGCGAATTTACAGATGCTGCTAAGCGAAACCACGGTCAATACCTCCCTCGATTCGATAGTCTGATTCGCCTCGGTTGGCAAGCCATCCCACGGGCGGCCGGCAGGCGAAAATTCGCGTCTTAGTACCAAAGTACAATACTCAACTGTCAGTGATTGTGAAACAATCATAGCATCCGCTATTTTCAGTAGCGTCAGATTCTATACAAAACAAAGTCAGCAATTCCCCTGGTGGAGAGTATCAAACATGGCAAAATTCGGCATCGTAAAATTTGTGACGGGTGTAGTGAAGGCGGTTTCGGCCAACGGCGTCGAGCGCGTACTCCATACAGGGGATAAGGTCCTTCCGGACGAAGTCATCGTCACCGCGGATAACGGCAATGTCGTCATCGAATTCAATGACGGCATGACCATGGACCTCGGCCGCAATCAGCAGGCCGCGTTGAACGAAGATGCCTTGGTCCACCAGAATCCGGTCGAGCCAGCCGCCGTTCAAGCGGCGACCGGCTTGCACGGCGAGGTTGCCGCCGTTCAGCAAGCATTATTGCTCGATGCAGACTTCGATCCTAACAAGGCATTGAGAGCGACTGCCGCAGGCGAGGCCCAAGCTGCCGACGATTCCGCCGAGCCCCGCCCCGAGGGTAACAAAGGCCATGGCGCGGTTTTTGTCGTGGAGTATAACGATCCTACTTCGCAGCCGGACAGCGGTTACGATACGATTGGAATAAACTTCGGTTTTCCTCCGCCGATGGACGTGCTGATTTTAAATCCCGCACTCGCCTCCGACGCCCCCCCTTTTCTTGAAATAGCTCCTCCAGACGGGCAGGGAGGTCCTGGAGTAGTCCATGAGAAAGGTCTGCCCAATGGCTCAGATCCGACGTCGAACGCTCACATTGTTTCCGGAGGAAAGATTACCGTTGGGGACCCGAATGGCTTGTCCGATATAAAAACCATTACCATAGGCAATCAGACTTTTGATGTCGGGGGCAATAAACTGCCCACCCTTGTTGGCCAAACGATTCCTGGAACGCACGGGACCATTACGATAACAGATTATGATGGTAAGGGGACATACACCTACACATATACGCTGACTGAAAATGTCGTCGATGATTTTCATACGACAAATGGCAATCCTGACCCTGGTCAGAATCCCGATGTTCCCGAGAATGATGGTTTTCATGTCACTGTCTCCGACAAGACCGGCGGCCGTGCCGAGGGCGATATTACCATCAGGATTGCGGACGACGTACCGACCGCGGTAAACGACACCGACACTATTCCCGGAGGCTCTTTCGATCCGGCAACGGGCAACGTGATCACCGACGCGGAAGGCGACGGCGGCGCCGACACCCAGGGCGCGGACGGCGCCACGGTGACGGCGATCGCCGGCAACAACCCGGGCGGCTCGGCGCTGACGCCGGTGGGCGGCGGCACGACCGTCAACGGCCAGTACGGCCAGTTGACCATCAACGCGGACGGCAGCTACAGCTACAGCCGCAGCGCCGGCACCCCGGGCGGGGTGAGCGATGTGTTCACCTACACGCTGACGGACGCTGACGGCGACGCCAGCACGGCAACGCTGACAGGGTAATCGCGCTTAAATCATCCCGATGACACGGAGTAAATAATCGTTATCCTATCCGGCCTTTAAGCGCTTGATTTTCACTCCCACCTTAGACGTTTTTTCAGCTTTGGTCAGGTTCAGGGCAATATGCCGGATCACCGCCAAGTTCGCCGCACTATGTCCTTTCCGCGTTCGATTGCTGTCCTCATCAAAGGCGATATCAAGCACCCAATGAAGATTATTTTCAATCGCCCAGTGTGCTCGCACCGCACGCTCCAATCGCTTCGGATCATGGGCATCCAGACTGCTGATAAAATAGCGCGTTTCCTCGGTTACTTTGTTATCGATTTCTCTTTTGGCCGTGACGGCGATAATACTTTGCAAGCCTTTCCAGCCATGCCGCTCTTGCAGCCAAGCAATGTCGGCGGTTGCTCGAAGCGAGCGCGTTTCGATTCGGCCATGCTCGCCGTCATAACTGACAGAGGCGACTGCCGGCGATAACGACGAGGTAAAAAAGGTAAGGACATCCTCATGCAGAGTACCCTGGTTGCCTTTCAGGCTCAACACATAGTCACCACCTTGCTGTTTAATCTGCTCGGCTATCTTCTTTTGGCACCCCATCGCATCGATAGTCACCACGGCCCCCGCTATATCCAGCCGTGACAATAACTTCGGAATGGCCGTAATTTCATTCGATTTGTCATCGACTTTGACCTACCCTAAAACCAGGTTATTTTGTTGCGCCCATGCGCTGACCATATAGATCGCGGCTTTTTTTGAGGCTTTGTCCACGCTCCGCCTTAAGCACTTGCCGTCGATCGCAATGACTTCCCCGTCGGTGAGACGGGCTAAATCAGATACCCAACGGGAAAAGCAGTCGCTAAACTGGTCGGTATCAATGGCCGCATACACTTCACCGAAGGTGTCGTGCGAAGGGATGCCATGCTCTAATCCCAGCAATTCAGTGAACCAGTCCTCTTTGGCTAAGCCAAATTCTTCAATCGCAACCCAGTTATCCGCTCCGCAAATCACTGCGCGGAGGCTGATAAAGAATATATCTTGCAGTTGATGCTTCTTTTGCCGGTTAACCCTAGGGTCTTTAATGCTCGAAAAGTGATGAATAATTGAAGGCGTTGGTTTTTCTATCATTGCAATTCAAAATGATAGACTTATTACCTCATCTAAATTCTATTTTCAAGTGCTTTTAAGCGCGATTGCCCTGATGCCAATGCCGCGTTGACGCAGTTGCAGGACAATATTACGGTACAACAGCAACCGTAAGCCATAAGACCGATTCGCCATACGGCGACAGGGATAAAGGATTGCCCCTCGGACATGCTCTGAAGCGGGACGGGTTATTCAACCCGTCCCAAACGTTTGCAGGCTTCAATGTCGGGGAGGAATGAAATCTCAGGTCGGGCGCCGGGATTTTAGGCGATGGCGATCGTTCGCAGGGTTTCGGCACGGAAGCGGTAATTTTTATTCAGGCAATGATCCAGCCATTTTTGCAGAAAATAATTTAACCGCCATTTGTAATTCATAATCTCAAGACTCAGGCCGGGATCCTTGTAAACCTTGGCGACGGCGGCGCGGGCGTGGTCGCTGATCACTTCGGCCAGGCGCAGGTCCAGATAGAGCCGTATCGTGACGGCGGGTTCCAGAAATTCCTCAAGATTTTTTTTGAAGCTGTGGCTCAGCAGAATCGTCAGCGTATAGGGCGAGCGTTCGAGCACTTCGAGATGCAGCGTCGAACTTCCTTCGGCAAGGCCGGTCGCGGTGTCGCGGTAGTCGAGCAGGTCGGGAATCAAGCGCAAGAGCTTTTGATAGTTGGCGGCGCAGACCTGTTCGAGGCAGAGCGATTTGTTGACCGGGTTCAGCTGGCTCATAACCGCGGCGAATCTTCGCTGTAGCAGGCATAGGCGCTGGCGGTCTCCCATAATACGACCTGAGACACATTCAAGCCGGCCTGTTGCAGGTAACGGTAGATCATTTTGCTGAGCACCTCGGCGGTCGGATGTTCGTCCAGGGCCAGGAAGCGTTCGTTGTTCGCGACCAGCATCGGGATGATCGGGTCGTCCTTGTGCAGCAGAAAATTATGATCGAGATGCTGATCGATGTAAGCCTCGACGCAGTCCCGAATGTCAGAAAAATCGCAGACCATGCCTTGGGAGTTAAGCTGTTCCTGCTGGATCGAAATGGAGGCTTTGACGCTGTGTCCATGCAGATGACGGCATTTTCCGGGATGGTTCATCAGCCGGTGGCCATAGCAAAAATAAACCTCTTTGGTTATCGTGTACATTTAAATCAACATCCTTTGATGCTTTTGATCGCCGCGGCGATTTCGAAACTGTGGGTGGTTGCTGGAGTGCAGCGAATGATCTCAATAAAGGCGGTGACCGGCGGGCCTTGCGGGCTTCTGAAGACATGAATCTCGGCGGCCTTGCCCTGCGGCAGCGCCTGGTCTGCGATAAACGAAATTCCTGCGCCGCTGATCGATTTACAATGACCTGACCTTTGCTCGGACGAACCGGCCAATTTGATGGTGATTTCGCTGCCAAGCGTCAGCCGCATTTGTTGGCGCTTCTCATTATAATCGGGCAAAATTTTAACCTGGATTGAGTGATAAAAACACAGGGATTTGAGCAGCATAGCCTTCGCATCCCGTTCGGTTTAGCCAAAGTTTACTATAAAAGTCTTGCCAGGGGCTAAAAATCCCGATGCCGAGTTTTCGCCGGCCATTAGCCCTGCAAAATCGTCTGAATTTCGGTAAGATGTGCGGATGACCCGATGCCGTTCAGTATGCAAGACGAGGGACATGCTTCGATTCACGTCAATAGACAGGCGTTCGAATGGGTTGGCATCGATTTTTTGGTCGCATCAATTGACTAAGCAAAGACCGTTGAGTGGGAATAAATGAGTAAAGCAACAGTATTAACAGGCATCACGACCACCGGCACGCCGCACCTGGGCAATTATGTCGGCGCGATTCGGCCGGCGATCGCGGCGAGCAAAAACGACAATGTCGCGCCTTTTTATTTTCTGGCCGATTATCACGCGCTGATCAAATGTCAGGAGCCGGAGCGGGTCCGCCAGTCCAGTCTGGAAATCGCCGCGACCTGGCTGGCCTTGGGGCTCGATACCTCGAATGCGGTTTTTTACCGGCAGTCGGATGTGCCCGAAATCCTGGAATTGTCCTGGATTTTGACCTGCGTGACCGCAAAAGGCTTGATGAACCGCGCGCACGCCTACAAGGCCGCCGTCGCGGACAATGAACAAAGCGGCGAAAATGATCCGGACAAAGGCATCACGATGGGCCTGTTCAGTTATCCGATCCTGATGGCGGCCGATATATTGATGTTCAAGGCCGACAAGGTACCGGTCGGCAAGGATCAGATTCAGCATATCGAAATGGCGAGAGACATCGCGGCGCGCTTCAATCATATTTACGGCGAGCATTTTGCGCTGCCCGAAGCGGTGGTCGAGGAGCACGGCGCGACCTTGCTGGGGCTCGACGGGCGCAAGATGAGCAAGAGCTATAACAATACGATTCCTTTGTTCGAGCCCGAGAAAAAACTCAGGAAGCTGATCAACAAGATCAAAACGAACTCGCTGGAGCCGGGCGAGCCGAAGGACCCCGAGACTTGCACCTTGTTCAGCATTTACCGAGCGTTCGCGACGCCGGCCGAAGTCGGCGAGATGCGCGTGCGCTATGCGAACGGCATCGGCTGGGGCGAGATGAAGCAGGCCTTGTTCGAATACATCAACGAGCATATCACGCCGGCCCGGGAACGCTATGAGGCGTTGATGCAGGCGCCCGATCATATCGAGCAACAGTTGCAGGACGGCGCGCGCAAGGCGCGTGCGATCAGCGCCCCGTTCATCAAGGAGTTGCGCGATGCGGTCGGTATTGCCAGGATTTCCGCGTGAGCAAAATCACCTTCGGCGACTGGCTCAGGGAATCCTTGCAGTTTATCGGCCGCGCCCCGGTTACCTGGTTCGGCTGTTGCCTGATCATCGGCGTCTTGATGACGCTGGGAAAATTGTCCCTGGCGCTGGGCGTGTTCGTGTCGGTCAGCAGTCTGTTTGTCGGCGTCGGCGTCGCCAAATATATCGATCTGAAGTCCAGCGGCGACAATCCGGTCGCTTTGGGCTGGGCGGTCAAGAAAAGCCTGCCGCTGGCGATCCTGGCTGCAGGCAGTCTGGTGCTTTGCTGGGGAGCTTTCAGGGCGATAGCCGGCATTGCGGCCGGCGATTGGCAAAACATCGCCAAGTTTTTCTTCTATTGGGAATTCACCCCGGAAAACCTGCTGCGGCAAACGACGCGCGAATTGGCGATCTGGCTGTTCGGCTATGCCAATGTCGCGCTAATTTTTTGCCTTTTGATGCTGAACAGCTTCGCGAACTGGTTCAGCTATCCGTTGATGCTGTTTAGAAATTACGGTTGGAGCGCGGCGAAGGAAGAGGGCCGGACGGCGCTATCCGAATGTTCGAATGCGTTCTATAAATTGCAGGGCTTCATTTTTTTGCAGGCGCTGCTGTGCCTGTCGGTCACGCCGTTGTTGACGCCGGTGCTGTACATGCTGACATCGACATTGATGTATGTGTCTTATCAGAGCGTATTCGGCGGCAAGTCCAAATAAATTCCAGTCGGGTTCGATCGCCTAAGCGCTCCCGATCAGATTTTTTCAAGCAGCGGAAAGGCTTGTTGCAGTGTCGGCAACTGATCCGCGGGCAGTTCGAGCACCAGCTTGATCTGTTCGGCAAATTGCTGCTCGAGGATGCGGCCGTCCAGTTTTTTGAGCAAATACTCCAAGGGCTGCAACTGGTTGTAAGTCACCGCCAGCCTGACGCTGGTCATGGCGATGAAGGGTTCGATGTCGGCTTCGTCGATGACCCGTTTGGCGGCGTTGCCGTAGGCGCGGGTCAAACCGCCCGCGCCGAGCTTGATGCCGCCGAAATAACGGACCACCACCAGCAGCACGTCGATCAAATCCTTGCCTTCCAGGTGCTGAAAGATCGGCTTGCCGGCCGTGCCGGAGGGCTCGCCGGCATCGTGAAAACGGTAAACGAAGCCTTGCGGCGTCTTGAGCCGGTAGGCATAAACGATGTGCGTGGCGTCCGGGTATTCGGCATGCAGTGTTTTCAAATGCCGGACGACCGCTTGTTCGTCCTTGCAAGGAAAAATCATGCCGATAAAGCGCGATTTTTTGATGTTGTCTTCAATCGTGTGTTGGGATTTGACACAATACACGCATCACTCCGAAATTGGCCTGCAAATCGCGTATGATAACAACACATCCGCATGCTTCCGAAAAAATTCACCATCCGGCCGACCGCCGGCGCCTGCTCGAAGAATTCAAGCGCTGGTTGCCGCCCGCCTCGATCCTGGCCGAGGCGGAAGCGTTAAGACCGTATGAATGCGACGGTTTGTCGGTTTACCGCTGCCCGCCGTGGCTGGTTTTACTGCCGGAAACGGTAGAACAGATTCAACAGATCCTGCGCATTTGTTATCGCGAGGGCGTGCCGGTCGTGGCCAGGGGCGCGGGCACCGGGCTGGCCGGCGGCGCCTTGCCGCTCGACAATGGCGTGCTGCTCGGTTTGGCGAAACTGAACCGGATACTCGAAGTCGATCCCCGCAATCGGCTGGCCAGGGTGCAGCCCGGCGTGCGCAATATTGCGGTTTCGGAGGCGGCGCGGCCTTATGGATTGTTCTATGCGCCCGATCCGTCGTCGCAGATCGCCTGCACCCTGGGCGGCAATGTCGCGGAAAATTCGGGCGGCGTGCATTGCCTCAAATACGGTTTGACGACGCACAATGTGCTGGAGGTCAAGCTCGTGACGATGGAGGGCGAGTTGCTTACCTTGGGCGGCGGCGGACTCGAGGGTCCGGGGCTCGATTTGCTCGCGGTGGCGATCGGCTCGGAAGGACTGCTCGGCGTCGCGGTCGAGATCACGGTCAAATTGCTGCCCTTGCCGGAAGACACGCAGGTGTTGCTGGCGGCGTTCGACGCTGTCGAAAAGGCAGGGCAGGCGGTCGCCGGGATCATCGCCGCAGGGCTGCTGCCAGCCGGTCTGGAGATGATGGATAGAACGATCATTGAGGCCGCGGAGGACTTTATCGGCGCCGGTTATCCGGTCGAAGCCGAGGCGGTTTTGATCGTCGAATTCGACGGGATGCGGGAACAGGTCGAGCAGGACCTGGAGCGTGCGGCCTACTTGCTGAAGGCCTGCGGCGCCTATCGGCTCGACATCGCCGCGACCCCGGAGGACAGGCTGAAAGCATGGGCGGGCCGGAAGGCGGCATTCCCGGCCGCGGGCCGGATCAGCCCGGATTATTACTGCATGGACGGCACGATACCGCGCCGTTTTCTGGCCGACACCTTGAAAAAAATCGCCGAATTATCCACCCAGTACGGTTTGACGGTCGCGAATGTGTTTCATGCCGGCGACGGCAATCTGCATCCCTTGATTCTTTATGATGCGGCAAAACCCGGCGAGCTCGACAAGGCCGAGCAATTGGGCGGGGCGATTTTGGCGTTGTGCGTCGAGGTCGGCGGCACGATTACCGGCGAGCATGGCGTCGGCATCGAAAAAATGAATCACATGTGTTTGCAGTTTTCGGCAAGCGAATTGAGGCAGTTTCACGCGCTAAAACGCGCATTCGACGAGAAGGGCTTGTTGAATCCCGGCAAGGCCATCCCGAGTCTGCACCGCTGCGCGGAATGGGGGGCGATGCACGTGCATCAGGGCAACGTGCGTTTTCCCGATATTGAGCGGTTTTAGAGCCTAAGCGGATCTTGCGGTCAAATCAATTGACCCAGGCCGAAAGCTCCCAGGTAGGTCAAAACGAAATACAGCAAGGCGAGGACGCCGCTCGCGATGACATTGACTTCAATGACTTGTTTAAAGATGTAGGTAACCAGCGCAAAATCCCAGAAGATCAGCGCAAACAGCAGGTAATAGCTCAACGGATCATCGCTGACGGTCAGCCAGATCATCACCGGGATGATGAATAAGGCGACCACATTCGCGCAGAGCATCATCGCGGTCGTGACCTGGATGAAGCCGTACAGCGTTTTATTAAAAAACAGCATCAGGCCGATAAACAGCAGGGTCAGTCCGGTTTCGATCGTGACCTCGTAAAAGGACTCGAACGGGTCGTCGGTCATGTTGGCCTGCAGGAAATACTCGACCAGGTAATAGAAAATCAGGTTCTGTTTAAAAAATCCGGTTGATCGAATCAGTTCGAGCGGATTGTGCCGGAACCAGCATAAAGGCAGATATTGTCTGATGTTATCGACGGTTGCCATGATGAGTCTGACCCGTTATGCGCTAGCGGCCGGAGAAGGTGTTTTACGGCAGTTCCTTGGGGCCCTTGCTGTCCGCGAAAACGTCGAAAAGCTGCGCATTATAGGTGCTGAACGTATCGTTTAAGGACTGCACCAGATCCTTGGTTTTGCCGGTCAATTGGGTCAGCCGGTTCTTGGTTTTCTTGTTCCAGAGGGCCGGTTCGGAAATCGGCAGCAACATGCGCGAAAAAGTCAGATTTTTTTCGAACATGCCGGCCAGATTTTCGAGCAGATTCAGCTCCTTTTGGCGGTTGTTCAATTGCGCGATGATCAGCTTCGCGTGTAGGCGACTGAAGATCAGGTGAATCGGCGTCATGATCGCGATCAGCACAAGAATCGAGATGGGGCCTAAAATCGGATCGATCAGCGTGGCCAGGACGATGCCGGTGTTAATTTCCGCAAACAAGGCCAGCACGATGAACAGGCTGAGCACCAAGAGGCTGGACATATTGACCCGCTCCTTCCAGGAGGCGATGCCTTTTTTAACTTCCGGAATCACCACGTTGTCGATTTCGGCGATGTTGTCTTCTAGCGCCTGCAGCACGCGGTAAGTCCGGTCGTAGCCGACATTGGCGAGGCGTTGGTCGATCAGGCTGAAATCGATTTTGCCGGCCTGTGGGATGAAGCCGCCATCCTGGCTTGGCAAAATCATGAACTGGCCTGAGGAAACGCCGAGATCGGCCAGGCGCCGTTGCCAGGTCGAGATGATTTCGCCGCTTCTGGCTGCAGTCAAGGCGGCGGGCGCATCGATCAGATAAACCAGTTTATTGGTATCCTGGTGCAATTGAATCTGCGTGATCAATTGGTCCAGCAAAGGCGACGGCGTTTCGAAGGCATCGGCAAAGATGAATACCGTATCGGAGTTTTCGATCGCATAAGTGATCAAAAAAGACGTGACCGCGTTGGCCGGCGTCGCGCCGATGGCGGGGGCTTCTATGAACAGCTTGCCTTTCAGGTGGTCGCTGGGCAGCGTTTTGAGTTCCAGATAGGCATTGATGCGGCTGCCTTCGCCCGGCTGCAATTGCTCGAGCTTGTGGCTGATCTGATAAAACGGGAAGCGGTGATCGACATCGAGCGCGGTGCCGGGCAAGATGGTCGGGCTAGTCTGGTTGTTGTGCAGCAGCACCGAAAATTTGTTATGCGAGGTTTGCAGGCCGGTCAACTGCAAATCGGAGCCGAAATAACTGTTCATGAATTTCGACTTGGCGTTGGAATTGCCGCCGATCAAGGTCACGATCGGCCACCAGGAACTTTTAGTCGCGGTGGTTTGATCCGCATCGATCAGGCCGAGGTCGAATTCCAGTTGATCGAGTTCATGAAAGACTTTGGAGGTTTTTTGTAAAATCGGGCTGTCGCTGGCGAAATATTTTTCCAGATTTGCCAGGTATTTGCTTACAGTCTTTTCAGTCATTGTCGTCACACCGGTTTGTTAAATTTATTATTCTGGGTATGGAAAGCCGAATGCTTGCCGCCCTGGGTGAACTGGGGCCGAACTTTATCGCTCGGTATCTCAGGGCGTCATGGGCGGCCGCATCGGGCTAGCTACCGGTTTGTTAAGCCGTGCTTTACAGCTTTAATTCATCTCGTTATTGTTTTTATTATGCATGAGCGCTTAACGAATCGGTTACGAAAACCGTTGCTCTCCGCTCGGAAAAAAAACCGTAAAAAAGAGCGTATTGGTACGATGATACAAAAAATGGAGCAAATATTAAAGGTATTTTATTGCCGGAAGACTCGCGGTGACTGAGCTTCGCAGGCGGTCTTCGCTTTGCCGCGGAACTTCGCTTTTGCCGATGACTCACGGCTAAAAGTTTTTTTGATGAAGGGCTTGGATTTTGGCCGCGTTGCCGTCAAGCCGCGAGAGTCGGTTGATGCCTGTATTTTTCTCCACGGCAGGCCGCGAATTTGTGTATATTTATCGGGTTTTCAACCGGGCCGGTTATCGCCTTGTTACGTTCGAATGGCTGATCAAACATGAAGCTGCCTTATTTCCTTGGCTTGTTTATATGCATGCAGGCCGTCCTGTTACAGGGATGCTCGCTGCCGTTTGTCGGAGGGGTCGGCGACACCGGATTGAGTAAAGAAGAGTTCGCGCACTATGTCGAAGAGGTGTTCCGCTTTCAAAACCGGATGACCAGCGAAGTGATGATGCTGACGGCGAGCGATGACGACAGCGACTTTTCCGCCTTATTGAAGTCCGAACAGCATATGCAGCAGGTCTGCGCGCCGCTGAACGAATATGTCTCCCGTGATATTGACGGGCTCGGTACCAGTTTGATATTGCGGCGGAAAGTCGTCAAAACGACGCTCGATTGCGACCACGCCGCGCATGAAGTCGAGGTGTTGCTGAAACGTTAGGCGGCTTCAGGCGTCCCGGTGCTGCGGGGGGCAGGGACGCCCGGCGGTTTTTCATTCACCCATTTCGTAGGTATTGCGCCCTTGCAAGCGCACCGGCTGCAAGATCGTCGGCTCTGGCGGTTTGCTCTGGTCGAGATTGGGATAATCCAGCGTATAGTGCAGGCCGCGGCTTTCCTTGCGCCGCATCGCGCTGCGGATGATCAACTCGGCGACGATCACCAGATTGCGCAGTTCGAGCAGGTCGCTGGTGACCCGGAAGTTGCCGTAATACTCGGCGATTTCCTTTTTGAGCAGCTCGACGCGGCTCTGCGCCCGGTGCAGGCGCTTGTCGCTCCTGACGATGCCGACATAGTCCCACATGAAATTCCTGAGCTCGTTCCAGTTGTGCGAGACGACGACTTCTTCATCGGAGTCGCTGACCTGCGATTCATCCCAGGGCGGCAGCGGCGGCGGCGGGGCAATCTCGGGCAGTTTTTTGACCAGGTCGATATGCGCGCGCTCCGCGAACACCAGGCATTCGAGCAGTGAATTGCTGGCCATCCGGTTGGCGCCGTGCAAGCCGGTGCAGGCGACTTCGCCGATCGCGTAGAGATTGGCGATATCGGTGCGCGCATAGCTGTCGGTCAGCACGCCGCCGCAGGTGTAATGCGCGGCCGGCACGACCGGAATCGGCTGCCGAGTGATGTCGATATCGTAATCGAGGCACTGTTGATAAATGGTCGGAAAATGCTCGCGGATGAAGGCTTCGGGTTTGTGGCTGATGTCCAGATAAACGCAGTCGATGCCGCGTTTTTTGATCTCGGCATCGATCGCGCGGGCGACGATGTCGCGCGGCGCCAGTTCGCCGCGCGGGTCGTAGTTTTGCATGAACGGTGCGCCGTTCGGCAGGATCAGCTTGCCGCCTTCGCCGCGGACCGCTTCGCTGATCAAAAAGGCGCGCGCCTGGGGATGATAGAGGCAGGTCGGATGGAACTGCATGAATTCCATGTTGCTGACGCGGCAGCCCGCGCGCCAGGCCAGCGCGATGCCGTCGCCGGTCGAACTTTGCGGATTAGTGCTGTAGAGATAGACCTTGTTTGCGCCGCCTGTCGCCAATACCACCGCGCGCGCGGCGATCGTTTTGACCTGTTGTTTTTGGGTGTCCAGCACATAAGCGCCGAGAATGCGCTTGCCGATCGGGCTGGCGCCGTCAGCGCAAGGGCCGGTAATCAGTTCGACTACGTTATAATGCTCTAACAGGTCGATATTGGCATGTTCGCGCGCGCGTTCGATCAGCGACAGGGACACGGCCTTGCCGGTCGCATCGGCGGTATGTACGATGCGCCGATGCGAATGGCCGCCCTCGCGGTGCAGGTGCAGTTTGAATTCGCCGGATTCGGTTTCTTCCCCGGTAAACACCACGCCCTGGCTGCGCAGCCAGTTGATCGAGCTTTTGCCGTGCGTCACGGTCAATCGGACGATGTCCGGATCGCAAAGGCCGGCGCCCGCGTCCAGGGTGTCCTCGATATGCGATTCGATCGAGTCTTCGGCGTCGAACACCGCAGAGATGCCGCCTTGTGCGTAAAAAGTGCTGCCTTCGGTGAGTGCGAATTTCGAGAGTACCGCGATTTTGACTCCATGTTCGGCCAGTTTTAAGGCTAAACTTAAGCCAGCGCCGCCGCTGCCGACGATGAGAACATCAGGGTGATTGACTGAATTATGCATCTGAAGTTGAAGGAAGGTGTGCGGAATAAGGTGTCAGGCGTTGATCGAGGGTTTTGCCACGCTCGGAAAACAGCAAGGAATTCAGATTGAAGCGGATACTAATCAACGGCCTATACTCTGGAAATGCAGTGTCGCAAGGATAAATCGGTGCCTGCTTAAGGGCCGGACTGGCTTAGTTGGCAAGCATCATGGATAATAGCCATTTTTGCCGTGATAGCAATTTTTTTTGTCATAGCAGAACTAATGCGGTTTAATTCTGTCCATTCTACCATCCAAGAACATAAGTGAAGAGTCATTCTAGGGCGAGCGAACAACTGGACGAAGACCTGGTATTGCGGGTACAGCAGGGCGATAAGTCCGCGTATGATCTTTTGGTGATCAAGTATCAGCATAAGATTGTTCAATTGGTCAATCGCTATGTTAAAGATCCTAGCGAGTCGCAAGATGTCGCGCAGGAGGCTTTTATCAAAGCCTATCGGGCGCTGGGTAGCTTTCGCGGCGAAAGTGCTTTCTATACCTGGCTATACCGGATCGCAATCAATACCGCGAAAAATTATCTGATGTCCAGATCAAGGCGAAATGTCGATATGCAGATAGACGTTCAGGATGCTGAAGTCTATGAAAATCTGCCGCAGTTGCATGGCCAGGAAACGCCCGAAAGGGAACTGCTGAGCCGGGAAATTGTCGAGACAATCAAAACGGCGATCGCAAAGCTGCCTGAAGAAATGCGGATCGCCATCATGCTGAGGGAATTTGAAGGAATGAGCTATGAGGAGATTGCTCAGGCGATGGATTGCCCTGTAGGAACGGTGCGCTCACGCATTTTCAGAGCGCGTGAAGCCATTGATAGTAAACTCAACCCCCTGCTCGATTGACGGTGATATTTGATGCACGAAGATTTAATTCAAAAAATTTCTCAATTTCTGGACGATGAGCTTCCCGAAGAAGAATCCTTGCGCCTCTTGCAAAAAATGCGGACCCACTCCGAGTTGGCAGGCAAGATGCGCCGTTATGAGGCAATTAAGCAAGCCATAAAAAATGATGAAGAGTTAATATCGGCAGCGCCCGATTTCGTGGCCTCGGTCAGCAGCCAGCTTCAGCAAGAGCCGACCTACCTGATTCCGAATACGACGCGGCACTGGATTCGCCACCGACATTTTGGGCGTTCGCATAAAATTGCCGCCGCGGCGGCATCGGTCGCGGTGATCGCGTTTGTGGCGCACACGCAGCGTCCTGAACCTGCCAGCCCGGTACAGATTGCCGCCGTCAAAGAGACGGCCAAACCCGCCCCGCAATTGGCGGAGGTCAAGGCTTCCCGGAATGCCTATCCGGTCAATCAACAAATCAGCGATTATTTGCAGGCGCACAGCAGCATTTATACCAATAGCCAGGCTGATTTTCAGCCTTATGCGCAAGTTACGCATTACAGTCAAAAATGATTTTGGTTGTTCGCTTTTTCCTGATAATTTTCTGCTCAATCGGGCCGGTCTCAGCCGAAGACAGCGACTTAACCGCCAAACAGATTTTGGCGAATATGGTTCAGGCCATGAGGTCCCTCAATTACGAGGGCACCGTCGTGTTTTTCCGTAACGGCAGGCTCGAATCGATGAAATATTCGCATGCGTCCGCGCCGGACAGGGAGCAGGAACGTCTGATCTCATTGAATTCGCCATTGCGGGAAATCGTCAGAAATGGCGACCTGGTCAGTTGTCGTTATAATGACACGCAAACCGTCGTGTTCGACCATAGGCCTTTCGAGCATTCGTTTTTGGTCAATTTTTCGAGCCATCTTGACGCACTGGCCAATCTTTACGACTTTGCTCTGTCCGGCGAAGAAGATGTGGCGATGTTTCCGGCCTATGTGATCGATATTCAACCGAAAGACGAATTCCGCTACGCGCGGCGGATCTGGGTCGAAAAGCTGCAGTTTTTGCCGTTAAAAATCACCGTGTATGACCTCAGCGGCGCGCTTCTCGAACAGGTCGTTTTTACCGAGCAGCATGTCAAGGAAGCCTTGCCTTTTAGCGAGGTGAAACCGGAGGATGCCAATCGGAGCGGCCGAGCGATCAAAGAGAGCGTCCCCGGCGCTTTGCGCTTTGCCGTGAAGAATCCGCCGGCCGGTTTCAAAGAAGTCTATTTTGCGCGCAGAACGATGCATGATTCCCGTTTACCCGTCGAACACTTGCGGATGAGTGACGGTTTGGCTTCGGTTTCCGTTTATGTGGAAAACAAAAATCCCGAGATCGAATCAGGCCCTAGGTCAGTCGGTGCGGTCAACTTCTACAGCCGCAATCTCGATGATTATCAGGTGACGGCGATGGGCGAAGTGCCGCCGTTAACGGTCAAAACGATTGCCGAAGGCATTGGGCTCAAAAACGGCGGCCGCTGAAGGCTTCCCTCTATTCAATATTGCGGAATTGCCGAAGGTAATCCGATTTTTTAAATTTTTTACTGTGTATTTCCGGCCCTACAGACCATCGCTAAAATGGCGGGTAGGCGATCATTTTATTATTTGGGATTAGAGGTTTTATGCTTAAAAGGCTTGGGTGGTCAGTTTTTCTGGTCTTTTTGTTCGGTCACGAGGTTTACGCGCAGCTGCCTGATTTTACCGAAATGGTCAAAAAAAATGGTGTGGCGGTCGTCAATATCAGCACCACCCAAAAAGCGCCTCCGGAAACCAGCAGTCTTCCTCCTCAGGAGCAACAACTGCCCGAGGACTTGCCGCCCGAAATGGAGGAGTTTTTCAAACACTTTTTCAATGCGCCAGGCGGTGATTCCGTCCCCAGGGATACGCAGTCGTTGGGTTCGGGATTCATCATCTCGGCGGACGGTTACGTGCTGACCAATCACCATGTCGTGAAGGATGCCGACGAGATTGTCGTCAAGCTGACCGATCGAAGAGAGCTGGTCGCCAAGCTAGTCGGTTCCGACGCGCGCACCGATGTCGCGTTATTGAAAGTTGACGCCAAGGATTTGCCGATCGTGACTATCGGTTCGCCGGATAAATTACAGGTCGGCGAATGGGTGCTCGCGATCGGCTCGCCTTTCGGTTTCGAACAGTCGGTAACAGCCGGCATCGTCAGCGCCAAAGGGCGCAGTCTGCCCGGCGGCAATTATGTGCCGTTCATTCAGACCGACGTCGCGATCAATCCCGGCAATTCCGGCGGCCCCTTGTTCAACATGGAGGGCGAAGTCGTTGGCATCAATTCGCAGATCTACAGCCGGACCGGCGGCTTCATGGGCTTGTCGTTCGCGATTCCGATGGATGTCGTGACGAATGTGGTCGATCAGATTAAAACCAAGGGCAAGGTGTCGCGGGGCTGGCTGGGTGTGCAGATTCAGGACGTGACCCGCGAACTGGCCGAATCGTTCGGCATGAAGCGTCCGCATGGCGCGTTGGTCGCGAAAGTGTTGCCTGGAAGCCCGGCCGAAAAAGCCGAGATTCAGATCGGCGACATCATTACCGAATTCAATGGCCATGTAATCGAAACCTCGGGCGAATTGCCGCCGATGGTCGGCATGACACCGATCGATGACAAAGCGGAACTCAAGCTGATCCGTCAGGGCGAGACAATGACCGTGCCGATCAAAATCGGCTTGTTGCCCGAGCAGGAAGAGAAATTGGCGGATGCCGGCGGCAAGGGCGAAGTCAAGCCCGACAACAAACTCGGCATCTCGGTGACCGAATTGACCGCCGAGCAACGGGAAATGCTGGAAGTTGCGAAGAATGGCGTACTCGTCAAAAATGTCGGCAAGGGCCCTGCGAAGGACGCCGGTATTCAGCCGGGCGATGTGGTCCTGCGCATTCAGAGCAGCGTGATCAAAAGCGTCGCCGATTTTGACAAGGTCGTCAAAAACCTGCCGGAAGGCAAATCGATTGCATTGCTGGTTCAACGCCGCGGCAATCCGGTATTCTTGGCGCTGAAGATAGGCAAGCAATAACACGCGTTTGTTACCCCCGGCCCCATCGGCATACCGATGGGGCCGGGCGGCCTTCCCGATCGATCCCTATATTTCGCTCAAAAAACCCTTGAAGCGGTCATGAATTTGATCGCTAATCGCGGCGATCCGCTCTTCCGTATACGGAATACGATCAAATTTCCCCCACACCGGCGCCGGCCATGCCGCATCATTCTGGTATCTGACGATATGATGGATGTGCAGTTGCGGCACCAGGTTGCCGATCGCGGCGATATTCATCTTGTCGGCCCGGTACAGGTCCGCGAGAGCCTCCGCAAGTAGACTCGACTCTTCGGTCAATTGGGTCCGCTCGTCTGGGCTTAATTGATAAATCTCGGTCAAATCGGGGTTTTCCGGCACCAGAATAAACCAGGGATAGTGGCTGTCGTTCATCAGCAAGAGCCGGCACAGGCCGAAGCGTCCGAGCGTGATACAGTCTTCCGCCAAACGCGGATGCAATTCAAATGTTGGCTTCATGCAGGCTGGGATTCCTGATATCCGGGAAGAGGGAGTCGTTCCATGAGATAGCACAGGCAATCCTGCCGGATCACGTGTTCGTCCAATGTCAGCATCGAAGGCATCGTTTGGCGGGTGATCTGCAAATTGCCGCTCTTCAGGTCAAAAAAACGATCGGTCACATCGTTGCCCTGTTCATCTTGGGCGAGCAAGGGCGACAGGGCGGCATTGCGGGCTTGGCCCAAGATCGTGCCCGGCGCAATTTCGGTAAAGTTCATCCGTTCCAGATCTTCGTTCAATAATAAATCGCAATCGGCCCGCGTGAAGCTGAACGAGACGGCGTCGGCGACCTTGACCTGCGCGACCGTATGGAACAGATCGAGGTCGCGGGCATGCACCGGATGTTCCGGCAGTTGGGACAGATGCAGGCAACTGTCCAGAAATTCAAAGGCATGATCGACGCCGTGCTGCTGGCCGGGGCGTCCGCATTCGAGGGTTACCGACGGGCATAGCGCGGCGAAGGCGGCCGATTGCACGCCGGTTGGGTGCTTGAAATAAACGACCAGGCGGCCGAACAGGGCCGCCAATTGCATAAAGTCGTTATCGAGCCGGTTGATGCAGGCGTAATGCGGGTTGAGGCCGGTGTTGTTGTGCACGTCGATGCTCGCAAAGACTTTACGTGCCCGCATGACTTCGAAGACCGCGGCGGCCATCTCCGTTTCCGGTGAGGCAGGCAGTTCGGTGCCGGGCCAGATCCGGTTGTAATCGGGCTGCTGCTCCAGTCGCCTGACATTCTGCGCGGCTGCGTCGATGTTGCCGAAAAACAAAGACAGCGATCTCGGCAATTCCCGCTGCCTGTATTTTTTGAGCAGTTGCTGCAATGCTAAAAAGCCGGTCGGTTCATTACCGTGCAGCAGCACCGAAATGAACAAGGGTTCCGCCAGTTTGCCCGGCAAATGCATCAGCGTGGGTTTCGGCAAAATCTGCCGCAGATCGATCGTGTCGGCCTCCAACAGGCCTTCCGGCAGCGCATGCAATTGATCAAACCGGGGCTCGGTCATGGCCACTCGCTGACCGCATTGCCGCTGTTCTGGCTTTTCAGGTAAGTTCGGGTCATTTCAGTAAAATTTCGCTCATGTTCGTTCGCAAAGCGCCGCTGCCAGTCGCTGCCGTTCTGTTTGTTCGCGATACGCTGGCGGATGACGCCTAAATAAGCGTCGATATCGGTGGGGTTGACGCCGAACGCCTTTAAGCCTTCGGCCGCCCGCGGCAACAGTGCCGTGCGTAAGAGGTGGTCGATCCTATGCCGGGAGCCGTCAAACCAGACGATCGTGCTGTCGAGTCCGTGGCGGGCGGCCTGATAAAAATTATCCTTCGCTTCCGGAAAGGTCAACGGCAGGCCATGGCTGATCACCTGCTCGCAAATATTATGCGTCAGGCCGAAATAAAATGCCGCATTCGCGATGGCGTCGAGCGGCGTCGGTCCGGAAGCGGGCGTCCTGTGTTCAATCCGGATGTGCGGCGTGCCGTCCGGGTCGAAGCCGACCAACGGCCGGTTCCAGCGCCAGATCGTGCCGTTGTGCAGGCGTAAATGCGCAAACTGCTCGGCGCCGGTATCCTGAGTGACCGGCAGCAAGACCGGAAAATGCGCCAGATTTTCTTCAAAACATTCGATCACCGAATGCCTCAGATAGCCCGAACCGAAGCCGACACGGTGCAGCGGCCCCCGCGCCGCGCCCGCGAAACCGCCGGTTTCGACGGCCTGCTCGAACAAGGGAATCCGGGTTTCATGCCAGAGTTCCTTGCCGAACAAAAACGGCGAATTGGCGCTGACGGCGACGATCGCCGCGGAGGCGATCAGCGAAGCATTGTAAAAATGATGCGCCAGATCCGGAGGCAATTGAATGTGAGTCTGAAACGAGGTGGTCGCCGCTTCGAGCATCACGTCATGATGGTCGACTTTCAGATGTTCGGCGCCGTTGATGTCGATATGAATCGGTTTGCCGCGGGCCCGCAGGATTTGCTCGTTCAACGCCTTATAGCGGTGCATGTCGGACATATTGCCGATGTGCAGGTCGCTTTGCGCGAGCGTCGGCAGAATGCCGATCATCAGCGCGCGATGGTTCATGCTTTCTGCATGCCGGCTGGCGTTTTGCCAGGTGCGCTCCAATTGCACATGCAGGCGGCCGAACACCTCGCCGGTCAGCGGCTCAGGATCGCAATTCAGCTCGAAATTAAACTTGGCGAGTTCGGCGCTGGCCAAGGGATCGTTCAGCGTCGCCAGATACTGCCGATTGATCGGGGCGGGGCGCATCGCCTGATCGACCAGCCAGGCCTCGAGCTCGAAACCGGCGACGGGCGGCCGACTCGAACAGGATTTCCGGGCTAGCATCTGTTTGAGCAAAGCCGTTTCCTGAGCAAGCTTCTGATGGAAAGCGATAAAATCGCCTTCTTCGAATTGGGTCAGCGCGATTTCTTGTCCCATGGCGGCATCCGGACTGACGGAGATGTCCCATCATACGAGCTTTTTAAAGCCAGCGTCAATGTTAGGAGGATAACGTGTTGAGAGTCAATACGTTGTCCGGTTTTGATCCTTGCCGCGGAGTGATATGGCTACACTGGACTGGGCGCTGAATTTCCTAAGAGCATTGAGAGAAAAAGAGCGGGAAACCTTATCTTGGGGGGCGGCTCGTTATTTTTAAGAGTGAATTGTTGTGTTAAACGTTTGTTATCACTAAACTTCCAAACATCTTGCCGTTAATAAATGAGAGCACAATGAAAAATAATAATCCCAGTCAGTCAGTCAGTCTGTCCGCCGCATCAAGATAGCACAGTTATCCTGTGCGCTGGGTGTTCTGACCGTCACGCCATTGGCGATGGCAGAAGTGACTTTGCTCGACGATGCCTACATCTCTTACGCCGCGGCTGCGAAAAACTTCGGCAAAACGACCACGCTGAATGTGGTTGATGGCGCAAGCGACGGCTATCTTCGCTTCGACTTGGCTCATTCCCTCCCGTCAGGTTCACCGCGTGTCGCTAAAGCGACTTTAAAAGTGTTTATTTCGAGCATCAAAAAAGGCACAAGCGGCTCTTTGACAGTCAATCAAACCACCACTCTTGTCGATGAGTTGGAACTGATCAATACGCCGCCGTTGGCAGTGGGAGACGTTATCGGCTCCGCGGCGGCGAGCCTGAATCGCTGGGTGACCTTCGATGTGACAAGTTATGTCTCGGTACATCAGTACGACGAATCTCTTGCCTTTGCTTTGCAGGGAATAGGAGGTCTGAACGTCAAAATCGACAGCAAGGAAGCCAAGACCACCAGTCATGCGCCGGTGCTGGATATCGTGTGGGATAATTTGGGTTTCTTTGGCTACGAAAATACCGCTAATGGAAACCATGCGCTTGCTAATAATACGACGGGAGCTTCAAATACCGCATACGGGGTCTATGCACTGGGGTCAAATACTGCGGGTTCTCTAAACACCGCGCATGGAAATGCGGCGCTTTATTCAAATAGTACGGGAAGCTATAACACCGCTGTTGGGGTCGCCGGACTACTTTCAAATACTACGGGAAGTAACAATACCGCCAGCGGATACCAGGCGCTTTATTCGAATATTGAAGGAGAATATAACACTGCCCTTGGAAATAATGCGAGTTATGCAAATAGCGCGGGATGGTACAATACCGCTATCGGCTCGGTGGCGCTGCAATCCAATACGACAGGTAGCGCCAACACCGCCTTAGGCTTTGGGGCCGATGTGACTGCCAGCGATCTTATCAATGCGACCGCCATCGGTTCAGGCGCGAAAGTAAACGCCTCCAATAAGGTGAGGATCGGCAATACGGAGGTTGCCGTCATTGAGGGGCAAGTGCCTTTGACTACCACCTCCGACCAACGCTATAAGAACCACATCCAGGATTTGCCGCTAGGCGTGGATTTTATTAATCGACTGCGCCCTGTCGAATACATTCGTAATAACAACCAGACTCAAACCAAGGAATGGGGGGTTATTGCGCAAGAACTGAAACAGACGCTGGTCGATGTCGACTATAAAAATGCTGGCATCGTCTCAGAGGACTCTACGCCGCAAAAATACCTGACTGTCCGCTACAACGATTTTCTGGCCCCGATGATCAAGGCGATCCAGGAGCAGCAGCAAACCATACAAGAGCAGCAAAAAACTATTGCGGCCTTGTCGAAGAGAATTGAAGCATTGGAGCAAAAATAATCTCGCTGAACGTTCTCCGGATTGAGTTTCAGATCGGTTATTCTCTGCGGCAGAAAATAACCGGGATTGGACGAATCATCAAGATGGCGTCGGCGATGCGACAGGCTACAGCGTTGGCTTCTATAACAGCCAACGCTTGTATTCCACACTGGGCTTCTGCCTCCCAACGTTTATGAGCGTGAGATGGCGGCAACGCCCCCTGCCTCGGTGTCCGAAAAAACTAGACGACTACATATCAGGTTTGTCAGTCAGGCTTTCCAGCTGTTTCCAGCGGTTTACGATCTTGCAGAACAAGGTCGCGGTCATTTCCGCATCATAAAGCGCCGAGTGCGCTTTCTCGTTGTCCCAGGCGAGTCCTGCGGCCTTGGCCGCCTTTGCCAGCACCGTTTCCTGGTAGACGAGTCCGCCCAGGGTGGCCGTGTCAAAGGTGCTGAACGGATGAAACGGGTTGCGTTTGTTCTGCGTGCGCTGAATCGCCGCATTCAGAAAGTTCAGGTCGAAGGCCGGGTTGTGGCCGACTAAAATTGCGCGGGTACACAGATTGCGTTTGATGGCATGACGGATCGGCCGGAAAATCATATGCAGCGCCTCGTCCTCGTCGATCGCCATCCGAAACGGATGATAGGGCTCGATGCCGTTGAATTTGAGCGCGGCTTCATCGAGTTCGGAGTTTTTGAACGGAATCACATGCGCCGAATAGCGTTCGGTGATCTCCAGGTCGCCGTCGGCATTGAATTCCACAATCACTGCGCCAATTTCGAGGAGGGCATTTTTCTTCGGATTAAAGCCGGCCGTTTCGATGTCGATAATGACCGGTAGATAGCCTCTAAAGCGTCGGTCGAGGGGGATTGATGGGGATTCCATTAAGATACTATTAAGATGTGATGGGCAGAATTAAGGGGGAGGTAGGTTGTCGCTATTAGGAGACTCGAAGAGCCGTCATATTTGTGATATGTTACGCGCACTTTACTGGTATTGGAACCTTGGCGAAATCGAGAGTGAGAGAAATGCGAAAGTTTGAAAAGTTAACGAAATGTGTTGTATTGGGTCTCGCGGCTCTGGCGGCCGGCTGCGCGACGACATCCCAGGACAAAAGGGATCCATTGGAAAGCTGGAATCGTGATGTACAGGACTTCAACGATGGCCTTGATAACCATGTGATGAAGCCGGTCGCGAAAGGCTATCAATGGATCACGCCGACGTTCGTCGATCGCGGCATCACTAACTTTTTTAGCAATCTCGGCGATATTGGTGTGACGATCAATGATTTGCTGCAAGGGAAGGTCGTGCAGAGCGGCCAGGACGGGGCACGTTTTCTGGTCAATACGACTGCCGGCGTCGCAGGTTTCGTCGATGTGGCATCAATGATCGATTTGCAGAAGCATAACGAAGATTTCGATCAGACCCTGGGTTATTGGGGATTGTCAAGCGGACCTTATCTGGTCTTGCCTTTCTTCGGGCCCAGTTCACCGCGTGGCATAGGCGGTTTGGTTGGCGATGCGGCAATGAATCCTATCAGTTATGTGGGCTTAGGCGTGTCTTCCGGTATCTCTACCGCAATTTCCGGCGGGCTCTTTGCGACGAATGCGGTCGATATGCGGGCTGACAATCTGAGCTCCGAAAAAATCGCGACCGAGGCGGCGGTAGACCGCTACGATTTCTTCAAGAATGCGTATTTCCAGCAGCGAGAATACCTGGTGCATGACGGCAATGTTCCGCAAGATAAGGAACATGAGCAATTTGATATCGAGAAGGAATTCGATGAGCAAAACATGTCTCCGGTCAGTCCTTATTAACGAATGGCGCTGATCTTTCGGGCATATTCGCGGTTTCTCGGTTGGCTGTCGCGGTAGCGCGAGATTCAGGCGTTTTTTCGCGGTGATCCCGAGGACCCGTTGTCGAACGCCCTTTGGGATGTGGGCTTACGGACCTATGTTTGAAAAATGCATGGGCCGGCTAATCATTATGCGAGGTGATCGATTATGCCCAGACCGATCGTGGATTACATCATCATTGGCGCGGGCTCGGCCGGCTGTGTGCTTGCCGGTCGGCTGAGCGAAGATCCAGGCTGCCGTGTGCTGCTGCTCGAGGCTGGCGGCGAGGATGCGGCAGCGGCCATCCAAACGCCGGCGCGATTTGGCGAGTTGCAGGATAGTCTCTACGATTGGGGCGACAGGACTGAGCCGCAGTCCACCATGCACAACCGGCGTATTTTCTTGCCGCAAGGCAAGGCGCTCGGCGGCTCGAGTTCGATCAATTACATGATCTATATCCGTGGCAACCGCAACGATTATGATCATTGGGCCAGCCTCGGTAATACAGGCTGGAGCTATGACGATGTGTTGCCCTATTTCATCAAATCCGAAACGAACGCAACGTTTCGAGACCGTTTCCATGGCGCATCCGGCCCTCTGCGCGTCTCCAGCCATTCCCGCTTAAGCCCGATCACCGAGCGTTACCTCGCCGCCGCCGAGGAGGCCGGCATCGCATTCAATCCCGATTTCAACGGCGAACGCCAGGACGGTTGTGGTCCCTTGCAGCGCACGATAGCCCAGGGCGAGCGCTGTAGTACGGCGAAGGCCTATTTGCATCCGGCTCGTTCTCGTCCCAATCTGACCGTGATCAGTCATGCCCGTGCCACCCGGTTGCTGTTCAATGATCGGCGCGCAATCGGCGTGCAATATTTGCACAATGGCGTGATTGAGCAGGCCTATGCCAGAGCCGAAATCATTCTTGCCGCAGGCGCCCTGCGTTCGCCGCATCTATTGATGTTGTCAGGGGTGGGGCCGGCTGCGGAACTGGAAGCGTTGGGAATCGAGGTTCTGCATGATGCGCCGGAAGTCGGCAAAAATCTACAGGATCATATCCATGCCAGGGTGCGCTCTGAACTGAGTCAGCCGTTGACTTTCGCACCGCTGTCAGGCAGCGAGAAAGCCTTTGCACGACAACAATACGAGCGTGAAAAAACCGGGCCGCTGGCTTCGAATTTTCTCGAAGCGGGCTGTTTTGTCAAAAGCCGGCCGGATGTCGATACTCCCGATCTGCAATTGTTTCTGTTCGGCAACCTGACGCCCGAATATCCGGAAGCGGGTACGCCGACGCGGCATGGTATCGCGCTGACCGCCTATGTGAACAGGCCGCGCAGCAGGGGGCTGATTACCCTGGCTTCCGCCGATCCGCTGGACCGGCCGCGCATCGATCCTTGTTACTTCAGCGATCCCGATGATTTGCGTTGTTTGGTTGCGGGGGTGCGCTGGAATCTGAATATTCTCTATGCCAGCGCTTTCGCCGAGATTCGCGGCGCAGAATTGTCGCCGGGCATCGACATTCGCGACGATGACAGCTTGGCGGCCTTTGTTCGGCGGACCGCGTCAACCACATGGCATCCGACCAGCACGTGCCGGATGGGCGTGGATGCATCGGCGGTCGTCGATCCGTCCTTGCGCATGAATGGCATTGACGGTCTGCGTGTCGTTGACGCGTCGGTGATGCCGGTCATCGTCAGCGGAAACACCAATGCGCCGGTGATCATGATCGCCGAGAAGGCGGCGGATCTGATCCGGAATTTTGCCTAGTCATCCTTCGCGAGCATCTTTTGTCCAAAAGTCGGCGCGGCGTTAATTTAAATTGTACAGAGTTATGCAGAGTGCTAAAGTGCGAACTTAACGAATAAGGGCTGCATGATCTTTTTCTCGTTCCTTAAAGGCCGAAGTCAGGAGGTGCATCGATGGCGACTACAACAGAGCGCGATCAGGATCAGATTGCCGGCTATATCGAGCGCGCGCGGAAAGCCCAGCAGCGGATTGAAGACTATTCGCAGGAACAGGTCGATGATCTGGTCAAGGCGGTTTGTTGGGCCGTCGTGCGCCAGGACCATGCGGAGCAACTGGCGAAACTGGCGGTCGATGAAGGCGGCTTCGGCAATTACAACGACAAGGTGACCAAGATTCGCAATCGCTGTATGGGAACCTTGGCGGACATTCTGCCGGTCAAAACGGTCGGCGTGGTCGAGGAAATTCCCGAAAAAGGCCTGGTCAAGATCGCCAAGCCAGTCGGCGTAGTTGCGGCGTTAATTCCGACGACCGGTCCTGACGCGACGCCGCCGTTGAAAGCCTTGCTGGCTTTGAAGGGGCGCAACGCGATCGTCGTGGCCGCACATCCCCGAACGCAAAAAACCACCGAATTGAGCGTGCAACTGATGCGCGCCGCTTGCGAACAGGTCGGCGCGCCGGCCGATCTGGTGCAGGTGATCGAAAATCCCTCTCTCGCCAAAACCCAGCGCTTGATGCAACTGGCCGATCTGATCGTGGCGACCGGCGGCGCGGCGATGGTCAAATCGGCCTACAGTTCCGGAACGCCGGCCTATGGCGTCGGCGTCGGCAATGCCGTGCATGTCGTCGATGAAACCGCCGATCTCGACGATGCGGCCAACATGATTGCCGCCGCCAAGCGCCATGATCATGCGACCAGCTGCCTGGCCGATAATGCGGTTGTCGCGCAGGAATCGATATATCAGACGCTGCTCGGTAAGTTGCGGCAGGCCGGCGGCCATCTTTGTTCGGACGCGGAAAAAGCCAAGTTGCAGGCGTTGATGTGGCCGGACCCTGCGATACATCTTCCGAGTGTCGCGGTAATCGCCAAATCGGCGCGGCATATTGCGGGTCTTGCAGGTATTCAAGTACCTGACAAGTGTACCTTTCTGATCGTCGAAGAGCGCGGAGCGGGGCCGGATTTTCCATTTTCTGGCGAAAAGCTGTCGCCGGTGCTGGCGTTGTACCGTTACCGGGATGGCATCGAGAATGCGATTGCCGAGGTCAATGCGATCACCGCTTACCAGGGGCAGGGTCATACCTGCGGCATCCACACCGCAAATGATGCGCATGCCATGGCGCTGGCGATGCGGACCAAGACTGCCCGGGTCATGGTCAACCAAAATCTGAACGAAGGCGCGGGCAGTCCGCGCAACGGCTTGCCCTATACGCTGAGTTTGAGCTGCGGCACTTGGGGCGGCAACATCACGACCGAAAATGTGAATGCCCGACACATGATCAATCTGACCTGGATGTCGCGGCCGATTGCGCCGAGAACATTCGACGAGCAGGCGCTGTTTCAAAGTCATTGGCTCAAGTATTCACGCTAAATCAGCCGAACGACGTAATGACGATCGCCGAAGCGGCCGATTTATTGAAGGTCAGCAAGGCGGCGCTCGCCCTGCTTTTCGCCGTTACCGGCTGCCTTTTAAGCGCTTTTTATGCATTTATTCAGGAGGAGCCATGCCGATTTATCTCCTCAAGTGTCCCGATTGTGGACACGAGTTTCAAAGCCTGGTGTTGAATGGCGCCAAAATTCCCGAAGTCTGGGTGTGTTCCGAATGCGGAAGCCGCTCGGCCCAGCCGATAGGCGAGCGGCCAAGTGATTTTCATCCGCTCGAAAAACCCCACGGCAAGGGCTGTCCCTGCTGCGGTGGCAATTGAGGCTATGTTCGGTGTTAAGTCTGTATAGGTATTTACACCTATATAGATCAAAATATAACTGTGATACTTTCAACTGACGATCTCTGGGCGCGCAATCGGATTGAACAGAGGAATGCTTTTTACTGGACTCACGCGGTAAGCGATCGAATGTCATTGTGAACATTGGGGAGCAAGCTATGAATAAGAATAAAGTATTGATTCCAACCAGCATGGTCGGCAACTATCCGAATCCGAGATGGTGGGATACGACGTTTGCGAGGCATTTCAAGGGCGACCGGCAGCCGCCCGACGCGCTATTCCGAGAAGCGCTCGAGGATGCGACCGCCGCGCTGGTGACCGATCAACTGAAGGCGGGCCTAGACATCATTGCGGACGGCAGGCTGCACGGCGACAATTATGCCGATCAGGCGCTGTATTACTACTTTGATCGGCTCGGCTATGACCTATCGGGCAAGCATTTGGGTTTCCCGATCTATAGCCGTCTGCATTCGGCGACCGTGACCCAGGAAATCAAACGTCGCGGCCAGATCATGGTCGAGCAGGCCCGCGCGCTGAAGCGGGCGACCGACAAGCCGGTGAAGGTGCAATACACCGGCGTGCAGGTGCTGGCGCAATGTACGAATGATCTTCACTACTCGAACAGCCGCGACCGGGCGATGGACATTGCGAAGGCGATCAACGAAGATATTCTGGAGGTTGATGCACTGGGCGTCGATTATATTCAACTCGACGAATTCACCTGCCCTTATTTCTATGAAAACTGGGCGATCGAAGCGTTCAATCGGGCGGTGGCCGGGGTCAAACATGCGAAAATCGTCTGTCACATCTGCTGGGGCAACTGGGGCGGAACGCCGGCCTATTATCCGGACGAGACGGCGGCAGCGGGCGAGGTTTTCGACTTGACCAAACGCGCCAAAGACGCCAAAAAACCGAACCCGACCGCCTCTGTCGTACCGAAATCTTATCAGTTCAATATCGACGTCTTCAATATCGAGGGTATCGGCCGTCTGCCGTTTGAGAATTCGGGTCTGGAAATCCTGAAAGAACATCCGGTGCCGAAAAACATGATGTTCTGGGCCGGCGTGATCGATGTCAAAAGCACCGTCTGCGAAACGGCCGAACAGGTCGCCGCGAAGATCCGGCAACTGCTGACCGTGGTGCCGGCCGAGCAATTGGGCGTCACGACCGATTGCGGGTTGATACTGCTGCAGCGTTACATCTGTCAGGACAAACTGCATGCGCTGGTCGAGGGTGCGAAGATCGTCCGCAAGGAACTCGGCGCCGCTTAGCCGCGGCCGGGCATGTTTACGCAAGCAGACAAGAGCTGCGCATTGACGGACCTGCTCAGGTACGTCAAGGATGGCGATACGGTTGCGGTCGGCGGCGGTTTGTCCTGGCGCGAGCCGATGGCCGCTTTGCGTGAACTGATTCGGCAGGGGAGAAAGGGGCTCAAAGTAGTCGGCTCCGCCCATGGCATCGATATTGACATGTTGTGCGGCGCCGGCGTCGTGGCCGTGAGCGGCGAATCCTATGTCGGTTTCGAGCAGGATTTTGGCATGGCGCCGAATTACCGGCGCGCCTGTGAGTCCGGCCAGGTCCAAGTCGAAGACAACTGCTGTTATACGCTGGTGCAGCAATTGCGCGCCGCGATCTCGGGGCTGCCGTTCATGCCGCTCCGCTCGGTGCAGGGCACAGGCTTTGAAGCGCTGCATCCCGAGTTCAAAACGATGATCTGCCCCTATACCGGCGAAAAGCTCGTGTTGGTTCCGGCGCTGAAGCCTGATGTGGCTATCCTGCATGCGCATTATGCGGATCGTCACGGCAATTTGCGCATCGAAGGGCCGCCAGTCGCCGATATCCTGTTCGCGAAAGCCTCCCGCAAAGTGCTGGTAACGGTCGAGGAAATCATCGCGCATGAAGAACTCGCGGAAATAGGCGTCACGATCCCTTATTTTTACGTGACCGCGGTTTGTGAGGTTCCGTATGGCGCGCACCCGACCTCGTGTTATCCGAACTATGCCTATGACCGGCAACATACGCGTTATTACTATGATCAAGCCAAACAAGGTGCCGAAGTTTTTCGGGACAACTATCTACAGCCTTTTGTTAAGCAATGTCCTGATCATGAGGTTTATCTAGAGGCGGTCGGCGGTCATGAGCGCTTGACCCGTCTGGCGGCATGGCGCGAGAGCACCGAGCAGTGGATGAGCCTGTATGACTGAGCTTATCCGCACCTGCACGCTCGGCGAGTTGATGATTTATCAACTCGCTTTAACGATCGAAGACGGCATCCTGGCGTTTCACGGTTTCGGCTCGCCCTTGGTGCAACTCGCGCTGCATCTGGCGAAGCGCAGCCATGCGCCGAATCTGGTGCTGGTGGCGGGAGCGACTTATGCGGTCAATCCGAAGCCTGTTTTTTTGACGCCCACGTCGAATGATTTTGCGATGAGCTTGGGTTCCGAATGCGACCTGAATATCGAAGAGTTGTTCGATCTGGCAGCAAGCGGGCGGATGGGGCGGATGTTTTTATCCGGTCTGCAAATCGACCGTTGGGGCAACATGAATGTGACCCGGCTTGGCGATCACGACCATCTGAGGCTGAAGCTGCCGGGCGGAGGCGGCGGCTGCAATCTGTCCTCTGATGCGGACCATATCACGATCTGGACCGCGGCACACCGTTCGCCGCCCGATCAGTACGGACGCCGTCGCTTTCGGCTCGTCGAGCGCTGCGATTTTGTGACCAGCGTTGGGCATCGCACAACTGACGGCAAGCCGCGTTCGGAGTTGCACTATCGAGGCAAGGGGCCGGACTGCATCGTGACCGATCTTGGGCTTTTCGATTTCGACGCAACCGGCCAGGCGCGCCTGAAGGCGGTTTATCCCGATACCTCGGCGGCCCTTGTCGCCGAGAATACCGGATTTGATTTTCCGGTTGCCGATGATCTGGCGATGGTGCCAATGCCCGAGCCGGACATGATTGAACTGATCCGCCGTCTGGACCCGATGCAGATTCACCGGCGGGAACTCAGTCATGCCGATCAGATTCGCGAATTCGAATTGTAGGAGTGAGCGGATGGCAAACGAAAACGGCGGCATTCTTGAAATCGGACAATTAAAGCCGCGGGAAAACTTCGTGCCGTTGCCCTACCGCTGCGTCAGTTTTCAGCCGTATGAAGGTCCGATGACCGCGGCGGCCATCGAGCGTTATTTGCTGAGTCGAGAAGTATACCGCCGAACCGATATTGTGATTCTGCATGGCCCGAATTGTGACTATGCGGTCGCGGCGGTGCAGCGTTCCCGTTCCGGATCGGACAGCCTGTTTACGATGGCAGAGAAAGTTGAAGTACTCGGCCTTCCTGCCGATTGTATTTTGATCGAAGATCCCGATACCGACCCCGCCAACCGTTCGGCGCTTGCCAAAACCGCGATAAAGCACGGGGTCACCCCAAGGCAAACCGCGATCGTGATCGGCACGTTCGATCACATCAACATCATTCATCGGCCGAACCCTCTGCGCCTGCGCGTGGTTGAAGTGGTACCGCCCCATCCGCCGAAGTTGTTACACATGGTCGAACAGGTGCTGGGCTATGCCGATTTGCCGCCGATATTGCTGGAGCCTGTCATTATCGATTTGCGCGATCTGGCTGCTACCGTAAGCCCTGAAGCCTACCTGGTCCCCTGCCGTTCGGGTGGCCTGAGCGAACTCGGCGCGCCGGTGTATTTTTTGGACGAGCGGCCGAAAGTACGCGCCAACTGGACCTTGCTCGGCTGCGAGCGGAGCCTGCAATTTCACCGGCATTACTACGGCGACGAGCCGCCGCGCGTCGAGATGTGCCCGCGCATGCTGACAACGCCAGATCGATGCCCTACGCTACTGAAATGTTGTTTGCTCGAATACGATATTGAACAGGAAGGCAATCGAGTGATCGTGCCCTGGGGTGCCGATCTGCCGATGATCGAAAGAGCCTTGCATCGATTAACAAGAGATTTGGCCTATGTCTGAGCTGGCCTGGGAAAACATCATTACCGGCGTACGCGAAGCGCGCAGCGAGAAGCCGCGCAAAACCGGTTGTACGATGGTGATGGATGTCGGCAAGGGGCTCTTCGAAACGCAGAGCATTTTGGAGATGTCGGAAGCGTATATCGATCATTGGAAGTTCGCGTTCGGCACCTCGGTTTTCGTCGAGAAAACCCGATTGCAGGAAAAATTACGCCTGTTGGCCGAGCACAATATCCTGACTTTTCCGGGCGGAACTCTGCTTGAGGTGGCGATGCTGAAGATGCATTGCCGGGTCTATATGACGCATGCGAAGGCGCTCGGCTTTCAGGCGGTCGAAATTTCGGACGGCACCCTGCCGATTCCGCGCTTCAGACGGCGGCGCATCATCGAGTGCGCGTTGAATGCCGGCCTGATCCCTATCACCGAAGTCGGCAAAAAAGATCCGAAGCGGCAGCCGACCGTCGATCAACTCGCGGAGGAAATCTTGCAGGATCTGGAGTGGGGGGCGGCCTGGGTGATTCTCGAAGGCAGGGAGTGCGGCCAGGGCGTCGGCGTTTTTGATGACGCGGGCAATGTCGAGGGTTTCGAGGTCGAAAGGCTCGTCGAATTGCTCGGTTCCAGAATCGACGCGTTGATCTGGGAGGCGCCGCTGAAGGCGCAGCAGGTCTATTTCATCGAAAAATTCGGCGTGAATGTCGGTCTCGGCAATATCAGTCCGGATCAGATACTCGCGGTCGAGGCGCTGCGCAACGGCCTGCGCTTCGATACGCTGAATCGGGTCTCCGATAAACTAGTGCGCACCGGCTTCTGGGATCCGAATGCGGTGGAACAGGACAAGCCTTCATGATATTAAATTCGAGATCAGCATGACTGCCCGGCATCCGTCGGAATCACTTCAGCAGCAAGTGCTCGAAATCGGCGCCCGCTTGCAGCGGCCTCCTTCAGACTTATTGGTGAATTCGGTATTTGCTTGGGAGCTTGCTCAGCAACTGCATCTGTTCGATGCTCTGGGCACCACCGACATTGCGCAGACCCTGGTTGCGCTCGAACTGAAGACGATTCCCGAAACCGAGGGGCGCGCACTGCTGGCCGCATTGCTGGAATTGCAACGGAAACCGGACAATTTTGAGTTAAACCCCGAGCGCGGCGACATCTACACCAACCGCGAGGCCTGGCTGACCGAACGCGGCGCCGCGGTCGGCTGGCTCGGCGCCGGACGCGCCCGCCGCGAAGCGATCACGACCGCATTCGTGCTCGTGCTGCGCAAGGCCTTGTTGGACTATCAATTCGCGTTGAGCGCCCTCGGCGGTGTGATGATCGAACGGACCATGACTCACCAGCTTGCGCTGATGCCGGACTACACCTATCTGCAAGCGGCGCAGCCGACCACGTTTGGGCATTATCTGCTGAGCTTTGCTTATCCCCTGCTCCGGGACCTCGAACGGCTGGATCTGCTATTCGGCCAATTGAACCTCAGCCCGGTCGGCTGCGGCAGCACCAATGGCTCCCGGATTCCGCAAGGCCGGCAGCAAGCGGCGCAACTCCTCGGTTTTGCCGGCGTGATCGAGCATGCCCGCGACGCGATGTGGCAGGCCGATGTGTGCATCAACTGCGTCTCGATACTCAATACCGGCAGCATCACGTTGAGCCGCCTGGCCGAAGACCTGCAGATTTTCAGCACGCAGGAGTTCGGATTGATCGAACTTGACGACCGCCATGCGCGCGCGAGCAAAATCATGCCGCAGAAAAAAAACCCATTCGCGTTGACGCATGTCAGGGCCTTCGCGAACAAGATGATCGGTCTTAGTGCGACCATGACCGCAAGTTCCAGAACGCCGAGCGGTCAGCCGGATAACCGCTTGTTGATATATGGCGAACTGCCCGAAGCGGTGCGGCAGGCGACTGAGGTGAGCGAACTGATGGCCGAGGTGCTCGAACATTTGAGGTTCAAAGCCGACAGAGGCAGGCAACTTATCGAGTCCGGTTGGACGCTCGCGACCGATCTTGCCGAAACGCTGGTGCTCGAATGCGGTCTCGATTTTCGTGCGGCGCATCAACTGGTTGGATTCCTCGCCGGCGAGTTTCAGCAATACAGTGTCAGCGTACTGTCTCCCGAAATCATTATCGCCGCCTGCGAGCAGCGACTGGGACGGCGCATTGAATTGTCTCGCGCGCAACTCGAAAAAGCGCTCGATCTCTTGCATGCGATTGAATCCCGACAGGAGGCCGGCGGCACTTCAATGTCCAGCATGGAGGCCATGCTGAATGCCTGTTCGGCGCAGTTCACCCGTTATCGGGAGCAAGCCCTGATTCTTCGCACCTACCTTGAAGACAAGGAAGAGGAACTGCTGAGGCTCGCTGAGGCGTTGGCGACAAGATGATCGATTCGGTACATATCAGCGATTCAACGATTTACGGCTCGGCCTGGAGCACGCCGCCGATACGCGCGTTATTCGCCGAACAAAACAAAATCAAGGGCTGGCTCGAAATCATGTCGGTATTGGCGGCCGTGCAGGCTGATTACGGTCTGATTCCGGTCGAAGCCGCCAGGCAAATCGAGGCATGCCACGCGCATATCGAGATCGACGAGGCTTTCCTGCGTGAGGCCGGCGAAGGTTTCGCGAAGACGAATCACTCGCTGCTCGGCATCATCAACGCATTGAAGGCGCGGCTCGGACCCTTAGGCGGCGAATGGCTGTGCTATGGCGTGACCGTGCAGGATATCACCGATACCCAGACGATGCGGACCTTGATACAGGTCCGGCAACTTTTTATCAAGGAGATCGGCGAGATCGAGCATTGTTTGCTCGATCTCGCCGACCGGCATCGCGATACGCCGATGTGCGGCAGAACGCATGGGCAGCCGGGTCTTCCGATCACCTTCGGTTTCAAGGCGGCCTGCTGGCTGGACGAGATCGACCGCCACCACCGGCGCCTTATCGAGCTCGGCCCGAGGCTCGGCGTCGGACAATTGGCCGGCGGCGTCGGCAGCCTGTCGTCATTAGGACCGGCAGCGCTGGCGCTGCAGCAAGCGTTTCTGCAACATCTCGGCTTGCAGTCCCCCACGATCTCCTGGACCAGCAGCCGCGACCGTCTTGCCGAATGGCTGAATACGCTGGCGCTGATCACCGCGACCGGCGATCGCATCGGTCAGGAAATCGTGCAGTTGCAGCGGCCCGAAATCGGCGAACTCAGCGAAGGTTTTACCGAGGGCGCGGTCGGCAGCATCACGATGCCGCAAAAACGCAACCCGGAAATTTCGGAACATCTCGGCACACTGTCTCGAGTCGTTCGGCACCATGCCGCGCACATGGCCGAAAATCTGGTGCACAGTCATGAGCGCGACGGCCGCGCCTGGAAGGGCGAGTGGACGATTATTCCGGACGCCACGCTGGCGGCCGGCAAGGCGCTGGACTTGTTGAAGACTCTTTTGATTGAACTCGATGTGCACGAGCAGCGCATGCTGGCGAATATCGACGCCAGCCGAGGCCTTATTTACAGCGAACAGGTGATGCTGGCGTTGGCGAAAAAGATCGGCAAGCAAAGCGCGCATCGAGCGATTTACGAAATCGCCATGCACGCCTATGAACAAGGACTGCATCTGCAGCAGGCATTGCATAATGACCAGGCCATTGCTGGACTGTTGACAGGAGCCGAGATCGATGCGCTGTTCGATCTCGGCTCCTGTACCGGACATTGTGCGGAGATGGTCGAGCGAGTGGTCAACTCAATCCGTTTGCCGGGGCCGTCATCATGACGCTTCCAACAACTGCCGCGCAGCGTCTTGATCTGATCGGTGCCATCGAAGTGAAAATCCCGCGCCAGAGACTGGCGGTCTATCCTACGCCTTTGCAGTCCTTCAACCGCTTATCCGCGATGCAGTCCGGTCCGAACCTTTGGGTCAAGCGCGACGATTTGATCGGCTTTGGGTTGGGCGGCAATAAAATTAGAGGCCTGGAAGTGATGCTGGTCGATGCCTTACAGGTTGAAGCCGATACCTTGATCACCGGCGCCGGCGTGCAGTCCAATCACGTGCGCGCGACCGCCTTCGTGGCAGCATTCGCAGGGCTCGACTGCATCGCCGTATATTGGGGCAAGCCGCCGCTGAACATCGACGGCAATTATCGCGTCACCACGATGCTGGATGCGCAGGTGCATTTCACGCAGAACGATGACAGAGCAAGCGTGGATGCCGCGATCGAAACCCTCGCGGACCAAATGCGCAGAAGCGGCAAATGCCCTTATCCGATTCCCCGCGGAGGCGCCTGCATGATGGGCGTTTTGGGTCACGTACTGGCCGTGTGCGAGGCGTACCGCCAATGCCTGGAACTCGCAATCAGTCCGGATGCGATCGTGATCGCGGTCGGCTCCGGCGGCACTTATGCGGGTTGGCTGCTCGGAACGAAGTTGCTGAATCTAAATTGGCGAATCATCGGCTACAGCGTCAGCCGCGATCCAGCGGAAGCCAGCGTGCAGATCGCTCGTCTGGCTAATGAAGCGGCGCTATGGCTGGGCTTTGAATTTGGCTTCTCGGCCGAGGATACGCCGGTGCAGGGCGGCTTCATCGGGCCGGGCTACGGCATTCCGAGCCCCGAAGGCGCGAACGCGATTAAACTTGCGGCTCGCTTCGAAGGTCTTTTGCTCGATCCGGTTTATACCGGCAAGGCAATGGCCGGTTATCTGAGCGGGTTGACCGCCGGCTTGTTTGATGAATGCGAAAACGTGATTTTTTTGCACAGCGGCGGCGAGCCGGCATTTTTTGCCGGGCAGGACGAATGGCTGGGCATTCATCCACGGGTCATTTAATCAGAAAAGGAAAGCGACATGCGCATTGTTATCGTAGGCGGCGTGGCGGCCGGAGCCAAGGCGGCGGCCAAAGCCAAACGGGTGAACCCCGATCTGGAAATCATCGTTTTTCAGGACGAGGCCGAAGTGGCCTATTCGGCTTGCGGGCTTCCGTATGTGCTTGGCGGTACGATTACGGATCAAAATAAACTGGTGATCAGGAAGCCGGAAGAATTCGCCAAAGACGGCATTCAGGTTAACACCGGTCGCCGCGTCGTCGCTTTGGATGCGGCAAACCGGCGGATGACGGTGCGCAATCTACAGGATCAAAGCGAAGAAAGCGTCGCTTACGACCGCCTGATTGTGGCCACCGGCGCGTTGCCGATCGTGCCGCCGGTTGCGGGCATCGATCTCGACGGCGTGCTGACACTCAGAAAAATCGACGATCTGACCCGGTTCACATCGGTTTTCGATACGCTGCGGCCGCAAAAGGCAGTGATCGTCGGAGCGGGCTATATCGGCATGGAACTCGCCGAAGCCTTTCATCAACTGAATATCAAGACAACTATCGTCGAGAAATTCCCGCGCGTTCTCCCGAAGTTTGATCCCGAGATGGCGCAACTGGTGCATGATCAGTTGGTCGAACAGGATATCGAGTTGATCCTCGGCGACGGTCTCAGCAAATTGCAGGGTGAAAACGGCCGGGTCATCGCGGTTGTGACCGAATCCGGCAAAGTCATTCCGGCCGACCTGGTCGTGATCGCGATCGGCGTGCGTCCGAATACCGAACTTGCGAGGGCCGCCGGCATTATGCTCGGCAAGACCGGTGCGATTGCTGTCGATGCGCGGATGGAAACAAACATTCCGGGAATCTATGCGGCCGGTGACTGCGCCGAGACCATCGACCGGGTAACAGGTCAGCCGGTCTGGGTGCCACTCGGCGATATCGCCAATTTGCAGGGACGGGTCGCGGGTGAAAACTCGGCCGGCGGCAATGCGCATTTTCCGGGCGTGTTCGGCACCGCGATTTTCAAGGCCTTCAATCTGAATGTCGCAATGACCGGCTTGTCCGAGCACGCGGCGCGCGCGCAAGGTTTTGATCCGGTCTCGGTGTTGCTCAGGCGCGGCGATCGGGCCCGTTATTATCCGGGCGGCCGGGAGCTGAATCTGAAATTGATTGCCGATCGCCGGGATGGCCGGCTGCTCGGTGCTCAGGTGATCGGTCCGGGCAAGGCGGACAAGATGATCGATATTGCGGCGATCGCCTTGCTCGGCAAATTGACCTGTCAGGATTTGGAGAATGCCGATCTGGCTTACTCGCCGCCGTTCAGTCCGGTATTGTCGCCGATGATCATGGCGGCTGGCGCTCTGAGCAGCCGGCTTGCGGGCGTCGCGGATTGAATGCACCGCAGTGGTGCATTCAGGCGCCGGCACAATAGAACTACGACACTGCCATTTTCCATGTCAATGGTTCTCCCGCCTTCAACGGCGTTATCGCGACTTCGCCGTCTTCGTAAGCCGCAGGCACCTGCCAATGAGACTTTTCGAGCGTGATCGTGCCCCGGTTTCTCGGCAGCCGGTAAAAATCGGCGCCGTAAAAACTCGCAAAACCTTCCAGTTTGTCCAGCGCATCGGCTTTTTCGAATGCCTCCGCATAAAGTTCGAGCGCCACCGGCGCGCTGAAGCAGCCGGCGCAGCCGCAGGCGTTTTCTTTCAATGCGGTCAGATGCGGCGCGCTGTCGGTGCCGAGGAAAAATTTAGGATTGCCGCTGGTCGCGGCCTGCACCAGCGCCTGGCGGTGATGCTCGCGCTTCAGCACCGGCAGGCAGTAATGGTGCGGGCGGATGCCGCCGGCCAGAATCGCATTGCGGTTATACAATAAGTGTTGCGGCGTGATCGTCGCGGCGATGTTCGGGCCTTGGGCCTTCACGAAATCGACCGCCTCGCGCGTAGTGACATGCTCGACGACGATGCGCAGCGCCGGGAAACGCTCGACGATACGGCTCAACTGGGTTTCGAGAAAAACGCGCTCCCGATCGAAGATGTCGCAGTGCTCGTCGGTCACCTCGCCGTGGATCAACAGCGGAATGCCTTGTTTTTCCATTTCTTCAAGCAAGGGGTAAGCGGCCTCGATGTTCGCGACGCCCGAGTCGGAGTTGGTCGTGGCGCCGGCAGGATAGAGCTTGAACGCATGCACGTGCTCGGATTCGGCGGCTTTCCGGATCTCTTCCGTTTGCGTCGAGCCGGTCAGATACAAGGTCATCAAGGAGGTAAAATCGAGCCCTTCCGGGATCGCCAGCAAGATTTCCTGGCGGTAGGTCAAGGCCTGCTCGACGGTCGTGACCGGCGGTTTCAGGTTCGGCATGATGATCGCGCGGGCGAATTGCCGGGCGGTATGCGGCAGCACCGCTTTCAGCATCGCGCCGTTGCGGACATGCAAATGCCAGTCATCGGGGCGGGTGATGGTTAATTTCTTCATTTGAAAGGCCGTTTTCTGTAGAATAACTTGATATTCTATCGTAGCTGCTTGAAAAAAACGCAAGCATCCCTATCTCGATTATTATTTTCTTACCGGAGTCATCCATGCCAATCTATGAGTATAAATGTCAATCCTGTGGGCATGAGCACGAAGCCTTACAAAAACTCAGCGACCAGCCGCTGGTGCATTGCCCGGCGTGCAGCAAGCCTGATCTGATCAAAAAAATATCGGCGGCCGGTTTCCGTTTGAAAGGCGGCGGCTGGTACGAAACCGATTTCAAGAGCGGCGCGAAGAAAAATGTTGCCGGTGAAAGTTCGGAGCCGTCCAAGCCGCACAGTTGCAGCGGCAGTTGCAGCCATTAGGCCGCGACTTGAATTAACCACGCCAAGCAGTTAATATCGATCATTTTTTCGGATTTACAGGAATAACACCACCATGCGGACGCACAAGTGCGGGGAATTAACGAAACAACATACCGGGCAAACCGTTGAATTGTGCGGTTGGGTGCATCGCCGCCGTGACCACGGCGGGGTCATTTTTATCGATTTGAGGGACCGTACCGGTCTGGTACAGGTGGTCTTCGATCCGGATGTGCGTGAGGCGTTCTCTCTGGCCGAGCATGTGCGTAGCGAATATGTGCTGAAAGTGGCCGGCACCGTGCGCGGACGCCCCGAAGGCACGATCAATCCGAACATGGGCACCGGCGAAGTCGAAGTGCTGGTCAGTGAGCTGATCGTGCTGAACGAGTCCGAAACGCCGCCGTTCCCGGTCGAAAGCGAGATCGAAGTCAACGAGGAGCTGCGCCTGCGCTACCGCTATATCGACCTGCGCCGTTTTGCGATGCAGGAAAAGATGAAGGTGCGCCGCGACGTCTCCAGGGTTCTGCGCAATTTCCTGGACGATCACGAGTTCTTCGAGATCGAAACCCCGTACCTGACCAAGGCGACCCCGGAAGGCGCGCGCGACTATATCGTGCCGAGCCGGACGCATGAGAATGCGTTTTTCGCGCTGCCGCAATCGCCGCAGTTGTACAAACAGATTCTGATGATCGCGGGCATGGACCGCTATTACCAGATCGTGCGCTGCTTCCGCGACGAAGACTTGCGCGCGGACCGCCAACCCGAATTCACCCAGCTCGATATCGAGACCTCGTTCATGGACGAGAACGAGATCATGCAGATCATGGAAGAAATGATCCGTCAGCTGTTCCAGAAAGTGATCGGCGTGAATCTCGGCGCGCATTTCCCGCGCATGACCTATCAGGAAGCGATTTCGAAATACGGAATCGACCGGCCCGACCTGCGTATTCCTTTGGAACTGGTCGATATCGCCGACGATATGAAAGCCGTCGATTTCAAGGTGTTCTCGGCGCCGGCCAACGATCCCGATGGCCGCGTCGTTGCGATGCGCCTGCCGAAAGGCGGCGACTTGAGCCGCAAGGACATCGAGGATCTGACCAAGTTTGTCAGCATTTATGGCGCGAAGGGCCTGGCTTATATTAAGGTGAACGACCTTTCTGCGGGCATTGACGGCCTGCAATCGCCGATCGTGAAGTTTGCCCCGGCCGAAGTCTGGGACAGCGTGCTCGCGAAAACCGGCGCGCAAAACGGCGACCTGATTTTCTTCGGCGCCGACAAGGCAACGATCGTGAACGAAGCGATGGGGGCGCTCCGCGTCAAACTCGGCCACGACCTGGGCCTCTTGGAAGGCGAATGGAAACCGGTCTGGGTCGTCGACTTTCCGATGTTTGCATGGGACGAAAAAAGCCGCCGCTATGCCGCAATCCATCACCCGTTCACCGCGCCAAGCTGCTCGATCGAAGAATTGCAGGCGAATCCCGGCACGGCCTTGTCGCGCGCCTACGACCTGGTGCTGAACGGCACCGAAGTCGGCGGCGGTTCGATCCGTATCAACCGGCCGGCGATGCAGCAGACCGTATTCGAGATTCTCGGCATCAAGGAAGATGAAGCCCGCGAAAAATTCGGCTTCCTGCTCGACGCATTGAAATACGGCGCGCCGCCGCACGGCGGTCTGGCGTTCGGCCTGGATCGTCTGGTCATGTTGATGACCGGTTCGACCTCGATCCGCGACGTGATCGCGTTCCCGAAAACGCAATCGGCGGCCTGTCCTCTGGTCAGCGCGCCGGCCGTCGTCGCGGAGGAACAATTGCGCGAACTGGGCATCAAATTGATCAAGCCGGCGGGTAAAGAAAAAGCTTCATAAATAAAGGCTCGTAAGACGGATAAGCGCTAGCGATTATCCGTCTTACAACGAAGGGGTACTCGGTTGAACGAAATTATTTTCTTAGTCGAAGAGGCGCCGGAGGGTGGTTTTACCGCGCACGCACGGGATGTTTCGCTATTCACCGATGCCGATGATTTATGCGATCTGCATCAAAAGGTGCGCGATGCGGTGAGCTGTCATTTTGATCCGGCCGATAAGCCGAAAATGATTCGTTTGCATTTTGTACGCGAAGAAATCATCTCCGCATGAAATTACCTTGTAATATAACGGGATTGGAGCTTTCCCGGCGGTTGGTCCTAGTGGGTTATCAAATCAGTCGCCAAAGCGGCAGTCACATTAGCCTGACGACGCACCAACAGGGCGAGCATCATCTTACCGTGCCGCAGCATAATCCGCTAAAAGTCAAAACGTTGTCCGCCGTATTGAATGATGTCGCCAAACACTTTTCGCTCAATCAGGATGAGCTTATTAAGTTTTTGTTTGACTGAGTCAAAAATGAACTGTTTCGCTTGCAATCCACATTAAGTGGTTTGTGCTGTTTTCCAGGATAAAAAATGTCAACTACTGCTTTTCCGATAGAAGATTACGCTTTGCTGAGTGATGCCGAATGCGATGCGCGCATCGTTGCGGCCAAAGCCAAGCTCGGCAAGCGCTGCGTGATTCTGGGGCATCATTATCAGCGCGATGAAGTGTTCAAGCATGCCGATTTTACCGGCGACTCGCTGAAGCTGTCGCGCAACGCGGCCGAATCCGACGCCGAATATATCGTGTTTTGCGGCGTGCATTTCATGGCCGAGGTCGCCGACATATTGTCTCGTCCCGAGCAGATTTCGATCTTGCCCGATCTTGCGGCCGGCTGTTCGATGGCGGACATGGCCAATCTGATCAAGGTGCAGAAATGCTGGCAGGAGCTGGCCGAGGTGATCGACGTCGAGAACGAAGTCACGCCGGTCACCTACATCAATTCCGCGGCCGACCTGAAGGCGTTTTGCGGCGAGCATGAAGGCATCGTCTGCACCTCATCGAACGCGCAGAAAATTCTCGAATGGAGTTTTGCGCGGCGCAGCAAGGTGCTGTTCTTCCCGGATCAGCATCTGGGCCGCAATACCGGCTACCGGATGGGCATCCCGCTCGAACAGATGGTCGCCTGGGATTTCAATAAACCGCGCGGAGGCCTGACCATTGATCAGATCAAAAACGCCAAGATCATCCTCTGGAACGGCTATTGTTCGGTGCATCAGGCGTTCAAGCCGGAGCAGATCGACCAGTTCCTGGAACGCTATCCCGAAACAAAGGTCATTGCGCATCCCGAGGCCTCATTCGAGGTCTGCCAGAAATCCGAATACATCGGCTCGACCGAATACATACTGAAAACGGTGCGCGAGGCCGAGCCGAATACGCGCTGGCTGGTCGCGACCGAGCTGAATCTGGTCAATCGGCTGAATGAGGAATGCAAGGCGCAGGGCAAGCATGTGCACTTCATGTCGCCGATGCTGTGCATGTGCTCGACGATGTTCCGGACCGATCCGCAGCATCTGGCCTGGGTGATGGAAAATCTGGCCGCGGGTCATGTAATCAACCGGATCACGGTGCCGGCGAAAGAAGCGGCGCTGGCGAAAAAGGCGCTGGATAATATGCTGGCGGTGGCATAAGCTGTTTTAATCATCGGAAAAAATCAAAGCCGGTTTTCATGAATCCCAGAGGTATTAACGTATGCGCGTGAATTCATCATCATTCAAGTGGGAGTTGCTGGCGGCGTCTCTTTCGATCTTAGTGTTTGCGGCCGGCTGCGGAAAAGAGGCTCCGAAAAGCGCATTTCCCCAGCAGTCGGTCAAAAAATACGCGCAGGCGACGATGCTGGAAGGCTTGGTCTTCGACGATAAAGGGCCAGTCAAATCCGGCACGGTCAAGGTCAGCGACGAACACGGCGGGGTGATCGCCGAAACGGCCTTGCAAGGCAGCGAGCATTACCGCGTGCAGGTGCCTGCCGGGACCGTGCTGCCGATCGTGCTGACTTATTATCCGGTGGCAGCCGGCGGGCAGATGATCACCGCGGTGATCCATCCGGCCGTGACCCAGTACGATATCAATCCATTATCAACCGCGATCGCGAAAAAAGCCAAGGCGCTCGGCGGCTATACGCATGGAAATCTTCTCGTCGCGGCGCAAGGCATGGGTAGCGTGCCCGACGACAACAAAATGACCGCGGGTTTTCGCGGCGATCCGACCAAGCAATATGGCGGCTGGCATTGAGTTCCTGCGAATAATCAGTGCGTGCAGCGAGCGTTGTGCATTGCGCCTTGATTTAAAACGTTTCGGCCGTTATAATTCCACAGCTAAATTGATAGGAGCGTTGTGTGGCAGATAGAAAATTGTCTACTGTCAGCAAGATAGTGCTTTATCAAGCTCTGATAATTATAATGATGACGGCCGGATTCGCCGTCGCAAGCGGAAAAATGGCGGCTTTGTCTGCGGCTCTGGGCGGGGCGGCGGCATTTTTTCCGAACCTGTTTTTTGCTTACAGAATTAAAAAGGCGACCGGGCAGGAAGCGCGCAAGATCGTCGTTTCATTTTACAGCGGCGAAGCGGGCAAGCTGTTGTTAACGGCGGCTTTTTTCGTCCTGATTTTTCAAATCCCTAATTTAGATTTATTACCGTTGCTTGTCGGTTATCTGACGGCATTGTCGGTTTTTTGGTTTGCGCTATTGATGCGCTGATATTTTTTTTGACGAGAGAGGAACGATGGCAACCGAAGCGCACGCGGCTGAAGGGGCAACCGGCTATATCATCCACCATTTGACTCCGTTGAGTGCAGGCGAGGGATTCTGGACCTTGCACCTGGATACCCTGTTTTTTTCGGCCCTGCTCGGCGCATTGTTCATCTGGTTTTTCAAGTCGGCCGCGGAAAAAGCGACCGTCGGCGTGCCGGGTCCGATGCAGAACTTTGTCGAAATGTTGATCGAATTTGTCGACCAACAGGTGAAGGACAGTTTTCACGGCAAGAGCCCCCTGATCGCGCCGTTGGCGTTGACGATTTTCTGCTGGGTGTTCATGTTCAACTTCATGGACTTGTTCCCGGTTGACATACTGCCGCTGATCGGTGGTGCAATGGGCATTCCGTATCTCAGAGTCGTGCCGAGCACCGACCTGAATGCGACCTTTGCGATGTCGATTTCGGTGTTCTTGCTGATCATTTTCTACAGCATCAAGGTCAAGGGTGTCTGGGGTTTCGCGAAGGAACTGATGTTTCAGCCTTTCGGTCCGTGGCTGTTGCCGTTCAACTTGCTGCTGAAGCTGGTTGAGGAAATCGCCAAGCCGATCTCGCTGGCACTGCGGTTATTCGGTAACCTGTATGCGGGCGAATTGATCTTCATCCTGATCGCGCTGCTGCCTAGCTACGTGCAGCCGCTCTTGAGTCTGCCGTGGGCGATTTTCCATATTTTGATCATCACTCTGCAAGCGTTCATTTTCATGGTATTGACGATCGTCTACCTGAGCATGGCGCACGAAGATCATTAGTCTTTACTTTTAACTGTTCTTATAACTTTTTACCTTTGGAGGTATCATGGAAATTGCAAAATTGATTGCTGATGTACAGGGTATGACTGCGATTGCGGTTGGTCTGGTATTGGGCATGGGCGCACTCGGAACCGCGATCGGTTTCGGTCTGTTGGGCGGAAAATTCCTGGAAGGCGCGGCGCGTCAACCGGAAATGGTTCCTATGCTGCAAGTTAAAATGTTCGTTGTTGCGGGTCTGTTGGACGCAGTAACCATGATCGGCGTCGGTTTGGCTTTGTTCTTCACTTTCGCAAACCCGTTCCTGTCAGCCGTACAAGCTGCTGCGGGCTAAGTTGAGCCTTACCCATTTTATAAAAAACGACAAGAGGAACGCATCGTGAGTATCAATGCTACTCTGATTGGACAAATGATCACCTTTGCACTTCTGGTAGGATTTACCATGAAGTACATTTGGCCGCCTTTGTTTAATTCGCTGGAAGAGCGCAAGAAGAAAATTTCCGAAGGTTTGGCTGCGGCCGATAAAAGCCAGGAAGACTTGAAGCTGGCCGAAAAGAAAGCCAAAAATATCATCAAGGAAGCGAAGGATCAGTCTTCGGAAATCGTGACGCTGGCGCAGAAACGCGCGAACGAGATCGTCGAAGAGTCCAAAGATAACGCCGGTAAGGAAGCCGAGCGCCGCATTCAAGCAGCCAAGGCGCAAATCGAACAGGAGATCGAACAAACCAAGGAAGCCCTGCGTAAAGAAGTGGCAGCTTTGGCGGTCAGTGCGGCGGAACAGATTCTCGGTGCGGAAATCGATAAAACCAAGCATCAGGACATCATCGGCAAAGTCTCCGATAAACTATAAGGTTAAGCATAATGAGCGAATTGGCAACATTGGCGAGACCTTATGCCGCGGCTGTGTTTAAGCGTGCCAAAGAGACGGGTTCGTCCGGAAAATGGTCAAAGACACTGGCGTTTCTGACGTCTATTTTGAGCGAGCAAAGCCTTGCGGTGTTCGTGAATAATCCCAAGGTCAGCAACGAAAGTTTGTCGAACCTGATGCGGGAGATTTCCGAAGGTCAAATCGACAGCGAAGGCGCCAACTTTTTGAAGCTGCTCGTGCAAAACCGGCGGCTGAATCTGGTTCCTCATATCGCGAAGATCTTCGAAGCCTACAAGGCAGAGGATGAAGGCTACCTCGATGTTGACGTCTATGCCGCTTATGAGTTCAGTAAAGAAGGCCGGAAGGAATTCTCCGCCAAATTAGAAAAGCGGCTGGGCAAGAAAGTCAATATGAACGTGACGGTCGACAAATCATTGATCGGCGGCGTTCTGGTGCGCGCGGGCGACAAGGTGATCGACGGGTCGGTTAAAGGTCAACTCCAACACATGCAAAAAGCGCTACAGTGAGAGTGATAAAAAATGCAATTAAATCCATCTGAAATTAGTGATCTAATTAAAAAGAAGATCGAAGGCTTCGATCTCGGCGCTGAAGCGCATACCGAAGGCACCGTAGTCAGCGTGACCGACGGCATCGTCAGAATTCACGGCTTGTCCGAAGCGATGCAGGGCGAAATGCTCGAATTCCCGGGCAATACCTACGGCATGGCGCTGAACCTCGAGCGTGACTCGGTCGGTGCGGTGGTGTTGGGTTCCTATCAGCATATTTCCGAAGGCGACACCGTCAAATGCACCGGCAAGATTTTGGAAGTGCCGGTCGGCGAAGCGTTGCTGGGCCGCGTCGTGGATGCGCTCGGTAAACCGATCGACGGCAAGGGCGCAATCGAAACGACTGAAACTTCTCCGATCGAAAAAATCGCGCCGGGCGTTATTGCGCGTCAATCGGTCAGCCAGCCTGTGCAATTGGGCTTGAAATCGATCGATGCGATGATTCCTGTCGGCCGCGGCCAGCGCGAATTGATCATCGGCGACCGCCAAACCGGCAAGACCGCGATTGCGGTTGATGCGATCATCAACCAAAAAGGCACCGGCATCAAATGTATTTATGTCGCGATCGGCCAAAAACGTTCGTCGATTGCGAACGTGGTGCGCAAGCTCGAAGAACACGGCGCGATGGATCATACCATCATCGTGGCCGCATCCGCCTCCGAATCGGCCGCATTGCAATTCATTGCGCCCTATACCGGCTGCGCGATGGGCGAATTCTTCAGAGACCGCGGCGAAGACGCGCTGATCATTTATGACGACTTGACCAAACAAGCCTGGGCCTACCGCCAAGTTTCGCTGCTGCTCCGCCGTCCACCGGGACGTGAAGCATATCCGGGCGACGTATTCTATCTGCACTCGCGCCTGCTCGAAAGAGCCTCGCGCATCAACGCGGACGAAGTCGAAAAATTGACCGGCGGCAAAGTCAAAGGCAAGACCGGTTCATTGACCGCATTGCCGATCATCGAAACCCAAGGCGGCGACGTCTCCGCGTTCGTTCCGACCAACGTGATTTCGATCACCGACGGCCAGATCTTCCTGGAAAGCAACCTGTTCAACTCCGGTATCCGTCCTGCGGTCAACGCGGGTCTGTCGGTATCCCGGGTCGGCGGCGCCGCGCAAACCAAGATCATCAAGAAGCTTGGTGGCGGTATCCGTCTCGACTTGGCGCAATACCGCGAGTTGGCGGCATTCGCACAGTTCGCATCGGACCTTGACGAAAGCACTCGTAAGCAGATCGAACGCGGCCAACGCGTGACCGAACTGATGAAGCAAAACCAGTATTCACCGATGTCGGTCGCACAAATGGCGGTTTCGTTGTTTGCGGCAAACCAGGGCTTCCTGGATGCGGTCGAAGTGAACAAGGTATTGGCTTTCGAATCCGCGCTGCAGTTGTACATGAAAACCGAACAAGCCGCGCTGATGGACAAAATCAATGCAACCGGCGACTGGAACGGCGAAATTGAACAAGGCTTGCAGACTGCGATCGAAACTTTCGTCAAAACGCATAGCTGGTAAAGGGCGCATCCAATGGCAGTCGGCAAAGAAATACGCACCAAGATCGCGAGTATCAAAAATACTCAAAAGATCACCCGCGCGATGGAAATGGTCGCCGCGAGTAAAATGCGTAAGACCAAAGACAGAATGCAGGCGACTCGGCCTTATTCGCAACGGATTGGCCGGATCATCAAGCATCTGGCGCATGCGAATCCCGAGTACAAGCATTCGTATTTGCTCAAGCGCGACGTCAAGCGGATCGGCGTGATCGTGATCAGTTCGGACCGCGGCCTCTGCGGCGGTCTGAATTCGAATCTGTTCAGAAGAACGCTGACCCAGTTGACCGAATGGGACAAGGCGGGCATCCAAGTCGATGTCTGCACGATCGGCGCCAAGGCGACCGGATTTTTCAGCAACCTGAAAAAGGTCCAACTGGTCGGCCAGATTTCGAAACTGGGCGATACGCCGCATCTGAATGACATCATCGGCATCATCAAGATCATGCTCGATGCCTACGATGAAGGCAAGATCGATGAACTGCACGTGATCAGCAATGAATTCGTGAACACGATGACGCAACGTCCGACCATTGAAAAGTTGTTGCCGGTCGTCGCCGATGAGATCGAAGAAAAACTGACCGGTCATTGGGATTACATCTACGAACCGGATGCGAAGGACGTGCTGGATCACTTGCTGAGCCGGTATATCGAATCGAAGGTTTATCAGGGGCTGGTCGAAAACAATGCCTGCGAGCAGGCAGCCAGAATGGTCGCAATGAAAAGCGCGTCGGACAATGCCGGGAACTTGATCGGCGAGTTGCAGTTGATCTACAACAAAGCCAGACAAGCCGCCATTACCCAGGAAATTTCAGAAATCGTTGGCGGCGCTGCTGCTGTTTAAGCCCAAAAAAGCGAGACAAATAAGAGGAAAACTCAATGAGTTCGGGTAAAATCGTACAAATTATCGGCGCGGTCGTCGACGTGGAATTTTCACGCGAAGAACTGCCCAAAGTTTATGATGCATTGAATGTGCAAGGCGCCGATCTGGTGCTGGAAGTACAGCAGCAATTGGGCGACGGCGTGGCCAGAACGATTGCGATGGGCAGCACCGACGGCTTGAGCCGCGGTATGGCCGTCACTAATACCAAAGCGCCGATTTCGGTGCCGGTCGGTTTGGAGACTCTGGGCCGGATCATGAACGTGCTCGGTCAACCGATCGACGAAAGAGGTCCGATCGGCGAAAAGACTTCCTGGGGCATTCACCGCGAAGCGCCAAGCTATGCAGAACAAGCCGCCGGAAACGAATTGCTGGAAACCGGCATCAAGGTCATCGACCTGATCTGCCCGTTCTCGAAAGGCGGTAAGGTCGGCTTGTTCGGCGGCGCCGGCGTCGGCAAGACCGTCAACATGATGGAGTTGATCAACAACATTGCGACCGCGCATTCCGGCTTGTCGGTATTTGCAGGCGTGGGCGAGCGGACTCGTGAAGGTAACGATTTCTACCACGAAATGCAGGAAGCAGGCGTCATCAATGCGGAAGACCTGACACAATCCAAAGTTGCGATGGTTTACGGTCAAATGAACGAGCCGCCCGGAAACCGTCTGCGCGTCGCGTTGACCGGTTTGACGATGGCGGAATATTTCCGTGACGAAGGCCGTGACGTCTTGTTCTTCGTCGACAACATCTACCGTTACACCCTGGCGGGTACCGAAGTCTCGGCGTTGCTCGGCCGGATGCCGTCCGCGGTAGGTTATCAGCCGACCCTGGCGGAAGAAATGGGCGTGTTGCAGGAACGGATCACTTCGACCAAGACTGGTTCGATTACCTCGATCCAGGCCGTTTACGTGCCCGCGGACGACTTGACCGACCCGTCTCCGGCTACGACTTTCGCGCATTTGGACGCGACGGTCGTATTGTCTCGTCAAATCGCCGAACTGGGTATCTACCCTGCGATCGATCCGCTCGATTCGACCAGCCGTCAGCTGGACCCATTGGTGATCGGTCAGGAACACTACACTGTGGCGCGTAAGGTGCAAAGCATCCTGCAACGCTACAAGGAACTGCGCGACATCATCGCGATTCTGGGTATGGACGAATTGTCGGAAGAAGACAAGCTGACCGTGGCCCGGGCGCGTAAGATTCAGCGTTTCCTGTCACAGCCGTTCTTCGTCGCGGAAGTATTCACCGGTTCCCCAGGCAAGTACGTTTCGTTGAAAGACACGATCGCCGGCTTCAAGGGCATCATCGACGGCGAATACGACTCGATTCCTGAACAGGCGTTCTACATGGTCGGCACGATCGACGAAGCGCTCGAAAAAGCGAAAAGCCTGAAAGGTTAATTTTTTACAGGAAATATCATGGTCATGACCGTACATGTAGATATCGTCAGCGCCGAAAAAGAAATCTTCTCCGGCTCGGCGGAAATGGTGTTCGCACCGGCCGAAATGGGCGAGGTCGGCATCTCGCCGCGGCACACGCCGATGATCACCAGGCTGAACCCCGGCGAGGTCAGAGTCAAGATCAGCGACAAGGAAAGCCTCCCGTACTATATTTCGGGCGGAATCCTGGAAGTGCAGCCGCATCTGGTTACGGTCCTGGCCGATACCGCGATCCGCGCGAAGGATATCGACGAAGCGGCGGCCTTGCAGGCCAAAGCCAGAGCCGAGGAAGCACTGGCCGACAAGTCCGGCAAGATCGACTATGCGACCGCGCAGGCGCAGCTCGCGCAGGCGATCATGCAGCTTCGCACTCTGGACAGACTCAGAAAGCGCGGCGGCTAGGCTAAGCGCGTAATCTGCGATTGACGCGAATACAAGAAGCCCGATAGCGACGAATGCCGTTATCGGGCTTTTTTATTTTTCAACAGGCCGTCTTTTCCCACATGGCTCCACAAAGAGAGCATTCCGTCTTGGATATTTCGTGAGCCTATGCCGTACAATAATTTTGGGGAAAATTAATGTGACTGCGCCAAAATTAAGGGGGCTAGCCCCAAAAATCCATCCCTAATCCTATTTTCATGATCAACGCGCATCGATGAGGATGCGCGTAGGAAAACTGCAATGAATCTGACCACCATCATTCTCGCCGCCGGCAAAGGCACCCGAATGCGTTCGGAACTGCCGAAAGTCCTGCACAAAATCGCCGGCAAACCGCTGCTCCGCCATGTCTATGACATGAGCCGTGCACTGCAAAACAACCGGATTCTGATCGTTTACGGCCACGGCGCCGAACGCGTGCTCGACACGCTGAAGGACATCGATGCCGACTGGTTCGAGCAACAACAGCAACTCGGCACCGGCCATGCGGTGCAGCAGGTCAGTGATCAAATACAAGATAATGACGCCGTATTGATTTTGTATGGCGATGTGCCGTTATTGAAACAATCCACCGTGCAACGAATGCTTACGGCTGTCAGCGAAAAATCGCTAGCGCTGCTGACCGTCACGCTGGATAATCCGAAAGGTTACGGCAGAATCGTCCGCAACGAGCAGGGCCTTGTGACCCGGATCGTCGAAGAAAAAGATGCAAGCGAGGCCGAGAAGCAAATCCGCGAAGTGAACACCGGCATCATGGCGGTGCAGGGCGGGCAGCTGAAAAAATGGCTCGGGCAATTGAAGAACCATAACGCCCAATGCGAATATTATCTGACCGACATTATCGAAATGGCCGTCGCCGAACAAGTGACTGTCACGACCAGCCAGCCGGAGACCGAGGATGAGGTGCTTGGCGTGAACGACCGCAACCAATTAAGCCACTTGGAACGGGTGTATCAATCCGAACAGGCCAAAGCCTTGATGACCCAAGGCGTCACGCTTTACGACCCGGCGCGTTTCGACCTCAGGGGCAAAATCGAGGCGTTAGGCCAGGACATCGAAATCGACGTGAATGTGATTCTGGAAGGCAACATCCGGATCGGCAACAACGTCAAGATCGGTGCGAATTGCCAGATCAAGGACTCGGTGATCGAGGACAATGTCGAAATCCTGGCCAACAGCGTGATCGAAAATGCGGTGATCGGGCAGGGCAGCCGGGTCGGACCTTTTGCGCGCTTGCGCCCCGAAACGGTCCTGGCGCAAAATGTGCATATCGGCAATTTCGTCGAGATCAAAAAAGCCACGGTCGCCGACGGCTCCAAGATCAATCACCTGAGCTATATCGGCGACAGCGAGATCGGCAGCAAGGTCAATATCGGCGCCGGCACGATCACCTGCAATTACGATGGCGTGAATAAATTCAAAACCGTGATCGGCGACGGTGCCTTCATCGGCTCCGACACGCAATTGATCGCACCGGTCACGATCGGCAACAATGCGACGATCGGCGCCGGTTCGACGATTACCCGAGACAGCCCGGAAAATCAGCTGACCTTGTCCAGGGCGAAACAGATTTCAGTACCCGGCTGGCAACGGCCCGCGAAGAAGGAGAATTGATATGTGCGGCATCGTAGGTGGCATCGCAGAGCGGAACGTGGTTCCGATCTTACTCGAAGGTTTACGACGGCTCGAATACCGCGGCTATGATTCGGCCGGACTCGCGGTGATCGACGGCAAGAACATCCGGCGGAAGCGCGAGGTCGGTAAGGTTCAAGGCCTGGACGATTTGATCAAGGCCGATCCGATGTCCGGTTCGATCGGTATCGCGCATACGCGTTGGGCCACGCACGGCAAACCGAGCACCGCGAATGCGCATCCGCATGTCAGCCGCAACCGGGTCGCGGTCGTGCACAACGGCATCATCGAAAACCACGAAGATCTGCGTAGCGCACAAAAGCAGCTCGGCTACGAATTCACCTCCGAAACCGACACCGAAGTGATCGTGCATGAGATCGATCACGCGCTGGAGACGGCGGACGGCCTGTTGAACGCGGTCAAGCAAACGGTCAAAAAGCTCGAAGGCGCCTATGCGCTCGGCATCATCAGCACCGCCAATCCGAACCTCTTGGTCGCCTGCCGCAAAGGCAGCCCGTTGGTGATAGGCGTCGGTATCGGCGAATATTTCATCGCCTCGGATGTGGCCGCCTTGTTGCCGGTCACCCAGCGCTTCATCTTTCTCGAAGACGGCGATATTGCCGCGTTGCAAATCGACCAGTTGGTCATCTACGATGCCAAAGACAACATCGTAGAACGGCCGATCAAGGAAAGCCAGCTGAAGGCCGATGCGGTCGATAAAGGCAATTATCGGCATTACATGCTGAAAGAAATTTACGAGCAGCCTTTCGCGATTGCGCAAACGTTGGAAGGGCACTTCGTAAATCACCGGCTGCAGGAAAATTCATTCGGTCATAATGCCAGCGAAATTTTCGATCAGGTCAAATCGGTGCAGATTCTGGCCTGCGGCACCAGCTATCACGCAGGATTGGTTGCGCGCTACTGGTTCGAGCGGCTCGCGCGCGTGCCTTGCAACATCGAAGTTGCCAGCGAATTCCGTTACCGGCATCCGGTGCTGGCGCCGGACACGCTGGTCATTACGATCTCGCAATCGGGCGAAACCGCCGACACGCTCGCCGCGCTGCAGGAAGCCAAGACGCAGGGCGCCAAATATTCAATCGCAATCTGCAACGTGCCGGAAAGCTCGTTGGTTAGGGAATCGGATCTGGCGCTGATGACAAGAGCCGGCCCGGAAATCGGCGTCGCCTCGACCAAGGCCTTCACGACGCAGTTGGCGACGCTGATGATGCTGGTGATCGCGATCGGCCGCCGCTTCCAACTGCCGAACGCGCTGGAAGAAAAAATCACTTCCGAACTGTTCGCCTTGCCCGGTAAAATCGAAAAAGTCCTTGAACTGGACGATCAGGTGAAGGAACTGGCTGAGCAATTCGCCGAAAAGGAACATGCGCTATTCCTCGGCCGGGGGTCGCAATATCCGATCGCGATGGAAGGCGCGTTGAAGCTGAAGGAAATATCGTATATCCATGCCGAAGCCTACCCGGCCGGCGAATTGAAACACGGCCCCCTGGCTCTGATCGACGCCGACATGCCGGTGATCACGGTCGCGCCGAACAACAGCCTGCTCGAAAAGCTGAAGTCGAACATGCAGGAAGTCAGCGCCCGCGGCGGCCAGTTGATCGTGTTCATGGACGAAACGCTGGTACCGGCGGATGACAACAATGTGCAATACATCAAAGTCCCCCAAATCGAAAACGAAGTCGCGCCTATCGTATTCACGATTCCGTTGCAGTTGCTGGCTTACCATGTCGCGGTGTTGAAAGGCACCGACGTGGATCAGCCGAGAAATCTCGCGAAGTCGGTTACGGTGGAATAAAGCTTGGTACGGTGCGCAACGCTTGTTTGGTGATAATAAAGTCGTAAATCGAATAATAAAGTCGTAAAAAATTGAAAAAATAATTTAATAAAGTCGTAAATTTTACTGGCAGCAGAGTATCAATAAGTGAACGATTGTTGATTTGACGGTTTTGTGTCGGCCAGTTTTTTAAAAGGCCTACCAAAATTATCAGTCACACGTCTCGCAAGTTCTGTAAATATAGCCTTAAGGACTACTGATTACATATTGACAGGCAGCAACCGACCCAAACCGGCCAGTCGCACATGTACTGCCCCAGAGACAGGCATCTGATTAGAGCAGTCGTTCGTACTGATGACCAACAGGTAGAACGTCGGCCTTTGCGATCATTCGGCCAGCAGGATAATTTGGTCAGCATTGCATCGGTAAGGGAGTATTCAGGGTGAAATCAAGTTGACCAGCGAATTAACACTCCGGACCCCAAGCTGACTACCACACCAGGCTACCGAATGGCCGCTCCTCAGCCATTGCTGCTATCGGTGTTATTCCCTCCTTTGGCTGCAATTCATCCCGCTGATTTGTAGGCGGAGATTGTGGCCCCGTCCCCATTTAACGCCGTCCAAAATTAAAGCGTGTCGCCCGTCATCGGTTATATGAGTGCTCCTAGCTTTTGCAGTTGAGCCTCATCAATAGGGTATTTACGTGGATGGTATTGATTCAGAGTCCTGATCGTGTGCACAATGTTGAACAAATCGATTGGTACCGAATTGAGATCGGCTTTCAACCTTGAGACATCCGTATTGTTGAACAAGAGGGATTGCAGGATGCCGACCAGTTCGACCACGTTACCTTTGGCATCGGCAAGAATGTCGGACACGGTAGGGGCATCGCTAGACTTGAATACCTGAAAATTTCCTGAGGCACTTTCGGTGCCAGAGGGGCTCTCCCAAATCATTCTCCTGACCGCCAAGTGTTGAACAACAGAAAGCCACTCATCATGGTTTAATGTGCTGTCGATTTCCCGCATTTCATGAGTTGCGCAATTGAGTGCGTTAAACAGACTGGCAAGAGATCTGGCTTCGGGAGAGTTGTTGTCGAAAGTGCTAGCTGCGCCTTGGTCGAAGATTGCCAGGCCGATGCGGAAGAGCAAGAGCAACAGCCGTCCGGCCTCCGAGCGTGAGTTGTATTCGTCTTTGATTGCATCCGAATCACCGAACTCCACAATTTCGCGCAAGGCGATGGCGTCATTCCATAAGCCTATCCATGCTTCCGTAGGAGAGGTCGATTGAGCGATTGGGTAAGCCAATAAGTTTGCAGAGACTCCTGGCGTTTCTTTGTTTAACGTGGCAATTAGGCTTGCGTGCTCACGCAAAAGGCCACCTTTGTTGCTCGCCCAATCTTCCGGCGAAAGCCGCCATTCATTGCCGAAGTCTTCCCAGGCTAGTATCGGGATATGCCCGTTGTAAGCGAATGAAGCCAGTGCACAGCGGTAACACCAAACTTCCCATGAGGAGGCATCTTCTGGGCTTGTTTGAGGTACGGTTCGATTTTTCAGCTTATGCCCAATTGCATCAATCAGGGCATCATCGGCAAATGCAGAGGATTTGACATCCAGGATTTCTCTAGACGTGCGCCCAATGATGTGCCGCATCATCCAGGGCGTCCAACGGGCAAATATGGCCGGGGAGTCTTGGCGTGGCGCCAAAGCGGTGACGATGAGTTCGGCAGTGCTGGCAACTTCTTGCTTGATTTCTTCAAACTCGCTGGGAGTGAGGCTTGGATTCATAGCGTCGCGCCCGGTTTGTAATAACTGGTTGCGCGCTTCAACCAAGAGTAATGGCATCATGACGGAGCCATTCCATTTTCCATCCTCTGAAAACGCGACAGGTGCGGCGGAGACCATTCGTTTCCATTCTGAGAAGCGTGGAGAGAATGCCCCTATGCCCGTCACGAACAGCAACGCGCTGATGAGATAGGGATTGGATGAGTTCGTTATTGTGTGAAAGAATTCATCAGGGTTCAGTTTGTAGAACATCTGGAATAGTGGAAGCTCTTCTTCGTAGTTCATGAAGCCTGACCAGCCGCGCAAGCCCCACCATATTTCTTCGAGCTTATCCTGGCGTTCGTTCCAGTATACCCATGCCCCGGAACGCTCATCGTTGATGCGGGAGGATTTGGATTCCAGTGTGAAATTGTCCAGGGCGACAAAAGCTTCCTTGGCAAGCGTTACATATGCGTCGGATACAGAGGAATTTACCTCAGCGTACGCCGTCATGGCTTCGACCAGCCAATGCTCAAGCTGCCATGAGTTGTATTTGAATGCATTGACCTTGCTCCAGGTTTGTAGCGAAGGAGAATGAGCGAGGGCTGCCGCACAAGCGAGCGTCATCAGCATGGTTTTGCTATCTGGGATTATCGGCGCGATTTCGTCGGCAAGTTGAGCTGTGCGTTGTTCCAGTTCAGAAAGGTCGCCATCCTGTTCCACTATCCAGCTCACGATGTCATCGAAAGCCTTGGGTAGACCGAGAGGGAGCGCATTTAGGAGGCTGAGAAAATCTTGCGCAGTTTTGAACGAGGAATCTGCAAAGATTTCTCGTTTTTCGGCGTGGCGCTCGCTTGGCCATTGCTCGTTCATTTCCGCTCTCCCGTGTCCCAGATTTTCTCAAAAAAACTGATGGCGCCATGATCCACAGCCCGCCAGCCCCGACTGACGGCGCTGACGGACGCTTGGAAACCACCTGCCGTTCCGCCAAAATGCCATAGCTCATCGTCAATGATGGCGAAGCGGTCGTGGATGAAATTGCAATTCTTCGTGAGGTGTGTCCTGACCTCGATACGGCATTCCTTTTCACGCCTTACTGCGTGGTTACTGATTGCCTGCGCCTGCTGCTGAAATCTATTCAGATCAGCTTCATCAACTTCCTGATGCTGCTTCGTCAGCAGCCGAATATCACTCGCAGCAAGCCATAAGGGTAGCCATGCCAGGATTTGGTCAATTCGCTCCGCGGGATTCCCGCTATCGGGCATCAGCAAATATTCGTCAACGATCCAGACACGCTCTTGGGCATCTTTAACTGCATTACCAAACTCCAGCAAGGGAACAGGATTGCCGGAATATTTGCGGTCCCATGCCTCATCTGGTGTCGGGAAACGGTTTTGTCCGCCCTCCTGGCTGCACCAGAGAATTTTCTTAGCGGGGAAAGGACGCTCTGCCTTGGGGGCAATTGAGATACCTGGAACAAACCCTTTCATGATGCGGCGTCTTCCTGATTTTTGGCCTGGCGTATCTTATAATCACCAAAGGGTATTGCCTGCTTCAGCATACTTTCAAGCTGGTCAATGACCTCATCCGGGTTAGGAAGTTTGACGATCAGGGATGCCCTGTCGCCCAAGGTGTTCAGTGAATTGCCAAGAAACCAGACGGCATCGTCTATTACCAGGAATCGGTCGTGCAAGATGGATGACTGAAGTACATATGCCTTGGCAGTAACTTTGGCATCCTTTTCTAGTTGAGCGAGCCTCAGGCTGAAGTCATCCGTCTTCGAGGGCTCCAGCTCCTTCGATTTAAATGCGAGGCCGGAAGTCAGCAAGGTCACCGAGGTGGTTTCCGGGTTGACAGCATACAGGAATTGTCCCAATTGCAATCCGGCAAGGTAAGGGTCTGCAATCATCACCTTGGATCTGGCACGCCTCAGTTCGCCCTGGATAAAGCGCATGGCTTCTTCACGGGAGCCGTCCGGGAACCAGCGCTGACCATATTGTTTGGCGTTTGCGAGCTTTTCACGGCGTGATGCCGCAATTGCTATGCGGGCGTTAACATTGGGTATACGCGGCCCATCCCCAATGAGGCTCTGCGAGGCAAGTGTAGAACGTTGAGCCGCTGGATATTCCATACGCGTGGAATTGGACGATTCGCCGGTCTGAACGTTCACCGTCATGCTTCCCTGTGTGCCAGCATGTATTGAGAGGTTCATTTGGCGTAGAAATGGGTACTGAGGGCTATAGGCCAGTACGCCATGTTGCTGGTGAGTCACCACATAGCCATATGCTCCTATGCAATCACCTTTGTCAATGTCCAAAATGCCATCGGCAGGTATGTCCTGGGTAGTGAAGTCGGTAAGCAGGTGGTTTTGCTCGTCGAAGCTGGTGAGCTTCAGGCCCGCAAGCGATTCACCTGCACGAGGGACAAAACGATAAAAAGCACGTTCACCCTTATCGGCAGAAGCAAGAATCATGAAGTGATCAATTTGCTTGAGCACTGGGTCTGGTGCGACCAAGGCAATGCTTCCGAGATATTCCCTATAAAGCCGCAGATCAATGTGCAATCGTCTTGCGACAAAAGCCACGGTTTTATCATCCGCCAGCATCAGATCAAATCCCTCCTGGCTACCGAAACGACGATGGATGCGGGCGGGAGCATTGCCGATGAAGGGAGCCGGATGGCTGCGTCCTGAAAGGTGGGCAAACAATCCTTCCCCCATGGGCAGGCCAAGGTGAGGCCAAGCCGGATCATCGGTCAGCGTTGAGATTTCTATCTTGATCCCATCGTACTTGCTATTGCGTTCCTCGCTTCGGGAGGGCGTCGGGGATTTGTCATCGCCGCTGCCGAGAGCGCGATACCAGTCAATCGCTTCTTGACCACTCAACAGTACGCGGCGAAAAAAAACGGTTTCGCCGGTCTTCCCGACGGGGCATTGATCTAGCCCCTTCATCGGAGGTGGTAGCGGTCTACTGCGGGGAAGTAGGGAAATGGTGGCGAAAAGCAGGCGGCCCGCTTGTCCTCTTTGCTTTTGCAGGGTCGCCAGCCGTATGACGGCCCCTGCGTAGAAGTCTGTGTTTAACACTGAAAGCTTTCCTTTTAGAGGTTAGGAGGCAATGATATTCCTTTTCCCGCTATGTTTTCACCCTTGGAATTATACCTTCGTCATTACCTTGGCGTGATGTTAACATGCCACGCTGGCCGACGCAGGATGTTTAATCGAAGTTTTTACAGTGAGTGTGGGATAGGTGTGTGAACGACAGCTACATGAGTAGTGCCGACATTCCAGTGGCAGCTTCCACAGCAGGATGAACGACCGGAGTTGGCCGACTCTTGCCAATTGTCCAGCACGTAGATTAGCGTAGCGTAATCGGACGAATGTTATTTATCGCCAGCAACCGAAGAATTAACATCGTCCAATCGAGTGGATAAAGACCCTTCGCCACCTATCGATAAAGGTGGAATATGGCTAGTCACACGATTGACATGGCTGCTTCAGAGGGTTCACATGTATGTAATCTACATGATGTTCATCATCAGAATCATCGCGGATAAAATGTTCCCAATAATGCCGTTACCTACAGGGATGCAGGCAAGGCGCGTGAGCGGAAGCTTTGCCCTATCCCACGCTCTCCTGTCGCTGTACGTACTTTAGATCGGCGTTCGGTTTTGGGAAGTGCTCGAAAAATCCTCTTTTAATTAAACGCCATCGAGTACTGAGATCGGCATCACCGGGCGCCAAGGCCCACACACTCGGCAACTGCTCCTGCGTTGCCCTACCTCCTGCATCCATGCAGTCGAATGCAAATGATCCGGTAAAATAATTACAGCTTGATCATGGCGTATGATCTACTGATGCTATCACCCCTCTAAAATGAACAAGATAGACAAAAAAGCCAAGCCTTCCTGGAGCGACATCAAATCTAAATTGTCAGACTTTGACCGGGCAGGGCTGCTCGGTATAGTTCATGACTTGTATGCCGCTAGCAAGGACAATCAAACCTTTCTGCATGCCCGCTTTGGACTTGGGGATGATGTACTCAAGCCTTATAAGACGGCCATCTCCCGCTGGATATGCCCTGATGTGATGCGCAGCAATCAAACCATCTCTGTAGCCAAGGCCAAAAAGGCAATCACCGATTACAAAAAGGCGGTGGGGCAGCCCGAAGGGCTGGCTGAACTGGCAGTATTTTATTGCGAGGAAGTTTTTGTCTTTTTAGGTTATTGCGGCATGGACGACGAAGGTTATTTCGATGCCGTGGTGCGAATGTTCGAGCAAGCATTGAAATATGTGATGGTTCTGCCAGAGACGAAACGCCAGTCGTTTATCGAGCGGCTTGAGCAAGTCTGCGCACAGGGTCAGAATATCGGCTGGGGTGTGGGTGATGATATGAGCAGACTACTGTCCGAATATGGGATCGACGACTAAGCCTGATTCTTTGGTCGAACTGCGTGCAGAAAATGCGCGTTTAATCGCGCTACTAGAGGCTCATGGCATAGCGTGGCGTTTGTCGCCAGAGCCACCTCCAATCGTTTCGCCAGAACCGGAATCATCAACGCTGACCACTTCGGAAAAGGTAGCGCTGTTTCGTCGATTGTTTCGGGGGCGTTCTGATGTTTACCCAGTGCGCTGGGAAAGTAAATCAACCGGCAAGTCAGGCTACACGCCTGCTTGCGCGAATGAGTGGCGCGCTGGCATCTGTCATAAACCTCGTATTAAATGCCAGGGCAATCGCGCTATGTTCCCTTTTTTCCGAAGATGAGCTCTGAGCGATAACGGTCACTCAAACAAGCGCGGAGCTTTCGTCGGCGCAAACTGTCTTTGCTGGGTCCGTTGTTATTGAACAGATTCAACGCCACACGCCTGATTAATGCGAGATTTTCCGCTGAATGGTCTTTTCT
>Ga0208118_100018_pt1 | contig 170444 bp, 152 predicted proteins | sample LakWasMet34_HOW6_2_FD_183876 | JGI IMG/M metagenome (GOLD analysis project Ga0208118, IMG submission 183876) | Freshwater sediment methanotrophic microbial communities from Lake Washington under simulated oxygen tension - Sediment Metagenome... | ecosystem: Environmental > Aquatic > Freshwater... | reverse complement strand
GAGTCTGCAACTCGACTCCATGAAGTCGGAATCGCTAGTAATCGCGAATCAGAATGTCGCGGTGAATACGTTCCCGGGCCTTGTACACACCGCCCGTCACACCATGGGAGTGGGTTGCAAAAGAAGTAGGTAGTCTAACCTTCGGGAGGGCGCTTACCACTTTGTGATTCATGACTGGGGTGAAGTCGTAACAAGGTAGCCCTAGGGGAACCTGGGGCTGGATCACCTCCTTACAAAGCACAGATAAGTGTCAGTATAAGTACTCACAACAAATTATTTTGATCAAAACGCATGAGCCTAGGGCCTGTAGCTCAGTTGGTTAGAGCGCACCCCTGATAAGGGTGAGGTCGGAGGTTCAAATCCTCCCAGGCCCACCACTTTACTAAAGTAAAGTGTGGTAAATGGGCTAGGGAACTCAGCATATCTGGGGCCATAGCTCAGCTGGGAGAGCGCCTGCCTTGCACGCAGGAGGTCAGGAGTTCGATCCTCCTTGGCTCCACCAATGGTATAACGTTTCATTGTTTAAACAATGTGAGACCTTATACCATTGGTGTTAATACACTAATAGCTCTTTAACAATACGGAAATCTGTAATAGTTATAACTTAAGTTAATTCTTAAATTATGACGCACGTTGAAAAGCGTGTTCTTAAGCAGAAATAAATGTCAGCTTATAAAATACCTATAGCAACATTATTTTCTTAAAGCGAATTAAATAGGAAACTAGTTATATTCCGCAATAAGCAGAGTGATTGGGGTTATATGGTCAAGTGAATAAGCGCATACGGTGGATGCCTAGGCAGTGAGAGGCGATGAAGGACGTTGTAGCATGCGAAAAGTCCCGGGGAGTTTGCAAACTAACTTTGATCCGAGAATGTCCGAATGGGGAAACCCGGCCAGCATCAGCTGGTCATCCTGGTCTGAATACATAGGACCAGCGAAGCGAACCTGGGGAACTGAAACATCTAAGTACCCAGAGGAAAAGAAATCAACCGAGATTCCCTTAGTAGCGGCGAGCGAACGGGGATTAGCCCTTAAGCTGATACATAGTTAGTGGAACAGTCTGGAAAGTCTGGCGATACAGGGTGATAGCCCCGTACACGAAAGCTTGTATCAGTGAAATCGAGTAGGTCGGCGCACGTGAAACGTTGACTGAACATGGGGGGACCATCCTCCAAGGCTAAATACTCCTTACTGACCGATAGTGAACTAGTACCGTGAGGGAAAGGCGAAAAGAACCCCGGAGAGGGGAGTGAAATAGATCCTGAAACCGTATGCGTACAAGCAGTGGGAGCAAACTTGTTTTGTGACTGCGTACCTTTTGTATAATGGGTCAGCGACTTACATTCTGTGGCAAGCTTAACCGAGTAGGGGAGGCGTAGGGAAACCGAGTCTTAATAGGGCGATTGAGTCGCAGGGTGTAGACCCGAAACCGGGCGATCTATCCATGGCCAGGCTGAAGGTGGGGTAATACCCAACGGAGGGCCGAACCCACGTCTGTTGAAAAAGACGGGGATGAGCTGTGGATCGGAGTGAAAGGCTAATCAAGCTCGGAGATAGCTGGTTCTCCTCGAAAGCTATTTAGGTAGCGCCTCGTGTATAACTGTTGGGGGTAGAGCACTGTTTCGGCTAGGGGGTCATCTCGACTTACCAACCCGATGCAAACTCCGAATACCAACAAGTTCGAGCACGGGAGACACACGGCGGGTGATAAGGTCCGTCGTGAAAAGGGAAACAGCCCAGACCGTCAGCTAAGGTCCCAAAATCTATGCTCAGTGGGAAACGATGTGGAAAGGCACAGACAGCCAGGAGGTTGGCTTAGAAGCAGCCATCCTTTAAAGAAAGCGTAATAGCTCACTGGTCGAGTCGGTCTGCGCGGAAGATTTACCGGGGCTAAGCATAGTACCGAAGCTACGGATCATACTTTTAAGTATGGTGGTAGAGGAGCGTTCTGTAGGCCTGCGAAGGTGAACTGAGAAGTTTGCTGGAGGTATCAGAAGTGCGAATGCTGACATGAGTAACGATAATGGGGGTGAAAAACCCCCACGCCGAAAACCCAAGGTTTCCTGCGCAACGCTAATCGACGCAGGGTTAGTCGGTACCTAAGGCGAGGCCGAAAGGCGTAGTCGATGGAAAGCAGGTTAATATTCCTGCACCAGTTGTAACTGCGATGGGGTGACGGAGAAGGCTAGGTCAGCTGTCGGTTGGAAGTGGCAGTTTAAGCGAGTAGGGAGGGTTCTTAGGCAAATCCGGGAACCTATATTCTGAGACGTGATGACGAGACTCTCTTTTAGAGAGACGAAGTGATTGATGCCATGCTTCCAAGAAAAACCTCTAAGCTTCAGGTTACAAGTGGCCGTACCCCAAACCGACACAGGTGGGTAGGATGAGAATTCTAAGGCGCTTGAGAGAACTCGGGTGAAGGAACTAGGCAAAATGGTACCGTAACTTCGGGAGAAGGTACGCCCTTGTTAGGTGAAGTCCCTCGCGGATGGAGCTGAAAAGGGTTGCAATAAATTGGTGGCTGCGACTGTTTAGCAAAAACATAGCACTCTGCAAACACGAAAGTGGAAGTATAGGGTGTGACGCCTGCCCGGTGCTGGAAGGTTAATTGATGGGGTTATCTTCGGAGAAGCTCTTGATCGAAGCCCCAGTAAACGGCGGCCGTAACTATAACGGTCCTAAGGTAGCGAAATTCCTTGTCGGGTAAGTTCCGACCTGCACGAATGGCGTAACGATGGCCACACTGTCTCCACCCGAGACTCAGTGAAATTGAAATAGCTGTGAAGATGCAGTTTACCCGCGGTTAGACGGAAAGACCCCGTGAACCTTTACTATAGCTTGACACTGGACTTTGAATCGACTTGTGTAGGATAGGTGGGAGGCTTCGAAGCAGGAACGCCAGTTTCTGTGGAGCCAACCTTGAAATACCACCCTGGTTTATTTGAAGTTCTAACCTAGGTCCGTAATCCGGATTGGGGACAGTGTCTGGTGGGTAGTTTGACTGGGGCGGTCTCCTCCCAAAGAGTAACGGAGGAGCACGAAGGTACCCTCAGCATGGTCGGAAATCATGCGCTGAGTGCAATGGCATAAGGGTGCTTGACTGCGAGACGGACAGGTCGAGCAGGTACGAAAGTAGGTCATAGTGATCCGGTGGTTCTGTATGGAAGGGCCATCGCTCAACGGATAAAAGGTACTCCGGGGATAACAGGCTGATACCGCCCAAGAGTTCATATCGACGGCGGTGTTTGGCACCTCGATGTCGGCTCATCACATCCTGGGGCTGAAGCAGGTCCCAAGGGTATGGCTGTTCGCCATTTAAAGTGGTACGCGAGCTGGGTTCAGAACGTCGTGAGACAGTTCGGTCCCTATCTGCCGTGGGCGTTTGAGATTTGAGGGAAGCTGCTCCTAGTACGAGAGGACCGGAGTGGACGAACCTCTGGTGTTCCGGTTGTCATGCCAATGGCATTGCCGGGTAGCTATGTTCGGACAGGATAACCGCTGAAAGCATCTAAGCGGGAAGCCCCTCCCAAGATGAGATCTCACTGGAACTTAAAGTTCCCTAAAGGGCCGTTGGAGACTACGACGTTGATAGGCACGGTGTGGAAGCGCAGTAATGCGTGTAGCTAACGTGTACTAATTGCCCGTGAGGCTTGACCATATAACACCCAATCAATTTGAACGTGTGTGTTAAACTGAGCTGACAGCCAGTAACAAAAAAGAAAACACCTCTGCAAGAACTTACAGATTTCCAACGCTAAGCTAGTTAAATTAGCTTAGCGAATAGGTGGGGACTATTTCCACCGCACCAGTTTGCTTGGTGACCATAGCGAGCGTGAACCACCCGATCCCATCTCGAACTCGGAAGTGAAACCGCTTAGCGCCGATGATAGTGTGGCAGTTTGCCATGCGAAAGTAGGGAATTGCCAAGCGCTTATTCTAAAAAACCCAAGTCATTACTGATTTGGGTTTTTTTTTATTCAAAATATAATACCCAGTTCAGACTAACGCCAAGACTGATTGTATTTTCAAGAAAGCAGGCTAGACTCTTGACTGAATGCGCCATTGACTAGGGTAACAATCCGTCAGGCTATTCACTCTCCTCATTCTTATTGCCAAAGGAAATATTATGAAAAAGTTACTGCTCGTGTGGTGTTGCTGTATCGCGAATGCCTTGGCGGCGCCGGTGAATATCAATACGGCCGATGCCAAAACCATCGCGGAGGCGTTGGATGATGTGGGACTGAAAAAAGCGGAAGCGATTGTTAAATACCGACAGGAGCATGGGCCGTTCAAAAGCCCAGATGAATTAGAGAAAGTGGCGGGCATTGGGGACAAAACCGTGCTGAAAATTAAGGCCGATGTCCTGATCAATGATCCGGGTAATAGCGCCGATACGGCGGGCCCCGCGACGGCACCGAAAGCTAAGTAACTCGATAGGGACCAATGCGGCAAGGGGCCGGGTCCGTTGAAATGGCTGGTGCACCGCGCCTTTATCTAGTGGCGCGGTGTCCTCACTCATCTCGTAAGCATTAAAGCAGATTGCCCCCCGACTCCCACCTCGCGGTAGCTTATACATTATGTTGCTAACTGAATTTATGCCCAGGACTTTTGACTTAGCGATGCAACAAAAATTACTCATCATTGGACAGTCTGCGCGTATGCTGACCTACGCGGCACAGCGTATAGGGCTCAATCCAATAGTTATTGATGTTTTTGCCGATAGTGACACTGAGGCGTTTGCCCTTGAATATTGTCAAATACCCCAGCTATCCAGATATTATTTAATTTCCGCACTGAACTTTGTTATTGCCCGTCATTCGATTTCCCATGTGATTTATGGCAGTGGTTTTGAAGAGTATCCTGATAGTTTGGGTTACTTAACTGAAAAGCTAGTGGTTTTAGGGAATGCACATGAAACCTTTGTGGCGTTACAAGAAAAAAGAATTTTTTTTTCTACGCTTGAAGCACTTGAGATTCCATATCCAGATGTTTCTTTTATGGAGCCGGAGCTTGCTGATGATTGGTTAATTAAGCCAATGTTCGGACATGGAGGGTTAGGTATTAAGCGCTTTCGTAAAGGCAGTAATATAGAGAAAGGCGTAGGTGAATGCTCTGCATGTCGGTGCCCACGATATTGGGTGCGCGGTTCTTAGCGCGGCGTTTATCCCGGCTCCATCGTAAGCAGGCAAGCAATTCACGGCGCAGCTCACCCGTGGCAGGCTACTGCGTGTGGTTATCGTTTCATGGCTGACACGTTGTGCTGGCGCTGAGATTCATGGAATGCACCGAACCGGAGTCGGAAGGTGCGTGAATTTTAGTCCCCGGTAGCTATATCGTTCCGGTGTTTTATCGAGCGTGCTGTTTGCGATGGAAAAATGCAATCGGTCGATGCCGATAGCGTAACGTCATTGCTGCGATGTTTAGCCACCTTGTCGTGGATAAACGATATTGGAGCAGGACAGCCGGGGCTTGCGTAGCAATCTAACCGTCGCTAAGTTTTGATGATTTCACGCAGGAGCAAGGAAATTACCCTTCAAAACTTAGCGACTCGCTTGTTGATCAGGGCGCAGGTGTTTGAGTGTGCCTGCTATTTGTTCGGGTGACCAATTTTTCTTAAGATGATCTTTTACTACTTCAAATAACGAGTTATCTTCCACGAGCTTTAAATTCCTGCGAGATTCAAGGCGTAGCTGGTTTGCTTGCCAATGATGCCGCGTAGCCAGAGCCCCCAAGTCCAGTGTAAGTTCTCGTGACAGAGAGCTTGGATAGCGGTTCAAAAAACGTCCTATTTCCTGTACTCCACGCCGTCTTGTTGCATCAGCAAAATCACCGCGCGTTCTTAGGCACTTAATTGTTTATATCGTATTTGTATTTTTTCTATACCAACACCTTAATCTATTTTAGGTGTGGCAGTTGATTATTGAGCGAGGGGTCAGTGATGTTTATTTATAACGTATTGAAATAAACATTAATACTAGAACTTCATCGCAGATTTTAATAGATGGCATTTAATGTGCGCCATTAATTCGGATAATGGAATCACCCATTGAGTGGGGTGAGTAAAGGTATGGATATTTCCTGTTTTAATTTAGTAGTAGGTGTTTTTATGAATAAACGAACAAAATCAATTTTTCTATTTATGCTGTTCGCATTTTTTGGTAATTCTCAAGCCAGTATTGTTACTGTTAATGGTACTAACGTTGCATTTTCCTATGATGACGCTCTGTTAGATCTATTTGGTGCTCCAACTGTTGCTGGCGATCAGTTATTTTTCACACCGACTGAATTTACTGCAAAAGCATTTGGCACCACAGGCTTTGATATTAAAAATTCAACCATTAATATCAGGGCAACCGCATTAAACGGTGGCACCATTGATACTGTGAGTCTTACTGAAAGAGGCGACTACATCAGTAAGGGCGATAGCTCTTATGTAGAAGCAGGAGGACAGTTAAGAGTAACTGACTTAAACGTTCCCCTTGATGAAGTAACGGACGCAATAACGTTAACTACTCCCGTCGGTAAACAAGGTACTTTCTTGCCGACTCAAAACTGGCAAGCTTTCGCTGATGCGAATGTTGCTGGATTTGGAACGTCTAGCGTTAACATTACTATCGAAAATATCTTGGTAGCTTTAAGTAATGCGTTTGGTGAGCTTGGCTTTATTGAGAAGAAGGGTGTTGTGCTAGGCGTTAGCGCACTTCCGTTTGATAACATTACACCAGTACCACTACCAGCTAGTATCTGGCTTTTCGGTACTGCGTTGTTTGGTCTATTGAGCTACTCTAAGCGTATTAATTTTATTTAAGTAGATGGCACGGCAAGGTATTGAAAACACCTTGCTCAAGTTAGTTTCAATATTAAATGATATGGTTGAGCCAAGAATTTTGGCTCAACCTGAATCCCCTCAAATTTTTTCTTCCCGCTTATCATAATGATCGGTTCTGTATTGATGGAACTGACACCGTAAAATTCAACCAAAGCTAAGGTGCAATCATGCCATTGTGCAGATAGCATTCATCATAATTGAATACTATATTGGCATCAGGCAGCAACAGTGCTTCGTTCTTACCTTTGTAATCCAGCCTGAATAACAGGTCCTTGATAAGATTGACGCGAGCAGCTTGTTTGTCGTCGGCTTTGACCACTGTCCATGGCGCCGATAAATGATGAGTTCTGGCAAGCATAATATTGCGAGCCTCACTATATTCATGCCAGTGCTTTTGCGCCGACTTGTCGATAGGGCTGCTTTTCCATTGTTTGAGTGGATCTTGTTGTCGTTCTTGCAAACGTTTTTTCTGTTCTTTTTTACTTATATCCAGATAATATTTCAGAAGTTTGACGCCGGATCGCACCAGCAATTGCTCATAATTCGACACAGTTTCAATAAACTCGTGATATTCCTCATCGTTACAAAACCCCATTACCCGCTCCACACCAGCCCGGTTGTACCAACTACGGTTGAATAACACCAACTCTTGCGCTGCGGGCAAATGTGGGGTGTAACGTTGAAAATACCAAGTATTAATGTCGCGATCAGATGGTTTCCCCAGGGCGACTACACGGATTTCGCGGGGGCTTAAATGTTGAATAATGCGTTTGATGGTGCCGTCTTTACCGCCCGCATCACGGCCTTCAAAAATAATCAGAATCCTTTCGTCATGTTTGATAATGTGATTTTGCAGCTTAACCAGTTCGATTTGTAGTTCTTTCAACGTGCTTTTATAAGCCTGCTTAGCGGATTTTTCTGAAGATTTTTTGCTCATGGCAATCTCGGTGTTGACTCAAGAGGAAACGGAATAAGTCGATTGTAATGGAATCATCCCCAAACCGCCTTTAGCCGACTTGTTTTCTAAACAGCTCAATCAAAAGCGACGAACCTTGTTTTTTGTTCTGCCAATGACTGATGGACCCAAGTTTGCCCTATAAGATGCCATACCAATTTGGTGATTGTCTTTAGTTACAGAAAACTCGGCCATCGACAAATAAACGCTAAATGTCCGAAACCAATCCCAAAGACCATTTAGCATCATAGGTCAGCACATAATTGCAGGTTGAATTAGGGCTTAAAATTTCCGTTTTGATATGACGCTCTTCTATTTGCTGCCTGACTTCTGGCAGCAAACCTTCCATATGGATTTTTGTATTTTCTTGGATACAAAGCTGTGAAATTGTTTCAGTAGGAGGAACCGGCTCAACCCCTTGTCACAGGCGATGTGCACGCGGTTAATAATAAGCTCATGGTTTCGACAAATGCTTTTATCCTTATTGATCAAGTAAACAAAGACAAGTAGGTAGCTACATGTCTAGTTACCACTCAGTGCCTGAGAGCCTAGCGCCAGTGATATAAATATTATGAGAAAGATACTTAAATTTATTTTCCAGTTGCGTTTAAATCTCTTGAATCCCAATGCGACTAATAGTGTTTCTAGGTAGGAAAAATTGTTTACTTTCTTTATATAGAGTGAAAGTAGGGCTGTGCCACCAAAAAATACAAAAATTGAGAGATTCCAAATTCCCCGATTTGCATCAATAGCGTTTTGTATACTTACTAATCCTCCGTTTTCCATTGCGTCTTCCATTTGATGTTGCGTGAATTCGCGTGCGATTTTTTTGCACATTGTTCTACGAAGTGAAGTAACGGGAAACAAGGCCAAAACCATTTTCTGATGCAGAGTGCGAGGTAATGAGAGAATCCTATTCTCAAATACATCAGGGCAAGCGAAACCTAGCCTCACCCTGATAGATCAAACCAATCCCTTATTCCTGCTTATCATTCACCAAATCGTAGGTGATGTCCGGGTTGAAGCCCATTGGCCAGTAGATGGCTGCTGCGGGTGGCCAGAATATTGAAACGACGCGGAATTTCGCTCTCAACCTGCCTTCTTTGACAGTTTTACCGCCTTTTTCCAGGCGATAAGGAATGCCTGATTCAGGTGGTATGCCCGCGGCGGTCCAGAAAAACGGTTTGGTGGTGACTTTGCCGTCGGCCTTGATGTCTACTGGTTCTGGTCTTTTGTAGACATACAAATCAGTGCCTGCCGGCACTTTAAAGGTGCCGGTGGTAGTGCAACCGGTAACCATGACCAGTACCGCCAAGGCTAACGCTATTTTTTTTATCATCGTAGTTTTCTCCAGGTTGAGTGGGACCTTAATTATCCCAGTGCTTAAAAATCAAAGAGGTATTGATGCCGCCGAACGCGAAATTGTTACTCATTACATAGTCGCAATCGAGCTTGCGGACATCCTCTTTAATGTAGTCCAGCCGGGCACATTCCGGGTCAATGTTGTTAAGATTGGCCGTGGCATGAAACCAGCCTTCATTCATCATATTGATCGCCACCCACGCTTCCAGCGCACCGCACGCGCCCAGGGTATGACCGGTAAAGCTTTTCATTGAACTGATGGGGGTATTGCCGCCAAACACTGCATAGGTTGCATGGCTTTCTGCTTTGTCGCCGTGTTCGGTGGCGGTGCCGTGGGCACTGATATAACCGATGGCGGCGGGTTCAAGCTGCGCATCTTGCAACGCCAAACGTAGGGCAACCTGCATACTGGCACTATCAGGTTGGGTGACATGCAATCCGTCGGAATTAGTGCCGAAGCCGACTAGCTCAGCATATATGTTGGCACCACGTGCCAAGGCGTGTTCGAGTTCTTCTAAAATAAGCGTGCCTGCACCTTCGCCTATTACTAGACCGTCGCGATCACGATCGAAAGGCCGGGGGCTTTTGTCGGGTTCGTCGTTACGCAAACTGGTAGCAAATAAGGTATCGAAAACGGCCGCTTCCGTAGCGGAAAGTTCTTCTGAACCACCGGCCACCATCACTTGCTGGCGCCCGTATTTAATCGCTTCATAGGCGTAACCGATGCCTTGACTGCCCGAGGTACAGGCGCTGGAGGTGGTATAAACCCGGCCATTGATGCCGAAAAACAAGCCGATGTTGACGGGCGCGGTATGCGCCATCATGCGGATGTAAGACGTGGCGTTGAGGCCGTCAACCGCATGATTAATTAGCATGTTACCGAATTCGGCAACCGCATCCAGACTACCCGCGCAACTGCCGTAAGCAATACCCGTTTGCCCGCTGCTAAGACAAGGATCGTTTAGCAAACCGGCATCGATCAGTGCTAATTCGGTAGCGTAAGTTGCCAGCAATGCCACCCGGCCCATGCTGCGAGTCTGTTTTCTGGTGTAATGAGCGGGCTTAACAAAATTCACCGGCGCAGCCAGGCGGGTGTTCAAGCCCTCATATTTTGCCCAATCATGCATGGTTTGAATGCCGGTGACCTTGTTTTTAAGGCGCTCAGCAACGGTCTGCCAATCGTTGCCGATAGGTGAAATACCCGCCATGCCGGTGACTACCACGCGTTTTAGCATAAACCACCATTCACGGAAATAACCTGCCGGGTAATGTAAGCGGCATCTTCGGACATTAAAAACGCCACCAGTGCCGCAACCTCTTTCGGACTGCCGACTCGGCGAGCCGGAATCATTTTCTTGATTTCTTCCAGAGGTAATTCATTGACCATGTCAGTTTCAATCAGACCGGGTGCCACGCAATTAACGGTGATGTCGCGTTTGGCTAATTCCAGCGCCAATGCTTTGGTGGCTCCGATAATACCGGCTTTGGCGGCACTGTAATTAACTTGGCCGCGGTTACCCATTATTCCTGATACTGATGATAACGTGACGATGCGCCCAGGCTTGCGTCGCCGGACCATCGGCATCACCACAGGCTGCAACACGTTGTAAAAACCGTCGAGATTGCTATGAATAACGCTGTCCCATTCTTCGCCAGTCAACGAAGGAAAGGCGTTATCGGCGGTAATGCCGGCATTACAAACCACGCCGTAATAAGCGCCGTGAGTTTCAATATCCTGATTGATCTGTTCGCTGCATTGCGCGCGATCGGCAATATCAAATTGTAAAATCCGCGCCGATTGCCCCAATTGCTGGATTTCTACAACGACTTCTTCGGCCTGAGCTCGCTGGCTACGGCAATGGACCACTAAATCGAAGCCCTGCTTAGCGAGGTACAACGCGATGGCCTTACCAATACCGCGACTGGAGCCGGTGACTAAAATAGTTTTATTCATTAGTTTGTGTGTTGTTTAACGGCGGTTGATAGACATTCAAATTGGCGGTGACGTCCACATCATCACCCAAAATTCGGCAGTCGAAAACGCTTAAATTATCATCTTGGAAAATTCTTTCGACCTCTATCGTCAATTTTGCGCCAACCCTGAATTTACCGGTATTGCTGCTATAGCGCCGGGTGCCCAGCAAAAATCCCAAGCGAATTGGCTGCTTGGCTTGTTTGGCGGCGATGCCCGCATAAGCAGCGATGGTTTGTGCCATGTATTCAATGCCAACCCAGGCGGGAACGCTGTTTTTATCACCGGCCAGCAGGCCATCGCCGCGCACCAGCAGTTCAGCGCTCAAGCGATTGTCGTCATAATCAATAACTCTATCCAGCAACACCATCTCACCGCTATGCGGAATCAACGAGGTAATATCACTCATGCGCGCGTCACCACAATGGATAAATTACTGCCGCCAAAGGCAAACGAGTTGCTTTGGCAGGTGTTGATGTTACGGCCTAAGCGGTTGCCGTTTTCTACCAAGTTTAATGGCGGCAATGTCTCATCCGGTTCGTCATCATTAATATTGGGAATCAACGTCCCGAGCTCATCATTGCTGGTTAATAATAGCCAACAAAAAGCCAATTCCAATGCCGCTGCTGCACCCAGCGTATGCCCGGTCATGCCTTTGCTGGAACTTGCCGCGACCGATGTACCGAATAAGGCATTAACGGCTTTACTTTCCATCCCATCATTCAACATTGTCGCCGTGCCGTGCAAGTTTATGTAATCAATTTGTGCAGGAGTTTTACCGGCATCATCCAGGGCAATCTGCATGGCTCTGATTACCTGAGTTGCCTCTGGATCAGGTGCAGAAAAATGATGTGCATCGCTAGTTACACCAATGCCTTCTAATATCACCGGCCCGGGTTCAGTGCTTAATACAAATAGACTGACGGCTTCACCCACATTAATCCCGTTACGGTGCTTGCCAAAGGGCTTGCACAACCCGGTGCTGATAGATTCTAACGCGGCAAAACCATTGGTGGTTAACCCACATAAACTGTCGGCGCCGCCCACGATCACTGCATCGCATAACCCCAACCTGATTAAACGCCGCGCCGAGGCAAACGCCTTGCCGCTGGAAGAGCACGCCGTCGAGATCGTGTAGGCTGGACCTTGAACGCCCAAAACATCGGCCAAAAAATCAGCGCCGGCGCCCATTTGCTGCTGCTTGTAATGATATTGCTCCGGCAATGCGCCATGCTCGGCCATATAAGCTAAAGCCAACTCGGTGTTGCGCACACCGGAAGTGCTGGTACCCAGCACAACACCAATTCGGTCAGCGCCAAATTTGGCGATCATGTTCGTCACCGTCGGCTGAATCTGGCTTAATGCTGCCAGCAGCAGGCGATTATTCCGGCAATTATAAATCCCCCCTAGCCCCCCTTTTTCAAAGGGGGGGGATGAATTGATTTCCGGTAATTCAGCTACAACTTGCCCGACCCACTGCTGTGGACCAAACTCATCGCAGGGCACCAATCCCGAGCGATCACCAGCTAGTAATCGTGCCAACACTTCCGTTTTACTATTGCCGGCTGCACACAACAGGCCTACGTCATTAAGGTACAGGGTCATAACTTATGGTTTTAATGTGTAGCCGGTAGTGATATTGGAAATTGATCAGATCAACCTCTTTAGGCCACACGGGATCGGGCGTTAAATAATCGACTTCCACTTGTTTTTGATCTTCGAGATATAAAATACGTTTTTTTTCAGCGACTTCCAATCGCCATTTGGCAGGGAGAATTTTTTGTAACTCGGCAAACGGCCAATAAACCAACTGAAAATCGGTAATGAAGAATTCAGGATTGAGCGATGCTGGTAGTAACGGGCTTTTATCTGCAACGATAGTTTTGCCGTCGTAAGTCAAATTAAACAAACTCAAGCCATCATTACTGAGCCCGGACATCGCGATATGCTGCGCATCCAATTCCAGAACCGCCAGCAGTGATTCCTGCCGGTCGGCCCATACGGCGGTGAGTTGCTGCACGACGCGCCGGGCTGGTCCTATAGGCTGGGCTATCGGCATTATTACCGGCTTGTCTGCAACTTGTTCGGGCGGCATTAGTACACAAGCGGTTAAGCTCAAACATAAGGCGCTGGTTAGTAATCTTGGCGACATATTTCAGAGAGAGTATCCAAGCGGGGACGGGCATTTTTAACATAGGGATTATTTTCATCCCAGGCATAGCCTGCCAGTATTGAACTGATCATGGCTTTAATGTCGGGTTGTTGTTTGGGATGAAAGATAACGTCCTGAAAGCGGCCGTCGTACCAGGCATCGACAAACACCCGGAAGGCGTTAACACCGCGTTGCAATGGGGCTGCATAGTCTTTTTGCCAGTCCACCGATTCAGCGTTATTAAACTGTCTGTTTAAAACATCGGCGGCGAGTGTCGCGGATTTCATCGCAATGGTTACCCCGGATGAAAATACCGGGTCCAAAAATTCACCGGCATTGCCTAATAAAGCATAACCGTTGCCAACCAGGCTTTTGACATTGGCGGAATAACCTACGATGGTGTTGATTTGCTCATCGAATACGGCGTTTGCAAGCAAGCTAGTCAAGCTGGAATCTTGCTTGATAATGTCCGCCAACGCTTTGTTGTAATCGTCCCGGCCGTTAAAAAACTCCGGTTCCGCCACCACGCCGATGCTGCTGCGACCGTTGCTGAACGGAATCAGCCAATACCAGACATCTTTATGTTCAGGATGCACGGTGATACGGATTTTGTTTCTATCAAACTGGTTGTCGGTAATGCGGTCTTCAATATGCCCGAAGATGGCCTGCCTGACCGGAAATCCGGACGGCGATTCCAGCTCCAAAAGCTTGGGTAAAATGCGTCCGAAACCGCTGGCATCAAGCACAAAATCAGCGCTGACCGTAGTGACTTCGCCTTGAGCATCACGGACGGTGAGTTGCGGTTTGTTAGCCGTAAAATCGACGGCGATTACCTCGACTTGCCACTGTATGTCTACACCCATGCGCGCGGCTTCATCCGCCAACAGCTTGTCAAAGCGGCCGCGCTGAACCTGAAAGGTCGTACCCATGCCGGGGCTAAATTTGTCCTCAAAATTAAATTCGGTTTGCCGGTCCTGATGTACAAAAGACGCGCCGTTTTTAAACTGAAATCCGGCGTCGATAACGGCATCCAGCATCCCGGCTTGTTTAATGAATTCCATGCATTGCGGCAACAGACTTTCACCGATACTAAAGCGCGGAAACAGCTGCCGCTCAAGAATGGTTACGTCAAAGCCCTGGTTTTGTAGCAAGGCACCGGCAATGCTGCCGGACGGACCGGCACCGATGATTATTATTTTACGCATATCCGTGTTTGTCATTATTACTTTTATCCTTTGAAAAAAGTTCAAGTGAGGCCGGTAAAACCGCTCAATTAATAATCTTTGATAACCGATTGTGCATTAGCTGAGGCTCCTAGAAAAATGCATTATCATGGGATAATGATACCCAATAATTTTAACTAGCTATGTTTAAAAAATTATTTGCCCCAAAGAGCGCGTAGAAGCCAAGCCCAATAAATTGGCTACTTTGTAGGTTTTAGCAAAGCATGGCTGCAGCCCGTAGAGGCCAAATGATAGAGATGCCAGTATTGTGGCAGTGCCAACCACCCCGTTTGATTGGTCGCCAGCCAAGTGTTGTCAGATGGCACCGGGACCAAAGAATACGGAGTAAGGCGCGCTACCCACTAACACATAGCCATTTCTATTAAGACAAAGATTACGCATGGTGAGCGCAAGATTCGCTTTAAAATTCAAGGCCCTGGTGGAGCGTGCATATTTAACTTAAACCGCCAACTTCAATCTATGAGCAGCTTAAAAACTTGTGGAATAGCCCGTTTTCTTACAACTTAAGATGTGCCTAAAACCATTCCAAATGGTGGCTTCAGGGAAAACAAGCCAGCTAGTAAGGTTAAAGTACAAATAACGGACTTAATCTCGTGGCCGATTTGCACCTATTTTTATATGTTTATACTTGATCGGTATTTCGAGGAGCTCGTTAGTGGGCATTTTGAAAGACTATTTTGCGGGAAAGAAAAAAATTAAAAAACAGACCGGATATTGATCCCACTGCGATAGCTAGAACAGGAAAGGAAGTAAAAACAGCATAGATAGAAACTAGAAATGCATAAACGCCATAATTTACAAATCCGCCTATGGAGTTAACTAATAAAAACTTCCCCCATTGTTTTCTCTTGTTACTGTAATTATCTCTTGAAGTGGGGAAAGTAAAAATTCTATTTAGCGCCCAAGTTGCGGTTGCCGCTACTAGATATGAAGCTAATCTACCAACATATAAATCAAGCCCAAGAAAATCCATAAATCCATACAATGCATACGAATCTACAAAAAAACCTATGATTCCAACCATCCCAAACTTAATGAATTGTTTTAACATAAGGCGATGAAATTTTTACTATTCTATTTAATTGCGAGCTGCATACCGAAGATAAGCAATACGTTTGAGTTCACGTCTTCCTAATGTGACAGTATCTAAAATTAATCCACAAGCGAGATTTAAAAATCCTAATAGCATTAATCCCGTCGACAAGATAGCTGTTGGAAGTCTCGGTACTAATCCTGTTTCCAAATAAGTGCTGAAAACTGGCCAAGCCAATAATAATGAAAGACCGACAAGCAAAAAGAAAGCGCCTCCGAAGAAAGTCAATGGACGTTCCTCTCTGACCAAAACTGCAATAGTTTTAAGAATACGAAATCCATCTTGATAAGTTCTAAGTTTACTTTCTGATCCTTCGGGGCGATCACTGTAATTAACATCGTATTCAGCGACAGGCATGCGTAATTCCATTGCATGAACTGTAAGCTCTGTCTCTATTTCAAAACCTCTGGCCATAGCGGGAAATGTTTTTACAAATCGCCTTGAAAAAATCCTATAACCTGACAATAAGTCATCAAATCGATTACCAAACATCATAGATACGGCGTTAGTGAGTAAGCGATTACCTAATCGATGCCCGCGCCTATACGCGGATTTTATATTAGTAACCCTTCGTCCATTTATCATATCCAGATTGTTACTTATTAGAATATCAATTAATTCTTGGGTATTAGCCATATCGTAAGTGGCATCTCCATCAACCATGACATAAATATCGGCGTCAATATCTGCAAACATTCTTCTAACAACATTACCTTTTCCTTGTAATTTTTCGGTTCTTACTATGGCTCCTGACGTTTGTGCTATTTGAATAGTGCGATCTGAAGAATTGTTGTCATATACATAAATCGTCGCAGTTGGTAATGCACCCTGACACGACTGAATTGTTTTTTTTATTGTAATTTCTTCATTATAACAAGGAATAATTACAGCAATTGATATGTCTTTTATCATATTATCTTCAAATAGCAATGTAAGAGAAATTATTTAATTAAAAAATTTAAATAAAATGAACTGATGATTTTGTGTGGAAAAATTTATCTTTCTACCAGAAAAATTCAAATAATCTATAAATTTTATTTGGTTTTCATTGGAAAATGAATTTATATGCAATAAGAAATAAGTTTCTTTTTTTTCTTTTAAAAAAATATCAATTTTTTCTACAGAATTTAAATCACCTACTATATTGCGATGAGCATAGTAGGGAAGTATTCGATCTGTCCCTGATCTTGGAAGATTAGTGAGAATAATGCTGTCAGGAGCTGAGTTTTTTGTAATTTCTTTTGCCACGTCTTTTATAAAATTAGCTTGTTCAAATTGTTCGCCAGGTAGTAGCTTTACTTGCTCTTGATGCAATATCCTAATTCTAGGTATGCTGCCAACTATTGTAATTAAAATGATAAAAGTGCCAAGTACCACTGAGGTCTTATTTATAAAACCTGATGGCACGTCCATAGAAATAAACTCAATGGTCGCGATAGCAGCCAAAACTGCAAGTGGAGCTGTAAAGTAATACCCCCAAACAATGTGAAAATACATGCTTTTCCAAAAAAGCAGCCAATTTAGAATGGGCACGGTAATTAAAATAATAATTATCCATACTTTATTGGTTAGCTTGCCGTCTTTAATCAATATAAATCCGCCTGTCAATGCCAGAAGTATTATGGGATATGAGAACAGCTGATCTAATCGTATCAATATATGTTTAAAATACTGCAATAGAGAAACATCTAGTTGCGCTTCAATATAGTGTTTAGCAAGTTCACTTGTAGGTGCAATTAAACCTATATATGCCATCCCTTGATAAAATACGCTGTAGACAAGATCGGGGGCAGCCAGCCAAGTATTTAAAATAAATATCCAAAAAGTCGATATAGCAAGTATTGGTAGACCAATTACTATTATTTTCTTAAATTGTCCGGATTGCTGTGTAGCCCAATAATGACTCATAAAAATAGGCACAATAAAATATGCTGCCCAATCAGTTAATAAACCAGCTGTCAGCGCAATAAAAAAATCTATTAAATGTTTTTTATTACGGGTCTTTACAAATCTGAAATAAAAATTAATTGTTAATAGAATGAAAAAAAGTGTTGGGGATTCATAGCCAACTTTACGACCAATAATTATGGTCATCGGAAAACTGGCAAAAAAGAAAGTCGCTAGTAATCCAATGGGGAACCCAAAAAAACTACGTATGAGTGAAAATAATATGATGCCACTGCCTATTGTAAATAGGATAGGTGCAAGTCTTGCTGCTCCCTCTGATTCACCAAATACGTTAAAGCTAAGATAAGTCAGCAACGGCACCATAGGCGGATGATGTTGATAGAAGTTCAATTCCGATTTATTGTTTACTTCACCGAAATTAGTAACTTGTCCTCCCTTGAGTTCAAAGATGCCATAGTTGATATAGTTTCGTGCTATTGAGCTAAAGAAAGCCCCATCTCCCCCGTCGATACCATTCCAAGGCTGCGAATAATTTCTAACTAAGAGCAGCGTTTGCACTAATAAAAGAAGCGTCAATACGATGACAAAACAGTTTGCAGTATTGCTATTAGATTTGAGTCGCATGATTTTATTTTTAATTAAAGAAAACATCTAAAAATTAGCCACAAAGATTTATCTCCATCTTTCCAGATGGTAGCTCCAAGTACAGAAATGGCTTTAGCCAGAAAACTCATTTTTTCTAAGCGTTAAACAATTGATTCCATGTATTGCACAAGTAAAACTCCTTTTTTGACTTAATTGTGGGGTTTCGATATCAGCGGCTGGAAGTCGATACAAAAGAAATTTGTGTCCCTGGACGTCTAGGTCTTTGGGGTGACCTCGGGTATCCAGCCACTGTCGAAGATTGGAGTCTCCGGCAGTAGGCCAAAGCAGGAAATCTACCTCACCCCGGGCCCAAACCCCCGCCTCTTGTACAAGCTTGGGCACAGTGTCGACACCAACCATGGCACGACGATGGCTATAGTAGGACAGCGTCCAATTCCCACCGCGCGGACTAAGCAGGTTACTCAGAATTAATGTCTGTTTTTCTGTTGACGTGCTGATACGTTGTCCGAGGGTACGAGTAAAATCGGCCTGCTCTAGGACGGATTCCGGAAGGAATTTCATCTGTTGCCCGTGAAGGGTGATTAAACTGGGAAAAGCGCCTGTTATTACTAGTATTCCCAGAAAGACTGGTACCAACCAATGCGGCATGTCTGGAGCTCCCTCCCAACGTAGTAAACCATCCGCCGCCACCGCTCCAAACATGGCAATAGGAGGTGCAAAGTAGTAAAACCAATAAAGGTGGTAGAAGGCATTGACCCAGAAGGCTAAACAATTTGCCAGCGCTACTCCTAACAGCATAAGTGGAATGGTTAATGCGAAGGACATTAATCTGTGTCTCCCGGCTATCCACATACCTAACAGGGCGAGTAACAAAGCCGGATATGAAAACAAAGTATCGAGGCTCTTTAGAACATAGCGGATATAAACAGTTGTCGGAATTACACTCAAAGCCTCTTCGTACTTAGTAGCTAGGGGATGGTTACGATCGATGAGGCCAGCGTAGGTCATGCCTTGGTAGAGTAAGTCCTCAATAGCGCCAGGGGCAACACGCCAAGTAATCCAGCCGTGAATAGCCAGGCTCACCAAAGCCAACAAAGGAAGACCTAACAAAACTTTAATCTTTCCACGTCCGAGCCCAAATAAAGCGTGTATAGCCAACAATAGAATCAAAAAATACATTGGCCAGTCAGTCCACAGCCCTAAAATGGCGGCTCCACAAACGCCCGCAAAGTCGTAATTACGTGCTTCCTCACAAAAGCGCCGGTAGAACCAGAGCGTAAGTAGGATGAAAAACAGCGTAGGAGCTTCGTAACCGACCTTCTGTCCGAAGTAGGCGATACCAGGGAAAGTCACTAACAGAAATGTAGCTATAAGAGCTACTCGGGAACTGTAAAGGTGTTGCGTCAGTAAGAACACCAGTAAGGCGGCACCCAAGGTTGCAGCCACCGGGACCGCTCGAGCTACTGCTTCGCTTTCCCCAAACAGCGCAAAGGCGCTTGCTACCAGTAGGGGGACTAGAGGTGGGTGCCGTTGATAGTAATTGAGTTGCTCTCTGGTGGCAGGTTCTGGATTTCTGGCCTGAGCAAAACCTAAGTTCCAAGCTCCATAGTCAAGAGTGTTGCGAGCGATGGTACTGAAAAGAGCACCATCTGGGGCGTTCCAATGATCATTCCAGGGGGCTGTAATGTTGTGAGTAAGTAGTAGGCCTGAAAGTAGGAAAATCCCCACGAGGCCACCTGTTAATGTCGAGAAACTCACTTTTTTTGCGATCAATAATCGCAATTCTCCCAACTCAAAAGATTTCATTTTTCATTAGCTTTGGTAGGAGGGAGTTTTATTTATAAATGAAAAAATTAGAGAACGCTCATTTAGCCCAATGTAATGCTTACAACACGCGCTCAAGATACCAATATTTCAAATGACTACACAATTGGTATAAGTACCTATAGCACGCACTGGAAAATTAGAAGATTTGATGCACCAAAGGTTGTTCTCGTTATTTATTTAAGACAACGAATAAAGGTCATTGATTTCTCCATTACCAGTTTTGGAAATGGAGAAATAAAATTAGGCAAATTGGTTGGTAAAGTGGAAAGGGTTTGGCGGCGCGATTAGGCTAATTATCTGTAGGGTTGCAATGCGAAGACACCCTCGTAAAGAGGCTTGCGAGGGCGACAAAATAGTTGTTCTCTTATGTCATAAAAGTGGGAAATTTACCAAAAGAGGCCAAATTTGTCGTTAATTTTGATACTAAAAACAGACCATATCCTCAATATCCTGCGGGGTTCGGCGCAATTTATAGGAGTATCTTAAAGTTGAATCTGCGAGGAGTTTTTTTATTAAACCTTGGCTAGTTTTTTGTCTGAGCTGATACCTTAAAGCCTACCAACGGCGCACACAACAAAGCCGTTACGATACCTGCAGTTAACGTAAAACCAAAGGCATGCACGATCTCCGTGGAACTGGTCGCCAATAAACCAAACGCCAGTAAGGTCGTCAATGCCGAAAGTGTCACACCCAGCGATGTGCTGGCGCGCCGGTCGCCAGCCATGAAAAAGAACAGCCCGTAATCAACCCCGATGCCCAGTACCAACAACAGTGCAAACAGGTTGAACAGGCTGAACAATTGATTAAACCAACCCAACATTGCCAGCGACACGGCCAGCGACAGCACCGGCACAGCCATGATGGTAATGGCATTACGCCAGCCGAACTTGAAGCCTAATCCAACCAACGCTAATGAGAATGCCGCTGCCAATAAGCCACTGGCCCGGATTCTATATCTTGCAAACAACGACGATACCGATTCGACTTGATCCACCCAAACGACGCCCGGCAAGTCTTGCAGCGCCGGTAATGCGGCGAGATCGGTAATGCCGGTTAAAGCTACCATGCTTTGGCAACGCCCGGCATTGCAGCCTAGCCACAACGACTGTTTACTTTCATCGGCATTTGTTAGCCAGTCCGCCAAGGTTATCGCGTTGGTTTCAGTCGTTTTAAATTGTTCTAGTTCGGTTAGCACAGCTTTCTTCTCAAACCCAAGCTCAGTCATGTAGCGTTCGACCAAACCGGAATCAAAGAGTTTGAGCTTTAACAGCTGGTAATTCTGTTGCTGCTGATTTTCATCAGGCCAATATTGACTCAAGCCTTCAACACTTGTCAGCACTTTTTGCTGCTTTAACGCTTGCAGGCGTTCCAACAGCTGTTGCTCATGTTGATACCATTCTGCTTGATCTTTTCCTGACACCAGAAAAAACTGGCTGTCGTGTGTTATCGGCAACAAAGAGCGTATTTTATCGGCGGTTTGCAGCAGCTCAGCCGGTGCCGATTGCAGCAAGCGAACATCGTCTTGCGGGCTTAGCCTCCACAGGCCGCCTGCGGTAAAAACCAGCATCAATACACTTAGCCAGCATCTGTGTTTGGCTATCCACAGCGGCCAGTGCTGTTCCCAATAAGTGGTAAGTTTAAGTATGCCCGGTTGATGATCGAATTTGAATCCGGTTAACAGCAACGGAAACAGCAGTACCACCGTTAGCCAGGCGACCAACAAACCCATTGCAGAAAATAACGCCACTTCCTGCAAACCGGGAAACGGCGAAAAACCCAAGCCTGCATAACTTAACAGATTGCTTACTAGACCCAAGGAAAGTCCCGGCAGAATAAACTTCAAGCTTTTCCGGGGATTCCAATCCTTCTCGCCGAAACTGTCGCACAAAAAATGCTGGGCATAATCATCGGCAACGCCGATCAAGCTGGCGCCGAATACCAAAGTAAGAATATGGATTTTGCCGAAAAACAGCACGCAGATTACCAGCGCAGCAAACAAGCCGGAGCCGATTGCCAGCGCCGATAACAACAACGGCCTGATGCTGCGAAAGGTAAGCCACAGCAGCACAATAATACCGATACTGGAACCCACGCCGACCGTGGAAATTTCCTGTTTAGCAGACTCTGCACCATGGGCGGTAAACAGCGGCATGCCGGACACCAGTAGCTCGCCGCCTGCTGTTTTGATTTGGCTTTCTGCACTATTCACCAGACTCAACAGGGTTTCTAGCTTATCCAGCTGCAAACGGTCATCCTGCAAATTGGTCAATAACAACGCCCAATACTGGTGTTGGTCAGACAAAACCACGATGCCTTGTTCCAGATTTAACTTGATAGGATTTTGCGCGCTGAAATAGCGGCTGAAGAGCAACAACGGATCGCGTTCAAAATCCGCCGATTGCATCTGGCCGATGGGGCTATTGAGTATTTCCAGATTCTGCTTGATTAACGCGTCGGGATTTTTAGCCAGGATGTCTCGGGATTGCGCATCCAACAGCTGATAGCGATACGGGAACAGTTGCTGGTATTGCTTGATGTATTGCTGCTGAGAAAATTCCAGCACCACCTTGTTAAACAGCAGGCTTTGTTCCAATTGCTGTTTAAGATTTTGGGCATGACCAATGGCTTCTTGTGACGTTGCTGCGCCAGCCAGCCAGATGACTTTTTTGTTGATCAGCGCATTATGCTGCTGAATGGCTTTGGCGACTTCCGGCTGCTGCTCGTTGGCGGGCAACAACGCTAAAAAACTGGTTTCCAGCCAGTCTTTGGTCAATGCCTGGAGGCCAAGAAAAGCGATGAAAATTATCCCCAGCAGCCAAAGTCCGGCGGTCAGTTTAGGGATTCCTTCAGTAAGTTGATTCCGATTATGCGCTTTGCCTAAGCCCATAAGGAACGGCCCCAACTTGCGTTGATCAAAAGTTTGCTATTGGCTGAAATATGCATTGACGTGAAAATAGTCGCCCGAATTCGACCTTGTTAATAAGTGCCGAGCACCGTATCACGCATCACTGCTAATTTCGAGAAGCAAAAGAGTGTTATTAAAAATCGCTTGCAGGTTTCGACTCTGCTTAGTTGGCTAACGAGAACATCAAGCTCGGACGTTTTTTGCAAACCGCGCATTAAACGCAATCGTTACTCGCTCTTCTTCGCTTTCATTTGGATAAACCCAGTGCCGCAAATAGGATGGAAACATCAACAGCATGCCTGCGCGCGGTTTCATAACAAATTTGCTGGCAAAGCAGGCTGCGCCATCTACCGTTAAGGTCCGAACATTGGTGCGGGTATCGAAAAACTCAATATTGCCGCTCAGGTCTTTATCGCCATCGGGTACGCTGACATAGTAACAGCCAGACCATGTCCAGTTGGGGTGGTCATGAGGCGTATTAAAGCCGCCACGTCCAAGCACGTTAATCCAGCCTTCGGCCTGAACGCTGTAGAGCGGGAAATCAAAGCTGGGCGAAACATTTCTAGTACAGAGTTGAATCGCTTCCACTATATGGTTTCGCAATGTCGCGCAGCCTGACTCTGTGCGAGCGAAAAAATCGTCCTCCGAATGCCACCCGCTCCAATTGCTGCGATTTATACCGGGTGATGCAGCTTTGCGTATTGCTATTTCTTTAAGTAACTGGGTATTTAGGGATTCTGAGTCTTCCAATTCAAAAACAGTCAGCGGTGAATAAAATAAAGGCTGCATACCTTGCAGCTTGAGGGTGCTCATCGGGTGTCTCCACGTTTAGTATTTGTTCCATTGCGCTAAAAAAGAAAAAGCGGCGACAAGATTGCCTTGCCACCGCTTTCACTGATAGGCCCAGTTACTGGGCCGTCAAGCTGGTAATGATTTAAGCTTTTTTGTTACGACGTAAGCCCAGGAAGCCCATGATTGCAGACCCGAATAACCAAACGGCGCTTGGTACTGGCACGGCTTGAACCAATTGCAACTGACCGCCCTCAACAGTTAACGGATTGCCTGAAGCTGCATGATTTTGAGAAACCATCAGATAAGATGTTTTACCAAAAATACCTGATACATCAATCACGCCTGAAGATTCTTCGTCTTTAGTAATTGTGGCTGCAACATAACTACCGGCAACTACGTCACCAAATAGGTTAGCATCATGCGTTAAAATTTTGGTTAATGATTTTGTTGCTAAGTCATATTTATAAACAGCGGCATTATGTTCGGCATTACCTGTATCTTCTTGCATTACCAAGGTTTTACCATCATCCGAGATAGTCATGTTGTCAAACATGTTTTGGCCTTCGTCGCCATTCAACAGCGAGGCAATAGTACCGCCTAAATCTGGATTGCTGATGTCTGCGAAAGTCAACTCCCACAAACGCGAGCGACCCTTTTGGGTTTGACCAGTGAGTTCAGTTTTGTCGAGCTGATCGGTCGTTACAAAATAGAATTTTTTGCCGTCTGCACTCCAAACACCGTCTTCAGGACGAGAGAACGTTGTTGATGCTGTGTCACTCAGAGTAAACGTAGCGTTATCGGTGATATTAGTAGCGCGTGTAGAAGTATTTACGATTTCAGTAGGATTACCGGCAACGTTGATAAACTTCATAGTACCGTTGGTCAAACCGGCTTTATCTACTTCAGAACCTGTATTGGTTTTGGTACCGACATATACGCCGACTGAATTGGCCATGATGCCGGTTCCGCCATCGTTGGTGCCGATAGCAATAGTTTTATCTTGTGCGTATGGGTTCAACAAAATGTTTTCCCAGCCGCCGATAGCCGTTCCGCCAGTGCCATTAGTTGCCAAATTGAATTTACCCAAGGTGTAGCTGCTGCCTGCATTAGCTCCCGTTACAACTGTTCCTTGTACCCAGCCATTAGCACTACCTTCTTCACCGTTCATGAACAGTTTTTCCTGAGTACCAAGACCGCTTGCGGCATTGTACAAAGCGCTCGCAGCAGGTAGATCAGCAGAGCAAAAACGACTAAAGGTTGTGCTTAAATTAGAAACTGATTGGGATTGTTGAAGGCCGCTATCCCAGCCGTACGTTTTAGTGATCAAATCCTTGCCGCTTACAACTTGCAAAGTATTTTTGTCAATCACCCATTGGGAAACATAAGCACCGCCAGGGGTTAGTAAGCTAGCGTTATGAGTGTGTGTAGCACCAATAGCAGCGGAACCAGAAGTACTCCACTCATGGTTCATCAAAACAGTAAAAGTGCCATTACCATTGTCGAATGCGCCTAAACCGTCAGGAAGGCCACCCATGGTGTAAGTGCCGACTTTGTCGCCCGCAGTCAAAAGTGAAGTCACTTTCCAGGATGCGGAATCAGCAGGGATAAGGTAAGGGGCTGTAGTAGTGCTTGGGCCTGTTGTTGCAGAAGCCGTTAAAGGCGAGACAGCTGAAGCTACTGCTGCAGCGATCAGAGTTAATTTAAATGCGTTCATAAGTCATGGGTCCTTAGTGCAAAATGGGTATATTGCAAATAACAAAATCGTATTTGCCTTAAAAATGATACCCACGTCACAAGAAATTTATGTGACAGTACCGTTAAGGTTTCATGACACAGTCGCTTTTTAAACGCATTATTGAAACGGGCAATTAGCCCGCAAAAGGAATTTCTATGTCCATACGCAAACCGCCTTGCGGGCGGTTGCTGGCCTTAATAAGCCCGCCGTGGGCGGCTATCGAACGGTAGGCGATAGCCAAGCCCAAGCCTATACTGTCGGCTTTGCTGCGGTCGCCGCTACGAAAAAACGGTTCGAAAATCGCCGACAAATCGCTTTCGGCAACGCCCGGACCTTGGTCATCGACCGTCACCTTCAATCGGCGTTTGAAAATATCGAAGCTGGTCACGACTGATACTTCACCACCCTTTTGGCAATGCTGTAACGCATTGCGCAGTACGTTTTCAATAGCCCGATGCAGTAACTCACTACGGCCTTTGACTAGGGTTTCTTCAATGCCCTCATAGCGGATGACAACCTCGTGCTGCGCAGCTTCAAAACGGGCATCTTCGATAATGTCGTCCAACAGGTCGCCGATGTCTAATTCGTGGCTTTCGCTAATAGAAACGCCAGCTTCCAGACGAGCAAGTACCAGTAATTCACCAACCAGATCGCTCATTCGTTGCGACTCGCGCTCGATCCGCTCAAGCATGACTGGGTGTCTGTCCGGTTGTTGCTGAGCAAGGCCAATAGCGGCTTGTATCCGCGCCAGCGGCGACCGCAATTCGTGGGACACATCATGCAGCAAGCGTTGTTGAGCATGCACCAGACTATAAATTTGTCCGGCCATGTGATCGAAGTCTTGCCCCAGATCGGATAATTCATCACGGCGGTTGCCCATCAGCGCGCCGACACGGGTATCCAGATTACCTTTAGCGACTGCGGCAAAGGCATTACGTAAACTGCGAATTGGTTTAGCGAAATACCAAGCCAGCGCGGCACTGAATAGTAAACTGGCAAAAGTGCCGGCCAGAATCGGCAACAACGGAGACCGCGGATCTGGCGGCCGTGGAGGGTGAGACGAATGCTCATCTAACGATGCGAGAGGATGCCGAGCAAAATCGGCATTGGCATTGCCAGGCGGCATGAGCGGTGGATGGCCGGAAAAACCATGTTCGGGCAGTGGCACAAACAGTAAATAATTCGGCCCCTTGCCCGATGATACTAAACGTATCGCCTCCGGATAAGCCGCTTGCAAAAACAGGGCACGGGCTTGTTGTAAAACTTCGGGTGCTAGATTGCGCTGTAAAATGTCTCGGTCTTGATCGTCTACCGCATAAACAGGCGGCAAATGGGCGGCATGCAGTTTACCCAAAAACAGCCGTAATTCCGCATACCCGCCGTAACGGTAAGCACTCTCCGCCACTTCCAGCAATGACGAGGCATGTCTGACATCAATCGCCGCGCGCGGAAGCTCATCGCCGCTGTTTTGCCAGGTGTTATGCCGTAACCAGACCGCCGTGCCGACGCCGATACCGGCCACCAACAACGCCAACCAAAAGGTAAGAAAAAACTTCCAGAATAAGCGCCCCACTTGCTTACTCCTTAACCAATTGGTAGCCGTGACCGCGCACGGTCTGAATATAAGAGCGGCCGTCCTGCTGACAGCCTAGTTTTTGGCGAATGCTGCTCATGTGAACATCGATACTTCTATCGAACCGCGCCAAAGGTCGTCCCAGTGCTTTTTCGGATAATTCGTTTTTTGTGACAATGCGGCCAAACTGCTTTGCTAAGGTTTCCAGCAAATTGAATTCGGTGCTGGTGAGCTCCAGATCTTGATCGAACCAAGACGCCCTACGTTTTTCACGCCAAATCTTTAGTGGGCCGGCAATAATCGGTCCGCTACCACCCGCATCATTGATAGGCTGGGTTCTACGCAAAATTGCGCGAATACGCGCGGCCAGCTCTCTAGGTGTGCAAGGCTTGGGTACATAGTCATCCGCGCCAGATTCTAGGCCGATAATCCGGTCGACATCATCACCTCTGGCGGTAAACATCAGCACCGGAATACGACTTTGCAAGCGGATACGGATTAACGCCTCGGTGCCTTTTATATCCGGCAACATGATGTCGAGTATCACCAGCTGATAGTCTCCTGACAAAGCCAGTCGCAAGCCTGCCTCACCTTGATGAACAACATCAACTGCAAAGCCATCCTGCTCAAGATAGTCTTTAAACAATTCGGCCAGTTCGACATCATCGTCAATTATTAACACCTTCGTCACTATCGCCACCTTATTGTTTGGTTAACAGCATCATAGCGATACCATACTGAGGTCACCACTATATAGTGCCGGATTTACCTAACTTTACACTTCAATAACAGCGCTTTACGTGTAACGCAGTAATATAAGCCCAACGGAATTAAGCCAATTCCGCCAACCATTTATCAAATCAATCGGAGATTTTTTTATGCGTAAGATACTTTTGACTTTAGCCCTGTTCCCAGCGTTAGTTTTGGCCAACCCGCCAACACCGGGCGAACCTCCTTTCGGAGGCCATCCACAACATGGCAAGCATCATGAACCGGGTCACGAACATGGTGAAAATTTCTTGCCGAGATTTTTACATGATGTGGACCTGACCGAAAAACAAAGCAGTGACATTAAAGCGCTGATTAAAACCCAGCATGAGCAATTAGCCGCTAAGGACGATGCTACGAAAGCAATCCATCAAAAAATTCAGCAGCTGACTTTTTCCAAGGATTATAGTGAGGACAAGCTTGTGGGTTTGTTGGACCAAGCAGCGGCTAGCCATAAAGAACACATTCTGCAAAACACAAAATTGGATAACGCCATTTTTAAACTGTTAACTCCCGAGCAGCAGCAAAAATTGCAAAGCAAACTGGCAGATTTAGCGCATTGATTTAGGCTATTTGCGCCCAGTTAATACAATTGGGCGTAATTTCGATCAAACGTTAATCAGTTTAATATCGGCAGCCAGGTTATCCAGCGCTACCGCGCCAACCAAACCACATCCCACATCCAAATCAAGCACCCGCCACACTGAGGCGGGTGCAAATTCTTCAGGTACATTTAAAAATTCTGTCGGTTGTTCGGGATTAAGCACACATTGCTTTAAGCCTAACGCGATGCCTCGGCCGGTGGCTTTTACAAATGCTTCTTTGCGCGTCCAAAAGCGGTAAAACGCGGCGGTTTGCTGATGTTCCGGCAAGCTGTGCCAGTAGCTTGCTTCAACATCCGCAAAGCATTTTTCAACCAATGCGGGCAGATTGGCTCTGGGCTTGGCGATTTCAATATCCACGCCCAACCGGCAACGCCAACCAACGGCGATGATCCAAGCATTGGCCGAATGTGACAGGTTGAACGCCAGCTCAGGATAGTCGGCAAGATAGGGTTTGCCGTGTTCAGCTTTACTAAACTCAATAGCTTTCGGGGCCACAGCCAGCTTTTGCGCCAACACTTGCCGTAAATGACTGCGCACGCTGAGGTAACGATTGCGCAATAAAGGGTATTTAAATGTGGCGGCGTGGGCAAGTTCAGACGCACTGAGATGTTGCCAGTGCTGTTGGTCTGTTTCGTCGCTAAGTTGGCCATGCCAGCATTCGATAGTGTTCATGGCTGAAGATGTTTTTGCTGGGTGGTATGTCCTTCGACAAGGTTCTCCTGAGTAGAGTCGAAGGACTCAGGACGAACGGGTAGTGGTTGATTCAGTTCCTGCTTAGTACGTTGCAGTTCATCCTGGGCATCGATATTTTTAGGGTTGATTTGTAAGGCCCGCTGCGCGCGTTGGAGTCGGGATTCCACACTATCATGCGCAGTTGACGCGCCTAAAATGTCTGTAGCGATAATGTCGGCGAGGTTGCTATCGCGTACTTGCGTAGCGGTTTGTAAATCGATGCCGGGCGCGGTGTTGGCTGTGACGGCGGCGGTGATCGGCGTTAAGTGTTGCTGAATAAACGGCACTAAGGCGCTGGCGCGTTGATCGGTGTGTTGAAAATCACTGACGCTGTAAGACAGTTGCAGTTTGTCGTCGGTGTAATGCGTTGCCGGAGCAATGTTTGCCAAGGCGTTGAGTTCCGCGCCTGAAGCCAAAAAGCTGCCAAGAAACACCGGAAAACTATTCAAATTGTAACTATCCCCACCCCAATAATTGAGGTCGAAATCAGCGCCAATACTGGGTTCTTCGGTAACTTTGTCAAAGCCTTCCGGCGACAGTTGACGAATGTCACCTTTAAACCCAATCAGCAGCAATTCATCGGTGTTGTACCAAAGCTGCGCATTAGGAAATGCAGACAGAAAGGTTTTCAACACACCGGCAAATTCAGCCGGACGCAAAAAACTTAAGGGCACAAATTGGCAAATCATGCCGTCAGCGTTGAGCTTGGCGGCGGCTTGTTGATAAAACTCTTCGGTATAAAACACGCTGACACCGGGACGATCCAATTGCCCGATTTCCACAGAAATAAAATCATAGTGGCGACCGGTATGTTTGACGTAATTGCGGCCATCCTCGGCAATCAAATTCACGCGCGGGTCATTCATCCAACGGGAAGGAAAATGCTCACGGGTAAAGTCAAACAGGCGCGGCTCGATGTCGACAATGTCCAGTTGCGCAATGTCATAACGAAGAAAGCGACGGGCGGTGTTGCCTGCGCCCAAGCCAATCACCAGTACATCCTTGGCATCCGGGTAATGCAGCATCGGGATATGCGCGACCATCACCTGATAATTGCTGGTTTCCACACCTTGCCAAAGCCGGTCGATCAACAACGTTTTTACCTGGTCGCGCAACACGACAGCGAGATTGGAGTTGTAACCTTCGGTAATGCTGACCAGTTCATCGTCGGGATCCAGATAATCATCAGGAATGCGCACCGGCGACCAGAGCAACATCAATAGCCAAACGCTTAGGCCGCCGTAAATTGAAGCTCGAGCTTTGAATGCCGGGGTGTTTTTGCTCGATGCAAATCTGAGCGCAAACCAAGCCGCCGTCAGCGTCCAGGCCGAACTAATAAAAATACCGGCATCTAAGCCGATATGCGGCAGTAACCAAAAACCGGTTAATACTGAACCAACAATGCAACCGGCAATATTGACGGCAGTCATCATGCCGATTTGTTTAGACGCTGATTCGGTTTGCTGAGTGACTATTTTATTTAACAGCGGAAAGCTGGCGCCGGCAATAAATGTCGACGGCAACATCAATAGTATAAAAGGCAGCAATCCCCAGAGCTGAAGACCTTGCCATATTGGCGCAGGCAAGTGTGTCAGCAACAGCAGCAGTGTTGCTGACAGCGCTTGTAAAACGCCGAAGCTGATCAGCAATGTCTTAGGGTTTTTGGATTTATCAAAATACGGACCGAGCAACAAACTACCGGCGGCTGTGCCAATCAACACCACGGCAAGGGTAATGGTGTAGGTGTACACCGAGTTACGGATAAAATTGCTTAAAAAACGCGCCCAAATCAATTCATTAGCCAACGCGGCCGCGCCGATCATAAAAAACAGCCATCCGGCAAGTAACAAAAGCCGTCGGTTATAAGAGGATTCAAGCGGTTGCGAGGGTGTGATTGGCGCTGATAGATCTACTTTGTTGCTTAACCGCCAGAATCCTAAGCCGGTCAACACATTCAAACCGGCCGCGATTTGCAATGATGCGGTAAGACCAAACGCTGGTAACAATAAAAATCCGCTCACCGTACAGCCAACTGCCGCGCCAACTGTATTAACGCCATAAATAAAGCTAAGTTTTGCCGAAAGCCGCGCCGGATCGTGAATAATCTGCCGACAAAACAGCGGCAAAGTACCGCCCATTAACAGCGCAGGCGGTAACAAAAGTAAGCCCACCAAGCTGGCGCGGATTAACAATAACAATGCGGAGTGCGTATCAAAGTGTCGATAGCTTATGCCGTACAGATTATCGGCCCAGGCAAACAATGCCGGAGTACATAAGCCATTGACGGCCAATAACAACTCAATCCCGGCACACCAAAGCAACGGCTGTTTGGCAGCGCTCCCAATGCGGCCGAATAACCAACTGCCCAAACCCAGGCCGAGAAAAAATACCGCCAATACCGTCGACATGGCCAAAGTGCTGGAGCCAAACACAAACGAAGCTTGCCGAATCCAGACAATTTCGTAAATCAAACTGGACAGGCCGGAGAGAAAAATGAGGGGGTAAAGCAAGTGAAAATTCCTAGAGTCGCGGCGATAAAACTGAATTGTACGCACCGCGCACCTTTTGGACTTAATTTAGCTGAAGTGATTTAAAAAAATCGGTACTTAAAAATTGAAACACCCCGTGCAGCAACGCGGCGACGGGGTGTGGTGTTGCCGTTTATTTCACGTTAGCGCAGTCAACATAGGTAGGATGTGTTGTGCTGATAGTGACAATACGGTTTTCTTGATTAGGCGTTTTGTCGGGGCCTGGGCCTTCGCCAATAGACTGAATACTAAGTTGATCGGCATTAGCACCGTGTGAGATCAACAAATCTCTTACCGATGCAGCACGTCGATTTGATAACTCCTGGTTGCTGGCTGAACTGCCAACAGTATCGGCCGAGGCAATTACATCTGCCTTAGAATCTGGGTGTGTATGTAGAAAATTGCCTATATGAGCAATGCCAACGTCGTTAGTTTTAAACGGAGTTGATTTGCCGGTTTTAAAATACGCCGCAACATGGTGGACGGCTTCTTGTTGGTGATGATTCGGACCGTGAACTTCAGTTAACCACTGGCATAACTCTTTTTCGGATTCCAGACGATGATGAGCAGCGTCTTTAGCGGCATCCAGCCCTTTTTGTTGTTCGTCAATATTCCAGTATTGATCTTTTTCCCAGTGTTTTAATACCCGATTAGCGACTTTCTGCCTATCTTCAGCAATCTCTTCGTGACGAATTGACTGCCCATAGTGACCGGCATAAGAAGCGTCAATTTCCGCCTTGAGCGCGGAAGTGTCTTTTTTCGGTGTGGAGCAAGCAGTCAGCGATAGCGCTAAAACGGCAAGCGGTAGATAGATATGTTGCTTTTTCATGATGTTATCCTCGTAATCAAATGGTCTGGGCGGGTTTACTTGCCATGATCCAGCGGGCCGTAATGCGTCCAGTAGCCGGGATAATGCAGACCAAAATAACGGGTGTCTTCGCTAAAGCGCTCCCACACATAAGGCGGAGTAATATAGTCATCAGTCGGGATGGGTGAAGTAAGCAACTCCGCGCCACCAACCAACGTGCGGCTAACCGCATGGCCCACGCCTCGCAATGTGCCCCACGTCAGGCCGACAAAAACATTGTGCTCGTGGCTGATATTGACAATGTTTTTAGGAATTTCAATAAAACCGGTGCCAATATTGAAGAAGCCTTGATTAATTTTCGAGGAAAAGCCTTGTAAGTAGGTTTTTTCTTCCGCATTGACCGAAAAACTCGCCAAAATTGCCCCGGACAAAACGCAGGCGGTAATTAATTTATTCTTATTCATTGTATTACTCCTTGTGTTGCATTTTGATCCTCGCCATCAATTTAATAATAACGGCAAGGGGTGAAAAACACTTGCACACCGACACTAAACCAGTGTTGTCGGAAAGTCAAACGGCTTATTTGTGGTGTTGCTGAAGGTGCAGCTGACAGAGAAAGGTTTTGAGCGAGGGTGTTAAATAAGAACCGGATTTCTTTAGTTCGTTTTGAATAAATCGGAGTTCCATATGCCAGATAAAAAAATATAAAAATCAACTTGTTAACTATATATTCAATGACTTTAGCTTTTGGCATTCCGTTAGAATATCTACACATTACGCTTTGGATTAGCGATTTCAGGTTGCCGGATATGAAAAAATTGCCTGGTCGCAAACGCTGAGATTCAGTGCATTGGCCTGATGGTTATAGACAACAGTTCCATGCTGGTAATGGTAGTTTACATAGCGACTACTAATTTATTCTTCGGGACGAGTAACATCAATCACGACAACTGCCAGCCTGTTTTGATCATCAGCTTTTATAAGTGACCGCAAAGCATTTTCTAATTCTTGTGCGGTCTTGGGTTTTGGTAGTGAGTTGGGCGGTTTTGGCATAGATCGCGGACGCTTGTCGCCAAACCAAAATACCAGATAAATGCCATAATCCTGCGCTTGCGGATCACGGGTATATAACCTATCCAGTTGGTTTTCACAGGCCGTCCACAAATCAGGATGATAATCCCGCTTAACTTCAATTGGCAGTTTTTGCTTGACTGAGTTCAACAACACTATATCGGCGCGTTTATCGATCACCATGTGGCCCTCTGGTTCCACATTAATTTCTAAAGGCGTAAATTTTGGTTTTAACAAATCAATTATTCGGTTCCTACTGCTATTTTCTCCTTTCGGCTTAGATTTACCGTCGGAATCAGGTTCGTTCCAAAAAATCGTAAAAATATCGGTATTTTCGGCGCGAACCCTATTCGCCACATCTTTTAAATGTTCAATAGTTAAGGCGTGAAGATCGCTAATATGCGCCGGTTTGCCATTCGATAAAGCATCAATTGCTTGTTGCCAATTAGGTTGTACAAACAGCTGCTTCCTGCGCAAAGCCGCCTGATTGGCGGCCGCATGTTTTAAATAATCACAATAACTGTTCAGTTCTGGATCATCGATTACAAGCGAGTCGCTAAGTTTTGAAGGGTAATTTCCTTGCTCCTGCGTGAAATCATCAAAACTTAGCGACGGTTAGATTGCTACGCAAGCCCCGGCTGTCCTGCTCCAATATCGTTTATCCACGACAAGGTGGCTAAACATCGCAGCAATGACGTTACGCTATCGGCATCGACCGATTGCATTTTTCCATCGCAAACAGCGTGCTCGAAAAAACGCCGGAACGATATAGCTACCGGGGACTAAGATTCACGCACCTTCCGACTCCGGTTCGGTGCATTCCATGAATCTCAGCGAATGCATTAGAGTTTTTACTGACGCGTCATCAATTTGAGTAGATAGCTGGTTTATCCGCCTTTTTACAAAATCTGCGGCATCCCATGGATTTTGATTTCCATGCATTGTGCCGGTTGGATGCTCCGCATCAAGAAACCGTTTTCCCACCAAGCGAATCAGAAAGTCAGATTGTGCAATTGAAAAGTTATAGGGTTGACTTTTGCCATCACCGGAGCGGGCATGGTCGACGATCCGTATTAACTTCCAGATGAAACTCTCACGTTTTACTGCGCATTGGATAACGATATCTTTGAATTTCTCAAAATCAATTAAGAAACCAATACTTAGCCACAACATTTTTTGGTTTAGCCGCACTCTGGTTCGCGGTTTTAATACAAATTGGGTAAGTAACAGCAGTTCCTCCTTAATTTCAGGAAGCGTAATGGCTGTTAAAAGCAATGTTTCTAATTCTTGTGATGGGGCGTTTGGATAACTGGTTAATAACCGTAGAACGGTTACAGCCCTGTTATGAGTAAGTTGTGGATGCTGACAAAGATCCCTGATGCCTTTAACATGATCTCTTTTCGTTTTTAAGAGAATTTCTATTATTTCCAGATAAACCGCGTGTACCAATTCGGGTTTGTGTGAGCAAAGCGCATGTTGCCAGTCAGGTTCAACTTGTGTTCGGCTATTGTCTTCTATCCGATAATAACTTGGTAATAGCAGATTTACAGCTAAAGCCGCTTTTAGTACCTGTTCTGAATAAACCGTTAAATCACTCCAACTTTCGCTTAATCCAGCTAAAATGGAAAACCACCAAACTTTACAACCATCTTGATTATATGATGTTGCTATTGTTGACAGGGTCGGCAAATCACTTCGATTAAGTACGTCGCGTAGTCCTTCCAAAGCAAATTCTACATTCTGCTTACCTAGTTCTTGTTCTAAACGTTGTTGTGATGTTTGCTTCTTATCTACATCTGAAAATTTTGCAAAATAAACATTTGCTAACCACGCCATCCAGCCTAAATGCTGCCCTGTGCGAATTAAATCCAGTTCTTGCTCAAAATCACTGCGATTTTTTTGTTGGGTATTCTGCTGTTTTTTCTTGTACTCAATTTTTCGGTTTATGTCTTTCCAACGCCAATCCTGGACTTCTGATAAGCACGAACGAGATAACACGTCGGCTAATTCGGGATGAGAATTGCCATAGTTAAACAATGAATTAAAGCGTTCGAGATTCGTTGTTCTTGTAAGGGTTAAACTCAAAGCCAGCTCAAAAATAAATTGATCTTTTTCATTGCAATAATCTTTTTCGGCGATTAAGGAAAATGCCGAATTGATGATTTGGTCTACATCAAATTCAAATCTAATCCATTGCTGAAAATCATTCCAAAATCCCCAGATACTTGTTAGATCATCCTGTTCATTCAACGCGATATTAAATAAGGCCATCACCTGTTGTTGATTGGCGCCAAGCCAATCTTTGATTGAATCCTTATTGTGGTAACTGCTATATCGGGGACTGAATTTAAGCTTTGAAAGCCACACCCAAAGCTGGTCAACATCAATGTTTTCAGTGCCTTGTAATGTGCGCCCTAATATTTCATGAATAAAATGCCAAGCGTCATCATTATCTTTGGATTCATCTAATTTAATGAGTGTTAGCCGATCAAGAATTTCTGGCAATTCATCAAGTGGCAATGACCGACTCAAATTCCATAACCCGCCTGTTATTATGCGATCTTCAATTTCTCGATGAGAAATATGATTGTTAACCAGTTGAATAACGTCGTCTAAGTTGAAATTTCCATCATAAATTCTGACCATCACTTCTTCTTTTAAGCGAAGATCCTCACTGCTGGTGTGAAGGCGTTCTTTAGTCGCTTTAACGACAAGAGCTATTCCATCCGGAATAGCATTGATTAAGCCATCAAAAGCATCAGACCGTTCGGCATAATAGGCATCATTATCACAAAATATTTCCAGTAAGTCGTCTTTAAGTTCCGGTTGTTGTTCACCGAATTGGATGGCGTTCAAAACAACGGAACGCAAATGAAATTGCTGGGGTTGTCTTGATAATATGGCTTTAAATTCGTTCGCCATGTCTGGGGTCGATAACGCACCCAGCGGCTCGCTTGTCCAATCCTGGGCTCGAAACCAAGGATCTTTTTCTGCAAGTTTCACCAGGGCATTAAGTAGTACTTTACGGCTGGACAGTGAAAGACAACTGACATCACCAAGTACCAAAACACCATAAGGATCGTTTGCCATTAAAACATCGGCATCAGGTAGCAATTGCACTAACCACGCATATAAGCCTCGCAATTCCGATGCAGGATAATTATCAACGCACAACAAACTGCATACACGGGAAACAGGTAGCCCCTTACCAATAGAAGTGACCAACCAACGTGCTGCCAGGTATTCGGCAATAGTGCGGTGTGAATAATTAACTTGTTCTTGATCTGTTGTGACAAAAGCTTGTTTAGTCAGCGCCGCTAATACCGCCTCTGAATCTGGATAAGGAATTTTTGCGTAAGAATTGTTACTACTTTTTAATAAAGAAATCCCTTCAACATCCGCAATCAACAAGACGGCACAAGCCGCGCCTGCGGCGTCTTTTAGCTGACTCGATGTAAATCCTGCCAATGCTTTACGTTTATGCTTGTCGTTGTGTTCGGTTAAAAGTAACTCCGTAGCATTCTCGTACAATTCTTTTTTGGTCTTCGGCCATTGTCCGTTTTTTACCGAATCCGCCAGCATTATCAAGGTTTGCGGGTTAGTCAGCAGTGAACTCACACCTTTGCTATAGGCTTGTTCTCTAAACTCACTCGTATTATCAATATTTTCCCCGCTCAGTATCCGGTCTATTTCTTCTTCAGTGAGTGCCTCAAGCACTACTACGCAATAGCCGCCATTCGCTTCAAAATAGGGTTTAAATAATTCGAGATCTGTTTCGCCCAACCAATCCGCCACACGGCAAGATAATCGGACTTTCGATGGCTTGATTTGTTTGATACACCTGATTATTTCGCCGATTGAATCCGGCTGCTCGCTGCGTGACCGTTTTTCATCGAGTGCATCAATATAAGCAGGTTTATTGGTATAGGATTCGTCGGCATAAATCGTAAAGTTTCTAGCTGCTATACAGTTGCCGTTCTCATGGTCACTTGCATGAGTGAAGAGGTGGCTCTTGCCAGCACCCGGTTCACCCAACAAAACAATATTCGGTACTTCTAAAATATCGGCGAAGGTTAGACCTTCGTTGTTTTTGACATTGCCATCAATAGGGTAAATTTGTTTAATTGAGCGATTTAACATGACTTAGAGTTAACGAGGATGGTGATGTGCAATTCTTTAAATGAACCATACAACAAACCACTTAAGCCTGCTGGGGTTTGTAACTCGGGTGTTCATCATTCGCAAATGCTGCAAACACAATCCGTGTGCTTTCGAGTACACGGATTTAGCAACGAATAATCGGACTGGGAACGAGGCAATAGCCGACCTGTCGTTTACGTATAATGACATTCATTCTCTATCGAACGGACTCTACTCATGCCCAAATCCCTCAGATTCCAACGCGCCGCTGCTGCACCGGATTTACCGGCCAGTACGGTTAAATTCATACTTTATTGTATGAGCCACTTTCGTTGGCTGATGTTACTGATGGTGTTTTTGGAAACCGGACAGGCGGCGGCGAATATTTTAGTGCCGTATGCGGTCAAGGCCATTATGGATGGCGTGGCGCAGTTGGCGGGCGGGCCGGTGTTGGAGACTTTGCGCGGGCCATTGCTGTTTCTTGCAGGCTTGGCGCTGGCGGAAATTATTTTCAGCCGGGCCAGCGGCGCGGTGTTGATTACCATGGGGCCGCGCTTGCGGCAGCGCACCACGCAAAATCTGTTCGCCTATTTGCAATATCACTCCGTGCGTTATTTCGGTAATCACTTTGCCGGCGGACTGGCGCATCGCATTAGCGAGACCGCAATGAGCGTCAATCATACCGTGTGGTCAGTGATCGCGGATTTCTGGCCGATTATGGTGACATTTGCAGTGTCGATTACTTTGTTGCTTGGCGTGCATCAAGGCTTGGGGCTATTCGTCGCCGGGTGGGTGCTGGTTTACGTCATCAGTTCTTACTTTATGGCGACCCGTTGCCAGCCCTATGCGCAAAATTACGCGGCTACGCGCAGTCTGGTCAACGGTAAGATTGTCGATGCAGTGACCAATATTCTCAACGCCAAGTTGTTTGCCCGGCTTGGCTTCGAGCGCCAATATCTCAATGGCTTTCTGGAAACCGAGGTGCAGGCCGGGCGTCGCACGTTTTGGTATATGGAGCGGGTGCGCTGGTTTCAATTTATCGCCGCCGCATCGCTCAAGTTAGGCACGGTTTATTACGCGTTGACGCTGTGGGATGGCGGACTGATTACGGTCGGCGATTTTACGATGAGCGTGGGCTTGGCCTTGCTGATTATCAACGACGCCCGCAACTTAACACGGCGCTTTCTGGAGTTTTTTGAATACGTCGGCAATGTCGCCAACGGTGTCGATACCATCATTCGTCCACACGAAATTGTCGATGCGCCGGATGCGCAACCTCTACAGATCACTCAAGGCCGGATCGAATTTCGTAATGTGCTGTTTGGTTATGAAGCGGCGCAGCCGGTCTTCGATGGCCTGAGTGTAGTAATCGAGCCGGGGCAACGAGTTGGTCTGGTAGGCTTTTCCGGCTCCGGCAAATCGACGTTCGTGAATTTGATGCTGCGCAATTTTGAGCCGCAAGGCGGGCAAATTTTAATCGATGGTACCGACATCATGAGCGTTACCCAGGATTCTTTGCATGAGCAAATCAGCCTGATCCCGCAAGATCCCAGCCTGTTTCATCGTAGCCTTAAGGAAAATATCGGCTACGGCAAGCTGGATTCCAGCGATACTGAAATCGCTGCCGCCGCGAAAATGGCGCATGCCGATGAGTTTATTCGCGATATAACCGAGGGTTACGATTCCCTGGTCGGCGAACGCGGCGTCAAGCTGTCCGGCGGGCAGCGCCAACGTATAGCGATTGCCAGGGTTATGTTAAAAGACGCGCCGATTCTAATACTCGATGAAGCTACTTCCAGCCTGGATTCGGTCACTGAAAAAACCATTCAGGAAAATCTTGATCGCGCCATGGGCCGCAAAACCGTCATCGCGGTGGCGCATAGGCTATCGACTATTGCCCATCTCGATCGTATTTTGGTGTTCGATAATGGCCGCATTGTTGAAGATGGCAGTCATGATGAATTGTTGGCATTACAGGGGTTTTACCATCGGTTATGGTCGATGCAGGCTGGGGGATTTTTGCCGGAGTAAGCCGTGCAGCAGGTATTTATTCATCAAGGGATTTTTCTATCAATTGCCGCAAACCAGCCGGCATTGTAAGTGTGGTGCGATCCCAGCCTTCCAAATCCAAAATTTCATTTAAACAATCCTCCAGGGTTTGATGCGCTTTAATGCTGGCCTCGGCAATGCGTTGATGAACCACTTGCTGCACATCGTCATCGGATGGTTTGTCTAAACATGCGTATTGATATTTGAATAGTTTACGCAAATTGATCATTTGAAAACTGACCTGGGCCGGGCAGGCACAGGTATACATCATGGATTGTTCGTTGATGGATTGCAGTTGGGTTAAGCTAAATTTTGATTCAATTTCCATGACGGCGCTAAGTTATAGAGTTTATGAAAACGTAGATAAGTTGCCTTAAGTCAACGCCCCTTTGTTACCTTCTAAAGCTTAGTTCAACTTATTCCAGCCTGTAACCATAAATGGCAGGTGAGTTTTGCAACACCCCGTTTGAGCTGAGACTTTCAACAGGCTCAACTCATACGGCGATCTTAGGTGCCTATTGTCCAACCACCGCCCGGCCTTCACCGCGCCGATCACTGGCCGCGCTTAAAGCATGCGTGGTTTTGTGCCATTGCACGGCTTGCATGTCGCCGTAGCGGTAGCGCGCCGGTTTCAATTGATAACCCATGGCCTTCAGTTTGGCGGCTTCCGTGGGCGCGATAGCATCTTGTTCATATTCCAGTACATCTGGCAAAAACTGGTGGTGATAGCGTGGGCTATTAACCCAGGTGTCCGGTCCGTGACCTTCGGCAAAGTCCAGGGTCGCCAGCAACACCATGGAGATAATGCGACTGCCGCCGGGCGTGCCTAATGCCGCGACGCGCTGGCCGTCGTCAAGAAAGGTTGGTGTCATGTTGGATAGCATGCGTTTGCCTGGGGCGATGGTATTAGCAACGCCGCCCACTAAGCCGTAACCATTGGCAGTGCCGGGCAGACTGGCAAAATCGTCCATTTGATCATTTAACAAAACGCCCGTGCTACCTGCCACCAAGCCTGCCCCAAAAGGGAAATTAACGCTAAGCGTGGCCGCGACCCGGTTGCCTTGCTCATCAATAATTGAAAAATGCGTGGTGTGAGTGCCTTGGGATGGTTGCAGAATGTCGCCGGACAGCTCAGAGCTGGGCAGGGCTTTATCTAAACGTATGCTGCTGCGAAGTCCGGCGGCGTATTCTGCGCTTAACAAACGCTGGGTAGGCAGCTCAACAAACGCTGGATCGCCTAAATATAAAATACGATCGTGATAAGCCCGTTGCAGGGCGGCTGCGACTAAATGCTTGCGGGTGGCAGTATCTAGCGTTTTTAAATCGTACCCAGAAAGAATGTTTAAGGCTTCGATCAAGGTAATACCGCCTGAAGAAGACGGCGCAGCACTGGTGATTTTTATACCGTGGTAGTCGCCTTTTACCGGTTCGCATTCGATGACTTGATAGTTGTCAAGATCTTGCTGAGTCCAGATACCGCCTGCTTTGTTGACCGAAGCGACTAGGTTTTCAGCAACGTCGCCACTATAAAAACCATCACGGCCGGATGCTGCGATTTGCTTGAGTGTATTAGCTAACTCGGGTTGTTTTAGTATTGAGTAAGACGCGGGAATATCGCCGTTACTTAAGAAAATGCTCGCGGTCTGCGGATTTTTTTTCAGGATGTCAGCCCTGAATTTAAGCAGTTTGCGGTGTTTTTCGCCGATGGCAAAACCGTTTTGTGCCAAGCGAATTGCCGGAAGCAAGGCATCAGCCAGCGGCAAGCGGCCGTATTTTTCCGATAAATGTACCAAGCCAGCAGGTAAACCTGGAATCGCAGCGGCTAATGCGCCATCAAGCGGTTGTTTGGGGTCAAGCTTGCCGGTTTTATCTAAAAACATGTCTTTATGTGCGGCCAGTGGCGCACGCTCACGGGCATCGATCATGGTTTCAAAGTTATCGCTGGCGCGGTGTAGCAATAAATAACCGCCACCGCCCAAGGTCGCTCCCGAAGGTTCGACAACGGCCAAGGCCGCACTTACCGCCACCGCCGCGTCAAATACATTGCCACCCTTAGCCAAAATTTCAAATCCGGCTGCGGTTGCTAATGGGTTGGCGCTGGCAATAGCAGCTTTGCCATCAGCAATGGCCTGCGATTGCCAGACAATCAGCAGCACAACTAGCGTTTTTCTTAACATGGATCCCTCTTTGTAGACACTGAAAAATGGGATTTATTAAACCATACAGCAGCCGTTTTCAGAGAGTGGCTTCGGGAAGACCTGCGTGTTTAAAAATCGTATTGCGTGCGAACTAAATGATGTGGTATACCTGATAAGCCTCGAAAATTTAGATATACCATCGAGGTTTCAACTTAAATATAAAACTATAAATCAAGGATATGCCGTTATGAAAACTCAATATACTGCTGTTTTATTAGGTGCATTAGCACTGGGTCTAAGCGCTGGCGCCAGCGCTTCTGAGCATCACACTGCCTTGGCATTAGAGCATGCCGCGTCTGCCGCTGCACATGGTCAAGATGGTCACGCCGACCAAGCCCTTAAACATGCTGAAGAAGCATTGAAACACGCGGAAGCGGCGGAAAAAGATCATGCTGACGCGCATGTTCATGCCACTACTGCGGTTAAACATTTAAAAGAATCCATTGAGCATGCCAAAAAAGGCCATGCTGATGTATCAGCCAATCACGCTCAAGAAGCCAGCGCGCATTTGCGTCAATCTATCGAACAATAAGTTAAACCAGTCACCATCGAAACGGGTGCAATGGTTTCATTGCACCCGTTTTTGTTTTTACGCCTGTTAAAAAATCCCCCCGCGATAGACGGCACTTGAAGTTAGCCAACATATTTGGCCTAATCCACTGCAATTTAACCGCACACACTTAATCCATGTCAGAAAAAACATACACTCTGGGTTTTATTGGTATCGGCCTGATGGGCAAACCGATGACCTTACGGCTACTTGCCGCTGGTTTTGTTGTTAACGTATGGAACCGCAGCCCGGACAAATTGACCGAAGTAGTTGCAGCGGGCGCGCAAGCCTGCGATGCCATTGCCGAGTTGGTACAGCGCTCCGATGTTATTTTGCTGTGTTTGGCTGACACCAACGTCGTTGAATCCGTGGTGCGAGAACATATTTTTCCGCATGGCTCTGCGGGTAAATTATTAATCGACTTATCGAGCATTCATCCTGATAACACCCGGCACTTGGCGGATTTACTGCAAAAACACTGCGCGATGGCTTGGGTCGATGCGCCGGTGTCAGGCGGCGTTGCGGGCGCGGAACAAGGCACGCTGGCGATTATGGCAGGTGGCAGTGCTGACAATATTGCTGTCGCCCGATTAGTGCTGGCGCCGTTGTATAAGCAATTAACGCACATGGGCGAGGTCGGCAGCGGCCAGGTCACCAAGATATGTAACCAGATGATTGTCGGCTGCAATATGCTGGTGATTGCCGAAATGATGGCGCTGGCGAAACAGGCGGGTGTTGATGCTGCGCAAATACCTGTCGCACTGGCTGGCGGTTTTGCCGATTCCAAACCCCTACAAATCGCCGGGCCGGAAATGGCGACGAATACCTTTGAGCCGGTGAAATGGCGGGTGAAAACGTTGCTGAAAGATTTAAACATGGCGGTCGAGTTGTCCAGTCAACAAGGCTGCGCGACGCCGATGTCCGGGCTGGCAGCACAATTGATGCAGTTGCATGGCAGTCATGGCTACTTAGAACAAGATCCTGCGACATTGATTAAGTTGTTTGGTGACGTTGATGCTTAAATTTTCGGCCAACCTCAGCATGTTGTTTACTGAAGTGCCGCTGATTGATCGTTTCCAAGCCGCCAAAGATCAGGGTTTTGCAGCTGTCGAAATACAATTCCCTTACTCGTTAAGCGCAACGACGATTAAGCAGGCGCTTGATAAAACCGGCCTTAAACTGGTGCTGTTGAATGTCGACGCGGATGATTTATTACAAGGCGGCGAGGGCTTGGCGTGTGTGCCGGACAAGCGGGAGCAATTTAAACAGGCCGTTGCGCAAGCCGCCACTTATGCCGAACTGTTACAACCGGAAGTTATTAATGTGCTTCCAGGCCGTTGTTTACAGCAAGATCGGCTAAATGAATATTTGGATACTTTCCAAGAGAATTTGAGCTTTGCGGCTCAAACTTTTGCCCCCTTGGCTGTCAAAACCGTATTCGAAGCCATCAACAGCCGCGACATGCCGGGATTTATCATCAACACCGGACCACAGATGTTGGACGTGCTAAATCAGCAAAATAATCCCAACCTATTAATGCAATACGACATTTATCACGCCCAAATGATGTCTGATAATCCGGCAGAGTTTACTCTGCAAAATGCCGACAAAATCGGCCATATACAGTTTGCGGATTGCCCCGGTCGTGGGCAGCCCGGTACTGGGCAGATTGATTTTGTCGAGGTCTTTTCAGCCATTGAAAAAGCACCTTACTCCGGCTGGGTCGGTGCGGAATATAAGCCGATTGGAGGGACGGCTGACAGCTTGGGATGGTTTAGACCGGTTTCCCGATAAACTCAGGATACTTTAAGTTAATCAATAGGTGAAAAATTAGTGTGCTCAAGGATTTACACAATTCACATTAATTTTCCTGTCAGAGCGGTTAAACGCCTTGTATTTTTTTTTGTCATATTTTTTACAATCTAGCCGTTCATTTTCGAAATTGATTACCTGATTAGCAAAAAACGTTAGCTAGCATCATGCCGGCATGGCGACAATCTGTGGACGTTAGAGATTTACCCACACATATTGCTAATCAGAACTGATCATAAATCGCCTAAAAATATGTTTAATAACACAGTTTAATTATATTAAGCACCTCTCGCCCGCCTGGAGAACTTGATTTTTATAGGAAGATAACTGTGGCTTGGGGTTTGCTGGGTATATTCTGACGAAAAACATTTTTCGTCGAATCAAGATAAGGCATATAAGCCTTTTTTGAATTTATCGAATCCACACTTGGGCCTGCAATCTTGGCATATATTCAAAAACTCATTTTAGGAAACAATTATGAATAAAAAATTATTGGCAATTACCACGTTAAGCTTAACTGCTCTGTTGACAATGCAACAAGCATTGGCACATATCACATACAGACCTGTTACCCTTCCTCAATTACAAACCGTCAATGCAGACGGCTCTAGTACCTACAACTACATTGACGCTAACAAAGGACTTTTCGCATGGGCAACGGCCGCCCAGCCCGAATGGGGCGACTCCCATGCTACCCATTGGTATAAGCTTGACATTACCAACCCGGAAGGTGCCTATATTGACTTATCAGTCACCGCCAGTCTCATTGAAGAAAACAGCACAGTATTGGACGATCTGAAGCCCGCATTCACTCTATATCAAGGTTTGCTCCCAGCTGCAGCGCACGATGGCGCAACACCTCAAGCGGGCAAACTAGGCATGTGGAATGCTCTGGGCGATATGACCATGGGCAATGGCCCGGGTCCTATCTATGACTATGATCCAATCACCGGCGAGCCGATATTGATATCGAACGATCCCGGCACTGTTGCCACTATCCATTACCTTACCCATGCCGGTTTCGTCGGCAGCACAGCTTCAAGCGCCTCGATTGAGAATTATTTTCTGCAAGCGGGTACTTATAGCTTGGCTTTAGGCGGTACTTGTTTTGAAGATTGTTACCCACGTATTGAAAAACTGGACCCGGAAAGCCCCTATTACGATCCGAATTTCACTGAGGAAGATTTTCTAGCTTTAGAGAATGATGCTGATACGCTAAGAGGCTACAACATAGCCTTGACTGTTCATCCCGTACCGGTACCTGCAGCCGCTTGGCTGATGGGTTCCAGTTTACTGGGATTATTCGGCTTGAAAAACCGGAAAAAACTACACGCCTGTTAAAAGAATGGAAAAATAAAGTCCTGATTACCTTAGCTGATCAGGATGAAAAACCATTCAGATGCAGGGAAACAAAAGAAATTGCTGAGGCCGTTTGGCTAAAAATTTAATATCGCCATTTTTTAAATTATATAACCAACCGGTGCCCTGCTTATTTTTTGTTTACTCACTTTTAATTAATATTATCTGTATCATTTTAAAAATAATGTAGGGTTTACCGCATCTAATATGGCAAATACCACATTAGCACCGTCTGAAGTTCAGGTTAATAATTTGATCAAAGGTTGGCAGGAGGCTTTGTTATTAATGACTGAAGGTGCCAAGTGGCAGGTATACATTCCATCGAATTTGGCTTATGGGGAAGCCGGTGCGCCTACTGGGAGATTGGGGTCGAATGAAGTCTTGATCTATGATGTCGATCTTGTGAGTATCAAAAAATAGCATCTGCTAATCAATAGATAGGGGGCAGCTTTTTTCCTATCAAGAGCGTTAACAACCCATAAAAATTTTTCATTCATCATTCGTGCGTCGACTGAATTTGGCATTTCAATTGAAAAATACCAACATTTCAGTTTAGATGCCTGAAGTTTCAGCTGGACCGACTAAATAAATACCTGGATACTTTCCAAGAGAATTTGAGCTTTGCGGCTCAGGCTTTTGCACCCTTGGGTGTCAAAACCGTATTTGAAGCCATCAACAGCCGCGACATGCCGGGATTTATCATCAATACCGGACAGCAGATGTTGGACGTGCTGAACCAGCAAAATAATCCCAACCTATTAATGCAATACGACATTTATCACGCCCAAATGATGGGCGGAAATCCGGCAGAGTTTATTCTGCAAAATGCCGACAAAATCGGCCATATTCAGTTTGCGGATTGCCCCGGTCGTGGGCAGCCCGGCACTGGGCAGATTGATTTTGTCGAGGTTTTTTCAGCCATTGAAAAAGCACCTTATGCTGGTTGGGTGGGCGCGGAATATAAGCCGGTAGGGCAAACTGTTAATAGCTTGTCGTGGCTGCAAAGTCTTGCGGCGCCAATCAAATAGAGTCAATGACTAAAACACTTTATTACACAATCGACCTGGAAATTCCCTTTCACGATGTCGACATGATGGAAATCGTCTGGCATGGGCATTACGCCAAGTATTTTGAAATTGCTCGCTGCGCATTATTGGACACTATCGACTACAACTACCCGCAGATGCGCGATTCCGGTTACGCGTGGCCGGTGATTGATCTTAGAATCCGTTATGCGAAACCGGCGTCATTTAGACAGATCGTTACCGTCAGGGCAGAAATAGTTGAATGGGAAAATCGCTTGAAAATAAATTACCTGATTACCGATAAACAGTCAGGAGCAAGATTAACTAAGGGCTACAGCATTCAAGTGGCGGTCGACATGGCAACACAACAAATGTGTTTTGCATCGCCTGCGGTGTTGTTGGCAAAGCTTGGACTGGAGGTCGCTTGATTGTAATAAAAATATTGTTGCTGGCTTTATTGTCAGTTGCTCAATGTGTCGCCGACGAAATTGTATTAACGGAAATATCGGCCAAATTAATAAAAACACCCATCACCCAAGGCGATTTTCACCAACAAAAACACTTGAAGGTGTTACGTAAACCGTTAATTTCCACGGGCTCGTTTACTTATCATCAAAGCAAAGGCGTAATCTGGAAAACGCTGACGCCGGTGCCTTCAATATTGTTGGTTAATGAGTCCAAGCTGTTAACCGGCCAAGGTGAACAAGCCGTTCCCGCTGCGTTTGGAAAGGTGTTTAAAGCCATGCTGGGTGGCGATTTAGCGGAGCTCACGGATGGTTTTAGCATCACCGGCACCAATCAAAAAACTGTCTGGCAGTTAGAATTAATTCCTAAAGATGAGATGCTGAAAAACATTATCAGCACGATTGTCTTATCAGGTGATACCGAGGTGCGCAGCTTGGAAATACGCGAAGCTGGCGGCAACATCACTCAAATTAATTTCGAACATATTACTCATCCAAGCGACATATCACCTGAGCAAGAAGCCGATTTTAAGCGTTTGTAACATAACTGTTCGATGCTGATTTGGCAGGGTTGGTTATAATCTGCCAAATAATTTGTTCGAGCCGCCAACCCATGTGGATAAAGCTTGCGAAAGCTAAGTTTGCGGGGCTCTGGCGGCATTTATATGTCCGGGAGGATGCATGTTAAAAGTGGTGTTACGCTGGTTATTGACTCTTATTTATAAAGTTGAAGTCAAAGGTCTGGATAATTATAAAAAAGCCGGCGAGCGGGTGTTGATTATTGCCAATCACACATCATTTCTGGATCCATTGTTGCTGGGCGTGTTTTTGCCCGACGAAATCACCTTTGCGATAAATACCCATATCGCCCAGCGCTGGTGGCTTAAGCCATTTTTGCGCTTGTCGCAGGTGTTTCCGATGGACCCCACGCACCCGATTTCATTAAAAAACCTGATTCATCACATGGAAGGTGATACCCGCACAGTGATTTTTCCTGAGGGCAGGATTACCGTCACCGGGTCGATGATGAAAATCTACGATGGTCCCGGTATGGTAGCGGATAAATCCGGCGCGACGATTTTACCGATACGCATTGAAGGCGCCGAATACACGCATTTCTCCAGGTTGCGTAGCATCGTTCGCTTACGTTTTTTCCCGAAAATTACCATGCAGATTTTGCCGCCTACGCACATTGCTGCGCGTAAAGAGTTGAGCGGCAAAAACCGGCGTAAATACAGCGGCCATGTGTTAGCCGACATCATGACTGAGATGATGTTTGCGACCAGTCATTATCAGCAAACTATTTTTTCCGGATTACTGGAAGCGCGCAAAATTCATGGCGGCAAACACTCCGTTGCCGAGGATCTTGAGCGACTGCCGCTGACGTATGACAATCTTATAACCCGAACCTTGGCGATCGGCACGGCGTTAAAAACAATTACTGCCAACGGCGAGCCGGTCGGGGTCTTTCTGCCCAATTCGACCAAAACATTGTGCGTCGTACTGGGCTTGCAGCTTCATGGCCGTGTGCCGGCCATGTTGAACTATTCGACTGGCTCGGCAGGCATGCTGTCCGCCTGCACGACGGCGCAAGTCAAAACGGTACTGACTTCCCGGCGCTTTATTGAATTGGGTAAATTGGGTGAGGAAGCCGACCAGTTAGCGCAGCAGGTGCGTTTGGTGTATCTGGAAGATTTGGCCGAACAAATCACCGGTTGGGATAAATTTAAGGCTTTGTTACTAAGTAAAACCTGTGGGTACTGGTATCAACCCGAACAAATCAGTGCGGATAGTCCGGCGGTAATTTTGTTTACTTCCGGTTCTGAAGGCACGCCAAAAGGCGTAGTGCTGTCGCATGCCAACATCCTGGCCAATCACCGGCAAGTTGCTGCGCGCATCGCCTTTAATCCTCAGGATGTGGTGCTCAATTTTCTGCCGATGTTTCATTCCTTTGGCTTTACCGTCGGCACCTTGCTGCCGGTGCTTAACGGCATGACCACTTTCTTTTATCCAACCCCGCTGCATTTCGCAGTGATTCCGGAAATCGCTTACGAAATCAATGCCACCATCATGTTTGGCACCAATACTTTTTTTGCCGCCTACGGCAAGAAGGCCCATCCTTACGATTTTTATTCGTTGCGTTATGTGGTGGCCGGTGCGGAAAAATTGCAGGAAACTACCCGGCAGTTGTGGGCGGAAAAATTCGGTATTCGCATTTTGGAAGGTTATGGCGCGACGGAGACTGCGCCGGTTGCCGCCGTGAACACGCCGATGGACTTTAAGGCCGGAACTGTCGGCCGGTTGATGCCGGCAATGAGTTACCAGCTACAAGCGGTAACAGGCATTGAAGATGCCGGGCAATTACACGTGCATGGGCCCAACATAATGTTGGGCTACTTATTGGCCAACAATCCAGGCCAATTAGTGCCGACTGAGTCGGTGTTCGGTAAAGGCTGGTACGACACCGGTGATATTGTTCACGTGGATGATGACGGCTTTATCAGCATACGTGGTCGCAGCAAGCGCTTTGCCAAAATCGGAGGAGAGATGGTGTCACTGACGCTGGTTGAACAATTGGCTACCAATGCCTGGCCCGATGCGCACCATGCGGCGATCAGTGTGCCGGATGAAAAAAAGGGCGAGCAAATTATTCTGGTCACCACGCAAAAACAGGCAACGGTTGCAGAGCTCGCCGCCAAATCCGGCGGTGTGACGCAAATCAGCCTGCCGCGCAAAATAGTGAAGGTAGATGCTATTCCAGTTATGGCAACCGGCAAAACCAATTACCCGGCGGTCACCGCGCTGGTTACCGGTAAGGCGTAATTTATTATGGAGACCTAAAAATTATCCGACATTATTTCACTGGAACCAATTGCTGCGGCCTTACCCCGGTTTTCATTTACTTTGGACAACAAAACCAGACCAACGATAAAAAACGATAAAGTCGACAACAATGACATCCGGTGATCCCCGTCGCTCCAGTAATTTATCAGTCCGTAGCTCAGTGGTCCTAGTATTGCCGACAAGCGATTAACCAAGCCCCACAAGCCTAAAAACTCACCAGCCCGCTCGGTTGGTGAAAATTTACTGACTAAAGCGCGACCGACAGCCTGGCTGGCCCCCATGGCCAAACCGATAATATTTCCGGCTATCCACATATGCGCGGGCTGACGGGCAAGTAAAGCCGCCAGCACCGCAACAATCCAGATAATCAGTGAAATTGCCAAGGTAGGAACCGATCCTATTCGGTCTTGTAAATGCCCACAAATAAATGCGCCAACAGCTGCAGTCACATTAACAACCATAATGAGCACAATCAGTGACTGGGTGTCAAAGCCGATTACTTCCTGTGCATAAATGGCGGCCAGAACCACCACGGTGCTCACACCTGACTGGTATACACCTAGTGTTATCAAAAACCACACCAAATCCCGGAAGCGGGCAGCTTCTTTAAATGTGTGAGCCAACCGGGCATAGCTTAACTGTAGACTGGACACGCTCTGGTCCCAGGCAGCGGGGATCGCCCGCTCACGGAGCCAAAGAAAGGTGGGTGTAGCTGTCAAAGCAAAGATTGTGGCGGTGATTAGTAGTGTGACAGGTACAAATTGGGATTCAATCATTCCGTGTTGCTTGGCCCAGGTAATGTAGAACAGACAAATACCTAATGTCAGCAGACCGCCGAAATAACCAAGGCACCAGCCATAACCGGACATTCTGCCCATATTCTCCTCAGGTACTATCTCCGGCAGAAAAGCGGCAATCAGATTTTCGCCGCTTGCAAACATGATCGCTGAAAGGGTAACCAGCACCATCCCCAGCCATATATCACCGGGGCCGACCAACGCCAACAAGGCTGTTGATGTTATGCAACCCACCGAGGAAATTAATAGAAAACTTTTCTTACATGCCCGATGATCGGCAATCGCACCGAGTAACGGTCCGCTGATCATGACGATAAAATTGGCGATGCCGATAGCCAGCGACCAAAGCAGGGTTGATAAACCGGGCGTAACACCTTGCGCAGCACCGGCGACCACGCCAACAAAATAGGCGCTGAAAATAGTAGTTTGCACCACGGTGGTATAGCCGGAATTGGCGAAATCATATAAAGCCCATGATAATAATTCTCTCCGTCCTGCCCGGCCAATGAGTTGGCTATTTTCATCAGCAGATGGTTTATTCTGATTGCTATTCATATCGTTGTAATCATTCAATATTATGGGTAGATATTTTTATTATAAACTGCAGACATCTACTCGGGATTAAAGTCTAACCTGCTGTGAGGCACTATGTATGAGCGATCCGCGGTTCGAATCACTTTGAGGGCGTGGCTACTATCAGAAACCTACATAGAATAACTTTAACATGTTACCCCCCACCTACATGGATGTAGGTGGGTAGAACAACGCAGGAGCGGTTGCCGAGAGGCTGATAGCGGTGGGCGGTTATACCTATGCGGCGGCGCAGGTGGGGCCAATTATGGCTATGACAGTGCTCGGTGCCTTGGTATTTACGGCCACTTTTTTGGTGGCGTTAAAGTTGCCGGACCGGCAAACGCCCTAGTGCTCTACTGAGCAGGTAAATCAGCCAGCCAGCCGCGGATAAAATTTCTTACTAATAGTATCCCGCTATCGTTGAGATGATCTGGCGTTGCGGCAATAGGTTTACCAATCAAAAACAGCGTGCCTATGCCATGAATACCGGCCCATAAGCTTCGTGCCGCTAAGGTGATTTCCGGTTCTGGGCGTTGTGGTGCCAGTTGGTGCAGCGGGATGGCAAATTGCCGGGTTATCACATCAATTCTTTGCTGAAGCCAGTCAATATCGATTGGACTCACATTTCCAGGGGCACGATAGTCGAAGACAATTTGCCACCGGTTAATATTGCGACTGGCGTAATTCAAATAAGCTTTGGCAAGCTCTTCAAGGCATTGTTCTTTATTTTCAGCTTCCTGTTCTCTGACTAGGGTCAAGCGTGCTGCGACATTATCTAATGTGCTGGCATTAAAATGCGTAATCAAATGCGTCATGCTGGGGAACACCATGTAAATACTGCCTACGGTATAGCCAATGTCTCCCGCAATCTGACGAGCAGTTAACTTATCAACACCATCGCGAGTTATTATTTCTTCAGCAGAATCCAGAATCATGTCTCTGATTTCTGTCAGGCTGTGTTTTCGTCGTCGTGCCATAAAAATACAAGTTGCTTGGCGGTTTTGCTAACCGCTCTTTGATTGAATATCTCTACAGTCTAGTGTGCCAATGCTGCGCGGATGCAACGTAAGATTCCGTAACTATAACGGCCTTCAAAGTGGTCGAACACTGGTTTAACTGCGGCGTTGTGCGCTTCTGACAAGTCGAGGATGGCTTGTTTGATCTCGGTGATTTCTTGTTCGGGCAATTCTACTACATCTTGTAGCGCTAGTTGTCCTTGTTCTACCGACTGAGCCAAGTGGCCGAAGATGGTGGTTTCCTGTAATCCGCGTTGTTGAGCAATTTTCTCCACGTTGTAGCCAAGTCTAAATAAGGCGACCGTCTCCTCTGTGGTATCCGACAAGCCAATTGGGCCGCTGGCTGTGGGCTCGGTAAACTCGTGAATAACGGCGAGAAAGTCATCGGCATAAAGCTCCAGCTTACGTTCGCCAATGCCCGATAACATGGCCATTTGTTGGCGGTTGGTGGGTTTGGCTTCCAGCATTGCCATCAAGGTTGCGTCATGAAAGATCACATACGGCGGCACATCCTGGGCATTGGCAATGGCTTTGCGTTTGGCGCGTAAGGCATTCCAAAGTAATGAACTCTGATTGTTGGAAAATTCCCTGCCTGTGGTTTTACTGCCTTTGACTTTCTCCGGTTGTAAATCTTTGCGCAGCATCAGGGTTTGCTCGCCGCGCAGAATAGGTCTACAGGCTTCAGTCAGGCGCAGCGAGCCGAAGTTGTCAAAATCCACGGCAACCAAACTTCGGGCAACCAACTGTCTGAATACCGAATGCCATTGTTTCTCATCCAGTTGTTTGCCGATGCCAAAGGTGGAAAGCTTGTCGTGGGCAGAATTGACAATGCGTTCGGTGGTTTTGCCGAGTAACACGTCTACCAAATAAGCTACGCCGTAACGCTGCTGGGTACGATGGATGCAGGATAAAGCCTGTTGAGCGGCGAGAGTGCCATCCCAGGTCTCGACCGGTTTTAAGCAGGTATCGCAATTGCCGCAGGGCTGCTCGAGCGTGTCGCCAAAGTAATTTAATAAGCCTTGGCGACGACAATGCACTTGTTCGCACAACGCCAACATGGCTTCCAATTTATGATATTCGATACGCTTGTGGGCTTCGTCAGCATTCGAACTTGCCAACATTTGCCGCAGGGTGATCACATCTTGCAGGCCATAAGCCATCCAGGCATTAGCCGCTAAACCATCGCGCCCGGCTCGGCCGGTTTCCTGATAATACGCTTCAACGCTTTTCGGTAAATCCAGATGCGCGACAAAACGCACGTTGGGTTTGTCGATACCCATGCCAAAAGCGATGGTGGCGACCATCACCAGACCTTCTTCCATTAAAAACCGGTGCTGATGGCGTTGCCGTAAGTCGTTAGTCATGCCGGCATGATAAGGCAGCGAGTTAACACCTTTGCTGGTCAGCCATTCGGCAGTGGCGTCGACTTTTTTGCGCGACAGGCAATAAACGATACCTGCATCCCCGGCATGCTCGGCACGAATAAAGTCCAGCAATTGTTGCTTGGCATTTTGTTTTTGGACGATGCGATAGCGAATATTGGGGCGGTCGAAGCCGCTTTGGAAATGTCGGGCTTGCTCCAGCCCTAAGCGCAGTTTGATTTCTTGTTGAGTTTTATCGTCAGCGGTAGCAGTCAGCGCAATGCGCGGCACTTCAGGAAAACGCTCATGCAGCATCGACAGTTGCAGGTAATCGGCACGAAAATCATGTCCCCATTGGGAGACGCAATGCGCTTCATCGATGGCAAACAGCGCAATTTGCAGACGTTTAAACAATGCCACGGTGCGCTCTGAGGCCAAACGTTCCGGCGCGATGTACAGCAAATCCAGCTCGCCATTGATTAATTGCTGTTCGATCTGGCGGGCTTGTTCAAGCGAGAGCGCAGAATTGAGAAACGCAGCTTTTACGCCCAGTTGCAGCAAAGCACTGACTTGATCCTGCATTAACGCAATCAATGGCGACACGATGATGCCAACGCCGGGCCTTAGCAGCGCCGGGATTTGATAACACAGCGATTTTCCGCCGCCGGTAGGCATTAATACCAGCGCATCCTGGCCGGACAACACATGCTCAATGACTTGCTGCTGATGACCACGAAACCGGTCATAGCCGAACACTGTTTTGAGCACATCAAGAGGGGAATGATTTACCGCGACGGCCATGGTGTTTATTTTTCTGTAGAAATAGCTTGGGAGCGGTTGATTTAGGACTCATAGAAATTTTGCCAGTGCCCCAATAAGTTAAAGCTTTTATAATGGCGCGATTATATCAGGACTGACAGGTACACACGCCCACACCATGACACTTCTTAGCACTGCGCCGCTGGCGCGCCTTGAGCAACTTCTGGCAAATGATCAACAACAGACACTGTGCGGCGGACTGAAAGGTATCGAAAAAGAAAGCCTGCGACTTGCCGATGACGGCTTTATTGCCCACACCCCGCACCCGAAAGCCCTGGGTTCCGCCTTAACTCATCCTTATATCACCACGGATTATTCAGAAGCGTTGATCGAGCTGATTACGCCGCCGTTTGCAGAAGTTAACGACACGTTGGCGTATATGCAGGAATTGCATCAGTTTGTTTATGAGCAATTGGATCATGAAATCTTGCTCGGCTCCAGCATGCCTTGCGGCATTGATGGCGATGACAGCATACCGATTGCTGAATATGGCTCGTCCAATATTGGCCGCATGAAGCACATTTATCGACATGGATTGTGGCACCGTTACGGTAGAACCATGCAAGCCATTGCCGGAATACATTTTAATTATTCTGTGCCGGACGCGTTGTGGCGGGCATTACACCAGCAACAACAGGCGTTAACGCTGGAACAGTTTATCAATGAAGGCTATTTTGGCCTGATCAGGAATTTTCAGCGCGTCGGCTGGATTATTCTGTATTTATTTGGCGCATCGCCTGCGATTTGTAAAAACTTCTTTAAAAGTCGTCCCGCCTTGATGGCGCAATTTGAAGAATTTGATCACGGCACGCTTTATCATCCCTATGCCACCTCATTACGGATGAGTGACATCGGTTACAAAAGTAAAAACCAGGCCAATCTTAAAATTGATTACAACTTTCTTGAAGGTTATGTCAGCAGTTTGAGCCAAGCCATTGCCACGCCTTACCCGGAATACGAACAAATCGGCGTGAAGGTTGACGGCGAATATCGCCAGCTCAACAGCAATATCCTGCAAATTGAAAACGAGTTTTACAGCATCATCCGCCCGAAACAGATTGCCGAATCCGGCGAAAAACCGACGCTGGCGCTTAAGCGTCGCGGCGTGCGCTATGTGGAAATGCGCTCGTTGGACTTGGACGTATTTGACCCTATCGGCATTAACGAGAACACCGCCCGTTTTATTGAAGCCCTGCTGCTCACTTGCGCATTAAAAGATAGCCCGGCCATGTCGGCAGCCGATCACCAGCTCAATAATGCCAATCAGCTGGCGGTGGCTAATTTCGGTAGAAAGCCGGGCTTGGAACTGGATAAAGACGGACAAAAAATATCATTAACCGCTTGGGCAGAAGAAATTTTTGCCGCTATGCAGTCGGTATGTGAAATTCTGGATCAAGATAATGCCAGCAAAGCCTACAGCGCGGCGTTGGCAGTGCAGCGGCAAGTGTTGGGCAATCCTGATCTGACCGCTTCGGCACGCATATTGGCAGCCATGCGCCAAAACCAGCAACCCTTCACGCGATTTGCGCATCAACAGTCCGCACAACATGCGAAGGCGTTATCCGCCGATAAGTTGGATGAGGCGACACGGCAACGCTTTATAGCCATGGCCGCCGAATCACTAGCCAAACAACACCAGTTGGAAAGTAAGCCGCAAATCCCTTTCGACGATTTTTTACAGCAATATTTTGCGCAACAATAAATATGACCAAGTTAGATATTTCAGCGTTACAAACCGAGTTGGCAGGCAAAAGCCCGCGCGTTATCCTAAAAAAAGCGCTGCAAACTTTCGACAATATCGCAATTTCCTTCAGCGGCGCCGAAGATGTGGTGTTGATCGATATGGCCTTGGCGATACGCAAGGATATTCAGGTGTTTTCTTTAGATACCGGACGCTTACATCCGGAGACCTACCGGTTTATAGAAAAAGTCAGGAAGCATTATCAGATTGATATTGAGTTACTGACGCCAGATAGAAACCTGTTGGATGCATTTGTAAAAAACAAAGGACTGTTTAGTTTTTATGAAGACGGCCACCAGGAATGCTGCGGCATTCGCAAGGTCGAGCCGTTAAAACGCAAACTGGCGCAAGTTGATGCCTGGATTACCGGTCAACGTAAAGATCAAAGCCTGGATACGCGCCAAAACTTGCCTGAAGTGCAATTGGATACGGCGTTTGGCAGCGAAGATCACCCGCTGGTTAAATTTAATCCGCTCGCCAACTGGAGTTCTGCGCAAGTCTGGGATCATATCGAAGCCTATCAAGTACCCTACAACGAACTACACCAACACGGCTACATCAGCATAGGCTGCGAGCCCTGCACCCGCCCGGTGTTACCTAATCAGCACGAACGCGCCGGTCGCTGGTGGTGGGAAGAGAGCACTAAAAAAGAATGCGGGTTACATGTTGGGAATGTGAAGGGCTGATTTTAGCCGCTATGCGATTAAAGGCAGATCCCTGTAAAAGTCTGCCTGCTAACTTAACCGGGTACTGCGTTTAGTTTTCCGCCGCATCCGGCTTGGCATCAAGAAACTTTTTGTAATTGATAGACACTTTCAGTCCAGCAAAGCGTCCCGCCATTTTAATCAGTTCTTGGGTTTTTTTATCGAAAGTGAGTTTGACTTCGCTTAAGGCCCGGTCTTCATAGCCTTCTTCTATGCCGTGGGTATCCAGCAGGAAATGGTAGATATATATCTCCCATTCAGGCTCGTCTCTGATTTCCAGAGGCGCACCCAGCTTGGCAACTACGGTTGCTTTTTTGGGGAGTTCAGCGGAAATTTTTTCGATTAAATCGGTATTGCCGCGCAGCTGCATTTTGTCTTTGTTGATTTCCGCGCCGCCGATTGACCGCAACGACACTTCCAAAAACTTTGGCGGGGCAATTTCTAAGAACAACGACGAAAATGACCAAGAGGTAATGCGGCTTTCCTTGTTAAAGTTTAATTCCGAATAGAATTTGACTTCCGGTACTGCAGGTTTGTTATTGGCATCCACTTTGCTGAATCGGTACCGCCAGCGTCGTCCGGTTGGCGTGAGGTCATCTTCGCTGGCGTAAAGTTTTGATAATGAGACAAAATCTTTGCTGTAAAGAATCGGTTCTTTAAATTCCAAGGTAAAGGCATCGGTCACTACGATATTGAAATAACGATCAAATTCACCCATCTGCAGATAGGTTTGATACGCCCGTAACCAGTAAGCGCAGCCGGTTAAAGAGACCAGCAGTATCAGCAACCCGAAAATGCGGAGATGACGATGGATGATTTGATTTTTCATGGGCTAATGCCTAGTGTTGGATGGAGTGCTGACGCCGTCTGGAACCAAAATAGCTTCTACATCCACTTGGTCAAAGCTGTAATGTTTGCCGCAGAATTCACAATCTACTTCAATTGCCCCTTGTTCCTGCAAAATATCTTCGAGTTCTGCGCGCCCCATGGCACGTAAGGTTTTTTCTATTAGCTGTCGGGAGCAGCGGCAGTAAAATTCAACGGGTTCCGCGTCAAACAGTCGGACTTGTTCTTCGTGAAATAGGCGGTGCAATAGATCTTCAGCGTCCAGATCAAGAATTTCCTGGCTGGTTATGGTGTTGGCCAGTATTTCGATACGATCCCAGGCATCGTGGTCGTAAACAGCGGCGCGGTCTTGTTCTGGTAACTCCTGTATGAATAGTCCGGCGGCGTCAGTTTCGTTGGCAAATAACCACAGACGGGTTTTGAGCTGTTCGGATTGGGAAAAATACATTTCCAAGGAAGCCGCTAAATCGCTTGTTTGCAGCGGCACAATGCCTTGATAAGGCTGGTTGTTGTCTGAGGTGACGGTGAGTACAAGTTGACCTTGCCCAAACAGGTTGTCTTGCGCATTTGTTGGCGCGTTTTCCCGGGCGCGTACCAAGCCTCTTATTTTTTTATCTTCGGTCGATTGAGCCACTAGGGTTTGGATATGACCGTCACCTTGGGTTTGTAAAATCATCGAGCCTTTAAACTTAATAGTTGCCGATAGCATCACTACGGCAACTAGAGCTTGCCCGAGTTGTTGCTGTATGGCTTCGTCACCTTGCTGATGGCTTTTTGCTTGTTGCCAGCTCTGGGTTAATTTAACCCATTCACCGCGGATGCCGAGTTCCTCGAATAAAAAACGGCGTAATACATCTTGCTCTTTCATGATTCTCCGATTAAATGTTCACTGTTTTTACAATGTTATAATTTTTAACAAAAATACCACAGCCGATGATATTCACGACAAAAAAACTTACCCTGCCTGATCCTGTTGATGCGTTGCCGGGACGTGCTACGTCCATGCCGGTGACAAATAAACATTATGTGAATGGCAATCCTATTTTGCCGCCCTTTCCTGAATGCTTGGAGCGTGTGTTATTTGGGTTGGGTTGTTTTTGGGGGGCTGAACGTAAATTCTGGCAATGTACAGGGGTGTTTTCTACCGCAGTGGGTTATGCGGGTGGCTATACCCCTAATCCTACCTATGACGAGGTTTGTAGCGGCTTAACCGGGCATACTGAGATAGTTAGCGTGGTTTATGATCCCGCAATCGTTACTTTCAATACGTTGCTGGAATTATTCTGGACAGTACACAATCCTACTCAGGGAATGAGGCAGGGTAATGATGTCGGCACTCAGTATCGATCGGCGATTTATACCTATACGGAAAAGCAATTCAACGAAGCGGTCAAATCAAAAGAACAGTATCAGCAACGCCTTAAACAAGCCGGTTTCAACGAGATAACGACGGAAATTGCCCAAGCTGGAGACTTTTATTATGCCGAAGATTATCACCAACAATACCTCGCCAAAGAACCCCAGGGTTATTGCGGGTTAGGGGGCTTGGGAGTGGCGTTTGAATAAAGTTGTAAATCTAACGGGCAAAAAAAAGGCAGTTTATAAAAACTGCCTGAAGTATTAGGAAGGATATAACGCAACTTTCAGCTATGAAAGCCTACTCAGGCTCTAAAAGTTAGATTAATAATAGCAACGCCTTAGGCAAATAAAAATGTGGCATATTGTCGCACCCCGCCCATTACGCTATTAAAAACGCCAGAGATGTCCAATAATGGCGGTCGGTTTAATTTCCCCACTTGCTGAACTCAACATGCTTTCACACGTTTCTTCGAGACCCGGATCATCGGCACTGCAAAACCTGAGCTGGCTGTTCATTTTGCGAAATTTGATGATCCTCAGCGAGTCTGTGCTGATTTTTTTAACCACGTTTGGATTAAATATTAAATTGCCACAGCAGCAACTTTGGCTGGTGGTAATGTCGATAATTGCGGTCAATATTTACACCTGGCTACGCTTGCAGATTGATGATCCGGTAACTGATCAGGAAATTTTTTCGCAATTAGCGGTTGATGTTCTTGGGATTACCGCGTTGCTGTATCTCACGGGCGGCGCATCAAATCCGATTATATGGGTGTATCTGCTGCCACTGATTATTACCGCTATTATGTTGCCCCAAGCGTATGCGTGGTACATGGTCATTTTGACGACGTCGATGTATACAATTTTAATGGCTTACAACGTGCCGTTACCTTCAATAGAGCCGCATATCCCTAATCCCGATATGGTGCATGACAATATTGAACATCTGGAAATGTTGCATCAGGCGCACGCCACCAGTGACAGGCATTATTTTAATCTGCATATTTTTGGTATGTGGTTTGGGTTTGTGTTTAGTGCCGGATTAGTCGCATTTTTTGTGGTCGAGCTGGCAAGAACATTAAAAGTTCAGGAACGCAGCTTGGCGGAGGCACGAGAAAGTGCATTGCGCGATGAACGGGTGGTGGCTTTAGGTACGTTGGCGGCCAGCGCTGCGCACGATATGGGGACACCGTTAGGGACTATCGCTATTCTTGCGCATGAACTGGAGAACGATTATCCCATCCATCGTTATCCTGAGCTACATGAAAGAGTCGTCATCATGCAGCAGCAGCTTGATCGGTGTAAAAAAGCACTATCTGTGATGTCTGCTTCAGCGGGGGAAATGCGCGCCGAATCAGGTAGCATTATGCCAGTGGCTGATTATCTGGATGACGTGCTCAAACAATGGCGGACTCATCAACCATCAACGAAGCTCAGATTATTTATCGATCCAAGTATTGTCGAAGACGCTAAAATTATCGCTGAACGTACTCTGACTCATGCGCTAATCAATATTTTAAACAACGCCGCCGAAGCATCGCCACCAGAACAAGGGCTTGAGTTTCATGCCGGCTGGGATAGAGAACAGGCAATTATAAAAATTCGTGATTTTGGCCCTGGCTTTCCCCCCGAGGTTTTTCAACTGGTCGGTAAGCAGCCGGTAGCCAGTAAAAAACGCGGTATGGGCGTGGGTTTGTTTTTGACTTATTCGACCATTAGCCGAGTCGGTGGCAAGGTTAATTTTGACAATATGGATTCGGGCGGTGCTTGCGTAGAAATCACCCTTCCTCTTTTACAACTGAAACATGGCGATGACAGCACAGGAAATTGATAAACCCAGGCTATTACTGGTAGATGACGATGAGGTTTTTTGTAATGTATTGAAAGCCGCGTTGCAAAAAAGAAATTTTGAAGTTCTGATAGCGAATGACGTTAACACGGGCATTGAATTAGCCGAACTTAATCTGCCGGAATATGCCGTGATTGATTTACGTATCGGTCATGAATCAGGGTTGGAATTAGTAAAAAAGTTGATTTCGTTAGACGACAATACCCGCATTGTTATGTTGACGGGTTTTGCCAGTATTGTTACAGCGGTCGAATCCATCAAATTGGGCGCGGTGCATTATTTGACCAAACCAGCCAATGCTGATGAGATTGTTGCGGCGCTAAATAAAAATGAAGGCGATTCTTCTGTGGGTATCAGTGAGAGCCCCTTATCAGTAAAACGTTTGGAATGGGAACATTTACAAAAAGTCTTGATGCAGCATGACGGCAATATTTCTGCCGCAGCCAGAGCGCTAAATATGCACCGACGTACCCTACAAAGAAAGTTGGATAAAAAACCAGTGCGAGAGTAAAGAGTGTTTTTTAATCCCGTGCAAATTTTAAGGATTAATTCTTCTAGTTGATTACACTGATAGTAAAATAAAAACTTGAGCGGCTAAAAAATAAAACTAATTATTTCAATGGGTTATTCTTTACAAACCTCAAAATGATCTTTTAAATTTACGAAAAGATAAAAATAAATTATTTATAGTTTTGACACGACACCTAAAGCCGTGATAAAAATTACCCCGTCGTTTGTTTTGCAGCGGCATACAACTCAGATGAAATTTGAGTTGTCCCTTAGCTAAGGGCTATAAAAATTACTATAAATAACTATGAGGATTTAGAAATGGCTGAAGAACAAGAAAAAGACTATTTTTGGTTTTATATTGGCGGATTAATAGTTGCTACTATCGTTTTAGTATTGATGCTGAAAGCTGATGAAACCAAGCATTTAGCAAGTGGCGTAGTTGCAGAACAGCAAAAAGAAACATTTACAAAAATTGAAAAAAGACACACTAGTAACAACAGCAGTGCAGAAGCGATTTCTGGAAAATAATCTTTTATAAATTATTGTTGTGAAAAAATCCCCCGTTGCTTTCTGCACGGGGGATTTTTTTTGCCCTTCGTTTTTTCTTAAGCTGACATTTAGTCCGCGGGGATGCCTTCTAAGATTAGTTGTATTTATTCAACGCTTGGCGATTGTTGCTCAAGTTGCTTAATTTTTTCTTCCAGCAGTTTTACAGTTTTTAATAGGTCAGGCAGTTTGCTCAAAGCAATTTGTTCCTTGTAGGCGGTTTTTTTGTCTTTGGCCGGACTACCAAACATTTGCGAACCTGCAGCAACGTTTCCAGCAACCCCAGAACGCGCCATAATTACTGCGCCGCGGCCAATAGTGACATGATCCGCAACCCCGGAACTACCAGCCAAAATGGCATAATCTTCAATATTGCAAGAGCCCGATACACCGGTTAAACCGCACATGATCACGCCTTGGCCAATTTTATTGTTGTGGCCGATTTGTACCAGATTGTCTATTTTGCTGCCCGCACCGATTACCGTACTGCCCAACGCGCCTCTGTCTACACAAGTATTCGCACCGATTTCGACATTATTGCCAATGACGACATTGCCGACTTGCGGTACTTTGACATGTTGACCATTCCTGAATTTATAGCCGAAACCGTCGGCGCCAATAATTGCGCCAGAGTGGATGATCACGTTATCGCCAATCTCCACGTCATCATAAATGACTGCATAAGGGTAAATACGGCAGTTTTTGCCGATTTTGACGTTTTTACCGATGTAAGCACCGGCTAAAATTTCACTGTTATCACCAATCTGAGTTTGTTCGCCAATAATTGCGTATGGGCCGATATAGGTGGCATTGCCCAAGGCAACATTTGCTTCTAGCACGGCTTGCGGCGCAATACCAGGCAGGTAAGGTCGTTCAGGGTGTAGTAATTCAACTGCTTTAATAAAGCTAAGTTCTGGATCAGTACAGATTAATAAAGCTACGTTTTCCGGGACATCAGTGACAGGGAAATTCTCGCCGATGATGCATGCTGACGCGGTCGAATTTTTCAGGTGATGGGCATAACGACTGTTGGTTAGCTGAGTAACTTGGCCACTTTCAGCAGCGGTAATGTCAGCAGCAGAATGAATCACTGCCAGCTCATCGCCCCCCTCCAATCTGGCGCCGCAAAAATCGGCCAATTCTTTTAATGTTATCGTCATGTTTATCTCTATTCGATTAATGGGGATGCGGATCAGAATTTCAGGGCAAGAAGTCAAAAATTTGCCTTGTCACAATTTTGACAACAAGCATAGCATGGTGAAAAAAAGTTTCAGCGTTGCCAATGTCCGCTTTTACCGCCGTCTTTTTCCAGCAATTGCACAGATTGAATGACCATGCCGCGATCAACCCCTTTGCACATGTCATAAATAGTAAGCAGGGCAATTTGGGTGGCTGTTAATGCTTCCATTTCCACACCTGTTTGACCATTGGTCTTTACCGTAGCCTGGCAGCGCACGCGGTGATTGTCAGGCTCAGGCGTTAGGTTGACTTCTACGTGGGTAATGGGCAGAGGGTGACAAAGCGGAATTAAATCTGAGGTCTTTTTACTGGCCATAATCCCGGCAAGCCTTGCCACAGCGAGCACATCGCCTTTTTTGTGCTCGCCAGCGATGATGAGACGTAGCGTTTCAGGCTGCATTTCGATGAAACCTTCGGTAACAGCGACCCGTTGCGTGATGGCTTTGGTGCCCACATCGATCATGTGTGCTTCGCCGGCCTGATTAAAATGCGGAGTGTGAGTCATTGGCGGTAGAATTGCTGACAAAAAGCCATTATCCATTTTTTTAACCAGCGCGTGAATGATCATGTCCATCAAAGTCCGTTATTTTGCCAGCCTGAAAGACCGTGTGGGACGCGCCGAGCAGACCATTGATAGTTCAGGATTATCGACAGTCAGATCGGTATGGCATGTTGCTAATCCAGATGAAACGCTACCCGATAACATTCTGGCTGCGGTAAACATGGATTATGTCGACTTGGATAGTTCCGTTAAAGATGGTGATGAAGTGGCATTTTTTCCGCCGGTGACAGGAGGTTAAATATGCTGATAAAAATTTGCCCGGATGGTTTTGATCCCTGGCAGGAAATACAAGCCTATCAACAGAATGCGTTAACAACGCTGATCGGAAAAATTGGTGCGACCAGTGTATTTGTCGGCACGATGCGCGACTTTAATGAGGGCGATCAAGTTAAGGGCATGATGCTCGAACATTACCCTGGCATGACCGAAAAACAGCTGGCAAAAATTGTTGCTGAAGCTCAGTCGCAATGGCAAATTTTGGATGCGCTTATCGTGCATCGGGTAGGTGCTGTTTTGCCAGATGAGGCGATTGTGTTGGTGGTGGTGTGGTCATCGCATCGAGGCGAGGCTTTTGATGCTAGTCGCAACATCATGGAAGCTCTGAAATCGAAAGCGCCATTTTGGAAAAAAGAGCAGCTAGACTCAGATCAAGAACGCTGGGTGTCAAAAAATACCGATGGCTATACAACTTGTTAACTGGAAGGAATTTAGATGGTGATAAAGCGTAGTAGCTTATTTATATTTTCACTGATTGTGTCGGCACTATTTATTGGTGTTGGCCATGCAAAAATTTCTCCTCTTTATCAACCATTGCCTGGGCTGACAGAAAAACAATTAGCGGTAATTGTTAATGACGCAGATCCGTTAAGTGTGCGTATTGCCGATTATTACCAAAGAAAACGGCAAATTCCGTCGGCGAATATGATTCATATTCGCTTCGATGCAAGCTCCAATGCGCTGTCTCAAAAAGACTTTGCAGCTATTAAGCGGCAGGTAGATGCGAAAACACCCAAACAAGTACAGGCTTTTGTATTGACCTGGCTAAAACCGTTTCGAGTGGATTGTATGTCGATTACTACCGCCTTTGCGGCCGGTTTTGATCAGGCATTTTGTGCGAAAGTCTGTCAGGAAACCCGCAAGAGCCCGTATTTTGCCTCCGATAGTCAGAAACCCTTTGCCGATTACCAGTGGCGCCCCACCATGACTTTAGCGGGGCATTCATTTGATGAGGTTAAGCAGTTGGTTGATCGGGGCGTTGCGGCAGATTTTACTCGACCACAAGGATCGGCGTATTTGTTAAAAACCACGGATCAGGCGCGTAGTTCGCGGGCTGCTTATTTCCCAGAGGTGGCAAAAGCATTTTCGGGGCTATGGCCGGTAAATTATCTGGAGCAGAACGCTATTAGCGGAAAATCCGATGTGATGTTTTATTTCACCGGCTTGATGCATGTGCCGGACATTGACAAAAACACCTATCTGCCGGGTGCTGTTGCCGATCATTTAACTTCGACGGGGGGCGTGTTGGCAGGAAGCGATCAAATGAATATTTTGGAGTGGATTAAAGCGGGGGCGACGGCAACGTATGGTGCTGTCGTCGAGCCGTGTAATTATCCGGCTAAGTTTCCTCATCCAGGTGTATTGCTGCAATATTATTTGCGCGGCAATACGTTGATTGAAGCTTATTGGAAGAGTGTTTGGGAGCCTGGGCAGGGTATTTTCGTCGGTGAGCCGCTGGCTCGACCTTTTGCTTCGCCACCACCGGCAAAACAATCTCGCTAAATAGCGTCAAAATCCCTGTGTTGACGCCCTTCATGGGCTGCGACATGTCCACCACGAACGTAAGCTACGCTTGTGGTGGGCTGCCGAAAAACTAAAGCAGTGCTTCTTTTAGAACAGTGGTTTTTTCTCTTCAGCGTTATAACGTGCGATGCTTGAAAGAATCTCTTCACGAGCGTCTTCAATGCCATACCAGCCATCGACCTTTACCCATTTGCCAGGCTCCAAGTCTTTGTAATGTTGAAAGAAATGCACGATTTTGGCTAATTTGTCTTCAGGAATATCATCATACGTATTAACGCGATTATAAAACGGCGTTAATTTAGGAACAGGCACTGCCAACACCTTGGCATCGCCGCCTGCTTCATCAGTCATTTTCAAAATACCAATCGGACGGCACCGAATCACGCAGCCGCTCAATAATGGCGCGGGCGTAATCACTAACACATCCACTGGATCGCCATCATCAGCAAGACTGTGCGGCACATAACCGTAGTTGGTTGGATATTGCATTGAGGTGCCCATGAAACGATCTACCGTTAACGCGCCGGTGTCTTTATCAATTTCATACTTGACCGGGTCGCTAAAAGCCGGAATTTCGATAACTACATTGATATCGTCGGGTACGTTAATGCCAGACTTGACGTTCATTAGTGACATGGGCTGTCCTCGTGGAGTGAATAGTAAAATAATGCCATTATATCAGCTGTTATCAGCTTTAATCAGAGGAAAGCCAGAACAATGCAGGGACAATTAGAGAAAATGCGCGTAATTTTGAATTCGCCGGTTGAGTATCAATTACCGCTAGGCGATCAGCTGGTTCCCTTAAATCGACTGATTGGGCAGTCTATTAAGCTTAAATTTACCGGCAAGATAACCTGTATTCATTGTCAGCGGGCCGTCAAAAAAAGTTTTAATCAGGGTTACTGCTACCCTTGTTTTACCTCATTGGCGCAGTGTGATATGTGCATCATGAAGCCGGAAACTTGCCACTTTGCCGCCGGAACTTGCCGAGATTCTGCTTGGGGAGAGCAATTCTGTTTTCAGCCGCATATCATTTATCTAGCTAATTCCAGTGGCATCAAGGTAGGCATTACCCGGCAAACACAAATTCCTACGCGCTGGATTGATCAGGGAGCCGTGCAAGCATTACCAATTTTTAAAGTGCCTTCGCGGTATGTGTCGGGATTGATAGAAGTCGCGATCGGCAAGCATGTCAGCGATAAAACCAGCTGGCAGCAAATGCTTAAAAATAATGTTCAGCCTGTTGATTTGTCAGCAAAAAGAGATGAATTAATCAAGACTTGCGCACCAGAGCTCAATGAGATTAGGCAGCGTTTTGGTGAGCAGGCAGTTGAATTATTGGCTGAAGCGCAGCCCGTGGATATAGCGTTTCCGGTCGACCATTATCCAACCAAAATTAACTCCTTCAACTTGGATAAAAACCCAGAAGTTTCAGGCGTTTTACACGGCATTAAAGGCCAGTATCTGCTGCTGGATACCGGAGTAATCAATATCCGTAAATTTACCGGCTATGAGGTGGAGTTTTCGGCGTAAGCGTTTTGTATCTTGTGTACCCTTTGCCTCGTTAGGAAATTCTTGGCTTGCAGGCTCATTGATGTCTAAGTTTGCAATTACATTTTTTCCTGGAACCGGTTAAAATGCCTGCAATACATCGTCTAAAGCAGACGTCCCCGTGTCGCCGTTTTTAACCAAGTAATTTGGTAATGATTTTAAAAAAACGCATATAATCGACATCAAAACAACGATCTACTGTCAGTTTATTGAGGATATTAATGTGGAGCTAAGCGGCGCACAAATTGTCATTCAGAGCCTTAAGGACGAAGGCGTAGAATATATTTTCGGCTATCCAGGCGGCGCTGTGCTGCATCTGTACGATGCCATTTTTCAGCAAGATGATGTCAAACATATTCTTGTGCGCCATGAGCAGGGAGCTACACACGCGGCCGACGGCTACGCGCGGGCGACCGGAAAGCCTGGTGTAGTCTTGGTCACTTCAGGGCCAGGTGCTACCAACGCAGTCACTGGTATTGCTACGGCTTATATGGATTCCATTCCTCTGGTAGTGATTTCCGGCCAGGTGTCTTTACCTGTGATCGGTAGTGATGCTTTCCAGGAAGTCGACATGGTGGGTATTACTCGGCCCTGCGTAAAACATAATTTCTTGGTAAAAGACGTCACCCAGCTGGCAGAAACCATCAAAAAAGCTTTCCATGTTGCCACCACCGGTCGTCCGGGCCCCGTAGTCGTTGATATTCCAAAAGATATTACCGATCCACGGATTAAGGTGCCTTACAAATACCCTAAAAAAGTCGTCATGCGTTCTTATAATCCGGCAACTACCGGACATAAGGGCCAGATTAAAAAAGCAGTTGATTTACTTTTGGCTGCTGAAAGACCGATTATTTATTCAGGTGGCGGCGTTGTTTTAGGCGAAGCCAGCAAAGAATTGATTGAATTAGCTAAAACGCTCGGCTTTCCGGTCACTAACACCTTGATGGGCCTCGGCGCTTATCCTGCAACTGACCCTCAGTTTGTCGGCATGCTAGGTATGCATGGTACTTATGAAGCCAACATGGCGATGCACGAAAGTGATGTCATATTGGCAATTGGCGCACGCTTTGATGATCGCGTTACCGGTAAGCTTGATGAGTTTTGCCCGTATGCGAAAATTATTCATATAGATGTTGATCCCGCTTCTATTTCCAAAACCGTCAGAGTCGACGTGCCTATCGTCGGCGGCGTTAAACCGGTTTTGGACCAAATGCTGGAAATGCTCGCTGAAAGCAAAAAGAAACCAAGTAAAAAAGCGTTGGAAGCCTGGTGGAAACAAATTGATCAGTGGCGCAGTGTGCATTGCCTTGAGTTCGATCGCGAAAGCCGTTTAATCAAACCGCAATATGTGATTGAGCAACTCTACGAAGTGACCAACGGTGACGCCTATGTCACCTCTGATGTTGGTCAACATCAAATGTGGGCGGCTCAATATTATCCATTTGATAAACCGCGTCGTTGGATCAATTCTGGCGGCTTGGGCACAATGGGCTTTGGTTTGCCTGCTGCGATCGGCGTTAAATTGGCCTTTCCAGATTCTGAAGTGGCTTGTGTTACCGGCGATGCCAGTATTCAAATGTGTATTCAGGAGTTATCAACTGCCCTGCAATACAAAACGCCCATTAAGATCATTAATCTGAATAACAGCTACATGGGAATGGTCAGGCAATGGCAGGAGTTTTCCTATGAAAGCCGTTACTCACATTCATACATGGATACTATTCCAGAATTTGTAAAACTTGCAGAAGCATACGGTCATGTCGGTATTCGTGTCACTAAGCCTGAAGAGGTAAGGCCAGCTCTGGAACAAGCATTCGCCCTGAAAGATCGCACAGTATTTTTAGACATTCTTACTGATCGCACCGAAAACGTTTACCCAATGATTGAAGCCGGAAAAGGTCATCATGATATGAAGTTGAGAGTAGCTTTGGGCACATCAACGGACAGGGAGCTTGCGTAAATGAGGCATATCATTTCTATTCTGATTGAAAATGAATCAGGGGCATTGTCGCGGGTTGCTGGGTTGTTTTCTGCGCGCGGTTACAACATTGAATCATTGACGGTAGCGCCGACAGAAGATCCAAGTTTATCCAGAATGACGTTGGTGACACGTGGCAGTGAAAATGTCATCGAACAAATCACTAAGCAGCTAAACAAGCTGATTGATGTCGTCAAACTGATAGATTTGGCGGAGTCTGCCCATATTGAGCGCGAATTGATGTTGGTTAAAATCAGAACCAGTGAGCATTCGCGTGGTGAAATAAGAAATGTCGCCGAGATATTTCGCGGCAAAATTATTGACGTCACCCCAACTTCTTATGTAGTTGAGATGACCGGACCTTCTGAAAAACTCGATGCTTTTGTCGCGACCATTGACCCTGATAGCATCATAGAAGTGGTTCGCTCAGGACCAACAGGTATTTCACGCGGCGAAAAAGGCCTGCATTTATAAGCGCCGCCCCGTTCTTTATATTTTAACCTTAAGAAAAACAGGAAAATCCATGCAAGTTTATTACGACAAAGACGCCGACCTTTCGATCATCAAGGCAAAAAAAGTAGCCATCATTGGTTACGGTTCACAAGGCCATGCCCATGCCCTTAATCTAAAAGAATCTGGCGTTGCAGTTGTCGTTGGATTACGCACTGGCTCGCCTTCAGTGGCTAAAGCTGAAGCCCATGGCTTAACCGTACAACCGGTAGCCCAAGCCGTTTCCGGCGCAGACGTCGTTATGATTTTGACTCCAGATGAGTTTCAATCAAAATTATACAAAGACGAAATTGAGCCAAACATCAAACAAGGTGCTGTATTAGCATTCGCTCACGGTTTTGCAATCTTATTCAACCAAGTTGTGCCACGCGCTGATTTAGATGTCATCATGATCGCGCCCAAAGCCCCCGGACACACTGTACGTTCTGAATTTGTACGCGGCGGCGGCGTTCCTGACTTAATCGCTGTTCATCAAGATGCCTCAGGCACAGCAAAAGCGATTTGTTTGTCTTATGCGTCAGCTATCGGTGGCGGTCGTTCAGGCATTATCGAAACTACGTTCCGCGACGAATGTGAAACCGATTTATTCGGCGAACAAGCTGTTTTATGTGGCGGTGCCGTTGAACTGGTAAAAATGGGTTTTGAAACCTTAGTTGAAGCAGGCTACGCACCAGAAATGGCTTATTTCGAATGCTTACACGAATTAAAACTGATTGTAGATTTAATGTTTGAAGGCGGCATTGCAAACATGAACTACTCCATCTCTAACAATGCAGAGTATGGCGAATATGTGACTGGCCCCAAAGTAATCAATGACGAAAGCCGTCAAGCAATGCGTGAAGCTTTACAAAACATCCGTAACGGCGAATACGCGAAAAAATTCATTCTGGAAGGTTTAACTAATTACCCAGAAATGACGGCAAAACGTCGTTTAAATGCAGAACATCCAATTGAAGTCGTTGGCGCACAACTGCGCAGCATGATGCCGTGGATCAAAGCTAATCAAATCGTAGACAAAAGCAAAAACTAAGCTGGTTTAGCTGCACATAAAAAAAGCCCATAGCTTGATGGGCTTTTTTTTGCCTGCTAGAAAAGTTGATTCTTTTTCGTAGGCTGAGCGGAGCCGAAGCCAACTATACGCTTCGACTTCTATTTGACGATAGAAACCTCAATCTGCCGAAATACATAATCAATACTGGCATAGCTGCCATATTGGCTGAGGGCATTGATGCGATAGACCGTGAGATTTTGATCGGCCTCAGAGTAACTCTGGCTGCTGCAACTCAAGCTAACATTAAAGCCGTCAATACCGGTAAAAGTCATCGCAGTTTGCGCACTGACATCAGTGCAACTGCCGCCGTTATTAATACGGCCAATCGACCATTCAATCCCTGCGCGCGCAGCCTGATAAGCACGAGCACCTTGCAACGCATAATTGAAGGTGCCGATTTGCACGCCGCTCAGCCTCACCATGTAGCCACCGAGCAAGCCCAGTACTACCAGAATAAAAATAGCCATGACAAGAGAAAAGCCTTGTTGTCGTTTCATGGGGCGTTATCCACATGCACTTGATGCACCAAACGAGTCGATTCGCCTGCGCTATCAGTCAGGGTGATTTGCAGCGTGACCAGGCCTGAGTTGGTGGCCGTTGCCGAACTATAGGCAAATGTGCAGCTACTGATAGTATTGGCTTGCAGTTGCCCGGTCACGCCAGTAGGCGGATTGGCTTGCGTAGCGGTAATGTTGTAACCGGAATAGCGCAGCAATGTATGGGCGACAGTGTCGCAACGGTAAGTAATAGGTGTATCGACAATAAAAAACCGCTGCTGGGGCGATTGCAGTGGAAATTTTTTGGCACTGGCTAGGCTGATTGATGTTGTGGTAGACGTGTTACTCAATGTCGCGCGGTTATTACCGGCATAGGCATCGGCAGATACTTGCCCCAAGTTGTAAATTACCAACTCACCGCGAGGCGCGGATAGTAAGGTGCCGATCACATCAAAACTGCTGTCAGTGCTGGTGAAATCAAGAATATTGCCACTGCCGGTGCTGGTGACCTTAGCTCGATAACGTCCGCCATCGCTGGTATGCAACAGTTCCAATACAGTACCGCTGCCGGTAATGCGGATACTGTTTGGTAAAGCGCGGCGAATGTCGCGTTGCATTAAACGCAAGGTTGATTCGGCGCTATCAACCAGCGCGGTGCGACGTTGCTGGTCGAAATAACTCTTCACAGGCAACGTAATAAGATCACTGGTCATTGATGCCAAAATGCCGACAATAACGATGACGGTAATCAGCTCAATTAGGGTAAACCCTTGCTCGCGGCGGATCATGTTAATACTCTGCCTTGTAGCCGACTAAGATCAGTCTGGAGACGCCTGGTCCCGACACACTGACGGTAATCTTTTTAGCATTAACGCCGCCGGTTAATGCGGTTGCCGCTGCTACCGCAACCGTCACCGTATATTGCGATAATCCAGTAACAGCGTTGCCTTGCTGGTCACGGACACCGGCATCACTCAAGCCGTTGTAATCATCAACATCATCAAAATTACTGCGACCAGTGCTGGCGGTACCGCTGTAGGCTTGCAGCGAAATTTCTTCCAGATAGGACTCGGCAATTGCCAGTGCTTGATATTCAACCACAGGATCGGCGCTATGACTAACGGTGAGATTAATAACGGAAAGAATGCCTACCAACGCGATGCTGATAATCACCATCGACAAAATCAGCTCAACCAAGGTTGTGCCGCGTTGTCGCTTAAGAGAGCTGTAAACAAGTTGCTCCCGTGTATGGTTCGACAAGCTCACCATGAGCGGGTGAAGCAAACCGCCGTTCACCCTGAGTTTATCGAAGGGTTTCCTAAGGCGTACTGTCATAAACAAAGCCGGTATCTTGTATTACGGTGATTTTTCGGCTGCCGATAGTGATGTCCAACCCAGTTGAAGCAGTGCCTTTAGCGGTGAAATAAATTGTTGCATTGCTAACAGCAACGCCAGATTGGCTGCCTTGGTAGCTGGGCTCGCCAGAACCCGGACGTTTAACCATTTGAGTGAAATCGCTGGTAGTAGTCGATGCACACTGACTACGATTGCTAGCCCCCGGCTGTTTCAAGGCAAACTGATTGGCGGCAATTACTACCTGCACATTACAACCGCTCGCTACTGCCAATTTTTGTGCATAACGAATGGCGCTAAGGGTATCGTCGAAAAAACCGCGTTCTTGAAAAGTAGAAATACTGAAAAACTTTGGCAGTGCTGTGGCGGAAATAATTCCCAAAATGACAATGGCCATTACCAATTCAACCAGAGTAAAGCCTCGCTGCGAAATAAAATTGGCTTTGAAATTGTGCTCAATCACAGTAGTAGGCAAAAAAGCAAAGCGTGGACAACTTAAGCTATCCACGCCAAAGACTTAACAACCACCAATAACAGGAGTTGCTACGCCGGTGGTTCCATTGTACTCGACTCGGCAGGTAGCGCTACCGCCATTATTTGGGGTGAACGTAACCGTTGTGGCGCTTGGGTAAGCTACTGTTACCGCATTTAAATTATCCATTGCTCTGCCAATTCCAACAGCGCTTCCTGCTGGGATACCAGTACCCGCGGCTACGGTGACGATAGAACCACCGCTCAGCGTGACAGAGACTGCGGTCGTGGAGCCATTTGCAAGATATGCTGCTTTGGTAATAGCGACTGCTGAGTTTATACCGCCAGCAATGCCGTTAACCGCGGCTAGTCGAGCTTGACCACCCAGATTGGCAAATTTAGGAAGCGCTGTTGCCGCCAAAATCCCCAAAATCACAATTACCATGACCAATTCAATTAACGTAAAACCTTGTTGTTTGTGTAAATTCACTTTTGTCACCTTGAGTTTGAATAAGAAATAAGCCCACACTGCATTAACGCTAGAAAGTGTAGACTATACTGCAATTTAAAATCTCTGCGATTTAAAAAAATCAACTTACGTGCCATAACTCCAGCTATTTAATATTTCTGCCAGACAGTCGACATGAGCATAAGAAAAATCATATTTTGCGATATATGTAATCCACAAGGTTTAAGGGCAATCGAATATCGCCGCGCACCTCGTAACGACCAGCGTACCGGGCGACGGATCAGCGACGGGCGATCCTGGTTTGAAGGGGAATTGAGTGCAGCGCTTCAAGCAGGTTGGGTTAATACCGGTGATGGTGGGCATATTTGCCCCGCTTGCAAACTTAACAAATTCTGATGGTCGGCTAAAAATTTAATGCCGGGTATTTCAATTAACTTAAGCAATGCAAATAAGCCTTATGGACTGCTTTTTACTTGGCTGTTATTACTACTTTTTAGCGGTCAAACGTTTGCTTGGTACGATAACACTTGGCATTACAGGATTCCTATTAATGTACCTGCCGGTAGCAGCGTTAACAGCACCATCAAGGTCGATGTCGATTTTGCCGCGCAACTGACCACCCTTGGCGTTACCGGTAGTTTTGATATTAACTCCCCCCGCATTGTCCGCAGCGACGATCTCAGTTTAGTCACCAACCAAGAATACACCGATGCGATTTATGCCGGAGTCACTGATTCTACTGGCAACAATCGTGGCGAAATTCGTTTTATTTTGCAGGATGCCGGAGCCACTACTTATTACCTGTACTTTGATACCGTAGCCAATGGCCCCAAAGCGACCAACTCACAAAGTAAAATCAACGGTAACTTTGAGGCCGATATTACCGGTACGGTAACGCCGAATTCCTGGGCTGCAGCCAGCCGTAGTGATGCCAATATGGATTTGCAGATTCGCCCTGCGGAGACTGTGAGCGTTAGTGATACCAGTGCCGGCACAAGTCCAACAACCGTCAGTACTAATGGTAATCCCAATACCGGTAAATTTTCGTACTTAATAGGATTTCGTAAGAATTCTGATTCTACTGCTGCTGCCGGAACTAATGCATCCTTAGTTCGTACCATTACTATTCCAGCTAGCAATCCCGGTAATCTGAATATTCGTCTTAAGCCTCAGGGATGGGATTCTGGTAATAATGGCGATATAACTAATTATGATTATTTACAAGTTCGTTTGCTTAAGCCCAGCGATTCGACAGTGTTATTGAATGTTGTCGGCCCTGAATTGAATAATTATAAAACTTGCCCATTCAGTCCAAATTACGGGCTCAATCTTGCCACCAGCTCAGTGTCTGGTTTTGGTGGTTATAACAATTGGGACAATGGTACGGGTGCTAATAATCACAGCTTGGGTATGACCAGCACATACAACCGAGGTAAAGAACCTTGGATAAATTGTTCAGCTAGTTTGGCATCAGTTGCAGGTCAAACAGTGAAGCTGGAAATAAGAATGGCTGTTGTCTTTGAATATCGCAGTTGGTTTTTGCTTGATGATTTAGAATGGAGCGTCAATAGCGCTAGTTTGGGCGCACCACAAACTGTGCCGGTTGTCGCCCCACCTGCCACTGGCTTCAATGCCTTTGAAACAGCTACTGCCGCTAATTCAATAAGTGGTGTGTTGAAAACTAAAATAGCAGGAACTGCATTTAATTTTGATGTGGTTGCGCTTACCAGCAGTCCGGCCACTGTATTGACCAGCTTTACCGGTACAGTCAAAGTGGAGTTGGTTGATGGTCGTGGTGCGAGTTGTACTACCAATACTGCAATTCAAATCGTCACTGCCAGTTATACCTTTACTGCGACCGAACAAGGCCGACATACTTTTTCCGGCGTTAGCCAAGCGCAGGCGTATCCCGATGTATTAGTGCGTATCTCTTATCCAGCCAGCGCGCCAACTGTGGTGGTCTGTTCTACGGATCATTTTGCTATTCGTCCAGCCAGCTTTATTGCTGCCGCAAGTGATGCTAACTGGGTGTCAGCGGGGACTACACGCTCTTTGAATGCCACCTCGGCTAGTGCTACACCAACGCATAAGGCCGGGCAGCCGTTTACTTTGGTTGCAACAGCCTATAACAGTCTCGGTGCTGTCACCAGCGGCTATAACGGAACCCCAAGCGCTAATTTTAATAGTTGTGTTTTGCCTGCTAGCGGGTGTGTCGGCGGCGCCTTCAATGCCGGCACTTTTGTCGTTAATAACGGTGTTGCGACGTCGATAACTGCTCAATATTCCGAGGTTGGCGTTATTAACGCAACTATTAAAGATAGTGATTTTGCAATTATTGACGCTAGCGATGGTTCTACCTTAAGCGAGCGTACTATCACGTCCCCAATTTTTACTATTGGCCGGTTTGTACCGGATCATTTTGATGTCACTATAAATATGCCGGTCTTTGCACCCAGCTGTAATACGTTTACCTATATCGGGCAACCTATCAAATTTGCCACCGCGCCAGAAGCCAGTATTAGTGCTAAAAACAACTCCGGCGTAGTCACGCAGAATTACACCGGCAGTTTATGGAAGATTAACCCCAGCGATACAACTTATGGCATCACACCGAGCTATAGCGAAGCTGCCCAGCCATTAACGGTATTAAATACCAGTCTACCTACTACTATCGATAACGGCGACGGCACTGGGCGGCTCAACTTTGCCGATACCACCAGTAATATTCTGGCAATTACTCGATCCGCGCCAATTAACGAGTTTAATGCCGAAATCGCCCTGAGTTTTACCTTGCAAGACACCGATGCCGTGCAGGTTGCCAATATCAATGGCGGCGCGGGCGTTAATCCGGTTGGATTTGGTGCGGCCAGTGCCGGTAATGGCATCAGCTTTACCGGCGGCAATAAAGCTCAGCGCTGGGGGCGGTTAGCACTGGGCAATGCCTATGGCTCAGAATTGGTTGCCCTGTCGGTGCCGTTATTTACTGAGTATTTCAACGGGTCGTCGTTTATCAGTAACACTAGCGACAATTGCACGGCGTTAACCTTGAGCAGCCAGCTGGCGCTTAGCAATCCGCTCACCAATAGCGGTGCAACTAAAGCAGGTAATGCCTTGATGATTATTGCACCATCCGGAACATCGCAAGCCAGCTTGGCAAATGCCATTTTATTAAATGGTGTGGCAGGATTAAGTTTTAGCGCGCCAGGCGCAGGTAATACCGGATACATCGACATTACCGGCAATTTTGCCAGCATGCCGTGGTTGTTATTTGATTGGGATAATAATGGCGTGCAAGATAATTCGCCCACTGCCAAAGCGACGTTTGGCATTTACAAAGGTAACAGCAAGCAGATTTATTTAAGGGAAGTTTATTAGGGACGCGCTTAACAAATTGATTTCGCTCATGGTTCGACAAGCTCACCACGAACGAAATCAATAAGTTACCGTTCATTTGTCCTTAGACCACCCTTGTGATGGAGCTTGTCGAAGGTTTAATCAGCACTTCCTTAAGTCGCTTCAATTTAGAGGGAGTTTTTATAGTTCCATGCTCTGCGTCACTGCCATTAAGTTTAGAAGAAAGCTCCCTCTCCTGCTGGAGAGGGTTGGGGTGAGGAGGATAAAATAAGACAAAAAGCTTGATTAGAACCCCTCATCCTAGCCTTCTCCCGGAGGGAGAAGGGACTGTCAATCCTTAACTTAATGGCAATGATGCTCTGCGTGGGAACTATAAAGTCAAAGAAACACTCGGCGGCACCAATAAGCCTGCTTCAAAGAGCCGGTTAATGATTATGGCAATGTAAAGATAGAATGTGTGATATATGTGGAAATCGGCTTAACTGGAGGCAAACATGAATTTTTCAGAGAAAATATTGGCGACAGTCGCTTCATTACCAGAAGCCAAACAAGCTGAAGTTCTCGATTTTGTGGAATACCTTAAGCTAAAAACAGAAAAGGAAGAGAACAACGATTGGAATAGTCTATCTATCTTCTCCGCAATGAGGGGCATGGAAAATGAAGAATCTAATTATTCCGTTACTGATTTAAAAGAAACCTATTAATGATTTCAGAAGGCCAGATAGTTTTATTTCGGTTTCCTCAAACCGACTAAGATGAAGGCAAACTCCGTCCAGCGTTGGTCCTTCGCAAATTACCTGGAAAATTTGATGATTGGCTAATCTGCATGATTTCCAGCCAGCTTCATCAAGCAATCCCAACGTTGGATGAGGTTATTTATCTGGAAGAGTCCGATTTTAATCAAAGCGGATTAAAGCAATCAAGTTTAATTCGAGTGACTAGATTAGCCGTCGTTAGCGAAGAAATCCTGTTAGGGACACTGGGCCATATTGATGTTAATAGACTCATAAAAATAAAAACTAACTTGGCCAAATGGCTTCAAAACTCATTCTGAAATATAGCGGTATCGAACTAACTAGATATCGTTCCTATGTTCCAGCGTCCTTGCCATTAAGTTAAGATTACCGATGCATGTTGGTAGACAAATCCCACATCGGTAAAAAGATTCCCAACGCTAGGATCAACACCATGATGCCGATAATTACAATCAAAATGGGCTCGATGACGCTGGCGATGTTTTTTAATTCAGCATCTACTTCGGTTTCATAAAAATCGGCCACTTCTAACAGCATATCGCTGATATTTCCGGTTTCTTCACCCACCATAATCATTTGTACTACCAGCGATGGAAATAGCTGGGTGCTTCTGGCCATGCGGCTAATGGAGTCGCCTTTTTCGATACCGATACGCATTTGCTCCAGTTTGGAGGCGATATAGCTGTTGCCGATAGCTGCAGACACGATAGTAATGCCTTGAATCAGCGGCACACCGGCGCTTAAGGTCATCGCGAATGAGCGGGCAAAGCGCTCCATTGTTGAGCGTTCAACAATACTGCCGACCCCTGGGATGCGCAACATCAACCAATCCCATTGCAAGCGGCCCTCACGGGTGTTGATGTATTTGATAATGATCGCACTCAACATAAACAAGCCGCCCAGCAAATAAGGCCAATAGTTGACAGTAAATTCGGAGATTGCCATCAGCAGTCTGGTTTGCCATGGCAGCTCCGCGTGCATCTTGTCAAATACGCCTTTAAACGCAGGAATCACATAAATGTTGATGACCACCATGGCAATGCTGATGGCGATAATCACCATGGAGGGGTAACGCAAGGCCGCTTTGATGCGGCTCTGGGTTTCTTTTTCGCGCTCCAGATAATTGGCGATTTGTAAAAAAGCCTGATCTAGTCCGCCGCTGGTCTCGCCAACATGGACGATGTTGATAAATAGCGGGCTAAACACTTTTTGGTGTTGATTCATGGCTTGGCTTAAGGACGAGCCGGATTCAAGGCGTTTAGCAATATCCTTGATTGCATTTGCCAGAGCTGGATTACGTGTCGATTCACTCAAGCTGCGCAAGGCTCGAATCAGTGGCACTCCGGCTTTGGACAAGCTGTGCATTTGCCGACTAAACAACATCATGTCGCTTATGTTTAGACTATTGAGTGCTTGCCAGCGGTTGAATTGCTCGATCAAATCGTTATTGCCGGCAGCTTCGGTAATAGATACCGGCGTCAGGCCGCGATTGCTGATAATTTGCGCGGCCAGCAAGCTGTTGTCGGCTTCAACTATGCTGCTGACTAACATGCCTGCGGTGTTACGCGCAGTGTATTTAAAATGTGCCACGTTATTCTCCGGCACCGGTAATACGTAACACCTCGTCTATCGTGGTCATGCCTTGCTCGGCATAATCTGCGGCACAGGTTGAGAAACGGATAAAGCCCGGCGTTTGTAAAGCGGCCTGAGTAAAACCGGCCGCATCATTACGGCGCAAAGCATCGAGCGTTTCCGGGCGAAGATCCAGTAATTCGTACACACCGATTCTGCCTTTGTAGCCGGTGTGGTTACATTGATGGCAGCCGCGCCCATGCTGAAAAATGGTCTGGCTATAATCTTTGTTCTGGGTTTTTTCCAGCCAGATGCGTTGGCCCGGTTCGATTTCGGCAGGCTCTGCACAATATTCGCAAATTCTGCGCACCAAGCGCTGAGCAATAATCACCCGTAAAGCGCTGGCTAAAATATAGCCTTCAACCCCCATATCCAATAAGCGGGTAGCGGTTTCAATAGCACCGTTGGTGTGCAATGTGGAAAACACCAAATGGCCGGTGATAGATGCGCGAATGGCAATATCAGCCGTTTCACTGTCGCGCATCTCGCCCACCAAAATAATATCGGGATCTTGCCGCAATGCTGAACGTAATACGCTGGCAAAGGTCAGTCCTACTTTATCGTTAACCTGTGCCTGATTGACTCTCGGCAAGCTGTATTCCACCGGGTCTTCAGCGGTAATTATTTTGGTTTCCGGTTTGTTGACTTCGGTTAGCGCGGCATAAAGCGTGGTGGTTTTGCCGCTACCGGTCGGCCCAGTCACCAGAATCAAACCATGCGGGCTGTTGATGTGTTTTCTAAAGCGGCTAAGGATGTCGGCTGGGATGCCTAAATGATCAAGATCCAGCAGACCGTGCGAATGATCCAGCAAACGCATCACCACTGATTCGCCATTTTGCACCGGTAATGTCGATATTCTGACATCCAGGGTGCGGCCTTTAACGCGAATATTAAAACGACCATCCTGGGGCAGGCGTTTTTCGGAGATATTAAGCCCGGCGATTAGTTTTAAGCGGATGACCAATGCCGAGGCGATATTGGTTTCATCCAGCACCTGCTCAACTAACACGCCGTCAACCCGCTGCCGAATGCGTAACACTTTTTCATCGGGTTCGATGTGTATGTCAGAGGCTTTGGCTTGGACGGCATCTTCAAATAGCGATTGTAATAACTTGACGACCGGCGCATCGGTGACCTCTTGAGAGGTCAGCAGGGAGTCAAGATCAATGTCATTTTCTGATAGCTCATTACGCAGTTTTTCGGCCAAATTGCTGATTTCAGCGGTGCGCCGATAGGATTGATCAATGGCTGCCAATAAATCTGATTCTCTGACCACTGCCGCGCGAATGGTTTTTTTAAGTACCCGCGATAATTCATCCAGTGCCATTAAGTCGGTAGGATCGGCCATGGCCAGCAACACATCACCGGCATTATTTTCCAGCAGCATGACGCGAAAACGGCGCGCCAAGCTTTCAGGCAACAATTTAACGGTGTCTTGATTTCTTGGGTGCCGGGAAATATCCAGAAAAGGTATTTGTAATTGCCGCGACAGGAAATTAAGCAGATCGGTTTCTTTAATAAAGTTAAGGTCGATTAGTGTTCGACCTAATTTTCTGCCGGTCTTTTTTTGTTCGGCCAATGCAGACAATAACTGTTCATGCGAGATAACCCGATTCTGAACCAGCAAGTCACCGATACGTATTTTTTTGGTAATATCCATGGCTTATATCAAAAGCTAATTATTGCCAACGGGGTTGAGCATCCAGTTCTCTAACGCGTTTTTGGCTGGCATCGATATCGTTTTGCCAGTCTGCGTTGGTATTGACCAGGGAAGCCTTGAGTAAAATAACCAGTTCTGTTTTTTCGCTGCTGCCTTTGTCAACTCTAAACAGATTGCCCAGGTATGGAATGCGAGAAAGTCCATAAACCCCTTCTTTGTCTTCTTTGGAGGTGTCTTGCATCAGGCCGCCCAATACTATGATTTGACCGTTTTTAGATTTAACTATGCTGTCTGATTCTCTGATAGTGCTTAGTGCTGTGGGTACAACTGATGTGGAGCCAAAACCGTCAATTTTATATTCTCTATCTTTACTTTCTACTTTAGTAATAGAGGGATGAATATGCAGCGTAATATCGCCACCGTCATTGATTTGCGGAGTGACATCCAGGGCAATGCCGGAAAAGAAGGCCGACAAAATGGGTGCGGGCTGAACCGTGCCGCCACTGATACCGCTGCTTACAACAATGCCGGGAGAAATACCGGTCACAAAAGTTTCATCCTGGCCTACTTTGATAATCGCTTGCTGATTATTTAACGTAGAAATCCGCGGGCTGGACAGGACGTTAGTTTTGCCCTGCGATTCGAGCAAACTAACAACGCCGGTAAAATCGCCCACAGTAAAGCTACCCGCATTTGACGCCAGTGTATATAAACCTCCGGTGAACGTTACTGCTCCCGCTTCCAGGCCTTCCCTGATAATGCTTTTCCATTCCACGCCGTCTTGATGGCTGTCATTCAAAACTACTTCAATGATTTTGGCTTCAAGAATTACTTGTCGGCTAATCTGGTTTTGCGTCGTGGCTAAGAAGTTTTCAATCTCCCGCAATTGCATCGGTTTTGCCCGTGCAATAACGACGCCCGATTGTTTGTTTATTACGATGGTCGCTTCTTTATCGACAGCAATTAAGGTACGTAATGCCTCGTCGAGTTCTTTCCAGAAATCGGTCTCGGTGGTGGTGGTGATCGAGCTGCCAGATGAGCGCATACCGGTCATGCCGCCGTTGTTATACTGATTATTATTGTTCGGTTGCGTGAAGTTTTGGTTTTGTTGATTGCCATAAGCTTGAGAAGAATTGCCCGTCTGGCCGGAAGACACAAAAGTATCGGATTTACCTTCACGCAATAAATCTAAACGGTCGATTTTGAAAGTCTTGGTTTGTAAAGTGGCCGGATAAATAACGTAACCAATGTCGGTTTTTTTATAGTCATAGCCATACACTTTTTGCACAGCATCCAATACTTGCGGAATGCTGACATTTTTTAGTTCCAAAGAAATCGTGCCTTTAACATCCGGATGCACCACCATATTGTCATCAGAATCAACAACTAGCCCCATAAAAAACTCGCGAGCATCGACTTCATGCACCGATACATTTAGCGGATGCCGTAATGCATAACGCGCATTTGCAGGCGGGATTTTAAATTCGGGTACCGGGATAGTTGGCGCTGCCGCCGGTAACGCATTGCTGGGTGTCTGTGGGGCTTTTTGAGGAAAGGTGTCGGCAAGATTGCCAGGTGTGGGTTGCTGCAAAGAGGCGCAGGACGTTATTAGTAACGATGCTGCGAGTTTAATGACGAGCTTCGGTTTAGTCATTTAATACATATCCTGGTTATTTTGTGGTCTTGTATGGTCGTTGCAGCAATTGTAAGGTTTTGATATTGCCATTTTGATTGATGGTGACGGCATTTTTACGGATTTTAATAATTTTAATGTTGCCCGGTATGGTTTGGCCTTGTTTGGCTTGCACGCCGTTGATGGTTGCCCATTTGGATTGTCCGGAGATCCAGATTGCTGATAATCGGGGTTCTGCTTCGGTGCTAATCTCGGCGGTTTCTGGTGTATTAACTGGATAAGCCGGTCGTGTGGGATCTTGTTCGAGGGCGTGGCTTGGCAATGACGCTATAGATAAAAAAAATGTAAGCAATAATATTTTAAACACCTAACCAACCCTCTTCAAAACTGAGTGTGACTACGTGGATGGTAATTTCTGCCACCGGATATTCTTTAACTTGATAATCAATACTATCCCAAACAATGGCCCAGGGCAGGGCTTCCAGCGCCTTGAGATAATTAACGGTGTCGGTGTAGTTGCCGGTAAACGTGATCGCCAGTCCGTGCTTATAAATGGGGTGATGTTGTTGTTTCGCGTCTAATAAAGTGCTGGTTGGTAGCGTATCTAACTTGACCAGGGTCAATTGTTGATTCTGCTTAAGCATATCGCTTAACGCCTTAGCCATTAACGAAGCGGGCACAAATTTTTTGTCACCAAACATGATTTGTTCTTGCAAGCCGCTGTATTGAGTTTTCAATTCAAGCAACTTAGCCTGGTTAACGGCATTAGGATCAGATTTGCTGTTATTTTCAAGTTGGGCTTCAACTTGTTGTTGGCTGGCTAGCTGAGAGTTGATATTACTCAGTTGTTGCGTAAGAGTATTTTGTTTAAGCGAGATCGGCTGGTAAAAAAGATTGTCCCAGCTACTCCATAATGCGGCGAGTAGGGCGACGAAAACGATAATTTTTTCACGAGAGGTAAGGCTTTCAAATCTTTCTTGGAGTTTATTGAGCATGATCTTTTACAGTGGGTTGCTCGGAACTGCTGAGGGTAAAGTCCATTTGTCCGGGGTTGGTGGTGGATTTTTGCATCGCAAGCTTAGCGAAAGTTTGTCCGCTGAATGCCTGTTCTTGTTGTAAGCGCTGGAATGTCATTGGAATTTGTTCCGGTTTAAAGCTACTGCCTGCAAATCTTAAATCGCGGTGTTGTTTATCAATATGGATGGCGGTTAACCAGACGTCAGGCGTGGATTGATTGGCGAGCGCCTGAAAATAGCTGGAAAACCCGTGTGACAATTGTGCTTCTTTACCGGCAAGCAGCTGTAATGTTTGTGTGGCTTCATTAACACTGTTTTGCCACAGCTCGATTTCTGCAATTAACAACACATTGGGCTGCTGGTTGGACCGTGTCGATAACAGTGAATTTACTCGGGCTTGTTCTTTGTTTAGGGTGAGTTGCGCCTGCTGTAGCTCGTTTTCAAGTGTATTGATATGCCATGACAAATAAGCACTAAAGCTTAAACACGACAAGACCACTGCAGCCAAAATCGCAGTGTAGAGCTTGATGCCGGACTGCTTGTGTTGTTGCGCGAGAATTTCACTGTATAAATTAACCTGTTGCATCAAAAAGCTTCCACAGCGTAGCGCAAAGTTGCACCAATCACCGGTGAGCATCGGGATTGGGTGGCGTCGTCCAGCAAAATATCACAATCGACAATTGCGGAAAGGTCCATGATTCTGGCGGTGATGCCGTGATCGCTGTTAAGGATGTTTAATAACTCCTGGGTATTTTCTGCCAACGGAATAACCGCTAATCCAGAAATAGGCGGAATGCCGTAATAGCTTTCAACGTAATCCAGTGAGCGTTGTATTTCTAATGCCAGATTGTTTTGTTCAATCCTGCTTTGGCTGTCATTGTCGGAATTTTGCAGCGCTAAGCCTAGGTCTCGGTAGCCAATATCAAAATTACGGGAGAGGTAAATAGTGCCTTCTTTTTGGATGAGGATAGTGCCTGAGGATTCTTGCAGATGCAGTACAGCAACGCCGCGTTTATTTTCCGGGAGCAGCACCGCTAAATTGCGCAACACGGTTTCTTGAATATCGATAACTTTGAGTTGTAAGCCAGCCGCTGTCGCTTGATCGGCAAGCCCCTTAATCAATGTGTTGGGACTGGCGACTACCTCCAGCATTTTGTTGCTGTTGGCGCGCATTGATAACGGCACAGAGTAATAATCGATAGTTGCTTTTTCGATAGCAAAGTCAATCAGATCAGCCACTTTCCAACGAATCGCGTCACGCATTTCATGGTCTGCAACGACAGGCGATTCAATGTTGACGCGGCGATAATTATCGGTAGTCAGCACCCAATGACAGTTGTATTCATCAAGCTTAAAACGATCAACCAGATCATGCAGTACAACTGATTGCTCAGTAATTTTTAGAATGGGGATAAATTCGCAATGGCTGAGCCTTAGCTTGTTATTGTCAGCTTTTTTAGCAACGGCTAGCGCAATGCCATTTGGCAAAAGGCTAATGCCGACAATGCCTTTATCTTCAGATTTTTTGCCAAACAATTTTTGCAGCAGCTGCACGGCACATTTCCAGCGGAGTGAGTAAAAGTGTGATTGAGTATAGCGTAAGTTAACGGTTTATATGACTCCAAAAGCCATCGCTAGCGGCTTCAGGTATTTTTGGCAAATAACCACATTCGAAAAATGCGGTTGCAGGAGAGTTTACTGGCTGGGTGTAAACATTAGCGCAATAAGCTTAAGTTATTGCGCTAATTGATTAGGTTGTTTATGCAAGACGTTATTAAGCAAAACTGATTAACGATGAGACGGCTTGGAAGTACACGTCTAATAATGACGACAGCGTGTTATAAAACAAGGCTTGTACGGTTTCCCAAGGTTGCTCCAATAACAGTTTTAAGATTGCTCCGGCCGCATAATAAAGGCTTAACGCGTTCTCTTCAGTTACTTGCAGCGCCATTGACGACCAGGTAGCCAGCTGGGCGCTGATAGTATCGATAATAGCCTGACTGGCATCCAAGCCGGTATTAAAGCTGACGGAGATTTTATCGACACTGCTGGCAATTGTTGCTTGTGGGTCATCCAACAATGCCTGACCAAATGCCAGTGTTTTGTCGCCTGCGTCAGATACTTTGGCGGCAATTTGTTGACAGACAACTTCCGCTTTTGGCAATACTTCTTCGCGGAATAAGACATAGACTTCGTTGCATTCTTCTATTGATTGGTCATACAACGCAGTAAAGGTTTCCACAGGTTGCTCGTAAGCTTGCTTTGAGAGTGCGGCAATTTCTATGTGCAGCTCGCGTAATTTGGATTCGGTTTCCACGTATAACGAACTTAGTTGAGCATTCAGTTGCCCTACTAATCTGGATGTTGGCTCAATCAACTTGCTTTCAATATCAAGCTGTTTGATGTTAAGAAAATCTTGGTTTATTGATAGTGTCATGTTGACCCCCTCATTTAAGCTGATGGTTAACGTCGGGAACAAAAAAAATGCGGTCAGGTTAGTGACCGCATTAAGAGGAAGGATATGAAACTCGCAACCCAAATGGAGGTTGTTTAGCGAGTGGTTCTAGTGTATTGAATAATGCGCTATTTGAAAATGTGGCAGATTGTCGCGCGACAATCTGTCGCATTAGGCCATTACTTTATTTCGAACGAATGCAGTTCCTCGGCAACCGGCAGTTCATTGACGTCGATATGATCGACCCGAGCAGTAATCGGGCCTTTACGGCACCAAGTAATGAACTGCGTAATGGCCTCATCGTCACCTATGGCAATGATCTCGACACGGCCATCGGCAAGATTAGTTGCGCGGCCAACAAGATCTAACTGTTTAGCTTTTCTTCGAGTGAAGGCGCGAAAATAAACGCCTTGCACCCGTCCTGAAACCACGATGTTGACGTGTCGGCTCATCGGCTAATCTTCCAGCAATAATGTATTTTTGGATTACGGGAAAAGTCTTCAGGGATAGTCGCCGGGGTAATATCTTCAACAGTTAATTTAGCTAGCTCCAGATAGTCGAATTTAAAGCGCCTGAAGTTAGTCGAAAAGTACAAAGCGCCACCCGGCGCCAACAACGCCAGGGCGTTATTGATCAGCTGCACATGGTCTTTTTGCACATCGAACACATCATCCATACGTTTTGAGTTAGAAAACGTCGGCGGGTCGAGAAAAATCAGGTCGTATTGTCTTGGCTCAGGCTGGCGGGCTTCAGTCTCCAGCCACTCTAAACAATCGGCTTGGATAAACTCATGCTGGCCCTGGACAGTATTTAAAGCCAAATTATTTTTTGCCCAGCCGAGATAAGTGTTCGACATATCCAGCGTAGTGGTCGCTTTTGCTCCGCCGACTGCAGCATGCACGGTGGCGCTGCCGGTATAGGCAAACAGATTTAAAAAGCGTTTATCTTTGGCTTGTTTTTGAATAATCAGCCTAATGGGCCGGTGATCAAGAAACAAGCCGGTATCGAGATAATCTTCAAAATTGACCAGCAATTTACAGCCGCCTTCTTCAATGACATGAAAACGGCCTTGTTCGGCAATTTTTTCGTATTGATCGGTGCTTCTTTGTTTCCGGCGTATTTTTAAGAACACCTGCTCGCGGCTGACATTAAGCACTTCGGGAATTGCCGCCAACACCCCTGCCAAACGATGATCGGCTTTCTGTTGATCAATACTTTTCGGTGGTTCGTATTCTTGTACGTTAATCCAAGTATCAGCACCTTGATAGATGTCGATGGCCACAGCGTATTCCGGCAAATCGGCATCGTAAACGCGGTAGCAAGTTACGTTGTTTTGTTTGGCCCATTTGGATAGTTTTTTCAGATTCTTTTTCAGGCGATTTGAGAACATGTCAGCGCCAGTATTCTCAACGACTTCTGTTTCGGCCTCGCTGGCTTCTGTTATCTGGGCAATGCGTTCTTCCTGAGATTTGGCTTTGGGAATAAAAAACGCTTTTTCCTCGATATTAAAGCGCAACAGCTTACATTCCAACGCGCCGTTAAATAGAGTGATGGGCTTTTGTGAGCGTATGCCTAATCGAAAACCTAATTCCGGATTGCTGATAATCATTGCCGCTTGCCAGCCGACAAAATGGTTTTTAAAGGTATCGCCCATTTTTTTGTACAGTTCGGCGGTTTCTTCTTCATCCCCCAAGCGTTCGCCATAAGGTGGGTTGCAAATCAGCAAACCCGGTTTCCAACTGGTCGCAGGCGCAGCGTCTTCAATATCGCGGCGCTCCAGATGAATTTTGTTAGTCAGCCCGGCATTAGCTATGTGCTTTAAGGCGGTGTTAATGGTATAGCGGTCTTGGTCAAAGCCGACGATAACGGGAAGCTTACTAATACCCACTTGCTTACGTTGCTCAGCTTCGGCGCGTAAGCGTTGCCAGATGTTGGCATCGTGCTTTTTCCAGCCGATAAAGCCAAAATAATCGCGTAATAAACCGGGTGCGTAATCGGCGGCAATCATCGCGCCTTCCAATACTAAAGTGCCGGAGCCACACATCGGGTCGATTAGCGTGCCGCCTTGCTTGGCGATAGCGGGCCAACCGCTGCGTAGCAACATGGCTGCAGCTAGATTTTCTTTGATCGGCGCTTTGATGGTGACGTCGCGATAACCGCGGCGATGCAGACTTTCACCGGATAAATCCAAACTAAGTTGGGCCGTTTCACCCTGTAAATAAACATTAATACGAATATTAGGGCGTTCGGTATCGATGTTGGGGCGCTGATTAAACTTTGCGCGCATTTGGTCAACAATGGCATCTTTCACTTTTAACGCGCCAAAGTGAGTGTTGTTAATCGCCGGTGAGTTTTTAGCACTGAACGACACCGCAAAGCTGCCATCGGACGCCAGATGATCATCCCAGTTGATAGCTTGTACGCCGTCGTAAAGATCTTGCTGGCTTTTAACGGTGAAAGAATTTAACACCAGCAGAATACGATTGGCGGTTCGAGACCAAAGGCACGCTCGATAAGCGGTTTCCAGATCCCCCTGAAACGCCACCCCTGCCATGGTTGCTTTAAGTTGGGAAATGCCCAGCGCGCGCAACTCATCGGTGAGGATGGTTTCCATGGCTTTGGGAGTGGTGGCAAACAGTTGGTAAGTGGGCATAAAAACCGCTCAAGGTGGCACTAGCTAAAAACGGCAAAGGCGCAAGCCCAGCGGATTAGCTGAGTCTTGCGCCTTTGTAGGGAGATTTGTGTTACTGAATTTTGATCAACTCAACATCAAAAATCAATGCAGCGTTGGGGCCAATATCACGGCCAGCGCCACGTGAACCATAAGCCAAGTCAGAAGGGATATAGAAACGGTATTTATCGCCTTCATGCATCAGTTGCACGCCTTCGGTCCAGCCCGCGATAACGCGGTTTAATGGGAAAGTTGCTGGTTCGCCGCGGCTGTAAGAGCTATCAAACTCTTTGCCGTCCAGCGTGGTGCCTTTGTAATGCACTGTCACTTCATCAGTGGCAGAAGGTGACTTAGCGCCTGTGCCTTTGGTTAATACTTCATATTGCAAGCCAGTAGCAGTGGTGACAATGTTGGCTTTTTTGGTGTTTTCAGCAAGAAACGCAGCACCTGCGGCTTTGTTTTCTTCGGGAGTAGCGGCGTTGGCCATAGTAAGTCCTATAAAAATAACAGCGATGATGGAAGTAATTTTAAGATAAAGTTTTTTCACGGATTTGCCTTTAAGTGACGTAAAAATGCTAGTTTATCAAAAAAAGCCGTTTCTGCTTTCCAATTGATTTTTACAAACGCCAAGTTGGCGTTGATAAAGCTTGGCGCGCAAGGCGACTTTGTCTGCAACTTTCAGTAGCCAAGGTTTTTGGTTGTAGGTATGCCGTTGGTAGCCGCCTTGACCTTCGTGATAGGCAAGGTATAAGCGTTTAGTGTCAGTCAGGGGAATGCCCAGTTTTCTATGGCTGGTATGGCAGTACCAACCGATAAAGTCGGCGGCATCAGAAAAGTCGTCGCGATCCGCGCCCCAGCTACCGGCTTTATCGAGATAGTTATCCCAGGTTTCATCCTTGGCTTGGGCATAGCCATAAGCGCTACTGGCTCTAAACCACGGAATAAATCCTAACAACCAAGGGCGTGGCGGTTGGGCATCGGCAACAAAACGAGACTCTTGATGCATGATGGCCATTTGTACTTCAATCGGCACGCCCCATTTGGACGCGGCGTTTTTGGCGTCATCGTACCAATCTTCTTTTTCATTGAAGGCGGCGCAAAGATTTTCACTATTCTTTGGCGGCAATGCGGTACAGGCCGTCAGCAACAATGACAGGGGTAAGATAAAAAATTTGATCATGATGTTTAACACATTAAATTAACCTGATGTTCAGGGTAGATAATGGGGGAATATTAGTAAATTTAAAGACTCTACTATAATCCTGCCATTGGCTTTGTTAGGAAAGGGCCAAAACGGCGGTGAATACTATAACAACTGGTGACGCATACATGATAAATCAGGAAAAACGACCTTATCGTAAGAGTCTGGCAGAACATGGCCTGATCTATTTGGGCGGAGAAGAACGCGAAGTTGTGATTAAAAATATTTCCTTAACGGGATTATTAGTCGAATTGTTTTGCGAAGATGAGCCCATTGAAATTAAAGATATTTATAACGCGATCGCGGCGTCACCAGTGTTAGATTTTTACCTGCCTGAACTGCGTTTAGCAGGAGAAGTGGACGTGGTCAGGGTGGATATTGAAGAGTCACACATTTTGATGGCATTAGCGTTCAAATATGTTTCTCACGATGTTGATAACTTGCTCTACAAAAGAAAAGCCTATCGCAAAATGATGACGGCGCCGGGAAAAATTCTTATTGACGGTGATTTCACTGAGTTTGAAACCGTCAACGTATCGGTTGAAGGCTTTATGATTCGCATTAATAAAAATATTGAGGTGGCAGTGGATGCAGTTACCACCTTTCAATTCAAAATTCTGGATTTGGAAGGTGCGGTGAAAGTTATCTGGATTGACCGTGGCGAATCATCAACTCTCATGGGTTTGCAATACATGCATATGGAAAAAACCCATATCCAAGGCATTCCTGTGTTTGCACGTCGTTGATCACCATCATAATTTAAGCTGTTGGCTTCGACTCCGCTTAGCCAACGAAGGGCCACCTTCTAATTTTTAGCGTATCGTTGCTTATCCCTGTTCGTCCAGTAAGTAGTTGCTAATTCATGCGCTTGTTGCTGAGTGTTAGCTTTACCCAGTAATTTAAGGGCGATAGCAGCGGTGCCAATTACGGAAGCTTCGGCAAAGTCATCGGCAATCTTGCCCTGCCAAAGCAAAGCCAATTGTTCAGGGTCTAATAGTTCCGGTTTGACATGGCGATGGGTGAATAAGGCAGGCCAGTTTTCGTCGATCAATTCGCCGTTATGTACGCTTTGCACCAAGCACTCCATATCGGGATTACGTTCAGTTTCGCCACCTTCACCTTTTAATACCGCCATATGCGGTTGCTGCAATAATGCGGCGGCTTGTTGATGCACGGGACGATAACCAGGGTGAAATATGCCTTGAATGCTGTAGGCGGCGTTAAATGGATTTAACAATCTCACCAGGGTATGGACGGGTGAACGCAAACCCAAAATCGGTCTTAGCTCGATAATGTCATGCAGTTTGGGGCAAAAATGTTCCAGCGATAAATAGCTAAAACGCTGTTGAGCCAGTTGTTGTTGTGCTTGTTGCACGGATGTTGCAGGCGCTAAGCCCAGATATTTCAACACATCTTGAGTATAAATCCGGCCTGCAGTGTGACCTTCTGAACCGTGCATAAATACGCTGATGCCGTTTTCTGCCAGCAACAAAGCCGACAACAAAAACCAGGGTAAATGGCGACGTTTGCCAGCGTACGAGGACCAATCCAAATCAACTTTGGTGGTAGCGGAATCCAGCTGAAAAGACTCTTGCGCGGCTTTAACAAAACCAGCCAATTCTTCCGGGGTTTCTTCCTTGACACGCATCAGCATTAAAAATGCGCCTAATTGCACCGGCAATACTTGATCAGCCAAAATCATTTGCATCGCTTGATGAGCTTCATCCTGGGTCAGCGGTCTGGAACCTTTTTTGCCCTTGCCCAATATACGAATGATTGGGGCGAACGGATGCTCGTCATGCGGGGTTTGTTCGTGATGCGTCAAGCTCATAAAGTTATTTTGAAATAATGATCAGTTAACAAGGCCGCAAACAACAGCGTTAGATAAACAATGGAATACCAAAAGGTGCGCATCGCGGTTTTATTATCTTTGTTACGTCGCATCAGCAGCGCGTGATAAATAAAACCCAGTCCCAACGGCACCGTTACAGCCAGATAAATCAGCCCGCTCATGCCGGTTAAGTAAGGCAGCAAGGTGACAATCAACAGGAGCACGGTATAAAGCAGTATTTGCAGGCGGGTAAAGTCAGGGCCGTGCGTTACCGACAGCATCGGAATTCCAACCTTGGCATATTCCTCTTGTTTGGCAATTGCCAGCGGCCAGAAATGCGGCGGCGTCCAGACGTAAATAATCAATACCAGTAATAACGCATAAGGGTGTATTTCACCGGTCATTGCACACCAACCAAGCAGCGGCGGTGTGGCGCCAAAAGCACCGCCAATAACAATGTTCTGAGGCGTCATTCTTTTCAGATAAACGGTATAGAGAATGGCGTAACCGAATAGGGATGCAAAGGTGAGTATCGCCGTTAGGGTGTTTACCAAAAACACCAGTAACAGCATTGCAATCACACCCAGCAATGCCGCAAACACAATGACATTGGTGGAGCTTAACTTACCGGTAGGTAATGGCCGATTTTTATTACGCGCCATTTGCGCATCGGCTTTTTGATCAATAAAGTGATTGATGGCCGCTGCTGATGAGGCGGCAAGGGCGATGCCGATGATGCTGTAAGCAAAAAGAGCCAACGGCGGCATGCCGGGAACAGCGAGTAACATACCAACAATCGCTGTAAAAACCATCTCTGCAACCACGTTGGGTTTGCATAATTCAAGGTAACTTTTCCAGGAAGAAAGGGGAGATTGACCTGACATTATTTAATATATTCCAACTTTTTTAGTATTGTATAGAATACCGTGAACCACTCATTATTGAAACACAACCGCGCTAACACTAAACCAAAGAGGGATTTATGAAGAAACGTTTTTTAGGGGGCTTATTACTGTGTTTGCCGGTACTAAGCGTAAGTGCAGAAAGCAAAGTGGCCGAACATATTTTGGGAAACGGCCTGAAAGTGCTGGTTAAAGAGGATCACCGTTCACCGGTGGTGGTATCGCAGGTTTGGTACAAAGTCGGCTCAAGTTATGAGCCCGGCGGCATTACGGGCTTGTCACACATGCTTGAACACATGATGTTTAAAGGCACAGACAAACATCCAGCAGGTGAGTTTTCGCGCATCATTGCCGAGAATGGCGGTGATGAAAATGCTTTTACCGGTTCCGATTACACAGCTTATTTTCAAACCATGGCCGCATCTAAGTTGCCGGTCAGTTTTGAACTCGAAGCCGACCGCATGCGTGGCTTGCACTTAATTGCTGATGAGCTGAAAAAAGAGCGCGAAGTTGTTACAGAAGAACGGCGCATGCGTACCGATGACAACCCGCAAGCCAAGCTCAATGAACACTTCATGGCATTGGCTTACAGCAACAGCCCCTACAAAAACCCAATTATCGGTTGGCCAGCAGACATCGCCAACTACTCGGTAGAAGATTTACAAGCCTGGTACCAACGCTGGTATGCACCTAATAACGCGACCTTGGTAGTGGTTGGCGATGTTCAGCCCAAAGCGGTGTTTGAGCTTGCCGAAAAATATTTTGGCCAGCTTAAACCCAGCGAGATAAAACCCATTAAGCCGCAGACCGAAGTTGAGCAATTGGGCGTGCGTAAAATGACCATTAAATTGCCTGCAAAGCTGCCGTACCTGGTGTTGGGCTATAAAGTGCCGTCATTAACCAATGTAGAACAAGAATGGGAAGCCTACGCATTAGAAGTGCTGGCTGGTGTACTTGATGGCGGCGGCAGTGCTCGCTTATCGAGTCGATTGGTACGCGGCAAGCAACTAGCCGTATCAGCCGGTGCCGGTTATAACCTGACTTCCAGATTACCCACCTTGTTTGAATTGGAAGCGACACCTGCCGAAGGCAAAACTGTTTGGGAATTGGAATCGGCATTAAAAAATGAGATTTCCGAATTACAAACTGACTTAATCAGTCCGGAAGAGCTACAACGTATTAAGGCGCAAGTGTTAGCCAGCGCGGTATACGAGCGCGATTCCAATTTTTATCAAGCCATGCAATTGGGCACTTTGGAAACCGTTGGCCTTGGCTGGAAGAAAGTTGATGAATATGTCGACAAGGTTAATAAGGTAACCGCCCAACAAGTCCGCGATGTCGCTCGCAAGTATTTGCTGGATGATCATCTAAGCGTCGCTTACCTCGAGCCACAACCCATTAAAGACGGTAAAACTGCCCCGGCTGCTTTGCCTACCCACGGACCCCAACGCTAAGTAAAGGAGATAAATAATGCGTATACGAATAATAGGTTTGATGTTGCTGGCATTCAGCCAGACTGTTTGGTCAACCGCGAAAATTGAAAACTGGCAAACACCGCAAGGCAGCCGAGTGTATTACGTCCACACCGAAGGCTTGCCGATGGTGGATATACAAGTGGCTTTCGATGCCGGTAGTGCCCGCGATGACTATCAATTTGGCTTGGCGTCATTAACTTCGTCATTGCTTGATACCGGTGCCGGACAATGGAATGCCGATGACATCGCACAACGCTTTGAAAGTGTAGGTGCCAGTTTTGGTACAGGAATTTCAAGAGACATGGCTTGGGTATCGCTGCGTACCCTCACCGATAAGCCATTGTTTGATAAAGCACTGGATACTGCGCAAGCGATTTTGGCCAAACCCAGTTTTAACCAGGCCGATTTTGACCGGGAAAAAAACCGCACATTGGCCGGATTAAAGCAGGAAGAAGAATCGCCAGGAGAGTTGGCGGGGATTGCCTTTTTTAACACGCTGTATGGCGATCACCCTTATGCACATCCAACTGACGGTACTATTGTTACAGTTTCCGGTTTTAGTGTTGATGACTTGCGCAATTTTTACCGGAAATACTACGTTGCCAGCAATGCCATCGTCGTAATCGTGGGCGACTTGTCTAAACAACAAGCCGAACAAACCGCAGAAAAACTGCTGAAAGATCTACCAGTTGGTCAAAAACCCGCGCCTATCCCAGATGTACCCGCATTGCAAAAAAGCAGTCAGCAGCATATCGAGTTTCCTTCCGCACAAACTCATGTATTGGTTGGCCTGCCTGGCAGCTTTCGTAAAGATCCTGATTATTTCAGCCTGTATGTCGGCAATCACATCTTGGGCGGCGGCGGTTTGGTGTCTAAGTTGTTTGATGAAGTGCGTGAAAAACGCGGCTTGGCTTATGGTGCTTCCAGCTCATTTGCACCACTGGCAAAGCCTGGTCCGTTTATCGTCAGCTTACAAACTCGCAACGATCAAACTACCCAAGCCTTGCAGGTGGTGAATCAAACCTTGAACGATTACATCAACAACGGTCCGACAGAAGCTGAATTAACCGCGGCTAAACAAAACATCACCGGCGGTTTTGCGATGCGTTTTGATACCAACAAGGAATTGGTTAGTTACGTGGCAATGATTGGTTTCTATGACATGCCGCTGGACTATTTGGATAAATTTCAACAAAACGTCGAGCAAGTAACGGTGGCTTCCATTAAAGATGCCTTTAAACGCCGGGTAAAACCGGAATTGTTGCAAACCGTTACCGTCGGACAGGCAGCAGGTAAAAGTGGAAAATAAGCTTCGTATTATCGGTGGCGACTGGCGCAGTCGGCAGATTAAATTTGTCGATGCGCCCGGCTTAAGGCCCACCCCGGTTCGGGTACGAGAAACCTTATTCAATTGGCTGCAATACGACATCATCGGCAAACGCTGCCTGGATTTATATGCAGGCAGCGGCGCCTTAGGTTTTGAAGCGGCATCGCGCGGCGCGGCTTTTGTTCAGCAGGTCGAGCAAAATCCTGACGTATGCCGCTGTCTAAAAGAAAACGCGGTGGCGTTGAAAGCCGAGCAAGTCAAACTGGTACAAGCCGAGGTGTTTCGCTTCTTAAGCGGTGATGCCGAGGCATTTGATGTGGTGTTTCTGGATCCGCCGTTTGCGTTAAATCTCACCATACAAACCTGCCAGTGGCTGGAAGACAAAGGCTGGCTAGCGCGTCACGCCAAGATTTATGTCGAAACCGAGCGTAAAGCTGATCTGACCGGCATCCCTGCAAACTGGCAACTTTTAAAAAGTAAAGCAGCTGGTGATGTCGCTTATCACCTGTTTGAACGCAATGATTAATTTATAAATGCTTGTTATTGTTCATTAGCTTCGATTGTTGGGTTACGCTTTAACGAGCTAACCCAACCACGCAATTTATATGTATCGTCGGTCATTCGTTGAACAGTTACGCAAAACTATCCCTCTTGTTATAAAATCGCCGCTTTTTTTCGAATCCTCCAAAACCCATGCACATCACTGCTATTTATCCCGGCACTTTTGATCCTGTCACCAACGGGCATCTCGATTTAATCGCTAGAGCCTCCAAACTTTATCAAAAAGTGATTGTAGCGATAGCGGTTAATCGCAATAAAACCCCCTTGTTTTCTCTCGCGGAGCGGGTAGATTTGCTGAAAAGCGTTACCACTGAATTTACCAATGTTGAAGTCATCGGGTTTGATAATTTGCTGGTCGACTGTGCAAGACAACATGGTGCCAATGTGATTTTGCGCGGACTGCGAGCGGTATCCGATTTTGAATATGAATTTCAACTGGCCGGTATGAACCGCCGCTTGGCACCCGAATTGGAAACCGTATTTTTAACCCCAGCCGAACAATATGAATTTATATCTTCGAGCATGATCAGGGAAATAGCCCAGTTAAACGGCGACGTTTCCTGTTTTGTTCCTGAACGTGTTCGGCAATCCTTAATCGACAAATTACGTTAGGAGCAATATGTCACTTATTATCAAAGACGAATGCATCAATTGTGATGTCTGTGAGCCCGAATGCCCGAATGGCGCGATCTCTCAAGGCGAAGACATTTATGTCATCGACCCCAATTTATGCACCGAATGCGTAGGCCATCACGGTGAGCCGCAATGTATAGAAGTCTGCCCGGTCGATTGCATCAGTAAAGACCCGGCTCATGTTGAAGATCACGAGAGTTTGTATCAAAAATATTTAAAGTTAACCCAGTAAATGCTTGCGGTATGCCGCGCCGGGACTGAAAACCGCGCCGGTTCGACTAGACTAAGAGCATATATTTCATCAAACATAATCGAAGAAATTAGTTTCTTGATTGTGTGATTTTCAAGTTGGGAGAACTGAGATGGCACTAATAATCAAAGAAGATTGCGTTTTATGTACTGTTTGTGAGTCCGAATGCCCAAATGGTGCGATTTCTCGCGGCAAAGACGCTTATATGATCGACTCAGATCTATGCACTGAATGTGCGGGTTTTTACGATCAACCGCAATGCTCGGCCGTGTGTCCGGTTGATTGCATCAGCAACCCCGCAGATGCTAAAACTCAAGGCGGTCTTTTTCAGAAATTTTTGCGGCTAGCGGGTTAATTCATATTGGCGGAAGGCCTAGTGCCAATCCGCCAATATCCATGTGGTACTTACAAACCTTATTTTTCTGTCTTAGCCGCGTCTTCATTTTTAGAAATGTTTGAAGCGATACATTCCATAAAACTTTCCGTGAAATTGGTGTGTGCCTCTGCAAGTGCTTTGGGCGAACCAAAGTCATTACGCAGTTCTTCCAATGTCTTTTTAGGATCTGCCGCTTTGCCCAAGGTGAGCATTTTTGCGTAATTGCGATAAGCAGTCATACGAGCCGGATCAAAAGGAAACAGGCCGGGCATGTTGCTGGAGCTTAAGTCCACGACGCAGGCAGTCATTTTTTCGGGTTCGATTTTATAATCTTTAACATCCTGTTCTTGCTGCATTTGCTCCAACACGGCTTGCTCGTATTGTTGTTTGTCGGCGCAAGCAGTGAGCGATAAAGCAATAATGCAGATGAGTAATGGTTTCTTCATGGATGTTTCCGTTGGTTGAGTTGGTGTTAGGCAGAGTTTTTATTATATCCCCACCTCAGGAATAGCAAGTTTGCTATGGATTTTCCAATTCTTGCATTGCTTGCGTCACCCAGGCTTCGGCTTCGGCATTGATGTCTGCGGCCTTGCGGCCTTTACTGATAATCGGCGGACCGATTTTTACGGTAATGGTGCCCGGATATTTTAAAAAACTGTAACGAGGCCAATAAGTGCCGGCATTCAAGGCGATAGGTAGTACCGGATAGCCGGATTTATGTGCCAGCATGGCACCGCCGGCACTGAATTTTGTTTCCGTTTTAGGAGCAATACGTGTGCCTTCGGGAAAAATCACTACCCATAAGCCACGCTGCAAACAGTCTGTGCCTTTAGTTAACAAGATGCGCATGGCTTCACGCTGATTTTCCCTGTTAATGGCAATAGAGTCCGATGCGGCCAATGCCCAGCCCCAAATCGGAAACCATTGTAAGGATTTCTTTAGCAAGGTGGTTTGCATCGGCAAAATGGTTCTTAATGCCAACGTTTCCCAGGCTGATTGGTGTTTACAGAGCACAATGTAAGGTTGATTTGGTGCAATGTGCTCGCGGCCTTCGACGACATAGTCAATCCCGCAAAAAAACTTACTCATCCACACGACCAGGCCGCACCAAGCTGCGCCGAGTTGATAGCGCACCTTGAGAGAAAACGGTAACGCCAACAAAATCAATATGCCGATGATGGTGGCGGATGCAAATATACAAACAAATAACAAGGCGGAACCGAGATAAACACGCAAGGTTTTTTCTCTGTTTACGTTAGCTGGCTTGTTCATCGATAGTCTCAAAAACGGCTGCGTTATGTGGTTGGGAGGCTAGTATTTGAAAATCCCCCATTTTTTTTAACGGGGGTAAAAAATTAGGCCTGCAATTTAGAAATATCGGCACAAGTTAAAAACTGGTCCGACAAAAAATTAAGCAAGGCCAAACGGTTGGCGCGTAATTCAGCGTCATCAGTCATCACCATGACATGATCAAAAAACGCATCGACATCGTTACGTAACGCCGCCAAGCGATTCAACGTCGCTTGATAGTCGCGTTCTGCCAACAACGGCTGAATGTCTTTAGCGGCTAATTGTGCTGCAGCCAAAAGTGCCAACTCTTGCGGCTCAATCAATCGATCCACTAGGCCGCCAAGGTTTGCCGCCGCCGGTGTATCAGATTTTTTCAGGATGTTGCGGATACGCTTGTTAGCTGCTGCCAGACTGTCTGCTTCAGGCAGTTGTCTAAAGTTTTTAACCGCTTGTAAACGTTGAATAAAGTCCAGTGGCTGGGTCGGATTAACACTAAGAACAGCATCAAACTCATCGGCGCTGTAGCCTTGATCCAGACAGTAGCCTTTCAGGCGATCAAAAATAAAATCGGTCACCAAATTGCGAGTGGCCTCAATATCAAACTCATGCGTAAACAGCGTCAAGGCCACATCAATAAGCTCTGGCAGATCTATAACCAAGTTGTTTTCAATGACAGTACGTAACACACCCAGCGCAGCCCTGCGTAATGCATAAGGGTCTTTATCGCCGGTCGGGATCAATCCGGCGCTAAAAATGCCGGTTAAGGTGTCTATTTTTTCGGCAATCGCAAGTACCACTCCTATCGCGCTAGTCGCAGTCGGACTACCGGATTGCTTAGGAAAATATTGTTCTTCAAGCGCCCAAGCGACTTCAACCGGCTCGCCATCAGCCAACGCATAATAGCGGCCCATCAAACCTTGTAGATTACCGAATTCGCCGACCATTTCCGTCATCAAATCGGTTTTGGCCAGCAGCGCTGCGCGCTTGGACAGTTCGACATTGAAATTGAGCTGCTTGGCAACGCTTTCCGCAAGCTTGATAACACGGTGGGCTTTGTCGCTAATAGTGCCCAGTTTTTCCTGAAAAACAATGGTTGATAAGCTTTCTACGCGCTCTTCCAGGGATTTCTTTCTATCTTGTTTCCAGAAAAATTCTGCATCAGAAAGCCGCGGAGTTACCACGCGTTCATTGCCGCGTTGGATAGATTCGGGATTGCTGCTTTCGATGTTGCTAAACGTAATGAAGTGGGCCAACAACTCACCTTTGGCACTCTTAACCGGAAAATACTTCTGGTTAGTTTGCATGGTAGTGATCAGCACTTCGGCCGGCAGCTCAAGAAAACGAGTATCAAAACTACCGGTAATCGGCACCGGCCATTCGTTTAAGGCGGTAATTTCTTCCAGTAGATCCTCTTCGATATGCGCCAAACCGCCTACTGCAGAGGCTGCTAGATGTGCGGCATCACGTATTAAGGTAAGGCGTTGCTCAAAATCGGCAATGACTTTGCCTTGTGTATACAGAATGTCTGCGTAATTTTGCGGCTGGGAAATCGTTATCGCTTGCGGCGCATGAAAACGATGGCCTTGAGTAGTCGCGCCGGTTTTCAAGCCTAAAATTTCCGTGTCGATTACCGCATTGCCATAAAGCAATACCGCCCAATGTACCGGCCTGACGAACTCAGTCGTATTGCTGCCCCAGCGCATTCTTTTGGCGATAGGCAAATCGGCAATGCTTTGGCGAATAATATCTGGAAGCAACTGCTCGGTAGCCTGGCCTTTAACCTGTTGGGTAAAGCTAAGCCATTCGCCTTTATCGGTTTTTAGACGTTCCAATTGCTCGAAACTGGTGTTGCAACTGGTAGCAAACCCCAATGCTGCTTTGCTTGGCGAGCCGTCAGGTGCAAAGGCAGCCTGTATCGCGGGGCCGCGCTTTTCTACCGTTTTATCAGGCTGTGCGGCTGACAGGTTTTCTATTAACACCGCCAAACGGCGAGGTGTGGCGTAAGCCTTGCTGGCGCTGAAAGTGAGCTCTGCAGCATTAAGCCCTTGAACAATATTGTTCAACAGTGCATTGCTCAATTTCAGCAGATTTTTTGGTGGCAGTTCTTCCGAGCCTAGCTCGAAAAGTAAATGGTTGCTAGTCGTCATGATTATGCTTCCTGCGCTGATAACATCGGAAAACCCAACGATTCCCGGCGGGCGTAATACGCTTCGGCGACGGCTCTGGACAGGGCTCTGACTCTTAATATATAACGTTGGCGCTCGGTGACCGAAATGGCGTGGCGGGCATCCAGCAAGTTGAAGGTATGGGAGGCTTTCAGCACCATTTCATAGGCAGGCAACGGCAGATTAACGGCAATCAGCTTTTGGCATTCTTGCTCGTAGGTATCGAAACAGCCGAACAGGAAATCAACGTTGGCATGTTCAAAGTTGAACGCCGACATTTCCACTTCATTTTGATGGAACACGTCGCCGTAAGTGACGGTGCCGTGCGGGGTTTTGGTCCAGACCAGGTCATAAACGCTCTTAACACCCTGCAAATACATGGCAATGCGCTCTAAGCCGTAAGTGATTTCACCGGTCACCGGTCGACATTCCAGACCGCCGACTTGTTGGAAATAAGTAAATTGGGTGACTTCCATGCCGTTTAGCCACACTTCCCAGCCCAAGCCCCAAGCGCCTAATGTTGGCGATTCCCAATTGTCTTCGACAAAGCGAATATCGTGCTCGAGCAAGTCAAAACCCAAATGGCGCAACGAACCCAGATACAACTCTTGGATGTTGTCAGGCGACGGCTTCAGCATTACCTGAAATTGGTAATAATGCTGCAAGCGGTTGGGGTTTTCGCCGAAACGACCGTCTGTCGGCCGCCGTGACGGCTGCACATAAGCGGTATTCCAGGGCTCAGGACCAATGGCGCGTAAGAAGGTGGCGGGGTGAAAAGTCCCCGCGCCGACTTCCTGATCTAGCGGCTGTAACAAAATACAGCCTTGAGCTGACCAGTATTCCTGCAAGGCAAGAATAAGTCCCTGAAACGTTGATATATCGTGGGTTTTATTCGACACGGCGGCTACAAGAGGCAATAAAAAGGGGCCCAATTATAGCTTAAAAATGTTGATGAAGTAGGGTTTGGCTGGAAGGCCTTGCGTGTTTGAAATTTTGGCTAAAACATTACTTCCTTAAATAAGGAGTGGTATGAGTTTTAAATGCTGCTCAACCAGGAATGTTGATTAAGTGCCAGTGTTTGTTGATCGGCTGTTTGTTTATCAACAGTGTTAATGCATTTATTCAACGTAACCAGTCTAGGCAGTTGTAGGAATGCCTGATGATTCAGGCGTTAGTGTAAGGTTTTATTTTGCGAACAATGCTTGGCATTAGTATTGCTTTAGACCTTTCTTAAGTGAATATATCAACTACCAAATGTTTTCACGGCACTTAGTACGGCAGATCAATTTACTCATGGTGTCAAAATTTATGGTTGATACCTTATTTTTCCAATGCTGACTGGATAACCGGAAGCCAGTGCGTCTGAATAAGATCACTGGCTTTTTTTGGGCCTGATTTTGCCAACAGCTCTTTGACGAAGCCCCACCATAAGTGTGGTCTATGGACAAGAGAACGGGCTTTTGGAAGGCTTTAGCTTCAATCGATTTATATAAACCTGAGTGTCTTGAATTACCAAGCAAGCGCTCTATTCAATGTGAGGAACACAGATGACTTTATTGGTAGCGTATGATGAAACGGAATCACGATCGCTGACACACTCGGTGCGCGCATCGGCCTTGGTATTTGAAGATCCTGTCTCCCGTCGGTTGTTGGACCAGATTGAGCGCATTGCGCCCAGTGACGCGACGGTGTTGATTATTGGTGAAACGGGCACTGGTAAAGAGCTGGTTGCCAGGCATATTCATGCCTTGAGTAAACGCAGCACTAATATTTTTGGCGCCTTGAACTGTGCCTCATTAAGTGAAAACCTGATTGAAAGCGAGTTGTTCGGTCATGAAAAAGGCTCGTTTACCGGTGCACACATTGCGAAGTCAGGCTGGTTTGAAACTGCTAACCGTGGCAGCTTGTTCCTTGATGAAGTGGGTGATTTGCCGATTGGCTTACAGGTGAAATTGCTGCGGGTGTTGCAAGAGCGAGAGGTTGTTAAAGTAGGATCCCGGCAGCCGGTGCCGGTCGACGTGCGGATTATTGCCGCAACCAACGTTAATTTAGAAGAGGCGGTAGCAGCGTCCCATTTTCGGGCCGATTTATATTACCGGTTTAATGTCGCAACTATTCATCTTGCGCCTTTAAGAGAACGGCCTGGGGATATTTTGCCGCTGGCCAGACATTTTCTTACCATCTACGGTGAGCGCTTAGGTTACGGTGAAGTTAAGCTGTCGCCCGCTACTGAATTAACCTTATTAAATTATGACTGGCCGGGCAATATTCGCGAATTGGAAAATGCCATCCACCGCGCGCTACTGGTATGTCCTGGTAATCGCTTGCGACCAGAAGATTTTAAGTTGTCATCAAGCTTTCGGCATGTAGAAACGGGCCACTCGGTATCAACCAACACGCTAGAAACCGCAGTGTTAAGGCTATGCGAACAAGCACCGCCTAAGCTGTTTGAGATCATCGAAGAAACCGTAATTCGTACTACCTTTGAATTTTGTGAAGAAAATCAGGTGCAGACGGCCAAGTTACTGGATATTAGTCGCAATGTGCTTAGACACAAGCTGGAGATTTACGGGATGTTACCCAATGGTCAACGCAAAGTGCTTGCCGATAAAGAGGAGTTTCGCGTCAGTCGTCGGGCTTAGCTGCTTGCTTAATCGATCAAATAAAAACAGCCCGGACCCGCCAATTATTGGCGGGTCCGGGCTGTTTTGACTTGTTTAAATCCTTACCCCTCTAGCTGATATAAAATTGCCGCATCATGTCCATGCCTTCGTGTTCGAGATTATGGCAGTGGTAAAGGAATAAGCCTTTGTAATCTTGAAATGGTTTAACGATTTCAACTTCTTCGCCCGGCATTACCAACACAGTATCTTTCCAACCGCTGTCGATAAAACCATCTTTAACGGTTTCATAGCCCGGCGAACCCATGCTGGAGATTTTTCTGGATAGAATCTGGTATTGCTGGCCGTGTAAGTGTATTGGATGGGCCATGGTCATCATCATACCGCCACCCATGCCGCCCATCATTCCTCCGGCTTGCCCTGACGCCTCGGGCTTTTTATCGCCGCCATGTTGCATGCCGATCATTTCTCCCGTGCCACCGGATTTGCTCTCGGCTTTGTCGCCGTGCTCCATTTTTTGTTCCCCTCCGTGGGCATGGAAAATTTTGATCTTTTTAATCGATCCCAATTTTACTTTTTCAATGTCCATCACTTCGTCCATCGAAAACGGTTTGGTATTTAAGCGCATTGCCATGGGGCCTTCAGAAATAGCAATGGGAATCGGTTGGCCGGCGTTGTCGGTGTCGGCTGCGGTCAGGCGTTGAAAAGTGACTAATTTTGCCGGCAGCTTAGGCGAATCTGAAACTTTTTCAGTGACCTTAAAAGTGGCGAGCACAAATTTAGCGCCTTGGGCCAGACCATTCATCATGCCCATTCCGCCGCCGTGCATGCCTCCCATGCCCATGCCTTGATGCTCGCCGGCTTCCGTTTTGTTATCACCACCATGCTGCATGCCGCCCATCATGCCCATGCCGCGATGTTGCTCACCGCCTGCCTCGGAATGTTTGCCGCCCTTGTGCATTTTCTCGTACATGGTGGGCATGGTGCCGGAATGCGGCAAGCTGAACATGACCAGTTTTGAACCCACTTCGCGGCCGGTAAAATCCAGCCACAAATCGACTCGTTCACCGGGGGCCAGCATGATGTAAGGCCGTGTTTCCGGTTTTTCCAATAAGCAGGCATCAGTGCCGATGGCGGTCAATGGCGTACCGTCTTCCCAACCTAATTTATAAATTCTGGAGCTGGAGCCGTTCAATGCACGAAACCGATATGCGCGGGTTTTTACTGCAAATTCGGCGTCTTTTTTACCGTTCACTAAGATGGTGTCGCCCAAAAACCCCATCGTTCTTTCCATCATCATGCCATGCAAATACTGCAACTGATTGTTGTCATCAAACGTCCGATCTTGAATGGCGAATGGCACGTCGTATTCGCCTCGGGGTAAATCCAAGGCTTTTTCATCATCATCGGAAACAGTAATCAAGCCCGCCAAGCCTCTGTAAACTTGCTCGGCAGTTAAGTGGTGGGCATGAGAGTGATAAAAACTGGTACCGGCGCGGTTAAGTACTTCAAATTCGTAAACAAATTTTTCGCCCGGATCGACGGTGTACATGGGGTGACCATCGCTGCTTTGCGGTACATGCAGACCATGCCAATGGATAATGTGGGGCTCGGTCAACTCATTGTTAAAATAAACCCTGACCTTTTGGCCTTTGACAAAATGTACAATCGGCCCCAGATGCGTATCGTGCAATTGGGTCAAGGTATCTTTTGGCCCTTTAAGCAACTTGGCGAAATACTTTTGTACCTTGGTTTTGTTGCCTTGGTCGAAGATGGAGATAAATGCATCTTGAGCGGTAAACTCAAGCTCGACATCGGCGTTAAATCCTGGTGTTGGGCTGGTTTTAATTTGGCTGGATTCAGCCAGCAGCATGCCCGGAAAAGCGGCAAGCGTGGCACCAAACAGGGAATATTGCAAAAACTGACGTCTATCGACGTTTTTTGGGGTTGTCATAGCGGCCTTCCTCTTTATAGTTATAATAATTCTTAGATTAGCTTTCGCTAATGCTTGAGAAATTACGCCTCCCCAACCCTTTTTTCAACCACCTATTTTGCTCTTGAATTAAGCGGTTCTTTCCAGCTGTAAAAAACTATAACTAAATGCCACCTGAGGATCGTTATCAATATCTTCGCGATTTAATTCCTGCCATTCATCTTGGTTGATTTCAGGAAAAAAAGTGTCACCCTCAAAAGCCGCATTAATTTGTGTTAAGTAAAGCCGGTTGGCGCGCGGTAATAACGCGTCATAAAGTGCCGAGCCGCCAATCACAAAAATCTCATCGGCCAATTGGCACGCGCTAGTCAATGCGCTATCAAGGTCATTGGCCACTACGCAGCCTTCTTGGCGATAGTCAGCATTTCTACTAATGATGATATTGGTGCGGCCAGGTAGAGGCCTGCCGATAGATTCAAAGGTTTTTCGGCCCATTACAATCGGCTTGCCCATGGTGATGCTTTTAAACTTTTTAAGATCAGCGGATAAATGCCAGGGCATCTGGTTGTTTAAACCAATCACACGATTACTCGCCATCGCGACGATAAGAGATATTTTCATTTTACTGATGGATTTGCTTTGTTATTCTGGAAAGACGTTAACTAAAGGCCCGCATCATACTATGAAAATACTGTTAGTTTTCACCGGTGGCACCATCGGCTCCACCGTATCGGAAGGCACTATCGACACCTCCGGTAATGCGCCGTTCAAATTACTGCATTTGTTTGAGCAGCATTATCCCGAGCATCAACAATTGCATTTCGATACGTTGCAGCCACTGCAAATACTCAGTGAAAATCTCGCACCGACGGCATGGACGACCATTATTAACGCCATTGAGAAAGCCGACCCAAGTCAGTATGACGGCATTATCATCACCCACGGCACCGATACGTTAGCTTATAGCGCCGCGGCGGTAAGTTTTTATTTTCACGCCCTGAAATTGCCGATTCTGTTGGTATCCAGCAATTATCCGCTGGATGATGAGCGCGCTAACGGTCTGGAAAATTTCATCTGTGCCATTGAGTTTATTCGCCAACAAATCGCTACCGGCGTTTATGTCCCGTATCGCAATCCGCAACAAGCCATGCAGGTGCATAAAGGCACTCGCCTGACGTGTTCGTTGCAATTAAGTGGGGATTTTTTCAGCGTGCAGGGCAATAGCGCCATGCAGTTTGAACAGGGTACGTTTGAAAAAATAACGCCGATTCGACTTCGCTCACGGCAAGCCGTTAACCTGACTGGATTGAACCCTGCCGCGGTGAAGCCCAATTTTTCCGACCAAATATTAATGATAAAACCGTATCCTGGTTTGGATTATCGGCACTTCAATTTGAGTCAAACTGATGCGGTGTTACACGATCTGTATCACTCCGGCACCGCCTGCGCTTCGTTGCAATGGGGTGAGCAACATTCGCTGATTGAATTTATCAAACGCTGTAAGGCGGAAAATGTCGCTATTTATCTGGCTCCAGCCATTCACTCGCCCGATGCCTATCAAAGCACCTTAGCGTTGCTAGAACAAGGCGCGGAAATGATTTGGAACATGTCTATTGAAGCCGCCTACGTAAAGCTGGCGCTAGCATACGGTAATTTTGACAGCCAAACAGAAATTAGCACTTTTATGGGAAATGATATTGCTGATGAGCATATCGACTGAGAAGCCACCACAACCACTCTGGCTGGGGCTCAATTTACCAGGCAATAAAAAACCCGGCGCATCAAGAAATGATGCGCCGGGTTTGTACTTAACGAATCAGTGCGCTGATTTTTATGCAGCTATTTTACGACGACGCAGACCAACAACACCTGCTAACGCACTGCCGAATAACCAAACTGCGCCAGGTACTGGAACTGGTGAGGCAGTGATATTAGCTACATAGCTTTGAGAACCTACTGGTGAGGCCTCAGGACCATTGCCACCAATCCACAAGCTGTAATGACCAGCAGTCAAACCCGTAAATAAATAAGATGCGATACCACCGGCTATAGATGTGGATGCATGTCCTACATAGGTCAGACCTGTCGCGCCCAATGTGCCAGGATTGCTTGGATTTCTACCTGGCAGAGCCGTTGTAGGGCCGTTCCATGAGCCATGCTTGTTGCCTGTGCCAGTATCCGCCCAACCACTGAATAGAGTAAAGCCAGGAGTAAAAGTAGAACTCTGAGACGCATCAGCAGCCACTTGAATCAACAGGTTGCCAGTTGTATGTAAGTCGATCAAACCGAAATCAAGCGCATTACCCCAGCTGCGAGTAGGGTTCCATCTGTTTGCTACTGTTTCAACCGCATAGGTGCTGGCTGCGCCTTCTTCTATAGCATTGGCTTTAGAAACCTCGTAAGTCGCATTAGGATTAATATCGTTATGGATATTTGCAATCCAAGTTACAGGCAAGCTAGCGGCATAACCGACTGGAGCACCACCAGACCAAGGGCCTGTTGCATTGTTATTAGCGGTTGAAGCGCCTAAGTTATAAGACACATGTGCTTCCGCTGCAGTTGCACTCATCATCAATGCAGTTACTGCACCTGCAATAGCCAATTTTCTAAATTGAGTCATCGTTTTAGTTCCTAGTAGTTATTATGTTGATTAAGCGCATTCTTGTGTTTGAAGAATGCACTCATAGCCCCCCAATAATTGAGAGGACAACCCGGCTGTCTTGTTAGGATCAAGACCCGTGGCTTTCCGAACCCGCCTCGCGACGGGGGTGGCTTAAGAGCTTAAGCTCTTAACATTCCCTGACAGCTAACTCTTCCCTGAGGTAAGGGAATATTGATATTTATTCCCAAATTGTCTGTCTAATAAATAAAGCACGACTTGTGCCAATGGTGTGTTATTGAAAATATATTCAATATTTACAATGGCTTATATCAATTGGTTGGCATTGGTTTTTTGAGGAATTCCCCCTGAATCTTCAAATAGCGCGTGATATGTCCATTTTCATTGCGTTAAATAACACAGTTTAATTTGCCAAAATCGGGCATAAGAGCTCGGCGCTACATGAGCGTCACTGGGAATGCGGGCAAAAAAAGTGTATGAGAGGACGGTATGCATGGCGCAGCTGACGAACGCCAGACGGCAAGCTATTACGGCTAATTTCAGGCAATTCCTGCCCGAATGACGATGTTGGCTAGGCCAAAAGCATCTTGTTAATCAGGAAGAATTAACCATTCAGATTATGTTCAGTCGTTTGCTTTACGCTCAGCTTTCACGCTAGGGCTTAACGCTAATTGACGAGAATCTTCGCTTCTCTGGGTATGGGGGTAAACAAGGTCATGCCAATTATCTAAAGCATTGCTTCGTATACAGCATTGTTAGTAGGAGTGAAAAAATGCATCACCTTATCCAAACGCTTTTTCAGTATCGACTACCGGTGTTATTGGTTTTGATGCTTTTGGTCATTATCGGCTGTAGTGTCTCGCCCAGCCGCGGTGCCAGTAAAATCGTCGATTTTCGTCAACGTGACTTAACCAAAATCAGCATCGAACATACCCCGTCAACCGCGGTTGTGTCCCAGCCAATCCAGAATAACTACGCCTTGCTGCTGCTGGAAAATGCCATTCACTTACAGTTGGCAGATGAAAATAGATTGCAAACCGATGATGCGATTCATTCGCTTAGGTTACAACTGAAGATTTTGTCTTATCAAGACAATGTGTTGCTCGCGCAGGGCAAGCTTTATGATGATGACGAGTATTTGGTCTACAGCCAGGTTAAACGGCGTTTTGCAGCCAATGAGGATTGGGAAGAAGTGATGGAATTAGTCGCCGAGCAAATGCTTGATGAGCTGATGCTTAAAATGCGCGACCTGCAACAGTCCGCGATCAGCGAAGCACCGACCAACTATTTCGCTTACAGCAGTAGTTACGGCAATGTCAGAACATATAGCCCGACTATCTATAGCAGCAACTTAAGCTACAGCGATCCGTATTACAACAACTGGGGCTGGTGGCGTCGTCCGCGCGATCATAATCATCGGCATGAGCATGATATTCACCGTCATGATGAGAAACATCAGGATCATCACTCCGAGAATCATCCTCGACGTCATTGGGTAGACAATGGCCCAATTACTAATCCGCATTTACCGGGCTCTGGCGGCAAACCAAGACATGACTCAAAGCCAAGTCGCCCTGGCTTAACAACTAGCCCTGCTATTTTGCCTACTAACGGCGCCGAGGCAGTGGTTAATCCGATTACTGAACCCAGTACCGGACCAATAGTTATGCCAATAGATACCACTACAGCTACCCCAACAGTTGGTAGCGCCAGCTCAAGTATTGGTAGCAATATAGGAAGCACGGCCACCCCGTCCGTTGATACCACTGGCTTACCCTCTACATCTGTCTTGCCTAACAACGGCTCTGAGGCAACAGTCAATCCAATTACTGAACCCAGTACCGGACAGATAGTTCCCCCAATAAATGGCGGCCCCACTACGACTAACCCAACTACTGACAACAGCACAGGATTACCAGCCAGCCCAAGTGTTAATACAGAAATTGCCACTCCGCCCGTTGGTACAAGCGTAGACACCAATTTAACGCCAAACTCAGGCTTAAATACTGGCACAATCACTATCGATCCCAATATTGCACCTGGCGTTGGCACCAGTTCCGGCAGCAATTCAGGAGCAAGCTATGACAGCGGCTCAAGTTCAACACCAAACAGTTCAACTAATACAGAAGACTCCGGCATAGGTTCTAACAGCTCCATAACGACGACGCCAAGTAGCGGCATTGAGTCATGCAGCACAGGCGCGAGTAGTTCAGCACCTGCTTCCAGCTCAAGCTATAGCCCGGGTTCAAGCGTCGGCAGCTCCAGCATGGATAGCAATCCTAGCTATAGTTCCGGATCCAGCCCCAGCAGTTCAAGTTCTGATTCCAGCCCAAGCTACAGCTCGGGTTCAAGCGTCGGCAGCTCCAGCATGGATAGCAGTCCCAGCTATAGTTCTGGATCAAGTTCGAGTGGTTCCAGTTCAAACGCTCCTGAGCCAGCGCCAGCATCGTCGCCTCCACCTGCACCGGCCCCAGAATCTACGCCGCCACCACCTAAAAGCACACCGCCAGCAATTGATAATACCGCGACTCCGCCCAGTCCGTAATCGTTAGCACTACCGGGTAATTGTGGTTTGCCTTCTCAACCCACAATTACTCAATCCTTTGACAGACGAGACCTAACGTGAATAATATGCTGGAAATCAATATGTATCTATTAAGGAGAAATAGCTGTGAGTCTTGTCTACAAAAATGAAAAAAGACTATTCAATATCTTACTGACCCTTTCGCTTCCGGTTTGGGGTGGGCTAATTATCGGGACAGCAGGAATAGCGCTGGTTTATATCCTCAGTTTTTTTGTCTTTTACCTATTCGCCCAAGCCGGATTTATCTCTTACCTAAAAGGCACAGCGGTTGAAATTACCCCGGAGCAATTCCCGGATTTACATAAACAGATCACTGAATCCAGTCAAAAATTGCAGTTACCAAAAGTGCCTGAAGCCTACTTGTTACATGCCGATGGCGCCTTTAACGCGCTGGCAACCCGCTTTCTCGGAAGAAACTTTATCGTGTTATTTTCCGATGTCGTCGATGCGCTTGAAGCCCATCCTGATGCCTTAAACTTTTATATCGGCCATGAAATCGGCCACATTAAACGCAACCATTTGTTATGGGGACCGGTAGTCGCGCCCGCCGCCATTCTGCCGTTGCTTGGTGCCGCGTATTCCCGATCAAGAGAATATACTTGCGATAGGCATGGACTAGCCGCCTGTCACGATCCGGCCAGTGCCACATTAGGCCTTGCAGCGTTAGCCGCCGGCGGCAATCGTTGGCGCACAGTCAATATTGATCGTTATGTATTGCAGGCGCGAGATTCATCCGGATTTTGGATGTCCTTGCACGAACTGATTAGCGACTATCCCTGGCTAACCAAACGCGTCGCCGCCATACAAACCTTGGCAAAAGGCAATGAACCAAAGCAACCCGGCCGCCACCCTATCGCTTGGCTGTTAGCGCTATTTGTGCCGCGCTTGGGCGTTGGCGGCGGGGCTGGTTCGGGGATAGTTACTATTGCCGTCATTGGCATACTGGCGGCCATTGCGATTCCGGCATATCAAGAATACCAAGTCCGCGGCCAATTAAGCCAAGCAGTCTCAGAAGCGCGTGTGGCGGCAAACGCTGTTGCAGATTACTACCAAACCAATAAATCCCTTCCGCAAACTCTTGAGCAAGCCGGATATAACCCTTCATATATCCCGCCCGGCATTCAACCTATCACCATAGATGCCAATACCGGCACTATTAAGCTTACTATCGACATACCAGCGCATCTTGGAAAAACGATTGAACTGGTGCCGTCAATTGATGACAACAAACAAATTGTCTGGCGTTGCGGCAGCAGCAATTTGGATAGCAAACTGTTACCGCTGGATTGTCGGGATTGATGCCCTGTGCTGGTATAAAAGCGAACGGCGATTTCGTTGCGGGGCTTGGCATAATTGCAAATAAGGTTGGATCCGTTGATTATTTCGCAAGCTGAAATACTTGGATTTTGTATACATGCTTACGTAGTTTTCTCGTTTGCATAATCTGCAGTGCCCGTTTAGTGTTACTTTTATGAAAATAGAAATCGTCACCACACTAAAACTCCACGCAACTAAGATTCTTGCCGAACTGCATGAGTTAAAAGAGCCTGTTTTAATAACCGAGCATGGACAACCATCGGCTTATCTAATAGGTGTCGATGATTATGAGTTGATGCAAAACCGGCTACTCATTCTTGAAGGAATAGCGAGGGGTGAAACCGCTATTTTTGAAAATCGCACTTATAGCCAAGCGGATGCAAAAGATAAAATGAGCAAATGGCTCAAATAATTTGGACTGAGCCAGCTTATCCGATCTGAATGACATTGCAGAGTACATAGCTCTTGATAAGCCAAATGCCGCAGGCAATCTAGTTAAACAAATATTCTCTAGCGTCGATAATCTTGAGCAATTTCCAGAATTGGGCCGCACACCGCCAGAATTAACGGGGCCAAAATACCGAGAGATCATCGTTGATCCATGCAGAATTTTTTATCGAATTGATCAGGATAATATGTACATCCTTTATGTCATGCGAGGAGAAATGCAGCTCCGACGCTATTTAATTGATGAACGGAGGGCGAGCAACGAATAAAGGTTGTAAATCGTAATTAGTTTTAACTCCTTGCGCCTTAACAAATTCAGCACTCTCTCATCTGTATTCTGAATCAAACTTCAACCTACACCTATTCCCCTCGTCCGTAATGTAACGCCAGCCAAATAGTCGGCTGCGCTGAATCAGTCCATTCAACCCGATGCCGCAGGTGGCTAGGTAGATGTAAATAATCGCCGGGCTTTAGCAATATCGGCTCGGGCTCATTTTCAATCTGCAAACACGCCGATCCTTGCAGCAACACTACCCATTCCGGCCAGTCTTGATCGTACCATTCTCCTACCGGTGTGGTATGCGCGTGGGAGATGATGCGCTCCAGGCGGAGACCGGGCGTTTCCAGCAATGTTTCAAAATTCTCTTCAGCCGCTGGTTGAGGGAGATGTTCGAATAGATTGGCTTTTTTAATCATGTGCTTGCTCCCAAGCTGAATTAGTGAGTTTGTCTAAAGATGAGTTAAGTTGCTCATGGTTCGACAAACTCACCATGAACGGCTTAACGCCTTGTAGCTAGAGGGATTTTATTGCAAGATTGCTGCAACCGGTCGGCTGTTTTATTTTGCACTCAACAGCGGCGTTTTAACATCTGGAGACACTCATGACCTTTTCCCCTTGGCTGATATTGTTAAGCGCTTTGCTGTTCGCGCCGTTGTCTCAGGCCAAAGCGTTAACTCTGGAACAAGTACCTGAGCCTTTGCAGCCTTGGATTGCCTGGGTGCTGCAGGATAATCCCGAACTGGCTTGTCCGTTTATTTATAACAGTGTCGAGCAAAAGCGCTGTAGCTGGCCGACCCGGTTGACGCTGGATTTGCAATCCACGAAAGGCAACTTTGCCATCACCTGGAAAGTTTATCAGGATAGCTGGATCAGCTTACCGGGCAATAGCGATCATTGGCCGCTCAACGTTAGCGCTAATAACAAAACTGCGCTGGTGATGGATAAAGACGGCGTGCCGTCGATAAAACTGGCGCCGGGACTTTACCAAATTAGCGGTGAATTTTTCTGGGACAGTCTGCCCGATAATCTGCAAATACCCGACGATACCGGTTTGATCAGTGTGCAAGTCAATGGCCGGACTATTTCCACACCAGCCATTAAAGATGGTCAGTTGTGGTTAAAGCACAGCGAAACCGGGCAAAGCAAAACGGACGATAGCCAAAACAATCTGGATATTCAGGTGTTCAGAAAAATCAGCGATGACGTGCCCTTGCAAGTGTTAACCCGTATCGAACTGGAAGTATCCGGCCAACAACGCGAAATCCGTTTGGCCAAACCGATGCTGGATGATTTTATCCCCATGCAGTTACAAAGCGCCTTGCCCGCTCGCTTGGAGCCCGATGGGCAGCTGTTGTTGCAAGTGCGTCCCGGTCATTGGCAGATTGACTTGCTCGCCCGGCATATCAGTGAAATCAACACACTTACTTTGAATACAGATAACCAGAATTGGCCTGACTCGGAAGTCTGGGTATTTGAAGCGCACCCCGCACTGCGCATGGTGGAAGTTGCACAGCCCGCCGCTATTGACGCCAGCCAGACCAATCTGCCGGAAGACTGGAAAGCTTTGCCCGCTTACAAAATAGATCAAGGGCAGGCGATGAGTTTAAACGTCATTCGCCGCGGTGATCCGGAGCCTGGATCCAATCAACTCAATCTCAACCGGCAATTGTGGCTGGATTTTTCCGGCAATGGCTATACCGTTAATGACCGGATTACCGGCACCATGACCCGAGACTGGCGCTTGAATGCCTTACCGAAAACCCAATTGGGCCGCGTGACTCTGGATAATAACAATCAGTTGATTACCCGCCAAGGTGATAAACAGGGCGTTGAAGTCAGAAAAGGCCAAATCAATTTGGATGCCGACAGCCGGATCGAAGGAGATGTTAGTGACTTGACTTCCGTCGGTTGGGCGCAAAATTTTCATAACGTGCGCGCAGAACTCAATTTGCCACCCGGCTGGCGCTTAGTTGCCGCCAGCGGTGTTGATAATGTGCCGGATAGCTGGATTTCTCGTTGGACTTTGCTGGATTTATTTATGGTATTGATCGCAGCACTCGCTACCAGCCGTTTGTGGTCTTTGCCGTGGGGCGTGTTTGCTTTGATAACCTTGGCGCTGATTTGGCATGAGCCGGAGTCGCCGCATTTTGTTTGGCTCAATATTTTGGCCGCAACGGCGTTGGTGAAAGTATTGCCTGAGAATAAGTTTCTTAAGTTCATTCGCAGTTATCGCAATCTTTGTTGGCTGGCGCTCATCCTGATTACCGTACCGTTTATGGTGGCGCAACTGCGCATCGGTTTATATCCGCAGTTGGAACAACCTTGGCAAGCTATTGTGCCGGAACCTTACGCAGATTCTGCACCAGCTGAAGTAGCTTCTATGGCGATGGCGCCTGCTACTGAAGCCATTGCACCCATGCCGATGCAAGATCGGCGAATATTAAGTAAGAAGGCTTATAGCATGGCGGAAAGTGTTGATAGTTCCGTCAACTTTGACCGCATTGACCCCAAAGCCCGCGTACAAACCGGTCCCGGCCTGCCGCAATGGCAATGGCATAAAGTGGTGTTGTCATGGAATGGCGCGGTGGATGCTGGGCAGCAGGTGCATTTATGGCTACTGTCGCCGACCTTCACCTTGTTGCTCAATTTTATCCGCGTTGCCTTGGTGAGCGTGTTGGCGTTGTTAATGTTTGGTGTGTTTGAGAAGTTCATGTTAAAAATCAAACCGGTCGCGCCGCTGGTGTTGTGGTTGGTATTACTGCCCGCGCTGTCTTTACCTAGCCAGGACAGTTATGCTGATTTTCCCGATCAGGCGCTGCTCGATACCTTAAAAAACAAGCTGTTGGAAGCGCCGGATTGTCTGCCCAGTTGCGCGCAAATTTCACAGATGCAACTTAACATTAGCGGCCAAGAGTTGACGATTGGCCTGCAAATTCATACACAACAAGCTGTTGCGGTGCCGTTACCGGCGGACATTGAGCAATGGTTTCCCAATCAAGTGCTGGTCGATGGTGAGAGCGCTCAGGGTCTATATCGTGACGGCAACGGCTTGTGGTTAAACTTAAGTGCCGGTCCGCATCAAGTAAAGCTAGCGGCGCCAGTGCCGGCATTAAGCAAATTCACTTTGCCGTTACCGCTAAAACCTAACGTCGTAAAACTGGTCAGCACCGGTTGGGACGTGGTGGGCTTGCAAGAAAACGGGTTGGCCGATGAGCAATTGCAATTTACTCGAGTGCAAGCGGCAGTATCGCCAAGCAATCAAACCGATAAAGCAGCCCTAACTTCGGCGGTGTTGCCACCGTTTGTCCGGATTGAGCGCAGCTTGCAATTGGGCCTGGATTGGCGTGTGGTAACTCGCGTAATTCGGCTTTCTCCAGCCGATACTGCCGTGGTTCTTGCGGTGCCGCTATTGGTTGGCGAGTCAGTAACCACTCCCGGCGTTCGGGTCAAATCCGGTAATGTCGACGTCAACATGCCTTCCGGCCAAGCGCTTGTCGAATGGCAATCGACGCTGGAAAAAACCGACAAAATCGCTTTAACCGCCGCGCTAAACGAGCATTGGATTGAAGTCTGGCAAGCCGACATCAGCCCGATCTGGCATCTGGAAACGTCCGGCATTGCCATGATGCATCTGGACAATACTGGACAATGGCTACCGGAATGGCACCCCTGGCCGGGCGAACAGCTCACGCTGAACATTACCCGGCCGGACACCGTTGAAGGACAAACATTAACCATCGACAGCAGTAGCTTGAGTATTAAACCTGGGCAACGCAGTCAGGAAGCACAGCTCAGCATCAGTCTGCGCAGTTCGCAAGGCGGTCAGCACAGCATCACCTTGCCTGATCAAGCCGCGCTGCAATCAGTCACGATTAACGGCCAACTCCAACCGATACGGCAAGAGGGCAGAAAACTCACCTTGCCGGTCAACCCCGGCAAACAGGACATTGCTCTCACTTGGCAACAAGCCACCGGCATTACCAGTATCTTAAGCACCCCGGACGTTGATTTAGGCGTTGCCAGTGTTAATAGCCGCTTGAATATCGGCTTAGGGCAAGATCGTTGGGTATTATTAACGTTAGGCCCGCGTTTTGGACCAGCGGTTTTATTCTGGGGGCTGTTGCTGGTCGTCGTGATCTTGGCGTTTGCTTTAGGCAAAATCCCGCTGACACCGTTAAAACATTGGCAATGGTTTTTACTGTTGCTCGGCCTTAGCCAAATTGCCATTGAAGCCGCCGGACTGGTAATCGGCTGGTTAATGTTGCTGGGCTGGCGCAAGCAAGCCGCCGATATTGAGTCGCGTTACTTCAATCTGTTACAAATACTTATCGCTGGCCTGACATTGTTAGCGCTGGGCTTGCTGTTTTTAGCGGTTGAACAAGGCCTGCTGGGTTCGCCGGAAATGCAGATTACCGGTAATCAATCGTCCGCCTTCAATCTTAATTGGTATCAGGACAAAAGCGCAGCAACTTTACCTGTTGCTACCGTAATCTCAGTGCCGTTAATTGTTTATCGGCTATTAATGCTGGCCTGGTCGCTATGGCTGGCGGTGTCGTTACTCAACTGGTTGAAATGGGGCTGGAATTGTTTTTCCAGTGGGCGTTTATGGCTGCCGAAAGCAAAGCAAGTTAAACCGGAAGCCACGCAGCCCACTGAGAACGGCGAGCAGAGCGATCAAGGACAGTCTTGAGCATATTCCGCTGCCAACAATTTTCTGTCCGCCAGCAACAGTCGGGCATGAAAATCTGCACCGATGGCTTGCTATTCGGTGCCATGGCACCGGTCAAACCTGGCGATACCGTGCTGGACATCGGCACCGGCACCGGTGTGCTGGCGTTGTGCGCAGCACAATTGGGTGCTGGGCAAGTGACGGCAGTGGAAGTTACTCAAGAGGCTTATGAAGAAGCAGCGCTAAATTTCAGCAACAGTTTATGGGCGCATCAACTGACCGCCGTACATCAGGATATTCAAGCTTACGCCCAAGCTACTGATCGACAATATGATGTCATCATCAGCAATCCGCCGTTTTTTGAGCAGCACAGTAAAGCCGATGATGCCTTAAGAAATATTGCCCGGCATACCGATTGTTTGCCTTATATTGATTTGCTCATTGCCGTCGAGCAATGCTTGTCAGCACGCGGGCTGTTTTACGTGCTGCTACCTATCTATGCGACAGCGCAATTTACAGCCGTTGCACAGGCGACAGGATTATTTCTAATCCGACAAATCAGCTTTCAAGGCTACGCACACACCCCCGCCAAAGTATCAGCCCTGACCTTTAGTCGCTTACAGACAACCTGCGAAACAGAGAGATTGACGATTTACGAGTCGAAAAGTGTTTACACACTTGAAAGCACCGCTTTTTTACAGTCTTTTTTATTGCGCTTTGCAAAAAACACCTAAAAAACGTTTCTATGTTCGTCAGCGAACAGAAGGCTTCTTAACAACGCTTTATTATTTAACCATCAGCCGCTCTTGAGTGCCTAAGGTCTCCATACCTATTGAGAATCTGAATAACTTCCTCCGTTAGCCCTCTTTTAAATCAGGAGGGCTTTTTTTTAAGTGGCGGCGATGTTGCCGTCATTTGATAGTTCGAGCTGTTAGATGCTTTTGAAGCATAAGCGATTGTTGCAGCGCGAATTACAAAACTCATCAATTAATTTTTAAGGTGCCGAATCATGAAATATTTCACGTCTATTCCTGCTGTTTTATTAGCATTAACTTCTGTAAATGCACTGGCCGCTCCCTATACCTGCAAGCCCATATCAGGCACTATTCAACAGCTAAGCCCTGATCCTGTTTGTAATATTTTGAAAGATAAAAACAATTATTTTCCTGACGCTACGTTTTTTGGCACCGCAAACAGCTGTTTTTCAGGCAATTTGCAAGCCACCCTGGACGGTAAGTCGGTAACAGGAACCTCTTATTCCGGTTTAACAGCAAATGGCGTCGGTCAATTTACAGCCGCATCAGTTATTCGTTTAAAGTCAGGCCCTATCGAACTAGGTCGCGTTTTTACCAAAGATGTTGTTTTATTGGATCCCGACAACAATCCAATTGAGCTGGTCACCATGGTGGGCGGCAGCAAAATGTTCAAAGGCGGTTATGGAAATCTTGAAATTAAAGGCAATGGCCTATATCAGGCGACTAGCTTTTCAGGCTTGGTATGTATCGAAAATTAATGATGTAAAAGGTCACCTAACGCTTTGCTAAAAACAGCCGTTGCCGTTGGCGAAAAAAATCGAGCAATAAAAACGGGAGCCGCAGCTCCCGTTTTTTTATAGCGTTAGAGTGAATTAAGCAGTCACTTCATTTTGTTTGCGGCGTTGTGCAAATACTCCAAACACGCCCAAACCAGCAAGCATCAAGGTAAATGTTTGCGGCAACGGCACCGTTGTTATCGAATGTTGGTGACTAGCAAGATTGGCTAGATTTAGACTGATTTTCTCAGTGCCACTGGTTTGTCCCAGGTTATAAGAGCCTTCGGCACCCACTATTGTGCGTCCGCGCAGATCGGGCAAAGCGAAAGTTGATCTACCATCGCCGCCGAATGATGTGCCAAGCAAGCTGAACAAGGCTTGGTTTTGGGCAATAGCCAGCAATCTGCCATCAGCAAAAGCCCAGCCTCCCGGCGCATAATTACCTGCAAACGCAGTTACCTCGCCCAGCAAAGTTTCACCAGCAACACCACCGTCTCTCGATGGATAAATACCTTGGGTCGCAATCAAATAATTCAGGGCTAAAGACGGTTGCATGTTGTCGATAGGCTGAACAGTGTTGGTAGATAGACCATTTTGATCCAGAATACCGCCAGCAGGATTGGTAAAACTGCTTGCGCTCACTTGATGATTATGAGCTGGTATTTGTTGCTGGTTTAATGTGACTTGTTCTGCTCCAACCACGTCACCAATATTATGTAGGGTGAGTCCAAGGCCTTGCCCTGCGCCAATAATGGTTCGACCGCGTAAATCTGGCAGTGCAAAGGTATTGGCACCATCGCCACCATAAGTCGTGCCAATAACAGAGAATAACGAAACATTGTCGGCGATCGACAGCACGCTGCCATCAGCAAACGCATAACCGCCGGGAGCAAAATTACCCGCGAAGGCACTGACCTGACCAATAAAGGATCCACCTGTGCCGCCAGCACCAGGCTGAGGAAAATATCCGTCTAACGCAATGACATAGCTCACTCCCAAAGAAGGCTGCATATTATTGATAGGTTGCCCGCCGCCTGCCGGTCCGAAATCAAGGTTCCCGGCTCCTGAGTCAGTATGAGTATGGACCGGCAGTTGTGCGATGGTCACTGAGTTCGAGGCAGAACCGACCTGTTCACCTACTTCGCGATTGCTTAGACCAGGTCCAGCACCGCTGCCAATCATGGTTTTGCCGCGAAGATCAGGCACGGCGAAATTGTTTATGCCATTGCCGCCGAAATTGGTTCCCAACAAAGAAAACAGGGCAGTGTTTGAGCTGATTGAGAACTGCTGTCCATTAGCAGCCACACTACCAGGAGCATAGTTACCGGCAAAGGTACGAATCGAGCCTAGCACCGCTTCGCCGGCACCAAAAGATGATTCTCTGGCTGGATAAATCCCGGTGGTCTGGATAAAGTTGGTTAACGCCAGCGAAGGTTGCTGTGTGCTAAAAGGCTGAGCGCCTCCAGTGATTCCCGTAACCGTTTCCGCCTGAGTAATCTGTGCTGATAAACCCAGTAGTGCGGAAGCCACCAAAAAGCAGCCTGACTTTTTAACAACTAGCATAGTTTTCCCCTTGTATTTTTGCCTTTAATTCAACATTGAAAATATTTTCGACTGCTTGCTAATGTCATTACCGCAAACAATCTCTTGAAATGGTGCGCCAGTTTTTTGTTATGGTCAATAAGCCTTTAGGGCATCAATTGATGGCTTTACTCGTGTTTGTGTATCTTTAATTATCCATAATCTATGCACTCTGTAGTTGCCGTTATTGTTACGGTGTTCGCCAGTAAAGTGCTTACGAGATTGTCAGTCAGATCTGTCAATATTGGCAGTCTATTCTGTCAACACTGACTGACTTTTATTTAGAGAGCACGACTTTGAATAAAGCGATATTGCACACAAGATAAGTTTGGCATCATTTTGAATGTTCCATCTTCGCTGTATATGTTGGTATCGAATTTCTAAGAATTGCAGGGCTTGCAGAGCCAAGCGCTAATAAAAACACGCATTTTAAGCCGAACAAATCAGCCTAATTTCTTCAAAAAACTACATGTTGGCATGCGTCCTGCTTTATTCCAAGTAACAACTACTTTTACTTAACTTAATCAGGACAAAAATTATGCTTATCAAAACTACACTCCTAGCTGCTGCTCTTACTCTTGCATCTGGGTCTGCATTTGCAGGCACTATTACCAACGGAGATTTTAGTACCGGTAATCTTAGCGGTTGGAGTGCAACTTCAAATGTAAGTGTCATTCCGCAAGGCTCCAGCTATGCGGCTGATTTATACGCTGGCGGGGCTAATGTTTATACAACGATTTCCCAAATTATCACTCTTAACGCTGGCGATATCCTTACCGGCTGGGCGCAATGGCTGGGTCATGACTACATGCCATATAACGATAATGGTTTCGTAAAAATTAACGGCACCTCGCTTTTCTATGGCGACATCAGCACGTTTGGTACAAATGGCAGCTCTCCGGTTACTTCATTCAGCTACACCGCACTGTCCAGTGGTGCATATACGCTTTCTGCAGGCGTTGCTAATAGTGGGGACAATGTGAATAGTAGCGAGTTAAAGGTTGGTGGCTTCACTGTTACCAATAATGTCCCAGAGCCAACTGCAATAGCTTTATTAGGATTAGGGTTGGCGTTTTTCGGATTTTCCGGCAAGAAAAAGTCTGCTACTGAACTAAGCATCTAAACTTAAATGTATCCCCCCGATTATTGTCGGGGGGATATTTTCAATATTATTGATTGCCCGTTAGCTGTCGTTCGGGGCTTTTAACTGAATGGCAGATAAATTTCCAATCGCCCCAAAGCCAAGGTAACTTAGCCAAAGTTCAGTCTTCGTCCGTCTCAATCCCCGCCTGCTCAGTAATCGATTTAGGCAACGTTTTCTTAACTTTAACGCCCAGTTCCACAAAACTGCTGGCTTGGCGGATTAAGTTGCCTTGGCCTTGAGTGAGTTTGCTCATGACGCCGTCGTAAGTGCTGTGGACGGTATGCAATTGCTTGCCCAGTTTGTCCAAATCTTCCACAAAGCCACGAATTTTGTCGTAGACGATACCGGCTTTGTCGGCGATGGCGCGGGCGTTTTCGTTTTGACGCTCGTAACGCCAAATGTTTTCGATGGTACGCAGGGTAGCCAATAAGGTAGTGGGCGTGACGACGACGATATTATGCTCGAAGGCATCGGTGAATAAGCGTTCGTCGGCCTGGAAGGCGGCAATAAACGCGGATTCGATGGGTATGAACAGCAGTACAAAATCCAGTGAACGCAAGCCTTTGAGACCGGCGTAATGTTTGTTGCTCAAGCCTTTGATGTGTTCACGGACAGCATCGGTATGTTGCTTTAACGCAAGCACACGTTCTTGATCGTCTTCGGTTGAACAATAAAGCTCGTATGCGACTAGCGAGACCTTGGAATCAATGACGATGTCTTTGTTTTCCGGCAGACGCACAATGACATCCGGTTTAAATAGTCTGTTGTCTTCATCGCGGAAGGCGCCTTGGGTGTCGTATTCAATGCCTTTGCGTAGCCCGGATTTTTCCAGCACTTTCTCCAAAATCATCTCGCCCCAGTTGCCTTGGGTTTTTTTGTCACCCTTTAGGGCGCGGGTCAGGTTCAGGGCTTCTTGGTTCATTTGTGCGGTATCGCGCCGCAACGAGATAATTTCCTCGCGCAGGGAAATACGGTCTTTGTTTTCATTATCGTAGACCGTCTCGATACGCTGCTTAAACTCGCCCAACTGCTCGCGCAACGGCGTGACGATATGGTCCAGGCTGGTTTTGTTGTGTTCGGTGAATTGCTTGCTGCGTTCTTCAAAAATCTTACCGGCCAGGTTTTCAAACTGAGTGGTCAAGCGGGCTTCGGCATTTTGTAATAGCTGGATTTTTTCCGCGGCGTGATTTGCTTGGCTCGACATGCTTGTATGCAATTTGGCGTTTTCTTGGCTGAGTTCTAAAAATCGCTGTTGCAGTTGCTTAAATTCGGCGTCGGTATTGGCCGCTTGTTTGAGTTTTTCTTCGGCGATGGCGAGATCGGTTTTAACTTGCTGAAGCGTGGTTTTGTCATTACCGGCAATAAAGCGGGTTATCAGTGCCCCCGCCAGCAAGCCTAATAACGCCCATAACCAGGAAGGGATGATAGTTAGTGTATTCATTTCGAATGAGTGATGGGCTTTGCAGTAATACCGCAAAGCCCAAAAGCTTTATAAGCGTTTAAAGATGGCTTCTGCAGTATCCAGCGTTTTATCCAGGTCTTCATCGCTGTGGGCGATAGAGACAAAACCGGCTTCAAATGCTGATGGCGCCAGATATACGCCTTCATCCAGCATGGCGTGGAAGAAGCGTTTAAAGAGGTTTTGATCGCATGCCATCACTTGGGCAAAGCTGGTGACTTGCTCCTCGCCAGTAAAAAATAACCCAAACATGCCACCGACACTGTTGGTGCTAACAGCAATGCCCGCTTGGCTGGCGCGTTTTTTCAAGCCGGAAGTGAGTTTTTCTGTTTTTGCGGTTAACGTTTCGTAAAAACCTGGCTGATCAATCAATTCCAAGGTTTTTAAGCCAGCAGCCATTGCTACGGGATTGCCCGACAATGTACCCGCCTGATAAACCGGGCCCAGTGGTGCAAGTCGTTCCATGATGTTGCGACGCCCGCCGAAAGCGCCTACCGGCATGCCGCCGCCGATGATTTTGCCTAGTGTGGTCAAATCAGGCGTGACGTTGTAAACAGCCTGTGCGCCACCTAATGCGACTCTAAAGCCGGTCATTACTTCATCAAAAATCAGCACGCTTTGGTATTGATCGCAAACTTCGCGCAAGCTTTCTAAAAAGCCAGGCACAGGCGGGATACAGTTCATGTTGCCGGCCACCGGCTCAACAATAATGCAGGCGATTTGCTCGCCGATGTCGGCAAACAGTTTTTTAACAGCGTCGCTGTCGTTATAGGGCAGGGTGAGGGTATTTTCGGCAACAGAAGCCGGTACGCCGGGAGAGCTGGGTACGCCAAAGGTGAGTGCGCCGGAACCGGCTTTAACTAATAAAGAGTCTGAATGTCCGTGATAGCAACCTTCGAATTTTACGATTTTATCGCGGCCGGTGAAGCCACGCGCTAGACGAATAGCGCTCATGGTGGCTTCGGTGCCGGAGCTGACCATACGTACTAAATCAATGGAAGGAACCAAGTCGCAAACCCGTTGCGCCATGCGGGTTTCAATTTCTGTCGGTGCGCCAAAACTTAAACCTTTTTCAGCGGCCGTTTTTACCGCGGCAATCACTTCCGGATGGGCGTGGCCCAAAATCATCGGCCCCCAAGAACCAACATAGTCGATATAACTATTGCCCAGGCTGTCAGTTATGTAAGGCCCGGAAGCGTGGTCGATGAATACCGGCGTGCCGCCCACACCGCTAAAGGAGCGAACCGGCGAATTAACACCGCCGGGAATAACAAGTTTGGCATCGGAAAATAATGTAGCTGCTTCGGTCATGATCTCTTCAATATTTAGGTTAAAAAAATGTTCTACAGGATAGGTGAACTTTGAACTGATTAAAAGTTTGACGTGTTGCATCCTTGAAATATACGGCCTTTAAACTAGGCTCTAACGGATGTTATCGGGAAACCTAAAATGAATAATAAGCTGTCTCTGATTACTTTTAATGATGAAAAAATACTTGCGTCGACACCAGCCGGTCAACTTTTTTGGCAACAAAACACCAGCCTTTTTGTGGAGACGGCGTCAGCTGATGGCGAGCTGTTGGATTCATTGGCGTCTCGAGTCGCACAAAAACCGACCTGTTTACGTACTCATGTACAGCGAATTTATTATTGTTATCAGGCGCGCCTTGATGCACAACTTTATGCGGCGCTGGTCGATTTTTTAATTATCCTAAATAGGCGTGGGCTAGCTATCAGTAGGCGTATGGTGACGGGCACTAAATCAGCGTTAAATGCCGAGCAATTTGTATCATTGGTTACTTATCTGCAAGCGCCAAAAACAGGTCATCAATCGTTACCCGGTAATCGATATTCGATTTTTAGCTCTGGAATTATCGGTACAACTCAGTTAGTTAAAGTTACTGAAGATAAAAATCAAATACATGTTGACGCGTTAAGCCTAGCCCGAGATTTTATTGAATACAGCCAGCTGACAGAAGCGCAAGCAGTGTTGGAATCGGCTATCTTGGCGGAACCCGATAGGCTGGAGCTACACGCAGAATTATTAGAACTTTATCAATCCACCCGAAACGCCGGCGGCTTTAAGCAAATGCTCAGACAATTAACAGATGCCGGCAGGGATGTACCTGATGCATGGCAGCAGCTAAGCACATATTTTAAGGGACTGAATAATGTCGAATAACGCAAAAAGTCCGTTAAAAGTGACACTGCATGCAATGGATGAGCGCAGTGTCAGGACCATGGTGATGTATTTAAAAGGTCCTTGTCAGGGAGCGGCAGTCGTTGTTGACGAGGCGTCCGCGGAGGTTGATATTTTCGATGGCGATAACGTTAATGCCAAGCGGTTACTGACTGAACATTTGGCTAAACCCTCGTCCAGACCTGTCATCGTATTATCTTTACAAAGCGTTAAGCTGGATAATGTCGTGCTCGTTAAAAAACCGGTTAAGTCTGAAGACATGCTGGGAGCACTGGCAGAAGTTAAAGCCAGGCTGGCGCAACAAAAGATAAATAATCCACCTGTTTCTGTTGATACATCCTTAACCGATCTCCCCGCGGATAAGCCGGTATTGAAAAATTACACCATCAATACCGACGAGCAAAACAAAACCTCCAAACACCAAACGGCAATGCAGCTAAACGAAGCTGCCTTTGGCACTTATATTGGCAACGTACAAGGTGTGGATGTAAATGATCCGGCACAATTTGCCAACGCGATTTACGCGCCCAAAGATTATTTTCAAGGCTATATACAGTCAGCGATCAACACTTGCCAAGATAAAAACGAAAATCTGCAATTACATTCGGGTTGGCGGCAGCTGGTGTTGTTTCCGCAAAGTCATGAAATATGGCTGGATGCCGATGATAAGGAACTCCGGGCATTTGCCAGTCTCAAATTAGAGCATGTGCCAAGCAAAAAAATGTCACTGTCGCCTTTTAAGACGGAATCATTGGTATTAACTAATGCTCTTGAAAAATTTCACAGCATGGATGCATTTGTTTGGAAATTGGCCTGCTGGACCTCTAAAGGCCGTTATCCGGACAGTATTAATATCGATCATCCGGTGTATTTAAAAAACTGGCCTAATTTTAGCCGGCTGTTAATTACGCCACATGCAATGCGTATTGCGGCATTGCTGGTTCAAGAACCTAGAACTCTGGGAGAGGTTGCCAGGGTACTCAACATTAAGCCGCAGTATGTCTTTGTGTTTGTCAGTGCGGCCCACGCGTTAGGTTTGGTCGGTCAAGCAAGGCGAGAAGCAGATGAGTTGGTACAAGCTCCAGATTTTAAACCTTTACAAAAGCAAGGTCTGCTAGGCCGCATCATCAGTAAATTACGTGGTAATAAAGCATAACGGGACCTACCTATCATGAGCCAATACAAAATTATTTTTACCGGGCCAGTGGGCGCGGGTAAAACCACCGCGATCAATTCAATTAGTGATTCTCCACCGATCAAAACAGATGCGGCGGCCAGCGACATGACCAAATCCAGAAAAGCGGCTACTACCGTCGCGATGGACTACGGCATTATGAATCTGGCCGGTGGCGAAAAAATTCATTTATACGGTACACCGGGCCAGGAACGCTTTGATTTTATGTGGGAGATTTTAGTCAACGGCGGTATCGGTCTAATTTTACTGTTGGATAATACCCGCGCCGATCCGTTTCAGGACATGAAGTTTTTTTTAGAGGCCTTCGATAAATTTATTGCTGAAACCGGTGTCGCCATCGGCGTAACGCAAATGGACATCAGCACGACACCGACTATTGACGATTACCATGTGCAACTTAAAACGTTAGGCATTAAACCACCGGTATTCGCGGTAGATGCTCGCGTTAAAAATGATGTGTCGGTACTGGTGCAATCGTTGTTATTTTCATTGGATCCAGGGCTTGAGGAAGAAGCATGAGCCAGTATGCATTGAGCCAAGGGCTTTATATTTATCCGACTCCCGCCGGTGCTTATTACGCGGTTTGCTCCAGAGATATTGATAAATCGCGGCAATTTTTAAGAAACCTATTGCAAGAACCCAGCACGCCTCTTTTAAACATCGAAAATTTACAGCAATTAATGGGGCTGGAAGACCAACAAAAATGTCTGGAATTACTTCATCACTGTCAAAAACTTGGCTGGGTACAAGGCTTGCCAAAGGTACTGCATTATCCGGACGGCACGTTAGAAGAAATTCTCCCCGGTCTACTGAGCGCCCTTTCAGAAAATGGCAAAGTATTACTTGCCGATCAGCAAGGTTTTTATCTTGCCAGCCAAGGCTTTCCGCATGAAGTTGCCGAAGAATTGTCGGCATTAAGCGCCGAAATTGCCACGGTGCATGAACGCCGCTCGGGACTATTAATCAATAATATGGGGCTAGGTAGCCATGCTTGGGCGGTGGTTGACGTGTTTGGTAATAGCCAAGTAGGGTTTTGGCCGTTATTCATCGGTAAGAATCGATTTGTCCTGGCTATATCGGGTATCCCTCATTTTAATCAACCTGAATTCGTGTCGCTGGCCTGGGCGTTAACCAGTCGCTACGCCGTCGAAAATCGTTAATTTCAATCCACCATTTAACTCATAAAGGAAAATCCCATGCGCGCAGATATGTTGACATCTGTTTTAACAGAACTTAATGGTACTTCTGGGGACATAGAAGCCTCTGCAGTGATCTCAACTGACGGTTTAACAATTGCCTCGGTATTGCCTGCGGGTATGGATGAAGACCGGGTGGGCGCGATGAGCGCTGCGATGCTGTCACTGGGTGATCGCACTGCGCAAGAGTTGGCGCGTGGTGGTTTGGAGCAAGTATTAATCAAAGGTGATAAAGGTTATGTGTTGATGACCTATGCCGGCTCCGAGTCAGTACTTACCGTACTGGCTAAGCCCAATGCCAAGCTGGGGCTGATCTTCTTGGACGTAAAACGTGCAGCGGCCAGTGTTGCTGATTTGTTGTAATCGTCAATTCATATAACGCTGCACAGGAGATGTTCCATGATTTATGACATGAAACCGGAACACATAATTGGGGAATACCAAGAAGTCACGCTTGATCTATACGGAGGCATACGCCGGAAAATCTTGTACACGGAAATTGAAACGCCCTATCCAGACGGTAAACTCATCGTCTCGACCACTGATACCAGTGGCATCATTACTCACTTAAACAAATCTTTTGTGGAAATGTCCGGGTATACCGAAGAGGAATTACTCAATGCGTCGCATTCGATTTTAAGACACCCCGACATGCCGGCTGTTGCCTTTATAGATTTATGGGACACCGTCAACAGGGGCAAAAAATGGCAAGGCTATGTTAAAAATCTACGTAAAGACGGTGGTTATTATTGGGTCAAAGCGACGGTGATTCCGAATGTAAGAAATGGTCAGGTAGTGGGCTATACCTCTGTGCGCCGCAAACCTTCGCGCACCAAAGTAGAAGAGTGCAGCAAACTTTATCCGACCCTATTTTGATCGCTATATCTGAGCCCGGAGATACACATGCCATATATTTTGACCGTTAGTCCCGATTTCAGCCCTGATCACATTTCTGGCTGGTATATTTTTAATACCTGGCTGCAAAAACAAATCGGCGAAGCCATTCATCTGGAGCTCTACAACAGCTTTCAAGCCCAACACGATGCGATCCACGACGACAAAATTGATTTGATTTACGCCAACCCTTTTGATGCTGCGATGCTGGTACGGGAAAAAGGCTTTCTGCCTTTGGTTAAGGCACAAGGTATGTCCGATGAAGCTATTATTGCCGTCAATGAAGCAAGCGCCATTAGCGATGTCACCGAATTATCACCGGGCAGTCGTGTCGCTGTTACGGAAGACCCTGATGTCAGATTAATGGGTATGATCATGCTGGAACCGGCCGATTTGACTGCTGACAATGTCCAAATAAAAGTCTGTGATAGCTATGTTTTAGTCGCCAAGCAATTACTGCGTGGCGACGCCGATGTCGGTATCTTTTTGGCCGAAGCCTATGACGATTTATCCAACATTATTAAAAAACAGCTAAAAATCTTAGTGCAAAGCCAAATTGGCGTTATTCAGCATGCATTGCTAGTTGGACCGCGATTAGCACACCGGCGTGATGAATTAAGAGAAACTTTATTAGCGATGAATGTCGACGAGAAGGGAAGAGATGTGTTAAAAAACCTTAGCTTTGACGTTTGGGTAAGTATTGAAGATGAAGACATGGAATTTATGATTGATTTAATGGATACCCTGAACACGTAAAGCCGTTACTAGCATCCTTAAATTCATAAATTTTTCCAAGAGCTTACGCCATGATAGATAAAAAATTACTCCATAAACTGGACGTCGAACTCAGTAACTGCGTGCCAACAGATGAGCATCTCAATCAAGACGGACTCAGCGGTTTCTTTTATGCGTTAGCCATTACTCCTGCCATCATTGATCCGGCTGACTGGATGGCCGAGTTATTTTTCGGTGAACGCCCAGAGTTGACGGGTAAGCAATCAAAAGACTTAAAAAAAGCCGTTACCGCCGTTGTTAAAGCCAGCAATAAAGCCTTACTCAAAAACGAACTTAAATTCCCCTATAATTTCAGCGCTCTTGATGACGCTGGCTTTGATCAGCTTTGGTATTGGAGCGCTGGATTTTTACAAGGCTTGCGTTTACGACTGGCCTTTTGGAGAAGCGGCATTATTGCCAAGGAAACTAATCAAGCATCGGATGTAGTCAGTAACAGCGTCGATATTATTGTCGCCTTGGTTGAAGGTGATTTATCCGTCCTGAAAAACATCGATCAGTTGAAGTCACAGTTGCAACTGGCCGGTAAAGAACCCACCGATGAACTGCTCATGGCAACTTTGCTGCAAACATTGCCGGAAGCTTATGAATGTATAAGACTTTTTGCAGCCCAGATGTCCGAACGCCTGCTGGCAAGGCAAGAAATTGCTGAAAGTGCCTGAGCGGAGGGCAAGCCATGACAGCTGTTGAATTATTAAAGAATCAGTGCGCAGGGCTTCAACGAACAACTGCAACAACAAGTGGTTGCCTTGGGCGATGCTGAGTTGGCTTATCGGTTTGCCCATGATCTGCCGGAAGCCGATTTAGAGTTGCTTGAAGCAATCATTATCAAAGCCAATCAGCCACGTATTGCTTATGAATTATCATTGATTAAAGCTGAGCGCGGCGGGGCAATTGAACAACTGCAGGAGGTGATTATTGATTCTAACGATGGCGGTTTAATGATTTTATTTGCCGCCGACGTTGGCGGAGCTGACATAGAGCTATTGGAAGATGCCGTTCGGCGTCATCCGGAAACAAAATATCTACAACTTTTTGAGGCCGAAATGCGTCAAAAAGGCTTTTATTAGTGCGATAGTTAAACTATTCAGGCTGTAAAGCGGAACACAAGACCTTCCGCTTTACAGTTTCCATACTCGCCGCTTAGTTACTCGACATCCTCAGCTTCAAACCAACGATAAACAAATCCAGCAATGATGGCGCCGGCAATCGGTGCAACCCAAAACAGCCATAATTGCGAGATTGCCCAATCGCCGGCAAATATGGCAACGGCAGTACTTCTTGCGGGATTAACAGAGGTGTTGGTAACAGGGATGCTAATCAAATGGATCAGCGTCAATCCTAAACCAATGGCGATAGGTGCAAATCCTTGTGGAGCGCGCTTATCGGTTGCGCCCAAAATGATGATAAGAAACATAAACGTCAAGACCACTTCTGTCGTTAATGCTGCTGCCAAGCTGTAACCACCAGGTGAATGCTCACCATAACCATTTGATGCAAACCCGCCAATTTCAAAACCAGTTTTGCCGGTTGCGATGAGATACAAAATACCTGCTCCAACAATGCCGCCTGCAACTTGCGCCAGAATGTAGTAGATAAGTTCAGCCGCTGAGAACCGCCCGCCCGCCCAAAGTCCTAGCGATACCGCAGGATTTAAATGGCAACCCGATATATGCCCAATAGCGAATGCCATGGTCAATACTGTGAGACCAAAGGCTAACGAAACGCCCAAAAAACCAATGCCGACGTCAGGAAAAGCCGCAGCAAGCACGGCGCTTCCGCACCCGCCCAGCACCAGCCAAGATGTTCCAATAAATTCTGCCGCTAATTTTTTTGATAATGACATAACTCACCTCGCTTGTTTTTTATTAGAAAACTGCATAATTTAAAACACACAAGTTTTATAAAAACAACGTCTTAGACAGCTCTCGAGTTGAATCAAATTTATTAGTGAGTTGCTTAAAAACGTGGCGTTGCCAATCAACATCTATGCCTAAATTGTGCAGATCTTGATTATGCCCCATTTCTTCAGCTTCATGGAATATTAAGGACATCATTCTCGCTGCGGCACCAACCAGCATGACTAATGGAGACGCATCTTGATTATGATTTTCACGATGCTGCTGCATCACGGTAACTAATTCGTCAGGCATATGCCATTGTTTACCTATCCAAGCACCTATCAAACAATAATCGATACCCATTTGTTGCATTAACGCTTGGTTGACGCTTAACAACGGATTTGTGGCGGCTAATTGCAATGCTTCGGAGGTGTCTGTTGCCAAGTTGTCGGCTAGCCACAATAAGCCCAAGTTGTGAAGAATACCGGCCGTTTGCGCGGTATATTGAAAATCTTGGCAATAAATCACTTTGTTCGATAACTTTGCGGCCAGCAGTCCGGCGCCTTCAGCCACCAACATGCTGGTCGTCCAAAAACGGATTGGATCAAATGCCGGGCAACGTGCGGCGTTAAAAGAAGCCGCAACAGCAATCGCAATACTAACGCCCTTAACAACTGCGGTACCTAATCTGACACAGGCCGTTTCGATATTGCTAATCGGAGTCGCAGGACAGGCCCAGACAGAGTTGGATAATGCAATCAGTCGGGCGGTGATAACGGGGTAATGATGCAATACTGCCGCTAATTCCCGTTGCCCCATGTCGTCATCGGCCAGCGTTTTCATCAATACATGAATGTTCATCGCTGGTGGCGATAGGTGAATTTGTCCGTCAAATCGTTTGAGAAACTGCGGGAGAACGACTTCAGTATTAATGTCTTGCATCGGTTAATTGGGAAAGTTAGGCATTATTTTTTGGTAGCGTGAAATCAACATTGAACAAGGCGGGGATTTGGTCGCTGGCTACCGGACGACTGAACAAGTAACCTTGGATAATGTGACAACCCAAGCCATGCATAATCAACGCTTGCTCTTTGGTTTCAACGCCCTCGGCCACCAACGTATAATCCAGCGCGTTCGCTAAACCGATAATGGTACCCAAAAGTAACGCCGTATGCGGATTGCTTAAGACATCATCGACAAATACCTTGTCAATTTTTAAACAATCCAAAGGCAATTGTTTTAACGAAGCGAGACAAGAATAGCCGGTACCGAAATCATCGATGGCAATTTTTACACCTATGTCTCTTAACTGCTTAAAGACATTTAGAGAACCGACGGTTTGTATTGCGCTTTCGGTAACTTCCAGCTCAAGATATTCAGGCGGTATCCCGGTTTGTTGCAGTAAGCCTTCGACAGTATTGAACAGCTCGGGATTTTGAAAATGCGCCGGGGCAATATTCACGGCGACTCGTAAATAGGGTAAACCGGCTTGGTGCCATTGCACTATTTGCCTGCAGACCGTGTGTAATACCCAATTACCCAGCTCTGTAATTAAGCCCAATTGATCGGCCAGCGGAATAAATTCAAGCGGTGGAATTAAGCCTTTTTCAGGATGTTGCCAGCGAATCAACGCTTCCATGCCAATCATTTTGCCGGTCTGCATGGATATTTGCGGTTGATAATGCAGCACAAACTGATCCTGATCAAACGCCTCCCTTAAGGTTTGTTCCTTTTCTAAGCGAGTGATGGCCTGGCTAGCCATGTCATCAGAATAAAACATATAGCGCTGTTTACCTGCTTGTTTAGCGGCATACATAGCGGCGTCCGCGGCTTTCATTAAATCAATTTCATTCGTCCCATCCCTGGGATAAATTGCAATACCAATACTTACACGAGGCTTCAGTTGATATTGATCCAACTGCAATGGTTGATTAACCTGCCGTAAACAACGGTCTGCGACTTCAGCAATGCCTTCATTATCAGCGATATTATTCAAAATAATACAGAATTCATCTCCTCCTAACCTGGCCGCGAAATCAATGTCTCTAACGACATCTTTTAGACGTTCGGCAATGGCTTGTAGAAAATGATCGCCGACATCATGGCCAAAGCTGTCATTAATATCTTTAAAACCATCCAGATCGAGAAATAAAAATGCAAATTGCTCATTGCGACGATTAGCCGTATTAATGAAATCGTCAATGCGCTCATGGTAATAAGCTCTACTTGCCAAGCCGGTGAGATTGTCAAAATAGGCTAAGCGGTGTATCTGCAATTCCGTTTGTTTTTTGTGCGTAATATCCTGAACCGTGCCGGTAATAATGGAATGCTGGCTTTCGGTAATCGCTTCGATTTCCTGGTGAACAATAATTGGCTCGGAATGACTAACCTGTAAGCGGTATTCAGTATGTTGAATGGTGGCTTTATTACGTGCCGCTGTAATAATGTTTTTAACGAAGCTTTGATCGTCAGGATGAATCAGCGCAATAAATCCTTCTAAGGTTTTATTAAAAGAGGATAAATCGATGCCGCACAATTCTGCCAAATGCTCGGAGATTTGAAATTGATTAAGGGTGACATCCCAAGTCCAATAGCCCAAGCGAGCAATGCGCTGAGCGGCACTTAATTGAAATTTCTTGCTCCTAAGCTCCGCTATGTTTTGGCTGGCTCTTAAAATAAACCCTAACCGATGGGCCAAGATTGGATAATTTAAAGGTTTTATGACGAAATCATTGGCACCAGCATCAAAAGCACGGTTGATGGAATCAATATCCTCTAAGCCAGTTGCCATAATAATCGGCACATCAGCCATATTTTGTGCGTTACGCAATAAGCGGCAGGTTTCAAAACCATCGAGTCCATCCATGACGGCGTCAAGCAGCACTAAATCGGGTACCTGTCGGGCAATTTTTTCCAGCGCTTGGCTTCCGCTGACGGCCTCATCGACTAAAAATCCCGAGGCATTTAAGGCAACACTAGTGATTAAACGAAAGTTACTGTCATCATCAACCAGCAAAATACGTTTACTGGTTAGTTTAGGCTGAGTAGGAGGTGGTGGATTATCAAGCGCCGCACTATCAAATTCTTTTGTCAGAGCATTGATGACTTTAGGAAGATTAACTTCCATTGTCGACAACAACTCTGCTACGCCCGTTAACTTGCCTTGCTTGGCGATACTTTCAATCGAGGCACAGGCGTCAGCTAACGCTTGAGCCCCCAAATTGGCACACACTGATTTAAAACTATGCGCGGTTTTTCTTAATGCGGCACTGTCTTGAATGGCGAAAGCATTGCGCAATGCCTGTACAGCTTCGGGTGCAGAATGCAGAAACATTCTAATTGCATTATTGAGTAAAGTTTCTCCGGCAGTGGTCGTAATTTGCCTTAAGTTTTCTAGTGCCTCAGCCTTTAAAACGATACTGCGACGCTCGGTGATGTTGGAGGTAAGGCCTTGCTGGCGGCCATCAACCGCATTAGTAGTGGCTTCGGGTCCGGTTTGATGCCGCTTGTCTAATAGCCATTTGCTCACTACCTCTTGCAATTGATTGCTATTAAAGGGCTTACCTAGGTATCCATCCATGCCGGCATCTAAGCATTGTTCAACAATGCCTGCTTGTGCATCAGCGGTTAATGCGATGATTGGAATTCTACGTTGCCAAAATTCGGCTAATTCTCGTTTTCGGATAGTCTCGGTTGCGGTAAATCCATCCATTTCCGGCATGTGGCAATCCATTAAAATAAGGTCGTAGTGCTTTTCCGCACTGGCGTTGACGGCTTCCAGGCCATTATTGGCACAATCGACCTGATACCCCAGTGCGCCAAGCATATATTTACCAACTTCTTGGTTAATGGGTTGATCTTCAGCGATAAGGATAGTGCCTTTGCTTTCAGGGCTTTCATCCTTAACAAGTGCCGCGGCAATTTGCGGTTGGCTGGGTATTATTTGAGCGGTGTCGTCCAGCAATGCACGCAAATCGAAATCATCAATACTTAATTGAACCTTGCCGTTCTCGATTTGAGATAAATCCGTAATATTACTAATAACGCTGCGTAATGATTCGACGGCTCGAAAAATGGTTTCCGCCAAGTGTTTTTGGCGGCTAGATAACTCGGTATTGATTAACAACTCTGTCATATCCATTACGCCATCGATTGGCGTAAGGATTTTATGACTCATGGTGGCTAAAAACTCACTTTTAGCGCGACTGGCTGCTTGTGCTTCATCAACAAGTTGATATGCCTCATCGGTTTTATGTTCCAGTTCACTTGTACGCTGCGCAACTTGCTCTTCTAACGTTTCACGTTGATTAGCAGCGTCATGGCGATAGCGCGCCAATTCTTGGGACATGTCGTTAATCGCAGCGGCTATTTCAGCAAACTCATCTTCTGAAGAATAGGGCAGAGGGTTACTAAAATCGCCTCGGGAAACAGCTTGTGTTGCCGCTGTTAATTGTTTGATGGGGAGCAGGATTCGTCGTGTTTGCCACAGCGCTAATACGATACCTGTCAAAATAATTACCGGGACAACCAGCAATATATCAAAGTTGCTAAGCACATTAAGTTGCTGCCGCCAAATGAGGTAGCAACAGGTCGACAACGTGGTAAGCGTTATTAAAAAAATAGTCAGTACATTAAGTTTGGATGCTATTGATTTCATATAACGCCGATCTTATCCATATAATATTTTGCATGGGTAATACCTTGAGAGCATCGACATGCCGGATTAGTGTGGCGCATTCCGGCATGTCTAAGAAATTAGACTCTATCAGGCTTTATTTTCGCCACCAAACAATTCCAAGAGTCGTGGCAGGAAGTTAGCCAATTCTAGTGACATGATGGAAAAATCCACATCAAATTGTTCGGCTTCACTTGAAGTTTCAGTGTCGGTGACTTGTTCTTGTATTAAATCCAGAAACTTTAGGCGTTTTATGGCCAGATTTTCATCAATGATAAATGCTAGACGATCTGCCCAGCTCACTGCCAATTTAATCACTTCCTTGCCGGTATCCAGATGGTTTTTGATTTCCGGCAACGACAGATCGTGGCGTTTGCAACGAATAATACCGCCTTCTTCTTCCGGCGAGCGCAGTTCGCATTCATCTTCGATAGTGATGTCCGCCGGCGGTTGGTTGTTGATCAACCAATCGGTCATGATGGCTACTGGTTTATCGATAGTATTAAGCGGAACTGCAGGTAATGAGCCTAAGCATTTACGCAGCAGGCTGAGTAAATCTTCAGCTTTTTTTGCTGATGCGGCATCAACGACTATCCAGCCGCCTTTAGGGTCAATGTAAGCATAGGTTTTGTTGGAAAAGGTAAAAGCCCTGGGCAACAGCTCAAAGATCAATTCATCTTTAATTGCGGCACGTTCTTTTTTAGCTAATTTCCGGCCTTGTTGATCTTCGGCCTCCAGGATTTTTTCCTGAAGCATTTCATTGACTACCGCTGCCGGCAGGACTTTTTCCTCTTTTTTTACGCAAATCATCATAAAGCCGTTAGCCGCGTGTACCAGCTGTTGTGATGTTTTGCCTAAAGGCGCAGTCCAACCGAAAGTGGCTTCTTCATGCTGACCACAAGGACGAAAAGCGATTTGACCGAGCTTTTCTTCCAATTCGACTGGAGTTAGAGCGAACTCTTCGGTAAGACGAAAAATACTTAAGTTTTTAAACCACATGCGAAACAGTATCCTTAATAATTAATGTGGGCTTATTATCGCAACAAGCGGAAGCGAAAAGCAGGTAAATTTTAGACCAACCAATTCCAAGGTTTTTTCTTGGCGTTAACAGCCGTTGCCAGGCTTATTGCGGAGCAGGTTGCATGCCGTTATCATATGATTCGGGTTTGGTTTTTATGTTAATAATTTAAGAGGTTACTATGAAGAAAGTTATTTTGGCTGGATCGGCGGCACTATTTTTGTTTAGTGGTTTAGTGAGTGCTCACGGTCCTGTTCGTCAAAAAACAGATGAGGAAATTACCATCAATGCACCGGCTGAAAAAGTATGGTCCATTATTAAAGATTTTGGTGATTTGTCTTGGCTACCGGCAGTTAAAAGTGTAACTGTTAACGGTGGCAACACTAAAGGCGCGACCCGCGTGTTAACACTAAAAGACGGCGGCACCATCACTGAAGAATTGAAAAAGTACGATGAAAAAGGTTTGTCTTATGCTTATAAGATTACCGACATTAGCACTGCAAAAACCATTACCCATTCCGGCGCTGAAGAAAAAGTACCTGTGTTCCCGGTTGATAACTATGCAGCCAGCATTGATGTCACTGCAAATGGCGATACCACTACTGTTTCCTGGAAAGCTGGTTATTACCGCGCTTACATGAACAACAACCCACCAGCAGAAATGAACGAAGAAGCCGCTAATACTGCAGTAACCACAGTATTGAAAGCTGGTCTTGAGAACTTAAAAGCGCTTGCTGAAAAGTAAGGCTGCTTCTGTGTTCTCAGTGAACAAAATGACGGTAGCGATGCTTGTCGCTACCGTTTTTTTATCTGCGCAGGTCATGGCCGGGCCTCATGCTTACATTAGCAATCAGCTTGATGACAGCGTCTCGGTAATTGATACCGATCAAGCTAAGGTCGTTAATACTATCGCTGTGCCGGGTAAACCGGCAGGTATTGCGGTATCGCCGGATGGTCGTTACTGCTATGTGAGCACCCCGGAAGGAAAGGGTTTTACGGTGCTGGATACCCGTACTAATCAGCTTTTGAATAAAGTAGAAGTCAGTGATGGTGCTTTGGGTATTGTTGTTGCCCCTGACGGTAAGCGCGTTTATGTGGCTGATTGGTATACCAATTCGGTTGCCGTGTTGGATGCCGGCGATTGGCAAGTGATTAAAAGAATTGCGGTAGGAGAGTCGCCCTCCGGCTTGGTTATTAGTCCAAATAATCAATGGCTTTTCGTCGCTAATAGACTCAGTAACTCGGTGTCGAAAATTGACCTGAAGTCTTTAACTGTAGAAAGTTCGGTAGAAGTCGGCAAACACCCATTTGGCCTGACTATCGATAGCAAAGGTGAGCGTATTTACGTAGCTAATGTGCAAAGTGACGATGTGACTGTGGTCGATGCCAACCGTATGAAGCCGATACGCACCGTCAAAGTTAACATGCTGCCCTATGCCACCACGCTGGCGCTTAATGACAGCCGTTTATTTGTCACTAACCAGGATGATGGCTCCGTGTCGGTTGTTGACACTGAATCCTTAAAAGAAATTGCTCTTATTAAAGTGGGTGATAAACCGGAAGGTATTAGCACTCATCCTGATGATCGTCATGTTTATGTTGCCAACTGGTTTGACGGCACGGTGTCGGTAATCGACGGCAACACTTTAAAAGTGGTTAATACCATTAAAACCGGCGAAGGCAGTCGGGCATTCGGACAGTTTTTTGGTAAATAACGCCGCCAAGATTTAAGATATGCGAAGGGCATTGTTTTAATGCCCATCACTCGCTGCTTCTAAGCTTATCGTTTTAACTCTCCCCAAACATACTCAATGCCCTCATCGACTCAACGTTTATGCTCGTTGCCGTATTTTCAAGATAGCGCGACGCTATTTTCTGTTATCGCCAGCCAGCCATGGGCCGTATTTCTTGACAGTGGTTATCCCAGCTGCAAACAGGGCCGCTACGACATAATTGCTGCCGAACCGCGTTGTACCTTAGTGACTCAAGGTGACGTCACCCAAATTACTCGTGATGGCGTTACCCAAGCGTCCGGTGCCGATCCTTTCGAATTGGTTAAACAACAACTGGCAGGCTACAGCCCTGAAGCCCATGACTTGCCATTTAATGGTGGCGCAATTGGCTATTTTTCTTATGATTTGGCGCGTCGTTTAGAAAAACTTCCCGCACTTGCCGAAGATGCCGAACATATCCCCGAAATGGCCGTTGGCATTTATGACTGGGCAGTGGTGGTCGATCATCAGCAGCAAACCACGCATCTTATAGCTCAGCACTGCGATGAAACAAAGTGGCAAATGTTGCTGAACCAATTTAGCCGGCAGCCTGTCGAGCATGCGCATACGGACTTCAAAGTGTTGGGGCCAGTTACAGCCAATATGGATAAACAGGCGTACTCGACGGCCTTTAATAAGATCAAACAATATTTAAAAGAAGGCGATTGCTATCAAGTCAACCTTGCGCAGCGTTTTGTTGCGCCTTGCGACGGTGATCCATGGGTCGCTTATCAGGCGCTGCGTAAGCTTAATGCCGCGCCATTTAGTTGCTACCTCACAACTCCTGACGTGCAAATATTAAGCTCATCGCCGGAGCGCTTTTTGAAGCTGACCAATGGTGTGGTTGAAACCAAACCCATCAAAGGCACACGGCCGCGCGGGCTTAACGATGCTGAAGATCAGCAGTACTCACTCAATTTGCAACACAGCAAAAAAGATCGCGCGGAAAACCTGATGATTGTCGATTTGCTGCGCAACGACATCAGTAAATCCTGCAAAAGCGGTTCGGTTAAAGTGCCGGTGCTGTTTGATGTAGAAAGCTATGCAACCGTACATCATCTGGTCAGCACGGTGACTGGCGAATTGGCGGCGGATAAACAAGCCCTGGATTTGTTAAGAAGTTGCTTTCCAGGCGGCTCCATTACCGGCGCGCCTAAAATTCGCTCTATGGAAATCATCGAAGAACTGGAACCGCAACGGCGGGGGGTTTACTGCGGCGCCATCGGTTACATCGGTTTCGATGGCAATATGGATACCAATATTGCGATAAGAACCTTGGTCCATTCAGCCGGTACCATTCGCTTTTGGGCCGGAGGCGGTATCGTCAATGATTCAGTGATGGAAGAGGAATATCAAGAATGCTTTGATAAAGCCGCCGCGATGCTGAATCTGCTGAAACAATTACAAAGCAGTGATCGTAGTTAAGTTAGGTGGCAGTCTGGAGCAATCAGGCACCTTGCTTGATTGTTTGCAGCAGATAGAGCAACACTACCAAAACGACTCAGTGGTGATCGTGCCGGGCGGCGGGGTATTCGCAGATCAGGTCAGAATGGCGCAAATTCGCTGGCAATTTAATGATCGTGCCGCCCATGTCATGGCGTTGCTGGCGATGCAACAAATGGCGCTGTTGATCAACGGGCTGAAAAGCCGGTTCGTCATAGCAGAATCAGTAACTGCAATAAAAGCCAGGGCGGGTACCGGGCAAACATTGCTCTGGTCGCCGGACATCAAAGAATTGGACAATGCCGGAATAACGGCCAGCTGGGACATTACCTCAGACAGTCTGGCAGCTTGGTTAGCCGGCGCGGTATCCGCCAGTGATTTGATTTTGGTCAAATCTGCCGCAATTCAACCTGGCTGGAGCTTAGAGGCACTGACAGAACTGGGTACAATCGACAATGCATTTTGTACAGCTGTGCAAGACGCAGCGTTTAACATTCACATCATTAACTCGCAGACAAATTCATGGCCGAAGACGCATTTAATTTAATCAGCCGGTTTCTTGCTAAAAAGTTCCGGACGGCCTATTACCAGGCGCGGGAATCTATCGGCGATTCTAAGCGTAACATTGTCGTGGCGCATGTGGAACAGGCTTGTACCGGATTGCAAGAAACGCGCGATGAATTTCAGGATGCGCTGGAACGCTTTAAAAGCTTGGTGCATGTCAATGACACACCGATGGAACATAAATACAATTTGCTCAACAGGCAGTATCAATTTTGTTGCGCTAAGTCAGAGTCGGTGAGTAATAGAATCAGAGCGATAGAGGAAGTCAGCGAAGCGCTGTTTGTGGAATGGGAAAACGAACTGAATGAATATACCAATCGCGCCTTGCGTAACAGCAGTCGCCAGCAATTAAAAATGGCTCGGCAAAACTATGTCCGGTTAATTCGTGCCATGCAACGCGCCGAGTCGAAAATTCAACCGGTACTGGCGGCGTTCAAGGATCAGGTGCTGTATCTTAAACATAACCTCAATGCCCAAGCGATTGCAGCATTACGGCACGAGTTTATTGAAATTGGTGTGGATATTTCTCAGCTGATTCAGGCAATGGAACTTACTATTGCTGAGGCTAGTCAATTTGTCGCCGCTTTAGGCAGTCAAAAAGCCCTGCCTGGACGATAAAAAGCAGGATACAAAAAGAGTACCCTGCTGTAGAACAATTAAATGTTGTCGAGTTTGTACATCACGTTGTCGCGAGAAGAATCGACTTGGTCCTTTTTGTTTTTACTTTTAGACCGGTCTTGCTCAATTCTTTCTTTACCGAATTTGGCAATCATTTCTTCCCAGGTTGCATACTGTTCGTATTCCTTAAATCCGGACGCTTTACGTTTTTGATAAAATTCTTTACCTAATTCAACAATTTGTTGCGGATTCTTGCCATCCACTGTGGACAGGAATTCATCGTCATCTTTAATGGAATCACGGATAGTCCAGAATGAAACTTCATATTCGATACGATTATCAGTTGGCAAACGATTTTTTATCATTCTTATCGATTTGTAAGCGGTATTCGTATTGTGACCGTTGATTTGTTCGCCTTTTCCACAAGCAACCAAGGCGAGTGACGCGATAACAAGCAGGAGGGCGGAGAGTTTTTTCATAAACATAACCTCAAGTTAAGTACAGGTCCCGGTGAGTATTTATTGTTGTTGTGATGTTGATACGCCAAATTACTAAACAAAGTAAAATGCAAGGTTATTATAACCCTCAGCCACCATGTATGCTGGAATTTATCCTATCGTTACAACAGCGTTACCAGTTGGTTGCTAATCAGCCGGGTAATGAAATCATCGCCGCCCAGTATCAACAGCGCATAGATCAATTGCTGTTGGCCGAAGCGTTTTTGCGTAAAGGCAAGCTGCTGTCTATCGAACCAGAGCTACCTCTGCAAATTGCGGTGATCGGCCCAACCCAAGCGGGTAAAAGCTCGCTGGTCAACGTGCTGTTAAACAGTCAAATAGCTGGCGTGAGCCCGTTGGCGGGCTATACCGTGCACCCCCAGGGATTTTGTAATGGGCTACCAACGCAAGACTGTCAAAGCTTGCAGCGCTATTTTGGTCGGTTTCAACAACTGCTGCCTGCACAACTCAACCGCGATCGTTTCGATTGTTACTCATTAATCGAAAACCCCATTGGCTCCACTCTCTTGCCGCCTTGTGTCTTGTGGGATAGCCCGGATTTTGATTCGATAGACGCCGCCAATTACCGGGAAGGTGTGCTCAGAACTATTGCGTTGGCGGATGTCATCATTCTGGTGGTCAGTAAAGAAAAATACGCGGATCAATCAGTTTGGGATGCGATGGCTGCGCTTGAGGCGTTAAACCAGCCCACTCTGATTTGTTTGAATAAACTGGTAGAAGGCTCGGAAGCCGTGCTTATCCGATCGCTACAAGAGAAATGGCAACAGACCAGAAGCGATGCTGTGCCTGAAATTATGCCTCTGTATTATCAAAAACAACTTGGCTTACCCGTCTTACCAGAACATGGGCAAGAGCTGCTGCAGCGCATCGCTAAGGCCTCGACAAGAAAAAAACAGGCGCGCTTAGAGCAAGAATACCTGCAAAAATACTGGCCAAGTTGGCTGGAGCCGGTGCTTGCTGAACATCAGGCCTTACAGCACTGGCATGACTTGATTGAACAAAGCATTGAACAGGCTTTACTATCATATCAACAGAATTTTCTCGATCACCCGCATCATTATGAGACCTTTCAATATGCGTTGGCAGAACTGTTAAACCTGCTGGAAATACCAGGCTTAGCAGGAGTACTGGCCAGTACGCGCAAAATTCTGACTTGGCCGGTTAGGCAAATGATGAAGCTGGGACGAAAACGCCTGCATCTTGCCAATAGCAGTCATGAACTGGCATTACTCAAACAAATTGCCGAGCACTTATTGATTCAATTGGCGGATCAGTTGTTGGATGAAATTGAGCAAAGCCGTCAAAATCAGTGGTGGCAACAGCTCTCCAGCGTACTGCGCAATCAAAAACAAAGGTTGTTGCACGAATTTGATGATGCCGCAAAAAGCTATCATGTGGATTTTCAACAAGACGTGGAAAGTGCCGCGCACCGCTTATATCAACAGTTACAAAAACAACCGCTGGCGCTCAACAGTCTGCGCGCAACCCGCGTTACCGCTGATGCGGCGGCTATTGCACTAGCGCTCAATACCGGTGGCGTGGGTTTGCACGATTTGATCATTGCCCCGGCGATGTTCACGGTTACATCGTTACTGACCGAAAGCGCTATCGGCAGTTATATGGGTAAAGTAGAACGCGAACTCAAACAACAGCAGTTGAATACTGTGAAACAAACCTTATTTATCAACTGTCTGCGTGAAAACCTAAAACAGCTGCCCGCGACTGTGTCTTCGACGATGAACTTCAACATTTCCCCTGAACAACTCCAGGCGGCAGAAGCCCAACTTAAAGAAAAACGCCATGGCTTACGATTACTCTGAGTTACTTAAAAACGCCCAATGCTGGGCTGAACAAGCCCTAACCGCTGGCTGGATCAATCAAGATAGCTTGCAGACGATCAGCGATGTTGAATTGCAAGCACCTGCCGCATTATTTGATCTTGGTCAATCCAGACCGTTGATCGTCGCTTTTATGGGCGGCACCGGGGTCGGCAAAAGCTCGTTACTCAATCGCTTGGCCGGCAAAGCCATCGCTAAAGCTGGTGTGGAACGGCCCACGTCCAGAGAAGTCACTTTGTACCATCACCAATCGGTGACGCTACAACACTTGCCTGCGCAATTTCCCGTCGCTCAAGTCAACATCGCCCAACATCAAGATGGCACCAGCCAACACATTGTTTGGATTGATATGCCTGATATTGACAGCACCGAGCAAGCTAATAAACACCAAGTCTTGCAATGGCTGCCGCACATCGATGTGCTGATTTATGTGGTAAGTCCAGAACGTTATCGCGACAACAAAGCCTGGCGGCTCTTGCTTGCTGAAGGCGGCAAACATGCCTGGCTGTTTGTCTTTAATCAGTGGGACAGGGGTCAAACCGAGCAATACCAAGACTTCATCCAGCAACTGCAGCAAGCCGGTTTTAATGAGCCAATCATCTTCAAAACCATTTGCGATCCAGTGTCACCAAGCGATGAGTTCGAGTCATTAAAATCAACCCTAGTAACGCTAGCAACCCAGCACACCATCGAGCAACTCGAACAACGTGGGCTGCAAGTTCGCACACAAGAACTCGCACAGCGCCTGCAACAGATCATGCCGAAACTGGGCAGCGATGCCGCTGCTCAGCAATTGGCTGGAATGTGGCAACAACAATGGCAACATTCCAGCAAACTCCTACAACAAGGTTTTGTCTGGCCGATACAGCAAGCAGCCTCTTATTATGCCGAGCACACCCCCGACTTGATTACTCACCCATCAATGAATCAAATTGTGCTTTGGGATACCTGGGCGCAAAGTAGACTGGATGATGCCTTGGATGAATTTATCAGCAACTCTAATCAACTCGGCATGCCAGCCGCTCCAATCAGGCAGCAATTGGCGCCAATTCGCGAACAGGCTGAAAAAATTATCCGCGACCAAAGTGCACTGGCCGTGCGCGAGGCCTTAGCTAATCCCGGCAACTTAGCCCAACGGATTTTTTTAAAAACCATGCGCCTCGCCGAAATACTGCTGCCGTTAACGGTTATGGCCTGGGTCGGCTACCAAGTGTTCATGGGCTACTACACCAGTAACATCACCCACAGCCAATACTTGGGCGTTGATTTTGCTATTCACAGCACCTTGGCGATTGCCTTGAGTTGGTTGATACCCTTCTTCGTTATTAAAAAAGCCCAACCGTCGCTGAAAAAAACCGCTATAAGAGGACTTAATAAAGGTTTAAATCAAGCACTAACGACCCTTGAAATCTCAGTTTTAGACTCTATAACAGTAATCGTTCAGCAACATGCCGAACAAATCCATCAATTGCTGGAAATTATTCAACAATGCGCAAAACAGCCGGATAAAGCACGGCAACCCGCGCAAGAAAAGGGCCCGTTAGCAAGAATGCTGGTTGATTAACGGCAAATAAAAATTGTGTAGTATTTAACATAATTATTTGGTAAATTACCAATCCACGGGGGCGACATGGCTTCGACGTGGGTAGCGAAACTTTAAGTGCATGCCGAGGACTGTACACCTCGTAAATCCTACAGAAAAAAAGTATTCGCAAATGACGAAAACTACTCAATGGCGTTAGCTGCTTAAACACAGCTCCCATTCCTTTGACCATCTGTGCTTATGCGGGTGGAGTTCAGTTCGCTGGACGCTCAGAGGTCATATTACATAAGATCGTGCTGAAGCCTGTCCGGAGCGGATGCCCTAAAACCTTACGGAATCGCTGATAATTTTCTTGGCCCAACGGGTAGTTATCGGCTAAATCAAAAGTGTGGGATAAGCATGTAGACCTTACAGCGGAGTACTTACGGACGCGGGTTCAATCCCCGCCGCCTCCACCAATAATACTTAAAGACCAATCGGTTATTCGATTGGTCTTTTTTTTGCCTATTTTTTAGGGCTGGCGCGGGTTCGCGAGGGTTGTTGCAGACTTCAACTGCTCTTAAAATTACTAAATCTTCACCATTTTTGCTCTCTTGGGCCTTCGCTGAGATTCATGGAATGCACCGAACCGGAGTCGGAAGGTGCGTGAATCTTAGTCGCCGGTAGCTATATCGTTCCGGCGTTTTTTCGAGCATGCTGTTTGCGATGGAAAAATGCAATCGGTCGATGCCGATAGCGTAACGTCATTGCTGCGATGTTTAGCCACCTTGTCGTGGCTAAACGATATTGGAGCAGGACAGCCGGGGCTTGCGTAGCAATCTAACCGTCGCTAAGTTTTGATGATTTCACGCAGGAGCAAGGAAATTACCCTTCAAAACTTAGCGACTCGCTTGTTCCTCTCCGCTAGTAATCTCTCCTAGATAACGGTTTACTCCTACTTCGGCCACTATCCCGCACTCCAGCCCTCACTTAACACCTCAGCCTGTTTTAAACACAGCTCAACCGCTTCATCAGCTTTATCGGGTGGATACTTCCATTTACGCAGTGCGCGCCTGACTAGGTTACGCAATCTAGCGCGCACGCTATCGCGCTTGGCCCAATCGACTGTGGTGCTGTTACGTAATTGCTCGGTAATGTATTTGGCAAGCTCACGTAGATTGTTATCACCCAGCTCGCGAACCGCAGATTCGTTTTGAATCAACGCCCGATAAAACGAAATTTCGTCCGGGTTTAAACCCAGTTTTTCGGCTTGTGCCAAATCGGCTTGCATGTCTTTGGCAATGGCAATCAACTCTTCAATCACCTGAGCTGTTTCTATCGCGCGATTATGGTACTTACGTAAAGACTCCAGAATACGCTCGGAGTATTTTTTCTCGGACACCACATCGGTTTTCATGCGGGCTTTGACTTCATCGCGCAGCAATCGCTCCAATAAATCGACTGCCAGATTTTTCTCTTTCAGCCGCGCCACATCATCCATAAACTCCGGCGACAGCAGGCCAATATTGGGTTTATCCAAACCCACCAAACTAAAAATATCATCCACGCCATCGGCGACAATCGCGTTATCGATTATCTGTTTCAGCGCCGAGTTTTTCTCTTCATCGGTGCGTCTCTTATCCACCGTGGTAAATTTGCTAATCGCCGCTTTTACCGCGCTTAGAAACGCTATTTCCTTTTTCAGCGGCTCGACTTCATCCAGTGTGGAACATAAGGTGTACGCGCTGCTTAACGCCGTCATCACATCTAAAAAGCGTTTTTTACCATCCAGCTCACCACTGCTACCTTGCAAACTTAAAATATGATTCATCGCGCCCGGTAATAACTGCAAAGCCTTGGTAGCAAATTCGCTGTAATCAAAACCCTGCATCATGCCATGCACAATATCCATTTTTTCCAGCAGTACTGCATAGGCATCGTGCGTATCCAGCGTGGGCGCACCTTTGCCTTTAGAGTCGGTATAGGTTTTTAGCGCTTGCTTCAGTTCACTGGCAATGCCGATATAATCCACCACCAAGCCGCCGGGCTTATCTTTAAATACCCGATTCACCCGTGCAATCGCCTGCATCAGGTTATGACCTTTCATCGGTTTATCGATATACATGGTGTGGCAACATGGCGCATCAAAACCCGTCAACCACATATCGCGCACAATCACCAATTGCAGCGAGTCGCCCGCGTCTTTAAAACGCTTTTCGAACAGCTTTTTAGTGGTTTTGCTATAGATATGCGGCTGCAGCTTGGCACGGTCTGAGGCCGAACCGGTCATCACAATTTTAATCGCGCCTTTGTTGGGGTCGGCATCGTGCCATTCAGGCTTAAGCACCACAATGGCGTTATACAGCTCCACACAAATATCCCGGCTCATGCACACGATCATGCCTTTGCCCGGCATGCTGGAAATGCGGGTTTCAAAGTGGCTGACTAAATCGTTAGCAACTTGTTCCACGCGCGGCGCACTGCCCACCAGCTTTTCTAAGGCCGCCCATTGTGATTTGGTGCTTTCGCGGCTGGCGATGTCTTCTTCATCTTCGATCACTTCGTCCACTTCCGCATTCAAGGCTTCAATGCTGGCGCTATCAATATCCAACTTAGCCAAGCGTGATTCGTAATAGATCGGCACCGTCGCGCCATCATCCACCGCATCTTGAATATCGTAGATAGAGACATACTCGCCAAACACCGCGCGGGTGTCTTTATCTTGCGCGGCAATCGGCGTACCGGTAAAGCCAATAAAACTGGCGCTGGGCAAGGCATCGCGCAAATGCTTGGAATAACCAAAGCTGTATTGACCGGTTTTGGCATTTAACTTGGCTTTATCGCCATAATGGCTGCGGTGCGCCTCATCACTGATCACCACGATATTATGGCGATTGCTCAATACCGGATGGCTGGCTTCATCGGCCAGCAAAGCAAACTTCTGCACCGTGGTAAAAATAATCCCGCCCGCTTGCCGCGCCGCCAACATCTCGCGCAAATCGTCGCGGTCACCCGCCTGCACCGGCGTTTGTTTCAGGGTTTCCACCGCCATGCTGAAGGTATTAAACAACTGACCATCTAAATCGTTTCTATCGGTCACCACCACAATGGTTGGATTATTCATCTCCGGCTGCGCCAATAACTTGCTGGCATAACACACCATCGAAATCGACTTACCCGAGCCCTGGGTATGCCACACCACACCCGCCTTACCGGAACCCGGCACCACCCGCTGGGCATAATCCGCCCGCGGCTCGGCTGAACTGTTGCCAACCTGTTGCGCCGCAATGACAGTGGCTTTTACCGCCTCGCGCACCGCATGAAACTGATGATACCCGGCAATTTTTTTAATAAGCTGGCCGTCGTCCTGCTCAAACAAAATAAAGTAATGCAGATAATCTAAAAATAATTCCGGCTGAAAAAAGCCCTTCACCAAGGTTTCCAGACGGTATTCAAACAGCGGCTTATCCAATTCGTTGGCAACAGTGCGCCACGGCAAAAAGCGCTCTTTATTGGCGGTGAGCGAACCCACTCGAGCATGCAAACCGTCACTAACGACCAATGCCTCGTTAAAGATAAATAAATCGCTGATTTCATCCTTGTAAGTTTGTAACTGCTGATAGGCCGCCCAAATATCCGCACTGGCATCCGCCGGATTTTTCAGCTCAAGCACCGCCAAGGGCAAGCCATTGATAAACAACAGCAAATCGGGGCGGCGATGGCCTTTGCTGCCTGCAAGCGTGTATTGATTGACCACCAAAAACTGGTTATTAGTCACCGTGGCAAAATCCAGCAACGCTACATAATCGGTTTTTTCTTCGCCGTCGATTTTAAAATCAACCTTCACCCCCTCCAATAACAGGCGATGAAACACATGATTGCTTTTGATTAACACCGGCGATTCCGGCTTGGCGATTTGCTGTGAAACCCGCTCTAAAACATCGAGCGGAATATGCGGGTTGATTTTTTGTAGTTGGCTGAGTAAGCGGTCAAATAACACTATTTGGCGATAATCAACACGCTCCGGGCGTTCACCATCGGGCGCAATATCATAGCCATTCACATAGTGATAGCCAATTTCTGTAAACCAATTGACGCAAAGTTGTTCCAGTTGATCTTCGGTGATCATTAACTATTCTCCAACATCAATGTAAACAAGGCCTCTATAGATTCATCATGCTCACCTTCGGGATACCAAATTGGGAAAATATTAGCTTTTGCAAGTTCTTTCTTACGTGCAACTCGATCATCGCTATCTTTCAACTCCAAAAAAGCATAGTGCCTAGGTAGGCTCTCGGGGGAGTATTCTTTTACAACTTCCATCATCGTTTTAATAGTTCTATCTGTGTATAAACTACAACCTATAAAAAGTAGAGACTGCCCAAATAAAATTCTATTAAAGAAATTCTTAACATTACTGCCAACTGCATACGCAACGTCGTATTCATCTTTTAACAGTACGCGCTCAGCAACCAAGTCACAATTGCCGTGTAGCTTTACTAATAACCTACTCCCCATAGAAATTAAACGAGAAACCTCATTTAATGTTCTACCGCTTTTAACTTGATCAAAACCTTGATTAACTCCAGAAAACACTTTTTCAATTAAACCATCAAAGTTTGTGGTGATTATTGAAGTCTCTGGGAATAGCTTTGGAAGGTAATGTATTGCTCCTCGAACCTCTTTTTCTGATTTAAAAGTCGATTCCAGTAACTCATTAAAACCAGCTGGTGTCATGTCGTCATGGAGAACTTGAGCAGCCTCTTCATAGCAGCCAGATTCCAGCAGTGCAACCAAATCATCTTCTAGGATGTGTGACTCTGCACATGCATCATATAAAAACTTCGTCCATCCAGGAAAATTACTTGGCATTGACATACCAGCTCCTATAAATGGCAAAACTCTTCCATTATCAAAAGTTCTCTTCAACTGCTCAAATCGATTTGCATTATCAAAATGACTTAAAATCTCTTTAGCACTTTCTATAAGTCTCTCCGATCTTTGATTCGTCCATTCTTCAAAACTTACATCATAGGTGTTAGGCTCTAACTCACCTAAAATTCGACTTCTTTGAAAAGGTAATCCAACGACCTCTACAACACCTTCAACATTTAATTCTTCATCAAAGAGAACCTTTAAAAAATCCATTTCATTAGCTCCCGACAAATTCTTCCAAAGCAATGCTTCCATCCAATAACTTTGGAAGCAAAGCGTCTTTTAATTGGTTTAAACTTTCATTTTCTTGCAGCAATTCAAAAACCTTATCCATAATTGGATTAACTTGAACATTGAAAGCCCTTAGTAACTCAATAGAGGGCATGATCATTTCAATAGATCGTAAAGTTTTTAAAGAAAGATATTTTTGTGTTGTACCTACCATGCGAGCGTCTAAATATCCTTGCATTGCATGTGATTTTAAAAGCAGATAGAAATAGTTTTTTAACTCTTTAACTTCAGACGTCCTGAACAGTCCTACATTTTTTATTGCGAAATTAACGGTGGGTTGCATAACAAGATATGAAAGACCAACGGTGCCTATCATTGTCAACAGAATATCCCCTTGGTTAACTTGGCTTCGCTTATTTATTTTTTGATAATCATCTTCTGATATTAAATATGCATCATTAATATCCAGTACACCTGAAGTAATGTGCTTGGATGTAATTAGGGGAAATCCTGTTTCTGATTGTTTAGGTGAGTCATGGGTCCCATCTCGAACATCCATGACATCGCCATTTAGCTTCACTTCCCACCCTTTCGGTATTTCCCCCAACTCGGAATCCACCAACGCATCGGGGAATAAGGCGGCGGTGGTTTTGAATTGTTGTAGGGTTTGCGGGTTGAGTTGTGCGAGTTGTTCCGGGGTTTTGCCGCTGATGGCGCATAGGGCGGCGCGTTCGATTTGCTCGGCACATGCGCCTGCTTGTTTGGCGGTGATTTTGGCTTTAACCGGCTCAAAATCGACAAACCAGCTTTTAAACAAGGTTTGGGCAATTTGTTCTAGGGTTTGGTTGGTTTGGCGGTTGAGTTCGATTTTGTCGTCTAAGTCGCCAAGAATTTCTGCAATGCGTTTTTCTTTTTCCCACCCTGAATCTGCAACAAGAACGCTAGTTAAATGGTTTCTGTTTAGAGTTGGAACACCAGTTCCAACATTGAATTGGTTAAAATCTATACTTCTGAGCAAATAATAAACGTATCTAGGATGATGCCCTTTAAAGTCTTTTACCCAAAGCGTAGTATTTAATGGCCAAAAATCTTCAGTAATGTATTGGCCACCACCAATACTTCCGCTCCGACCTATCACGACTCCTGGTGCCACAGCTTTTACTTCATCATGATAGCCCGTGATACCTGTTGAAGCTACGACAGGAACAGTGCCATTACTTCGAGTATCTTTGGGTAAATCGAAGCCCCTTTGTAATGTTATAAAATCATTCAAAGGAACCGTTTTTTCAAAACTCATAACCCAACCCAGCCAAGTTCTTTTTAATCTCCGCTTCCAGCTTATCGCTTTGTTCAAATTGGGTTTTTAGCTGTGCCGTCAGGCGCGCCATTTTCTCGGCAAACACTTCGCCATCGTCCACGGCATCTGTCGCGCCGACATAACGCCCAGGCGTAAGCACATAGTCATGCTTTTGAATCTCGGCCAGGGTGGCTGATTTACAAAAGGCGCGGATGTCTTGATATTGTTGTCCTTCGACTGCTCGTTCCTCGCGCTCAGGACGAACGGTGGTTTCCGCGTCGTAGGTTGGGGTTCGTGACTCGGCAATTGTTCCTTGCATTGCTTTACCTCCTGCATCCTTGTAGTCGTCACCCCAACCTACGGTTTGCCAATTATGAAATGTCTCGGTGACTTTGTTTAAGTCGTCTTGGGTGAAGTCACGCAATACGCGGTCTTTCATGTAGCCTAAATTACGGGCATCGATAAACAGGATTTCGCCTTTGCGGTCGCGTAAGGCTTTGCCGCTGGCGGAGCTGCGTGGGCCTTTGTTTTTACTTAAAAACCAGATGCAGGCGGGGATTTGGGTATTGGTGAACAATTGGCCGGGCAAGGCGACCATGCATTCCACCAAGTCGTTTTCGATCAGCGCTTTGCGGATTTCGCCTTCGTTGTTGGTGTTGGAACTCATCGAGCCGTTGGCGAGCAACAAACCCATGCTGCCGTTAGGCGCCAGGTGATACAGCATGTGTTGCAGCCAGGCAAAGTTGGCGTTGCCGCTGGGCGGTTTGCCGTATACCCAGCGCGGGTCGTCGTCACTGACGCCGGTATCCCACTCGCGCATGTTGAACGGCGGGTTGGCCATCACAAAGTCAGCACGTAAATCCGGGTGTTGGTCGTTGGTGTAGGTGTTGGCGGGTTCTTTGCCAAAGTTAAAATCGATGCCGCGGATGACCATATTCATGGCGGCGAGTTGCCAAGTGGTGTGGTTGTATTCCTGGCCGTAAATCGACACATCGCCAATACGGCCTTGATGTTCGCGGATAAAGTTTTCCGATTGCACAAAAAAGCCGCCGCTGCCCATCGCCGGGTCGTAGACGCGGCCTTTAAACGGTTCGAGCATTTGCACGATCAGGCTGACGATGGATTTGGGGGTGTAAAACTGGCCGCCTTTTTTGCCCTCGGCCAAGGCGAATTGGCCAAGAAAGTATTCGTAGACATGACCGAGAATGTCTTTGCTGCTGAGGCTGGCGTGTTTAAAGGGGATGGTGGCGATTAAGTCAATCAGCTCGCCCAATTTGGCGGGGTCGATTTGTAAACTGGTATATCGCTTGTTGAGGATGCCTTTGAGTTTTTCGTTGTCTTTTTCAATCGCTTCCAGCGCGTGGTCGATCAATTGCCCGACCGAGCTGATGCGGGTGCACAAGCGTTTTTCGGTGTCATCTTCCGGCGCTTGGGTGAGCACATCACCAGCTCTATTGAGCCAAATGACGCCGTTGATGACGACTTTGTTCTGGTTTTGTAAAAATTCCCAACGCGCCACTTTCGGTACCCAAAACACATTGGTTTCGGCGTAGTAGTCACGTTGTTCCAGTTCGGTGTTAATTTCAGTTTGGTATTGTTCGCTGTCCGCTCCACCAAAATCGGCGGGGTCCAGATAGTATTCGTGCTCCGGGTTTTTAAATTGAGCGCTTAGCTCTTGGCGGCGACTATCAAACGAATCGCTGACGTATTTTAAAAAGATTAAGCCAAGTACGGTGTTTTTGTATTGTGAAGCATCGAGGGTGGAGCGAAGTTTATCGGCGCTGGTCCAGAGCTTTTTGTCTAAGGCGTTTAAAAATTGTTGTTCGTCGATGTTGACCATGGCTGTTGGATTGTTTTTTATTAATCGTGAAGTCTAGCGGGATTGATGAGCGTTTAATTCTATTGAATATACAAAGGAGAGTGATGCGATAACGCTGTAAGTGTTTGAGTTTATCCCAGTTAGCAATTTTCGATACAGCTATTAATGCTCTTGAGTGAATTGGGGATAGAGGCGCTTTGTACTGCGCACAGAATAGTACAAACCGGTTTAACTTTGAGCTACGGATTTTTCCATCTACCAATAGTCATGTGTAGAATGGCGCATCGGCAGCTAGGCTGTTTTTCTCAGTATTTGGATTTTTTTATGAGTAAGCAAAAATTATCTTTACAAGATCAGTTGTTAAAGTCAGGTTTGGTAAGCAGTGCCAAAGCTAAGACCATTAAAACTGATAAACACAAGCAAACGAAGCAGCAGCAAAAAAACAATGTCGTTGTGGTGGATGAAACGAAATTGCTGGCTGAACAAGCTCAAGCTGAAAAAATAGCCAGGGATAAAGAGCTTAATCAATTGCGCAAATTGCAGGATGAGCAAAAACAATTAGTCGCCCAAGTTAAACAGCTGATTGAGCTGAATCGGCAGCCCAAAGACGAGAATGGGCTGGCTTACAATTTTAACGACAATAACAAGATTAAAACGCTGTATGTTGCCAACGAGATGCGCGAACAGATTATTCAGGGACGTGTCGCAATTGTTAAGCTAGCGGCGGCCTATGAGGTGGTGTCTGCCGAAGTGGCAAAAAAAATACTGGATCGTGATGCCGGCAGCGTTATCGTTTTTAATCAGCAAGCTAATAATGCCGCTGACTCAGAAGATGCCTATGCGGCTTTTCAGATTCCTGATGATTTGATTTGGTAAGCGGTTTTAGTGTTTGGTTTACCCTAAACAGCATTGGTTTCGGCCTTGCTGTTTAGCCTGATAAAGCGCTTTGTCAGCGCGTTCAAATACAGTTTCGTCGTCATCGCCGGGATGAAAATCGGCAATACCGCAAGAGATAGTGACTACTACCGCACTGCCGTTGGAATTAAAGCCGGTTTTTTCAATCGTTGCCCGTAATTGATTGGCTAATATTAATGCCGATTCTTTGTTGGTATTTGGCAGCAACATGGTGAATTCTTCACCGCCAAAGCGTGAAATAAAATCAGTTTCGCGAGAGTGGGCAGACAGTTGTCTGGCAATTAATAACAACACTTTATCGCCAGCCTTATGACCGTAAGTGTCGTTAATGCGCTTAAAGTGATCAACATCCCAAACTATCAAACTGAGCGGCGCTTGATAACGTTTCCAGCGCGCTATTTCTGCTTCTAGGCGCTCGTTGTAAGCGGTGCGGTTAGGTAAGCCCGTAAGTGAATCTCTGAAGGCTTGATTGTTGGCGAGAATTAACTTGGATTTCAACTCAGAAGACTCTGATTCCATGTTAGCAATTCTGCCGTTTAGTTCTTCTAGTTGCTGCTGAGTTTTTTGTCGTAGTGATTGTTCGGTTTCACTATGCCGCTGAATTTCTTGAGTAATTGTTGTCAATCGTTCAGTAATTGCCGCTTTTAAAGGCTCCAGTGAAGTAGCGCTGGCTGAATTGGCTTGTAGCTGCTGCATTTGCGCAGTGACGGATTGGTCGTGATGACTGCGACTCTCGGCTGTTTCCGTGGCAACTGAACTAACACCAATCAACGCTAAACTGACTTGTGCAAGTTTATCGGTGAGTGCGCCCAGAAATTTGTCGACATCCTGCTGCTCTGCTTGATTGTATTGGGTGATTTTCAGTAGCAAATCGACGGATTTATTGAGTACCGGTTCAAAAATCTCCGTGGATTGAGACGACTCAATTAATAATTGTTTGACCGTTTGTGCTTGTCTTTCAAAGACCCCAGGAATTTTGATGCCTTCAAGCAGGTGCAGTAATTGCCTGCTGACAATTTCTGTATCGATATGGCTATTAATAAGACCGTCAATAGGGCTTGTTTGATGCTCTGATTCCAGTGCATTAAGTAAGGTGCTGAAAAGCTGATTGGTGTTTTCAAACTGGTTGTCTTCAGCTTGTTTTTTTGCGCTGTGCAGTAAGTGTTGATGGATTGGAGAAGAATATTGCTGCAGTAAAAAATCAATCAGCAATCCAGCATCCAGCTGATGATTTTGGGGAGGCGTGCTTTGTAGCTGCGCCACGGCTTGGGTAAAGTTTTCTAGCTCAGCTTTGAGTTTATGGCTATCAATGCCAACTTTTAACTGTTCTCTGATGCGCTTTAAATGCGGATCTAATTGGCGGTCAAAGCCAGTGGCTGCAATCGACAAGCGGATAATGGCCCGACACAATAGTTGTTCGTGCTCTTGACGGCCTTTATCGGCTTGTTCTTGATCATCCAGCAGCTCCAGGTATTTTTCCCGCCACTTGTCTTTGTCATCAACTTCTTTTTTTGAGAAAAACATATTAAATCCGGCAGCGTCAACAGTAGATCGTTATGTCGCTAGTAATTATTTAGCGCTACTTTCTTGTTTGATCAATTGATTGATGACATCAATCATTTTTTCTTGTGAGCCGGCCAGCGTGGCATTAGTTCTGTATTTGCCATTGACGATGATGGCCGGGACGCCATTAACGCCATAACGGGCGGCCATAGTTTTAGCCTGACGCATTTTGGCATCGACTAAAAATGAATTGTAGTTAGTGCGGAAATCGCTTTCCTTTACACCATGAGCGGCAAAAAATTTAGCCAATTCATCTTCTGTTTCAAGGGATTGCTTGGCTTGCACGGCATCAAAAAGATCTGTATGGACTTTGTCGACTACGCCCAGCGCTTCGGCGGTGAAATAAGCCTTGGCGTGTTTGCCCCACAGTTCGCTAAATACTGCTGGCTGGCGGATAAATTCAACATTCTTAGGCAGCGTCTTGGCCCATTTTGATAAGAAAGGCTCAAAGCTATAACAATGCGGGCAACCATACCAAAAAAATTCAATGACCTCGATCTTGTCGGTACTTTTGGTTGGTTGTGCGGGTGTTACGGCTTCATAGCCGAGAGTTTCGGCATTGATTATCGAGGTAAAGCTAAGCATTAAGGTGAACAATGCCGACGCGATAATTTTTTTGTACATTGTTAAATTCTCCTGATCTATTAATTGGGGCTAAGGCTGCACAATTATTTCATGGTCGATATTTTGTATGAGACGGCTTTGATTTCTTCATCCGTCATTTTTTTAGCGATCATGTGCATGATATTTTCTGGATTGTTACTGCGTTGATCAGATTTGAAATCACTAAGTGCTTTGATGAGGTAGTCAGCATGCTGTGATTTTAACGCTGGGAAAGAAGCCGGCTTGTTGCCTTCCCCATAAGGGCCGTGGCAAGCGATACATGCGGAAACTGCTCTAGCAATATCACCATTCCGGTACAAATTGCCACCTTGTGCCAATAGTGTTTCGATAGTGGCAGGTTTTTTGGCAGCGGTATCTTTTACGTCTTCCGCTTTGACATCGTCATCATTTGGCGGAAGGGTGGGCTCTGCATTGGCAGACACTTTTTGAGCAGCATAATATTCGGCAATGTCGGCCATATCTTCGTCTGATAGTGACGTTGCCAATGGCGACATAACGGCATTCTTGCGAACTCCTTCTTTAAAGGCACGCAGTTGTTGAATGAGATAAGAACCATGCTGCTGGGCAAGTTTTGGAAATGTCGAGATCAAGCTGTTGCCATCTTCTCCATGACAAGCACCGCAAGCGGCGGCCTTTTGTTTGCCAGCGGCAATATTGCCTTGAGCTTGGACAAGGCTTGATACACTGGTTAGTGCCAGAGTGATTGAAAGTGCCAGCAGATGGTTCTTCATCAGGTTCCCCTTCGGAATAATATGATCAGTTATGGTAGCCTGTGTCGATACATGGCCGCCAAATTGTGGCCGAATTCTACTCTAATTGACACAGCTAAGCGAGACAGCGATGAATCCAATCTACATCCAAGCAAAATTTATTAATAGTTCGCCACATCTTAAGGACACGCCGCCGGACCAAGGGCTGGAAGTGGCATTTGCCGGGCGCTCCAATGCTGGGAAATCTAGCGCGATTAATACGCTGACGCGGCAAAATTCTTTGGCCAGAATTAGTAAAACGCCTGGCAGAACGCAAATGCTCAACTTTTTTGAAATTAATGAGCGACAACGGTTTGTCGATTTGCCAGGTTATGGTTATGCAAAAGTGCCGTTAGAAGTGAAGAAAAAATGGCATGAATTGATGGAAACGTATCTCACCCAGCGTAAATCTTTATGTGCAATTATTTTGGTAATGGACGTGCGCCATCCACTGACTGAGTTTGATTGGAAAATGGTTGAATGGTGTGAACACACAGGCTTGCCGCTGCATGTGCTGTTAACTAAAGCCGATAAATTGGCTTACGGCGCGTCTAAAAATACTTTATTACAAGTGCAACGTGAGCTTAGTCATGTCAGTTTTCCAGTGACTATCCAGTTGTTTTCAGCATTAAAAAAGACCGGCATTGATGAAGTGCATGCGGCACTTGATCGTTTGTTTAAGCCATTTCAAGATGATCAAAGCGAAATTTCAACTCCTTCCTGAGCTAGCTCGAAGGCAAAGTCGACCGCTGGATATTGCTGTAGTAAGGTTTGATAAATAGCATCCAGATCCGCATCGGTCCGGGTCGGTTCATGATGGGTGAAAAATAGTTTTTTCACCTTGGCGGCTGTTGCCAGTTGGATCGCCGATGTATAAGTCCCGTGCCCCCAGCCTCGCTTTGATGCGTATTCGCTGTCGGTGTAAGAGGAGTCGACAATTAGCGCATCGACATTCGCCATCGCGGTGACAACTTCCTGCCATTTTTCCTCAATTAACACCTGAAATTGCTCATATTCCTCGTCTTCAGGGCTATAGATATTTAGCTCAGGCTCGTAGTCGCCGGTAAAAAATAGCGATTGTCCGTCGCAATCAACACGATAACCAAAATTGAGTACCGGGTGGCTGAGCACTATCGGCGTCACGGTGGCCTTGCCAATGTTAATCGGAACGCCTGGAATGAGGGTTTTATATTCGACACGCGCATTGAGCTGGGCCTCGCGTATCGGGAAAAAGCTGTATTGCAGTTGTACGGTCAGTGCCCGGCTAATGCCTTCGCTGGTGACTGGATCCTGACTACCGTAAATAGTGATGCGATTATTGGCAATAAATATCGGGGTGAAAAACGGTAAGCCCTGAATGTGATCCCAATGCGTGTGGGTGATGAAAATATTGGCATGAATAGGCATTTCTTTTAACAAGCCCTGCGCCAATGCGTGTATGCCGGTGCCGGCATCAAGAATGATTAAGTCGTTATCGTCAGTCCTGATTTCAATACAGGTAGTATTGCCGCCGTATTTAACAGTGCGAGGGCCCGGCGTCGGGATAGAACCTCTTACGCCCCAGAATTTGAATTTCATTACTTGCCCCTTGTCTCAAAGGTGAATAAACGATTGCGCCTCAGTTTTTATCGCCTGTAGATCGCCTAAGCTTTCAATCAGCGGTTGCATGGCAAAATCAGCAGGTAACTCATGTTGTAAGCCAAAACGCGCCGCCGTGGCTTCCGAAAATGACTCTAATACTGGATTGCCGCCATCACCAAAGCGCAAATGTTTGCTGATTTGATTAGCGGCAAACACGCAGTCCTCTAATGCCGATTTAGCACTGCCAATATCATGATGATGCGCAATGGCTGCAATCAATTGTTCGGATAAGCCCCATTTTTCGGCCAGGATTTTGCCCGCCTGGGCGTGATTGATACCAATAAATTCAAGTTCCGTTTCATGTAAAGGTATCTGCAACACGTTACTTTTTTCTAGTGCCAACTTGAATTCGAGCGGCATAAATTCAGTGAATACTACTTTGCCAAAATCGTGCAGTAAACCGGCCACAAAACTGTCGCTACATTCGCTCGGCGATAACCTCAAATGCTCCGCGAGCTGTTTACTGATCGCGGCCGTGGTTAATGCATGCAGCAAAAATTGGGCAGTGTTGAAGTTGGCTTTATTTTGAGTATCCAGCATGCCCATAGCGGCAACGCCCAAGGCCAGATTTTTGATGGTGTTTAGGCCAATATGTACCACAGCTCGCTGCACGGAAGTGATTTTTTTGGGCAAGCCATAAAACGCCGAATTGATGGCTTTAAGGATTTTAACCGTCATCACCGGATCACATTCGATCACCCTAACAATATCTTTGGCTGACGCATTTAGATCGTTAGTGAGATGCACTACTTGCTGCACGCTTTTAGGAAACGCGGGCATTCTGTCTACGCAAGCAATGAGTTTGTCGTTGTCTAGCTGAGTCATGGCGACAACGCTTAAGGGCTGATAAGCATGTTAGTGGGCTTCATCCCAATTATTACCGATACCAATATCGACGATAAGCGGCACTGCGAGTTCTGCGGCTGAACTCATAATATCCCTGATCTTGGCGATACAATGCTCGAGCTGTGGTTCGGCGATTTCAAAGACCAATTCATCATGCACCTGCATCAATATTTTGGCATCGGGAGTTGTTTGCTGCAGCCAATGATCGGTAGCCAGCATTGCACGCTTGATGATGTCCGCCGCTGTGCCTTGCATTGGCGCGTTGATGGCGGTGCGCTCGGCATACTGGCGGCGCGGGGCATTTTTTGAATTGATTTCCGGCAAATACAGGCGTCGCCCGAACAATGTTTCGACATAGCCTTGGGCACGGGCTTGTTCACGGATGTTATCCATGTAGTCTTTTACGCCCGGATAACGGGCAAAATATAAGTCGATGTAGGCTTGTGCCTGGCTACGGGATAAGCCCAGTTGCTGCGCCAAGCCAAATGACGACATGCCGTAAATCAAGCCAAAGTTAATGGCTTTGGCGGAGCGGCGTAAGTCGTTGGTAACTTGATCCGGCGCGACGCCGAATACTTCTGCCGCAGTAGCACGATGCACGTCCTGGCCTTCACCGAAGGCTTTCAATAATCCGGCATCAGCGGATAAATGCGCCATGATGCGCAATTCAATTTGCGAATAATCGGCAGCGACCATTTTGTAACCTGCCGGGGCAATAAAGGCTTGGCGGATTTTGCGGCCTTCTTCGCTACGAATGGGGATGTTCTGCAAATTAGGATCGGATGACGACAACCTGCCCGTTGCCGCGACCGCTTGATGATAAGAGGTATGCACCCGGCCGGTTTTAGCATCGACTTGTTGCGGCAGTTTGTCGGTATAAGTCGACTTTAACTTACTTAAACTGCGATGCTCAAGAATCAGTTTCGGCAGTGGATAGGTCAAAGCCAGCTCCTGCAACACCGACTCATCGGTGGATGGTTGGCCTTTAGGAGTTTTCTTTAAAACCGGTAGTTTTTGTTGATCGTAAAGAATTTCTTGAATCTGTTTTGGCGAGCCCAGATTGAACGCTTGCCCGGCCAGATCATGGGCATGATGTTCAATCGACATCATTTTGCTGGCCAGCTCCAGGCTTTGCTGATCGAGCATGGCCGTATCAATTAATACGCCTTGGCTTTCGATACGCGCCAGTACGCTGATTAACGGTACTTCCAGTTCGGCGTATAACTTTAGCAGGCTCGGATGCTGTTGCAGTTTGCTGTTCAACACCTCATGCAAACGCAAGGTAATGTCGGCGTCTTCTGCTGCATAAGGCGTGGCTTCTTCGATAGCCACTTCCTGAAAGCCAATTTGCTTGGCGCCTTTGCCAGCGACATCTTCATAGTGGATGGTGTCCAAATCCAAATAGGCTTTGGCCAGATCGTCCATGTTGTGTTTGCTGGCGGTGCTGTTTAACACATAGGATTCCAGCATGGTGTCATGGGCAATGCCGCGCAAGTTAATGCCGTGATTGGCCAGTACATGGCTGTCGTATTTCAGGTTTTGTCCCAGCTTGGCGTGCTCCGGGCTTTCCAGTAAGGGCCGCAATTTCTCCAGAACTTCGTCTCGATCAAGTTGATCCGGCACGCCAGGATAATCATGGGCTACCGGTACATAGGCCGCTTCGCCTGGAGTTATCGCAAAAGACACGCCGACTATTTGGGCTTTACTGTAATCAAGGCTGGTGGTTTCGGTGTCGAACGCGAATAACTTGGCACGGTTGAGTCGCTCCAGCCAGCTATCGAACTGTGCCCAGGTTGCAATGGTCGTGTAGTTGGTTTGCGTGGGTGCTGTGGGAGGTGCGTCTTCAATGTCAAAAAGGCTTGCGGATACGGGCGTTACCGGCGGTGCAGATACTGAGTTATCGATGAGTTTTAGCCAGCTTGAAAAACCCAACTCGGCCAATAAGTTTTTCAGCTCCGCCTTGTCCATCGGTTGCTGTTTTAAATCATCCATGTGGTATGGCAAATCAAGATCGCACTTGATGGTGGTCAGTTGTTTGGACAGTGGTAACTGACCCAAGCTGGCACGCAAGTTTTCGCCGATTTTGCCGGTGATTTGGTCGGCATGGGCTATTAGGTTTTCCAGCGTTTCGTATTGCTCAAGCCATTTTGCAGCGGTTTTTGGGCCAACTTTAGGCACGCCGGGAATGTTGTCCACGGTATCGCCGATCAAGGCTAAATAATCGACAATCTGTTCCGGCTTGACGCCGAATTTGTCGATCACACCTTGTCTGTCCATGCGCGTATCAGACATGGTGTTTTCCAGAATGATGTGCTCGGTGACCAATTGCGCCATGTCTTTGTCGCCAGTAGAAATGATCACGCAATAACCCTGCTGCTCGGCATGTTGTGCTAACACGCCCAATACATCGTCGGCTTCCACGCCGGATTCCATAATCAGCGGCAGCCCCATCGCGCGAATTACGTTATGCAGCGGCTCAATTTGCACCCGCAAATCATCTGGCATCGGCGGCCGGTGCGCTTTGTATTGATCATAAAGATCATTGCGAAAGGTCTTGCCGGGCGCATCGAAGACCACGGTAATGTAATCGCTGTGGTATTCGGCAATCAGCTTGCGCAACATACTGGTCACGCCGTGGATGGCATTGGTCGGTAAGCCCAGCGGGCTGGTTAAGGGTGGAATAGCATGGTAGGCGCGGAATAAAAAAGAAGATCCATCTACCAAAATCAGGCGTTGTCTTGTGGGCTCGGACATATAGCGGTTGTTGTAATTATTGTTGGGCTAAAGGTGGCGGATGGGCTAACAATGTCAGGTTTTGCGTTTAACTTCAACGATATTGGCAAGTTGGCTGAGTTTGTTGAAGATTTGGCTGAGTTGATCGGTATTTTCAACTTGAATGGTTAAATCAAGATCCGCAGAGAAATCGGGGTGACTATGCAGCGCTGCATTGCTAATGTGGATTTTGGCTTGCGCAAGCACTTGGCTGACATCCGCCAATAGGTTTTGTGCGTTGAATGCCTGAATAACAATTGGTACAGCATGGCTGGCTTTTTGTGCCCCCCAGCTGACATCGATCAATCGGTCATGTTTTTGTGGTTCCAATTGCACGATATTCGGGCAACTTTTTCGATGTACGGTAATGCCTTTAAGATGCGAAATGTAACCAATGATGTCATCGCCCTGAACTGGGGTGCAACAATGCGCAAATGATGTCAGTACATTGTCCATGCCGTTGACGGTGACGATGGATTTTGTAACAACTTTTTGTTGCTTGCCTAACAACGGAGCGCTTTCCAGTTCCGGTATTTTAAAAAATGCGGCTAATTGACGATTATTGATGTCGCTACGGCCAATGGCTTCAAACAGACGATCGGCATCGGGTTGTTTAAAATGCCGCGCCAACTCTGTGACATCTAGCGCTTTAATGCCTAAACGCTGAGTTTCTTTTTCTAAAATGGCTTTGCCGGCCGCAATATTCTGGGTCTGTTGTTGATTTTTAAACCAGCTTTTGACTTTGCTGATTGCGCTGGTGGTTTTTAAATAACCTAAATGCGCGTCTATCCAATGACGGTTAGGTCCGCCGTCTTTAACGGTGAGAATTTCTACTTGTTCCCCGGATTTTAATGTGTAAGTCAATGGCACAATGCGGCCATTGACTTTGGCGCCACGGCAGCGGTGACCGACTTCGGTATGAACGGCGTAAGCAAAATCCAGCGGTGTCGCGCCTTTTACCAAGTCGACCAATTTGCCGGCCGGGGTTAACACGTACACCCGGTCATTAAATAGTTCGCTGCGAAAATTTTCGCTGAATGCTTCGTCAGTGGTTTTGTCTTCTAATAATCGGCGTAAGGTGGCGACGCTTTTTTCCATGGCCGCATTTTGCTTGCCGCCTTCTTTATATGCCCAGTGTGCAGCAACGCCCAGTTCGGCAAAATCATGCATGTCGCGGGTGCGGATTTGTACCTCAATGCGATTGCCGTGACTATCCAAGATGACTGTATGCAGCGATTGGTAGCCGTTTTCTTTGGGGTTGGCGATGTAGTCGTCAAATTCTTTAGGGATGTACTGCCAGCCGCTATGCACAAAGCCCAATGCCGCGTAGCACTGGGTCAGGTTGTCGACAATCACTCGTACAGCCAGCAAGTCATAAAGCTCATCAAGGGGCAGCTGCTTACGCTGCATTTTTTTCCAGATGCTAAAAATATGCTTTGGGCGGCCATAGCATTGGCAGGCAATACCTTCATCGCTGAGCTTTTGTTGCAGGGAAACTATGAAGTCCTGAATACAGTCTTCGCGGTGCTTGCGCTTATTAGATAAGCCCTGGGCAATTTCACGATAGGCATGGGGCTCCAAAAAGCGGAAAGCCATGTCTTCCAATTCCCATTTGAGCTGATGAACGCCCAGCCGGTTGGCAATCGGTGCGTAAATATCCAGGGTTTCGCGTGCGATAAAGTGCCGAACTTCGTGCGATTCTTTAGCCAAACCATGCAAACGTTGAATTCGATAGGCCAATTTGATCAACACTGCCCGCACGTCTTGAGTCATAGATAGCAGCATTCGACGCAAGGTTTCAGTCTGGTTGGGCTGGCTGGCCATTTCCGGCGCGTACACGGTAACAGTGTTTAACCAATTGACATCGTTGACCAAAGTGGCAATGGTGTCGCCAAACTGCTGTTTAATATCGGGTTTTTGGATTAGTTTGGCAAGACGAGGGTCGCTAAGGATGGCGGCGACCAGGGTGTTTGTATCAACATTTAAACTTCGCAAAATTGCCGCGATCTGAACGCCCTTAGGTCGATAATAATCTGAATCGATAGGGATTTTTGCCACAACGGCCAAGGCCTGATCTAGCAAATGCTGCTCCGGTTCGGGGTAACCGCTAAAAGACGGGGTGTCGGCGCTGGTGTTTTTACGCATTTGCGGATGCTGACCTTAAAAAAACTGAGTCATTATGATAGTCTAACGACGTTAAGTAAATCTGCATTCCACCCGATGTTTTTGTTCGCTGATTAGCTATCCTATGGCTGCAGATTTAATTTCATCACACAATTATCCTTAAAGAGAAATATGAAAATTACAGTATTTGGAAGCGGTTATGTTGGTCTGGTTACGGGTGCATGCCTTGCCGAAGTAGGTAATAACGTCGTGTGCATGGATATTGATGAAGGCAAAATAAATAAGTTAAAGCAAGGCATCATCCCTATTTATGAACCTGGCTTGGAAGCCATGGTTAAGGAAAATCAGGCAGCAGGGCGGTTGAGCTTTACTACTGATGTCAAGGAAGCCGTCGATCATGGTCTGTTTCAATTTATCGCGGTAGGAACACCGCCTGATGAAGACGGCTCGGCTGATTTGCAATATGTTTTGGCGGTTGCGAAAAGCATTGCCGAAAACATGGAAGATTATCGGGTGGTGATTGATAAATCGACCGTGCCGGTGGGCACTGCCGACCGAGTTAAAAATGTCATTGATGAGGTTCTGGCCCAACGCGGCAAGGCATTGGAGTTTGACGTCGTTTCCAACCCTGAGTTTCTTAAAGAAGGCGCGGCGCTGGATGATTTTATGAAGCCTGATCGTGTCGTTATCGGCACTGATAACCCTCGAACTGCTGAGTTGTTAAAAGCATTGTATGCGCCTTTTAACCGCAGCCATGACCGCGTAATTGCCATGGACATCCGTTCTGCCGAGCTGACCAAATACGCGGCTAACGCTATGCTGGCCACCAAAATCAGCTTTATGAATGAATTGGCCAATTTGGCCGAGCGCTTGGGTGCGGATATTGAAAATGTCAGGCGCGGCATAGGTTCCGATAGTCGTATTGGCTACAGTTTTATTTATCCCGGTTGCGGTTATGGCGGGTCATGCTTTCCGAAAGACGTTAAAGCTTTGGAAAGAACCGCCAAAGAAATCGGCTATCACGCTGAATTGCTCAATGCGGTAGAAAACGTCAACAATCGTCAAAAACATCGCCTATTTGAAAAAATCAGCAGCCATTATCAAGGTAACCTGAAAGGCAAAGTATTTGCGTTATGGGGATTGGCGTTTAAACCCAATACCGATGACATGCGTGACGCACCTAGCCGCGTCCTGCTGGAAGCGTTAATAGATGCTGGCGCTACCGTACAAGCTTATGACCCTGAAGCGATTGAAGAAGCACAGCGCATTTATGGTAACAAAGCAGGCTTGAGTTACAGCCAATCTCCTGTCGATGCACTAAAAGGTGCCGATGCGCTGGCGATTGTCACCGAATGGAAACAATTCCGTAGTCCTGATTTTGATCTGCTCAATACCTCTTTGTCCGACAAGGTCATCTTTGATGGTCGCAATATGTTTGAACCGGCGATTGTTAGCCGCAGTGGTTTGCAGTATTACGCTATCGGCCGCTAACTGCTGTCTTTATGAGAGCAATGTGATATGGCATTAAACTACGCAGAGCATCGTATCAGCGAAGCTGAATATCTCGACGGTGAAAAAGTTAGCGAGATAAAACATGAATTTATTGATGGTCATGTCTATGCAATGGCTGGCGCTAGTAAGAATCATGAAAGAATATCTCTTAATGTGTCCAGAAAATTTGGCAACCATTTAGAAAATTCACCTTGTGAGCCTTTTTCTTCAGATATGAAGGTTAAAGCGGGTACAGCATTCTTTTATCCTGATGTCATGGTGGTTTGTGACAATCAGGATACTGATCCCTATTACACAGAAGCGCCGGTTATTATTGTCGAGGTCTTATCTGCCACCACGCGCAAAACCGATGAAACTATTAAAAGAAGAGCCTATCAATCTATACCCAGTTTAAAAGAGTATGTGTTGATTGAGCAGGACATCGTTGATGTAGAAGTTTGTAGACGCTCGCAGGGCTGGGTGTCTGAACATTATTTCTTGGGCGATGAAGTCACTTTTGAAGCTATTAATCTAACGCTGTCGGTCGCTGATATTTACCAGCGTGTAGACAATGAAGACATACGCGGCTTTCTGCTTGCCCAAAACAATTTAACCGAAGCATTATGAAAATTATCCCCACAGCCATTCCCGATTTACTCATTTTTGAACCTAATGTATTTGGCGATCAACGCGGTTTTTTTCTGGAAAGTTACAATCAACGTACTTTCCAGTCGCTTACCGGTTTAAGTTTGAATTTTGTCCAAGACAACCATTCCCGTTCAGGTAAAAACGTCTTAAGAGGTCTGCATTACCAAATTCAACAGCCACAAGGTAAGTTGGTGCGTGTAACCAGCGGTAAGGTGTTTGATGTTGCCGTAGATTTACGCAAATCCTCGCCTACCTTTGGCCACTGGGATGGTGTGGAATTAAGCGGCGACAATCATCGGCAATTATGGGTGCCGCCTGGCTTTGCGCATGGCTTTGTGGTGCTGTCCGAACAAGCCGATTTCCTCTATAAAACTACCGATTACTATGCGCCGGAACATGAGCGTTGCATTCGCTGGGATGATCCTGATGTCGGCATTGTTTGGCCCGAAGGTATTGCTCCGCTGCTGTCCGGTAAAGATCAGCAAGGCTTGTCGTTGAAAGATGCTGAGGTTTTTGCATGAAAAATCATCAGGAAAGAGAATTTTCACGCACGGTAGTGCGCCCGAAGGGTGGTGTACACGACTGCATGGATGCAGGAGATAGTGCAACGCAGGGAGCAGTTGCCGAAGGAGGTACACCATGAAAGTTTTGTTGACCGGTAGTCAAGGCCAAGTTGGCTGGGAATTAGCTAGGACACTATTGCCGTTGGGCGAAGTTGTCGCAGCCAGCCGCGCTCAAGCCGATTTATCCGATCTGGATGGCTTGCGCCGGAGCGTTCGCACCATCAAACCCGATGTCATCGTCAATGCGGCAGCTTATACTGCAGTCGACAAAGCTGAAACTGATCAAGAACAGGCTTTTTTGATTAACGCGCAAGCGTCTGGCGTGTTAGCCGAGGAAGCGGCAATTTGCGGTGCCTTGTTGATTCATTATTCTACCGATTATGTCTTTGACGGTATTAAGACGGGCGCCTACTTGGAAGGTGATCAGACTAACCCGCTCAATGTTTACGGCCAAAGCAAATTAGCTGGCGAACAGGCTATTCAAGCCAGCACTGCGGACTTTTTGATCCTGCGTACGACTTGGGTGTATGCCGCCCGAGGCAATAATTTTGTCAAAAGCATTTTGCGGCTGGCGCAAGAGCGCGAAGAGTTGAATATTGTTGCCGATCAAATCGGTGCGCCCACTTGGGCGCGGTTGATTGCCGAAAGCACCGCGCACATCTTGCGGCAAGCCCAGCAAGAAAGGCAGCAAGGTGGATTTAAATCGAGCATTTACAATCTCACCTCAACGGGCGAAACCTCTTGGCATGGCTTTGCCGAAAAAATCATCGAATTAGCCCGTCAACAAGACGGTCTGCCAATTAAGACCCAACGCGTCAATCCCATTCCGACCAGCGCCTACCCGTTACCTGCGACACGACCGACCAATTCGCGGCTATCAACCCAGCGTTTGCAAAAACACTACCAACTTGCGTTGCCGTCTTGGGAAACTGCGTTGCAACTGTGTATGGATGAGATTTTCTCGAGCAAACCATAAAACCTCCCAGACAAAAAAAACTTCGCGTGCGCCTACTTAAGGAAAGTAATTTATGAAAATTTTAATCACTGGCGGTGCAGGCTTCATCGGCTCTGCTTTGATCCGCCATTTGATCAACAACACCGAACATAGCGTTATCAACGTCGATAAACTGACTTACGCGGGCAATCTGGAATCGTTAACGACTGTTGCTGAAAGCCCGCGTTACAGTTTTGAACAAGCCGATATTTGCGATGCAGCCGGGATTACTAAATTACTGCAACAATACCAACCGGACGCCATCATGCATTTGGCGGCAGAATCCCATGTCGACCGCTCCATCGACGGCCCGGCGGATTTTATTGAAACCAATATCGTCGGCACGTATGTGCTGGTCGAAGCCGCCAGGCAGTATTGGCAAACGCGGCCTGAAGCTCAAAAAGCCGGTTTTCGTTTTCATCATATTTCTACCGATGAAGTATTCGGCGACCTGCACGGTACCGATGACTTATTTACCGAGCAAACGCCTTACGCGCCAAGCTCGCCTTATTCGGCCTCCAAAGCCAGCTCCGATCATATTGTTCGGGCTTGGCAACGTACCTATGGTTTGCCTATCGTCGTGACCAATTGCTCCAATAACTACGGACCGTATCAATTTCCGGAAAAACTTATCCCGGTGGTTATCCTTAATGCCCTGGAAGGCAAGCCGCTGCCGGTCTACGGCAACGGACAGCAAATCAGGGATTGGCTATTTGTCGATGACCATGCAAGAGCATTGTTGACCGTACTGGAACGCGGCGACATTGGCGAAACTTATAACATCGGCGGCCATAACGAAAAAACCAACCTCACTGTCGTGCAAACCCTGTGCGACATCTTGGACGAACTAAAGCCCGATAAACCTAACGGCATCAGCCATTACCGGGACTTGATCACTTATGTAAAAGATCGTCCGGGACACGATTTACGCTATGCCATCGACGCGAGCAAAATCGCTAAGGAACTCGACTGGACACCTGAAGAAACCTTCGACACCGGCCTGAAAAAGACCGTGCAGTGGTATTTAGATAATTTGGATTGGTGCAAACACATTCAAGACGGCAGTTATCGTCGGGAAAGATTAGGCTTAGGCGCTGGAGAATCACAATGAGTTGGAAAGGTATTATTCTCGCCGGTGGTGCCGGTACCCGTTTGCACCCGATCACCAAAGCGGTGTCCAAACAACTATTGCCGGTGTACGACAAACCGATGATTTATTACCCGCTATCGGTGTTAATGCTGGCCGGTATTCAGGATGTCCTGATCATTACCACGCCAGAGGATCAGCTTAATTTCAAAAATTTACTCGGCGACGGCAGCGATTTTGGTATCCGCATCGAATACGCTGCGCAGCCCAAACCGGAAGGCTTGGCGCAAGCGTTTTTAATCGGTGAAGACTTTATCGGTGACAGCAATACCTGCCTGGTGTTGGGCGACAACATCTTTTTCGGCCAGGGCTTTACTGCCAGCTTAAAACGGGCAATGACACGCACTAAGGGCGCCACGGTTTTCGGTTACAAAGTCAAAGATGCCGAACGTTTTGGTGTAGTGGAATTCAACCAAGACAACAAAGCCGTTTCCATCGAAGAAAAACCTGCGCAACCAAAATCAAACTACGCGGTGACCGGCTTGTATTTTTATGACAACCAAGTCGTTAAACATGCCAAAAGTATTAAGCCCTCGCCACGCGGCGAATTGGAAATTACCGAAATCAATCGCGTTTATCTGGAAAATCAACAGCTCAATGTCGAAATATTAGGCCGCGGCTTTGCCTGGCTGGATACCGGCACCCACGACAGCCTGATTGATGCCGGCCAGTTTGTGCAAACCGTTGAAAATCGTCAAGGCTTTAAAATCGCCTGCCTGGAAGAGATTGCCTTTCATCAGGGCTGGTTATCTAAGGAAGATTTAGTGAAACGCGGCAATGCCTTGGGTAAAACCGCTTACGGTGAGTATTTGCTGGAAATTGCTGAGTTGTGAAATGTATCGATGTGGTGCGTAGGATGGGTAGAGCGTAGTGAAACCCATCACTACAACCATTTTTTGATGGGTTTCGGCTTCCGCCTCTACCCATCCTTGTATCTTAAATCCCGTCATGGTTAGCTACCTTGGCACTGAGACAGAAAGAGCTTGAGCGTACCCTTAAGGTTCAACCTTGCCATGTAGATTAAGCCTTTTGTCTCGCTTCTGATGCCAGCTAAGACACTGAACGGTAGCCAAGGGCGTTGATCCTGTATGCACAAGGCAAGTGGGCTCAGTTGGTT